>AR_comb_assmDRAFT_10129269_pt1 | contig 14558 bp, 13 predicted proteins | sample ArasoioldDNA_FD_10543 | JGI IMG/M metagenome (IMG submission 10543) | reverse complement strand
TAAAATCGGCTTAAATAACACCATAAAGATTAGGTTTATTTGCAACGGTGAACGGTCTGTTGAACGCGCAATTGTACGAAAGCGCGCAACCGTTCATTCACTTTAAAAATCCGACATCAACCGCGAATGAAGCGGATAACGCCCGAGAAATCGCGCGACGCCTCCCCGCTTGCCGCATATCGTGAATAAATTCGCTCGGCCCCGGCACCGAGTTCCGTTTTGGCACCGGACGCTTTCGCTGCTTCCTGCGACAGTTTCAAATCCTTTAGCATCATCGCGGCGGTAAATCCGGCCTGATAGTCGCGATTTGCGGGCGACGTGGGCACTGGTCCTGGTACGGGACAGTAGGTAGTCAGAGACCAGCACTGGCCCGATGACTTGGAAGAGATATCGAACAATTTCTGATGATCGAGACCGAGCTTCTCGGCCAGCACAAATGCTTCAGAGACCGCGATCATCGATACGCCCAGGATCATGTTGTTGCAGATCTTCGCCGCCTGCCCGTTACCGGCGCCGCCGGCATGAACGATCGTCTTCCCCATTTTTTCAAGAATTGATTGGGCACGGGCGAACGCCTGCCCGCTGCCCCCGACCATGAACGTCAGTGTCCCCGCTGTGGCGCCACCGACGCCACCCGACACAGGAGCGTCGAGCATCAGCAAGCCCTTTTTTTCCGCTTCGCCTGCCACCGTGCGCGCGGTTTCAACATCAATGGTCGAGCAATCAATCAGCAGCGTACCGGCGTTTGCATTCGCGATGATGCCGGACGAACCAAGATAGACATCACGCACTTCCTTGCCGGAGGGCAGCATCGTGATAACCACGTCGGCGCGCGCTGCCGCGCTCTTCGCAGTCTCCACGCCTGCTCCACCCGCGGCCTTTAGTTTTTCGACCGCGCTCTGGTTGACGTCGACGCCCTCAACTTGATGTCCGGCCTTGAGCAGGTTCTGCGCCATCGGCAGACCCATATTGCCGAGGCCTATAAATCCAACGCGCGCCATTGCGCCCTCCCGACTGAACTCGCTTGAACGCTACTGCGGATGCTCCTGGGCTGATTTCAACGCAAGCCAAAGGTAGAGCACCAGCAATCCGCCTTCCAAAGCCCCGGTGACCCAACCGCCCCCGAAGACCTGAGGAAAAAATATTTCCACCGCCAGCATCGACGCAACCGAAGTGAGCCAGATCACCGCTCCCCAGGCTGCCGCGAGCCACAGCCCGACCGCAGCGACAAGGTCAATGACCGCAAAGAAGATCGTTGCCGTTTGCCAGGCGATCGAATGGTATTCGAACGCCTGTGTTTCATCGATGCCGATACCGCACACCTGCGCCCAGTGATAAAGGCCCTTGAGCATCGATATTGCCGCCATGGCCCTAAGGAAAAGCACTAGCCGGCGGGTCCAGCGGCCTACTGAGCGATCGGCTTCGTGCTCGCGGACCGGCTCGAGCGAGCGAACATCTTCCGGCGTGGCGCGTGTATTCAAGGCAGCACCAGCTCTGATCCCGCTAGCGGCGCGAAGTGCCGCTCGACCTCGCCTTCACCAATATCCGGGAGCGTGGCCGGTTGCCACCGCGGCTCGTTGTCCTTGTCGATGATCACGGCGCGCACGCCCTCATAAAAATCATGTCCATGAATCACGCGCGACACTATGCGGAATTCCATGCGCATGCACGTCCCGAAATCCCAGCTTTTCCCACGACGCACCTGCGCCAGCGCGAGCTTCAGGCTAAGTGGAGATTTTGTCCGCATCGTTGCGGCAGTCTTTTGCGCCCACTCCGCATCGGCGCGGCCCGAGGCAGCCTCGCGATCGAGGGCTGCCAGAATGTTTTCAACCATATCGCCGGCAAACAACCGGTCGATCGTCGTCCTGCGTCCGCCGATCGGTCCCTGCGCCGCGGGTTCGGCGAAGGCCGCGAGCACGGCGTCGACAGATACAGTGCCCGTTAGCGCCTCCAGCAATTCACCAAAACGCGCGGAGGAAATGCGATGCGTCGCAATACTTGCGGCGACAGCGTCGTCAGCACCGAAGCGCTCGCCAGTCAGCGCACAATAAGTGCCCAGCTCTCCCGGCATACGCGGCAGAAACCACGTCGCGCCGACATCAGGAAAGAAACCGATCCCGACCTCCGGCATGGCGAACGAGAAGCGATCGCCGGCAACGCGATGCGAGCCGTGCACCGAAATGCCGACGCCCCCACCCATGTCAATGCCATCGATCAATGCAACGTAAGGCTTGCGAAAATTTTTGATTGCGGCGTTGAGCGGATATTCGTCGCGCCAGAATTGCAGCGCTTCGGCGTGCTTGCCGGCCTTGCCAAGATCATAGAGCACGCGGATATCGCCTCCCGCCGAGAAAGCGCGATCCCCGGTAGCGGTAATGACGACGCGCGCCACTGCCCCGTCGTCCGCCCAACGATCGAGTTGCGCCCGCAGGGCCAGTACCATCGCGTGCGTGACAGCATTGAGCGCCTTCGGCCGATTGAGCGTGACGATGCCGGCCGCGCCGCGACGTTCAAAGAGAATTTCATCAGTCATCGCGACGGTTCAGCGGATTTTAGTGCTGCGACGACCAGACGCCTGCTTTTTCCAACCGCTCCATCGCCTGATCCGTAAATTCCGCGCGCGGCATGTCACCACCGATAACGAACATCAGGATCGACTCCGCATTGGGATCACCCTTGGTGACGTTCTCGAAGCGCCGGATCATGCCTGGCGGAAATGACACCACATCCAGCGGTCCGAGGTCGACAAATTCCACCCCGCCCTTTTCGTTTTCCCAACTCGCGCGCCACGTCCCGGTCATCGGGATGAAGGTTTCGTTGGTGTCGTGATTGTGCATTTCCGGTCCATGACCGGGCTTGGCCTTGCAGTAGCCTAGATTGAATCCTTCGCGGATTTTGATGGCAGCCATTTGCGCCGCCTGCGCGCCCACGGGCGATGTCACGCCACCTTCGCCAATATCGTCCGGTGGCTGAAAGCCGAGCACATTGAACAGCGTGCGCTCGCAGCCCGGCATCTTGCTGTCCGGCAGACCGCCATCAAAGCCCTTGAGATCCTTAAAGCGGGCGACGCGTTTCATCACCTCCTGGCGCGAGAGATAGATTCTCGGAAGCTGTTCCATCGTTCGCTCTCCCTTGATCTTTTAGTTACTCAGCATAGCGCGGCTGACGATCATGCGCATGATTTCATTCGTTCCTTCGAGGATTTGATGGACGCGCACATCGCGCAAAACCCGTTCAATCGGATGGTCGCGCAGGTATCCGTAGCCGCCGTGCAACTGCAGGCACCCATTGACCACCTCGAAGCCCGTATCGGTAGCAAGGCGTTTTGCCTGAGCAGCCAGACGCGTGGCCACTGGCTCGCCCTCCCCAACCGCAACGGCCGCACGATGCAGCAGAAGCCGGGCGGCTTCGATTTCCGTCGCGTAGTCGGCGATACGAAATTGCAGCGCCTGGAAATCGGCAAGCCGCGAGCCGAATTGCTTGCGCTCCTTCATGTACTCGACGGTACGATCGAGACAGAATTGCGCGCCGCCAATCGAGCAGGCGGCGATATTCAGACGACCTCCATCCAGACCCGCCATGGCGATCTTGAAACCCTGGCCCTCAGCGCCGATCCGGTTTGACGCAGGGACGCGGCAATTTTCGAAATTCACCATCGCGGTCGGCTGCGTCTTCCAGCCAAGTTTTTTCTCTTGCGCACCGAACGAAAGTCCGGGCGATCCTTTCTCGACGACGATGCAGGATATGCCGCGCGGGCCACTCTCTCCGGTGCGCGCCATCACGACATAAATGTCAGAGACGCCGGCTCCGGAAATAAACGCTTTGGCCCCATCGAGAATGTAAAAGTCGCCGTCGCCGCGTGCGCGCGTGGTCAAGCTTGCCGCGTCGGAGCCGGCACCCGGCTCCGTCAGGCAGTAGCTCGCAAAATGCTGCATGGTGCACAGCTTCGGCAAAAATCTCTTGCGCGCCTCATCGCCACCGAACGCGTCGATCATCCAGGCGGCCATGTTGTGGATCGAGATGTAGGCCGCGGTCGATGTGCAGCCCTGCGCCAGCTCCTCGAATATCAGCGCCGCATCGAGACGGCTGAGCGCCGACCCGCCCACGTCCTCCTTCACGCAAATACCGCCAAACCCAAGTGCCGCCGCTTTGCGCAAGGTCTCCACCGGAAACGTCTCGTTCTCGTCCCACTCGCGCGCATGCGGCATCATTTCGTCGCGCGCGAACTGCCGCGCAGTCGACTGAAAGGCCCGCTGCTCCTGGGTGAGGTCGAAATCCATGAAACGCCCTTCCTCGGATTAGCAAGCAGAACCGCTCTTCGGCAACCGGGCCTTTTTCAGCCGAAAAAGCTTATGCTGGAACTTAACAGCGGTTACGGCATCTAATACCCGGGCCGACTTTTGCGCCCGCTAGCGGAGAGCCATCCATGGCCGACAGCGACAAAAAACCAAGCGGGCCCGACCTCACGCAAGGCATTCCCGCCTCCGAACTTAAGGAAGGCGCCATGCTGACCGGGCGCGCCGGCGATGATGAGGTACTATTGGTCCGGCGCGGCGGGGCCGTTTGCGTGATCGCAGCGCACTGCACGCACTATCACGGGCCCCTCGCCGAAGGGCTTGTGGTGGGCAACACGATCCGCTGTCCTTGGCATCACGCTTGTTTTGACCTGTCGACCGGCGAGGCGCTCGCCGCGCCGGCGCTCAGCCCGCTCGCTTGCTGGGATGTCGAAGAGCGTGGCGGAAAGATCGTTGTCAAAGGCAAGAAGGCGCAAGCACCCCCCAAAAAAACCGGATCGGCGGGAGATCGCTTCGTCATCGTCGGCGGTGGTGCGGCGGGTTTTGCCGCTGCAGAAATGCTGCGACGCCGCGGCTTTGCCGGCAGCGTCACGATGCTTTCAAACGACACGGCCGCCCCTGTCGACCGTCCCAATCTTTCCAAGGACTATCTGGCGGGCAGCGCGCCGGAAGACTGGGTGCCACTGCGCGGTGACGACTGGTATGCCGAAAACAAGATCGACCTGAAGCTGGAAACTGAGGTGACGGCGGTCGACACCGGCGCCCGCACGGTCGAGCTTGCCGGTGGCGGCAAAGTGCAATTCGACAAGCTGCTGCTCGCAACCGGCGCCGAGCCGGTAAAGCTTCCCATCCCCGGCGCAGATCAGCCGCACGTCCACACACTGCGCTCGCTCGCCGACAGCCGCGCAATTATTGCAAAGGCAAAATCAGCAAAGCGCGCTGTGGTGATCGGTGCAAGTTTCATCGGGCTGGAAGCTGCCGCATCACTGCGCGTCCGTGACATTGAAGTTCACGTTGTGGCACCGGAAAAGCGTCCGCTCGAGCGCGTATTTGGTCCGCAACTCGGTGATTTCATCCGCGCGCTGCATGAAGAACACGGCGTCAACTTTCATCTAGAGAACAGCATCACCGCAATCGACGGCAAGCGAGCAACGCTCAAGAACGGGGGCACGCTCGATGCGGATCTCGTGGTGGTCGGTGTCGGTGTGCGGCCGCGCCTCACGCTCGCCGAGCAGGCCGGGCTTGCGGTCGACAAGGGCGTGACGGTGAACGAATATTTAGAAACCAGTGTGTCCGGCATCTACGCGGCCGGCGATATCGCGCGTTGGCCCGATCCTATTTCAGGCCAACGAATCCGAGTCGAGCATTGGGTGGTAGCCGAACGGCAAGGCCAGGTCGCCGCGCTCAACATGTTGGGCATTCGCGTGCCATACCGCGCCGTCCCCTTCTTCTGGAGCCAGCACTACGACGTGCCCATCAATTATGTCGGCCACGCGGAAAAATGGGACACCATCGACATTGATGGCGACGTCATGAAGCGCGATTGCGCCGTTCGCTACAAGCTCGGCGGCAAAACCTTGGCTGTCGCCTCGATTTATCGCGACAAAGACAGCCTGGAAGCCAGCGCCGAAATGGAAAAGCGCGCTGGTTAAGCCCGAATTCAATACCCGTCGCCGACGGGTAGCGGGCCGCCAAGAGACCGGCTAAAAGATCGCCGGGAGTTCGTTTATGGCAATCAAATTCGGCCGCCCACTCGAACGCAAGATCGGCTTCGTGCCTGCCGCGCCCGAAGCGCACGATGTGCCGCGCAATCCGCTCGATCTTACGGTGCGCATGCGCCGCAACCGTCGTGCCGAGTGGGCGCGACGAATGGTGCGGGAATGCGTCCTCACCACCGACGATCTGATCTGGCCGCTGTTCGTGACCGACGGCGACAAACTGCGCACACCGGTGCCTTCCATGCCCGGCGTTGAGCGGTTGTCGGTAGATCAGGCAGTGCGCGAAGCGGAGCGCGCAGCCAACCTTTCAATCCCCTGCATTGCACCGTTCCCTTACACTGACCCGAAACTACGCGACCAAAGCGGCAGCGAAGCGCTCAATCCCGACAATCTCGTGTGCCGCACAATCCGGGCCATCAAGAAAGAAGTGCCGGAGATCGGCATCCTGTGCGACGTCGCGTTGGATCCTTTCACAAGCCATGGTCATGACGGTCTATTGCGCGACGGGGTCATACTGAACGACGAGACGGTCGCGGTTCTGACCCGACAGGCAATTGTGCAAGCCGAGGCCGGATGCGACATCATCGCGCCGTCCGACATGATGGACGGACGCGTTGGCGCTATTCGCAAGGCGCTTGACGCCGCGAATTTCACCGATGTGTCGATCATGTCTTATGCGGCGAAATACGCCTCGGCGTTCTACGGGCCGTTCCGCGACGCTGTCGGCTCATCGAAGACGCTCACCGGCGATAAGCGCACCTACCAGATGGACTTCGGCAATTCCGACGAAGCTTTGCGCGAGGTGGCGCTCGATATCGAAGAAGGCGCGGATATGATCATGGTCAAACCCGGCCTGCCTTATCTCGATATCGTGCAGCGGGTGAAAGAAACATTTGGCATGCCGACGTTCGCCTATCAGGTCTCCGGTGAATACGCGATGATCATGGCGGCGGCGCAAAACAACTGGCTTGACGGCGAGCGCGCCATGATCGAAAGCCTGACGGCTTTCAAGCGGGCCGGCTGCGACGGTGTTCTCACTTATTTCGCGCCGCGCGTGGCGGAGAAACTCAAGCAAGGCTGACTTTCCCTCCCTTCTCTATTCCGACAATCGCATGGGTGAATTTGCTATCGGCCAAGGCGTTCCTCGTTTCGAGGATCCACGGCTCGTGCAGGGCCGCGGCCGATATATCGACGACGTCGTCTATCCCGGCATGGCGCACGGCGTAGTGCTGCGCTCGCCGCACGCTCACGCCCGCATAAAATCAATCGATATTGAAGCAGCGCAGGCTGCGCCCGGCGTGCTCGCCGTGCTCACCGCCGCCGACTGGAAAAAAGCCGGCCTCGGCGATCTGCCCGGCCACGGCGGTCTCAAGCTGCGCGACGGTTCACCAATGTACAAGCCGGGCTATCCGGTCCTCGCCGAAGACCGGGTGCGTTGGGTTGGGGATTGCGTGGCGTTTGTCGTCGCCGAAACCGTTGCGCAGGCGATGGATGCCGCCGAGCTTATAAACGTAGACTACGAACCGCTGCCAACCGTGGTCAGCACGGCCGATGCATCGAAGCCGGGCGCGCCGCAGGTCTGGGACGGCTGCAAGGACAATATCTGTTTTGTGGAATTGATCGGCGACAAGGCGGCTGTCGATGCAGCCTTCGCAAAAGCCGCGCATGTGGCGAAACATCGCTTTATCATTAATCGTGTCACTGCCGCATGCATGGAGCCGCGCGGCGCAGTCGGCGTCTATCTGCCCGCAGAAGACCGCTACATCATTCATTCACCGGTCCAGCGCGCGCACCCCTATCGCAGCGAGATCGCACGCGTCCTCAACGTGCCGGAAAGCAAGATGCGGGTGATCAGCATCGAAGTCGGTGGTAGCTTCGGCATGAAAACGCCGGTATTCAATGAGGCGCCATTGACGCTGCTTGCTTCCAAGCTCACCGGCCGGCCGGTGAAATGGATGAGCACGCGCACTGAAGCCTTCCTGAGCGACGCGCAGGCGCGTGACAATGTCACCGAAGCGGAACTTGCGCTCGACAAGGATGGGCATTTCCTTGCGCTGCGCGTGAAAACCATCGCGGCAATTGGCGCCTACTTGCAGAACAATATGCCGGCATTCTTCCTCAATGCCGGAACGCTTGCCGGCACCTACCGTACGCCGGCGATCCACGCCGACATCACGGCTGTCTTCACCAATACCAACCCCGTGCGGCCTTACCGCGGCAACGGCCGTCCTGAAGCAGCCTATATCATCGAGCGCATGATCGAGCTTGCCGCCCGCGAGCTTGGTCTCGATCCGATCGACTTGCGCCGGCGCAACTACATTGCGCCCAACCAGATGCCTTTCAAGACGGGATTGACCTTCACGTACGACAGCGGCGAGTTCAAAAAAAACATGGACATGGCGCTGGAGATGGCGGACGCCAAAGGCTTCAAGAAGCGCCGCGACGAATCCCGCAAACACGGCAAGCTGCGCGGACTGGGGATCTCCAACACAATCGAGCGCGCCGCGGCGCCGGGTACCGAGGGCGCTGAAGTGCGTTTCGATCGCAGCGGCACCGCAACTTTGTTTTCAGGTGCGGTGACCGCGGGCCAGGGCCACGAAACCGTTTTCAAACAGCTCGTCTGTGACCGGCTCGGGCTCAATCCCGACGACGTGCGCTACGTTCAGGGCGATACCGACGAAGTCTTCTACGGCGAGGGCACCGGCGGCTCGCGCTCCGCCACCATGGCCGGTTCGGCTTTTCTGATGGCAACCGACAAAGTCATCGAAAAAGCTAAAGCGATCGTCGCGCATGCGTTGAAGATAGACGTAACGGATCTGAATTTTGCCGACGGTGTATTTTCCTCGCCGAAGAGCAACCGCACCATGACCATCAAGGAAGTGGCGGTCGATGCCACCACTCCGGCGAAACTTCCGGCCAACATGGAGCCGGGGCTGTTTGCAACCGCCGTCTACAAGGCGCCGGTGAACAATTATCCCAACGGTTGCCATGTCTGCGAAGTCGAAATCGACCGGGAAACCGGCGAAGTCGAAATCGTCCGCTACAGCGTCGTGGACGACGTAGGCACCGTTCTCAATCCCCTGCTACTGCACGGACAAATTCATGGCGGCGTGGCGCAGGGCGTCGGCCAGATTCTGATGGAAGACATTCACTTCGATGCAAGCGGGCAATTGGTGACGGCATCTTTCATGGACTACGCCATGCCGCACGCACACAACCTTTGCGACATCGAGGTTAAGTCCAATCCGGTGCCGACGAAGACCAATCCGCTTGGCACCAAAGGCGCAGGAGAAGCCGGAAATGTCGGCGCGCTTCCGGCCGTGTCCAATGCCTTGGTGGATGCCCTCTCCGAGTTCGGCGTCAAGCACATCGAAATGCCGGCGACACCCGAGCGTATCTGGCGAGCAATGCGCGGTTAGCGCAAATTGGCCTTATACTGGCCGCTGATTCGATTTGAGCCGCACGTATTGCGTCCCGCTGAGGAGATATCCCATGCGCAATGTCGGACGCAAACTCGCATTCGTGCTCGCCTCGACCAATCAAGGCGCGATGATCGTCAACCGCTTCGACTACCGCATGGCGGGACCCGACAGCGGCTACGGCGTTGGCTTCCAGCTGCTGGAGCAAGGCGCGTTCGATCCTGTCGAGGTTGAGCTCGCCGTGCAGTTGCTGGAAACACGCCGCCGCTACCACGGGGACGGCGTGGTAGCGATCGATTGTGGCGCCAATATCGGCGCGCACACGATCGAATGGGCGATTGCCATGACCGGCTGGGGATCGGTGATCGCGATCGAGGCGCAGGAGCGAGTCTATTACGCACTGACCGGCAACATTGCGCTCAACAACTGTTTCAATGCCATCGCAATGCACGCTGCCGTGTCATCGGAAACGGGCATCATGAAGATACCCAGCCCGAACTACCTGACCGCATCAAGCTTCGGCAGCCTCGAGCTGCGTCAGCGCGATAACAATGAATTCATCGGCCAGGCGATCGACTACTCCGATGCAAAGATGGTTGCTGTGCAGAAGATCACTCTCGACGCGTTGGGTCTTGCGCGCGCTGATCTGATCAAGATCGACATCGAAGGCATGGAAATGGAAGCACTGGAAGGCGCGCGGCAACTCATCGAAAAATGTCACCCGATCCTGCTGATCGAGCAGATCAAGACGGGCCGTGAGCAGCTACGCGCCTGGCTGCAGGAGCGCGGCTATTCGATCTTCGATGCCGGCATCAATTTGCTCGCCGTGCACGTGACCGATGCTACGCTGAATGAATTGAACGCACGGCTGGCGCAAACGCAGTCGTCGGCCGCCTAGACCTTACTGTCCATCGCCGCGCTTGGTTCGATCCGCACCGGCAAGTAACCATCAGCCGCGAATACCGCCATGATTTCCTCCGCATGCGCGGCGTCCCGAGTCTCGATCGTGACGTCGAGCTTGGCGCCCTTGGCCGGCACGTCAAGGAAGAGCCGGCGATGATCGACCTCAAGAATATTCGCGCCGAGCGCGCCGATACGTGTTGCAATCGTGCCAAGCACTCCGGGTTGATCGGGAATGGTCAGCCGGAAGGAAACAATGCGGCTGTCGCGCTCGAGCTCCCGCACCATGATGGAAGCAAGGACGCGAGGGTCGATATTGCCGCCGGTGAGCACGAGGCCGACTTTCTTTCCCTTGAAACGTTGCGGCTTTGCCAGCATCGCGCCCAGCCCGGCGGCGCCGGCGCCTTCCGCCATGGTTTTCTGCAGCGTGAGGTAAGCATTGACGGCGCGCTCGAGATGCGCCTCGTCGACCAGAACGATGTCCGCGACCAAGTCCCGGATCACCGGCAATGACAGTTTGCCGACATTTTTGACGGCGATGCCTTCAGCCAGCGTCGGCCCGCCGATCGGGCGATTTTCCCGATGCAGCGCATTCCAGATCGAGGGGTAGAGCGCCGCTTCCGCGCCAATGGTCTCAATCGCAGGATTTTTTGCTCGCGCGGCGATCGCACTTCCTGCAATCAAACCGCCGCCTCCAATCGGTACGACGAGCATTTCAAGCTCGGGAACATCTTCGAGCATTTCCAGCGCGATCGTGCCCTGCCCCGCGATAATGCGCGCGTCATCGTAAGGATGCACCAGCACCAGTCCGCGCTTGGCCAGAATTTGCTCGCATCGTGCCTGCGCCTCCGCGACAGTTTCACCGTGCAATACGACCTCTGCGCCACACGAACGCGTAGCGGCCACTTTTACGAATGGCGTGGTCACCGGCATGACAATCGTCGCCGGAATACCCAGCCGTTGGGCATGGTAGGCGACGGCCTGCGCATGATTGCCGGCCGACATGGTGATGACGCCGCGCCGGCGCTCGGCATCGCTCAACGACACGAGCTTCACCAGGGACCCGCGGTCCTTGAACGAATTGGTGACCTGGAGATTCTCGTATTTGACGTAGACATCAGCGCCGGTAAGCGCGGAGAGCTTCGGTGCCGGCAGCATGGGCGTACGCAGGACGATGCCGGCAATAACCCGGCGCGCGGCTTCGATATCGGCAAGCGTAACGTTCAATCCGGCTCTCCCGGCAAGATCAGCACCATGCCGCAAGCCCGGCTGGGCTTCCAGCCGGGCGAACGGCAAGATGGACCCCTTGCGTCCGCCCGATTCTGTCTCCATCTCGTGACGCAAAGGACGTATCTTATTGCCAGGTACGCGAGGGGCCCATGTCAATCGACATCAAGCCGCATGCCTATGATCCGGCCACACAGCCGGAATTGTTCGATGGCGTGCTGGCGCGGCGCGTGGTCGCCTTTCTTATTGACTTCATCATCCTCTCCATCCCGGTGGTGATGGCTGCGATGTTTATCTTTGCCTTCGGGATCGTCACCTTGGGTCTAGGCTTTGCGCTTTACTGGCTGCTTCCGCCGGCGACCGTTGTCTGGGCGCTCCTGTATTTCGGCGGCACGCTTGGGGGGCCGAATTCGGCCACCATCGGCATGCGCGTGATGGACCTGGAAATGCGCACCTGGTACGGCGCCCCGGCCTATTTCGTGCTGGGCGCCGTGCACGCGATCGCCTTCTGGTTCACCGTGTCTTTCTTTACGCCGTTCGTCCTGCTGGTCGCTTTCTTCAACGAACGTCGCCGGCTCCTGCACGATATCTTGCTTGGAACCGTAATTATCAACAACGCGCGCCGCGCCGCCATGTTGCGCCATTAACTTTTGCGCGAGTGGATAAAGGGGCTTTGACGAGACGTGTTTGCCGCGCGATGCTAGCGTCCAATTGAGGTATCAACGACACGACGGCCGCATCAGTGACCCAGCATTCGCGCGACACTCCACAATTCTATCTGACGGCGCCTTCGCCTTGTCCCTACCTCGACGGCCAGGAAGAGCGCAAAGTCTTCACGCATCTGGTCGGCGAACGTGCGGGCGAACTCAACGATCTTCTCACTCATGGTGGCTTCCGCCGCAGCCAATCCATTGCCTATCGGCCGGCGTGCGAAACCTGCCGCGCCTGCGTATCCGTTCGGGTTGCGGCCGCCGATTTCGCGCCGTCGCGCAATATGCGCCGTATCGCCGAGCGCAATGTCGACGTCGTCGGGGATATGCGCACTCCGGCCCCCACATCTGAACAGTACTCGGTGTTTCGCGCCTATCTCGACGCACGCCACCGAGATGGCGGCATGGCTGACATGACCGTGCTCGACTACGCGATGATGATCGAGGACAGTCACGTAGACACCCGCCTAATCGAATACCGCCGTCGCGGGCCCGACACCGGCATCACCGGCCGCGGGGCCGGACAAATGCTGGCTGTCGCGCTTACGGATGTGCTCAGCGACGGCCTGTCGATGGTCTATTCGTTTTTTGATCCCGATGAAGCGGACCGTTCGCTCGGGACCTTCATGATCCTCGATCATATCGACCGTGCCAATCGTATGGGTTTGCCATACGTTTACCTTGGCTATTGGGTCGCTGGCTCGCGCAAGATGGACTACAAAGGCCGCTTTTTACCGCAGGAACGCCTGATGCCGTCAGGCTGGAGTCGGGTTGAGGAATAGGCGGCGTCAGTCCCCGCCCAGCGCAAGATCCGTCAGCAATTTAATGTTGAGCGCAATGATGGCAGCGGCCGTGATAGCCGCAAGCGCCGTCACCCATCGTGGCGCGACCAGAGCGCCCATCTTGCGCCGGTCGGCCGTGAACATCACCAGCGGGACAATCGCAAACGGCAGTTGCAGGCTCAAAATGACTTGCGACAAAATCAGGAGTTTTGCAGTGCCTTTCTCGCCAAACCAGATGGTCACAACAGCGGCTGGTACGATGGCAATGGATCGGGTGATCAGCCGCCGCGCCCAGCCTGGCAGACGGATATCCAGGAAGCCCTCCATCACGATCTGGCCGGACAGCGTGGCGGTCACCGTCGAATTCATGCCGCAGCATAAGAGCGCAATCCCGAACAAAGTCGGTGCGATCGTGGACCCGAGCAGCGGCGCGATAAACGCGTGCGCCTGGTCGAGCTCGGCCACATCGTGCTTGCCGGCCTTGTAAAAAGTGGCAGCCGCGAGGATCAGGATCGATGCATTGATCAGAAGCGCAAACATCAGCGCGATTGTGGAGTCTAGCGTAGCCAGCTTGATCGCCTCGCGCCGATCAGCAACGCTTTCACCAAAGCGGCGCGTCTGCACCACCCCCGAATGCAGATAGAGATTGTGCGGCATCACGGTGGCGCCGAGGATGCCGAGCGCGAGATAGAGCATCTCTGGATTGGTGACGATTTCCGTCGTCGGCGCGAAGCCGCGGATCACCGCTCCCCATTGCGGATCCGCCATGGCGATCTGCACCGCAAAGCAAACGGCGATGATGCCGAGCAGCGTCACCACGAAAGCTTCCACATAGCGGAAGCCGAGGTTCTGCATCCACAACACGAGGAAGACGTCGAGCGCCGTAAGCACAACGCCGATCTCGAGTGGAATATGGAAAAGCAGATTGAGGCCGATCGCAGTGCCTATCACCTCGGCAAGATCGGTTGCGCAAATTGCAACTTCCGCCAGCACCCAGAGCGGCCAGGATACAGCGCGCGGAAAAGCATCGCGGCAGGCTTGCGCGAGATCGCGTCCTGCCCCGATCCCGAGCCGGGCACATAGCGCCTGCAACAGAATGGCCATCAGGTTGGAGAGCAGCGCGACCGTCAGCAGCGCGTAGCCGAACTTGGAGCCGCCAGCGAGGGAGGTCGCCCAGTTGCCGGGATCCATATAGCCGACGGCGACGAGGTATCCGGGGCCGAGGAAGGCCACGAGCTTGCGGCCAAGCGAGCCCGTTGGCCGTGTCTGGATGGAGCCGAAGACCTCAGCCAACGGCGGGCGCCCGCGCTGACGTCGCCAGCCTTTCGCCGGTGACCCCAGCGCCGAATCTGCCGCCCGTTGCATCGTTCAAACTATAGTTTGTTGCGAATAATTTGCAATTGCAAATCCATGGAACTTTTCAGATTCTTTCGAGTTATCGGGCGCTTGCGGCTTGTCACGGTGGGGCGGTTACGAAATCACGGTCGGATTACTGTTCCGCAGCGGC
>AR_comb_assmDRAFT_10433882_pt1 | contig 14560 bp, 7 predicted proteins | sample ArasoioldDNA_FD_10543 | JGI IMG/M metagenome (IMG submission 10543) | reverse complement strand
GATCTCAATGTGAGAGGAAGAGACACTTACGAGCTTGATTGGGGTGGCAAGCTTGTATTTTATAACTGCATAGTTGGCGGTGCCATTGATGCAAGATTTCTTCCTTCGATACTGAAAGGGGTAATGGAAAAAATGCACAACGGGCCGCTTACCGGATCATATGCGCGCGACATTCGTGTTTGTGTGTATGATGGCAAGATGCACCCAGTGGATAGCAATGATATTTCATTCAAGATTGCAGGACTGCAGGCATTTCGGCAGGCGTTCCAACAGGCTGATCCGCAAATACTGGAACCCATTTACCAGGTTGAAGTTCTGTGTCCTGATGATCTCACTGGCGCTGTGATGGGTGATTTGCAAAGCCGCCGCGCCATCGTTGAGGGTATCGACAGTGAAGGACATTTTCAGAAAGTTATTGCCAAAGTTCCGTTGGCTGAAATGGATGGCTATTCTTCTTCGTTAAGATCTATCACGCAAGGGCGTGCAAAATTCAAAAGTAGGTTTTTTGAATATTCTCCCGTGCCTTTTGATTTGCAACGCAAACTGATTGATGAATACAATAAGACGGCGAAAGAAGAGTACGCGTAAGAAATTCAAAAGGCAAAATTCAAAATGCGAAAAGCTACTTCCGATGGGAGTGGCTTTTTTTATTGCGGGAACTTTCCCGTCCTACAATAAAAAGTAAGTACCTTAGGAATAGTTTCCAAAGCTAACCTTGCTCTGCAATGAAACCCATTCCTCGACGATCAGCAATGCTGGGCTTAGTGGCATTTTTGTTAGTTAATCAAATTTGTTTTACTCAGCCGATTTCAATACAATTTCAGCATCTTTCTGTCGAACAAGGGTTATCGCACAACGAGGCACGAGTAATCACAGAGGATAGATATGGTCTGATATGGATTGGCACCTCTGATGGGCTCAACTGCTTTGATGGATATAAAGTGGACGTATACCGTCATCAACCCGGCAATAAAAATTCGTTGCCAGACAATTTCATTCTTTCAATCTTCAATGATTCGCGAGGTAAACTCTGGATCGGTACGATGAATGGGCTTGCGTACTTTGATGATCATACAAATTCCTTCCGCACCTTTTTTCAAAATCGCAAAGACGAGAATTCTCTTCCTTCAAATTGGATTTCCGCCATTAATGAAGATGCCAATGGCCTTCTCTGGATTGGCACCACGTCAGGGTTATGTTCATTCGATGTAATGAATAATCACTTCCGACGATACCTTCATCGCCGTGGGTCAAATTCCATCTCAAACAATGAGGTTCGGGATATCAAATTCGCGCCTGATGGAACTATGTGGATCAGCACCGGCAATGGACTAAATCGGCTTGATCTTTCCACCAGGCAGTTTACTTCATTTTTTTATGATCCGAAGGATAGCTGCACCCTGTCAGGCAACTCCGTTTCCAGAATCACGTTTGACGAAAGTGGGAACCTGTGGACGTTTTTGCGAAATACTCTTTACCTGGATTGTTTCAATACCAAGACAAATCGTTGCCGGCGCTATCGGAATTTTATCAAGATGCAATCAAATGTTTCGGACAATTACCTGAATGCCGTTTTGATGGACAGAAATGGAAGGCTTTGGGTGGGAACGAATGCGGCAGGTCTATGTGTTTTTTTCCCCGAAAAAGACTTTTTGTATGAATACAAGGGTGATCCTTTTGATCCGCGCAGTCTGCAGGCGAATACCGTTGTCGGCATGTATCAGGATCGTTCCGGGCTCATTTGGGTAGCAACCAATTCTACCGGCGTCAAGCGCTTCAATCCTCAAGAATCAAAATTCAGGCATTACAAACCTCGACCCGGTAATCCCACATTTATGTACGAATGGGTACGCGCAGTTGCAGAGGATTCGTCCCATCGCCTTTGGGTCGGGACAGTGAATGGCATTTCTATCTTGGATCGTAATAAAGGCACTTATACACATTATCAATGGAGGCAAGACGATCCACATTCTCTGAGTGATAACTCTGTCCGCTCGCTATGTTGCGATAAACAGGGGAACATGTGGATTGGTACTGCTATGGGGTTGAACCTCTTTGATCCATTACGCAAAAATTTTCGTGTGTTTTATGCTCAAGACAATGATCACGCACTTGCGGGCAACTTTATCCCCAGTATCATCTGTGATAAAAATGGCGATTTGTTGATTGGAACATCAGGCGGTTTATGCATCTATCATTCTAGAACCCACCAGTTCAGTAATTTTAAAAACGACTCAATTCATTCTTTGCTGAATGGCGAAAAGAGAGTTGTTTACGAAGACAACGATGGTGTAATTTGGATAGGGTCGGCGCGAAATGGCCTGGTTAGATACAATCGCGCAACGGGTGAAGTGAAGCATTTTATTAATCTGTCGGACGACACATCTTCCATTGCGACAAATTTCGTTTGTTCAATTACACAGGATCGAAAAGGAATAATTTGGCTAGGTACTCAATCGGGGCTTTGTCGCTTTAATGAATCTACTCAAAAGTTTACAACCTTTTCTGAAAAACACGGGCTGCCCAATTCTCACACTGCGGAATTATTAGTGGACGATAAAGACAGGATTTGGGTGAGCACTAACAAAGGCATTAGCGTATTCAATGAATCCCGAACGATGTTTACGAATTATGACCCCAGTGATGGATTGCAAGGGTGGGAGTTTAACGATCAATCGGCATTTAAGACACACGACGGCTACTTCTGTTATTGTGGCAAGAATGGCTTCAACCTGTTCCATCCCGACTCAGTCAAAAAAAGCGACTTCATTCCTCCACTTATGCTGAAGGGGATTACGATTTTTGATCAGCCGCTCGAACTGGATAGTTCCTACTCGGATTTGAAATCTCTTCGTCTCGCTTACAAGCAGAACTCTTTTTCTTTTGAGTTTGTAGCGCTCAACTACAATCATCCTGAGAAAAACCAATATGCCTGTCAGCTCATTCCTTTTGATAAGAAAATGGTGCAGCTTGGAACAAATCGTGTGGTCAGCTACACCAATGTGCCTCCCGGAAAATACACACTCAAGATAATTGGTTCCAACAATGACGGTGTTTGGAATGAAGCAGGATATAAACTGGGTTTGATTATTACTCCTCCATTTTGGGCCACATGGTGGTTTAGAGCAATTGCAATTGTCCTATTAAGCAGTGCGATATTTGTTCTCTTTAAAATGCGCGAAAACAGAATTAGAAAAGAACAAGCTCACCAAACTGCAATCAATAAGCAAATTGCAGAAATACAAATGACGGCCCTGCGTGCTCAAATGAATCCACACTTTATTTTTAATTCGCTAAACTCTATTCAGCACTTCATTACTACGAGGGCGAAAGAAGAAGCAGTCAGCTACCTGTCTAGATTTTCAAAGTTGATCAGAAAGATCCTGGAAAACTCCCGCGAAAATACCGTTAGCATCAGCAACGAACTGCAATTATTGGAACTTTATATTCAGCTTGAGCAACTTCGCTTTGGCAATAAGTTCGATTACCATTTTGCAGTTGATGAAAAGATCGACGTTGAAAACACTGAGATTCCCCCGTTGCTTATCCAGCCCTATGTAGAAAATGCAATTCTTCATGGACTGGTGAACAAGGATGGTAGAGGCGATTTGTGGTTTTCAGTGGAAAAAAGTGATGGTATGCTCATCTGTAAAATCGAAGATAATGGCATAGGCAGGGCGAGGTCACAGGAGATTGAACAAAAAAAGATTTCCAGGCATAAGTCTCTTGGCATAAAAGTGACCGACGAAAGGATTTCGACGTTGTCAACATTGCTTGATTACAAAATGGAAGTACTAATTGAAGACCTTTTTGAAATTAGTCAGGATTCCAATGGTGCAAGGCAGCCAGCAGGAACAAGGGTCACTATTTTCGTTCCAATTAGTGACGAAGAATAGCTGATAATGAAACGGGCCCCGACGTTTGTTGTCTGAATTGAATCTTTCCCAGAGTTAGTTCGGGGTTTTGATGCAGGTCTGGCTCGCTGCATAATCAACCCGACTGGCAACCGACATGCGAGAAGTCGTAGTTGTACTAACGCAAGATTCTCACAGCTGCAACAAAAACTAAGTACCTTGGGACAAGTCTTAAAGTAACCGTCAATCTTCTACGGAGTGGAACGCATTATTTCACGATCAGGCATCTTTGGCTTTCTAGTGTTTATCGTTAGTGCACAAAATGCATTAACGCAGCCCTATTCCATCCGGTTTCAACACTTATCCGTCGAACAGGGATTGTCAACCAACTATGTGTATGCTATTACCCAGGATAAGAGTGGTTTTATGTGGATAGCTACGTCGGATGGCTTAAATCGTTTCGACGGACATGATGTAGAGGTTTACCGCAGCAAACATGGGGATGAAAATTCTTTGCCCTCGAATGAGATTCTATGCCTATTTACAGATTCACGTGGTATCGTTTGGGCTGGAACCGGAAATGGACTGGCATACTACGATGATCACGCCAACTCGTTCCGTGTATTTTTAAAAAATTCTAAAAACAAAAATTCACTCGCTGGCAATGTCATTAACGTGATCAATGAAGATAACCGTGGTCGCATGTGGATTGGGACGTCATCGGGGTTATGCTCCTTCGAAGCGAAGAATAGTCGTTTTGAAACATTCGTTCACAGTGATTCATTCAACTCTATATCCAATAATATCATAAGAGACATAAAATTTGATCCCCGGGGGAAAATGTGGATCACTACGGACAATGGACTGAACTGCCTTGATCTTCCTTCCATGAGATTTACATCTTTCTTTCACGATTCTGCTGATGAGACGACACTTTCAGGTAATAAGCTCGGTAAAATGGCAATCGATAAGGACGGAAATCTATGGACATTTTTGTGGATTTCATCCCGCTTGGATTGCTTCGATACTAAGACGACTAAGTGTTCCCATTTCACCGATTATCACCGAAAGCATTCTCAAATGCCTGTGAGTTTCCTGAACTCTCTTTTTATTGACAGAAGCGGAAGGCTTTGGCTGGGAAACAACAGGACCGGTTTAAGCGTCTCGCTTAATGGTAAGGATTTTTATGAATTCAACGCCGATCCGGTTGACCCAGACAAAATACATTCGAATCACATTAGAGGGATGTACCAGGATCGCTCGGGTATGATTTGGGTGGCTACCAAGTCTGGCGCAGAACGATTTAATCCAGATGAATCAAAATTTATTTCTTGCAGCCCACAGTTCGTTTCGGATCTGGCGCTTACTGGTAGCAATGTCCTGGCTGTCACTGAAGATCCGTCCTATCATCTTTGGATTGGAACGTCGGAGGGCATAGCAATTTTGGATCGCAGCACGGGAGTATATACAAATTATCGGCCGAACGGGCCTATTCCCCGTTTTCTTCACGATTCACTTAATGGACGTCCCATTCAAGCACTCTGTTGCGACAGGCAGGGAAATATTTGGATTGGCATGCTGGGTAAATTGTGCGTGTTTAATCCTCGAAGCAAGGAAAATTTTCGTGTCTTTTATCCCGAACAAAATAAAAAGTCTTTGTCCGGCAACAACATCACAAGCATCGTCTGCGACAAAAACGGCGATATGCTGATTGCAAGCAGAGGAGGAGGACTATCTATCTATAATTCGAAGAGCGGCGAGTTCACGAATTTTAAAGATGATTCAGTACTTACCTTGCTCAACGATCAAATTAACGTCGTTTTTGAAGACAACCGCGGAATAATTTGGCTTGGAATGAGGAACTCTGGGTTGATTAAATTCGATCGCTCCACTGGGAAATTGCAGAATTTTACAAAGAAGGTGAAGGATACAGCATCACTCTCTGCTACCTACGTTTGCTCAATCACCCAGGATCATAAAGGGATAATTTGGATAGGCACCGCGGGAGGACTCTGTCGCTTTGATCAAACTACTCAAAGCTTTACCACCTTTTCTGAAAGGCACGGACTACCCAATGGCCGGATAATGCAATTGCTGGTAGATGACAAGGATCGCATTTGGATGGGTACCAATAGGGGCATCAGTATGTTAAATGAATCCAGAACAGCATTTACGAATTATGATCCCAGCGATGGGTTGCAGGGATGGGAATTCAGCGAATCGTCTGGATTCAAAACCCATGATGGCTTCTTCTGCTATGGCGGTACGAATGGCTTCAACATGTTCCGCCCGGATTCAATTAAAAAAAATGTTTTTATTCCACCGGTGATGCTGAGGAGCATTAAAATATTCGATCAGCCCCTTAATATCAACAGTCCGCTTTCAATTTTGAAATCACTTCGTCTTTCATATAAGCAGAATTTCTTTTCTTTTGAATTTGCCGCGTTGAACTATGATCATCCTGAAAAGAATCAGTATGCCTGTCAACTCATACCCTTTGATAAGAAAATGGTTCAGCTTGGAACGAGCCATTCAATCAGCTACACGAATGTGCCAGCCGGCGAATACAAACTAAAGGTAAAGGCTTCAAACAACGATGGTGTTTGGAATGAAACAGAGTATGAACTCGGTCTCTCTATTGCGCCCCCGTTTTGGGCCACAATATGGTTTCGAACCTTTGTAATCATTTTAGTTCTGGGAGTTATATTCCTACTCTTTAGACTGCGCGAAGACCGGATTAAGAAAGAGCAAGCTCGTCAAACCGCCATTAATAAGGAGGTTGCTGAAATACGAATGTCCGCGTTACAATCTCAAATGAACCCACATTTTATCTTTAACTCATTAAATTCTATTCAGCACCTTATTTCTATTCGTGAGAAAGAAGAGGCAATCAGTTATCTTTCTAAATTTTCCAGGTTGATCAGGAAGATGCTTGAAAACTCCCGGGAAACTACCGTTAGTGTACGAAACGAAGTGGAATTACTGGAGCTGTATATTCAGCTCGAACAACTTCGGTTCGGTAATAAATTTGACTATCATATTGCAGTTGATGAAAGGATTGATATCGAGAACTCACAAATCCCCCCATTACTTATTCAGCCTCACGTAGAAAATGCTATTCTCCATGGATTAGTCAGCAGGAATGAAAAAGGCAATTTGTGGCTGTCAATCGAAAAGAATGACGGGTTGCTTATTTGTAAAATTGAAGACAATGGCATTGGCAGGAAAAGAGCACACGAAATTGAAGAAACAAAGATTTCCAGGCATAAATCTCTTGGGATAAAGGTAACGGACGAACGGATATCGGCGTGGTCAACACTGCTTGACTATAAAATGCAAGTACTAATTGAAGATTTGTTTGAGCCAGATAAATCGTCGAAGGGGCTTCGGCAGCCCTCGGGAACGCGCGTTACTATTTCTATTCCTCTTAAGGAAGAGGACTAAGAATTTATAGGTGGAAATTAAAAACTAGCGATCATGATCCGAACTGTGGTAATAGAAGATGAAAAACATAGCCGTACACTGCTTATGGAACTTCTTCATGAGCACTGTAAGCAAGTCAACGTGGTGGCGGAAGCTGACTCTGTGAAATCGGGCTTGACCGCAATTGCAGAAGAAAAGCCGGAGCTTGTTTTCCTTGATATTGAGTTGCAGTCCGAAACCTCATTTGAAATCCTGGAAAAACTTCCTGAAATAAATTTTGAATTGGTCTTCACGACAGCCTTCGATCACTATGCGCTGAAAGCAATTAAATTCTGCGCCATTGACTATTTGCTTAAACCAATTGATCTTAATGACCTTTTGATTGCTGTCGCTAAGGCTGAGAAACGATTAAACCATGAATACCTGAATAAAAATCTAGAGGCTTTATTAAACAACATAAAAACCGGCTCGCAAAATAACCACAGAATCGCCCTGCCAACTCTTGAGGGATTGATATTCGTAAGCGTGAGCGACATTATTTATTGTGAAAGCAGCGGGCCTTATACCAGGTTCTTTCTGAAACAACCCAATAAAATTGTAACCTCAAAACATTTAAAAGAATATGAAGATTTATTGAGTGGTTACAACTTCTTTCGCATCCACAAATCTTATCTCGTCAACCTGCAGGAAATTCAAAAATACATCCGCGGGGATGGGGGGCAATTAATCATGTCCAATGGTGCGGCACTTACTGTATCGAAGCAACGTAAAGAAAAGTTTTTGCAGATTTATTCACGTGCACAAAGCAACTAAACTCCTTGTTATTGGCCCTTAAATAGCCGCAGGAATAATTTTTCTTGCATATGCACTCGACTACAAAAGACGATTGCATCGTGATGGGGCGTTTTTGTAGCCGACATTGAGAAAAGACGAATCAGACCTTAAAGAAGGCCACATTGGCGAAGATGTTACAGTATTCTCTTCCATTCGTTAATTCAAATCTGTCTTTCATTAAGTCATTCTTTGAGGCAACCCAATTAGAATTTACATTCAGCATCTGTCGCGTTCTTACGCACTTTAACAAAGCAGTTATGGGCAAACATTTATCACTTGCCATAGTTCTTTTAGCAAATTTCCTTGCCGGCTTCACGCAGTCTTTCCGGCGCGAAGCACATCAGGGCACGCCAATTGTCCTCCGCGGCACAATCGTCACACCCGAAGGCATAATTAAGCACGGTTATGTCGCTATTACTAACGGTAGAATCTCTTCTGTTTCCGATAAGCAGCCAGAAATTCCCGGCGCAATCGACATCAACACACATGGCATTATTCTTCCTGGCCTGGTCGATGTCCACAACCATTTAGCGTATAATGTACTGCCACGCTGGAACCCCGGGAGGCTATTTACGAACCGGAATCAATGGAGAAGTGATCCAGATTATAAGAGGATCATTGCCAATCCCGTCGACAAATTAAGCGATTCGCATTTCTGTGATATGAATACCTGGGCTGAGCTTCGTGCTCTTGTTGGAGGAACAACTTCGATTATGACGACGCGAAGTAACCCATGCATTCACGGTTTGGTACGGAATCTTGACTTGAATAGCGGGTTCTATGGAACTACTGAACTCGACCGAGAACACATTTACAACGTATTGGATCTTCCTCCTGTCGATAGTCCATCAGCACGAGCGTTTTTTGTGGCGGCGGCGCGATTAAATTTCATTCCAAATCCTTTTTACGAAGCTCTCGTCATTCATTTGGCTGAAGGAACTGATGCGGCGGCCGAAGAGGAATTTACGTTTGTTCGGACACGCTCAATTCTCAACCCGAAGGGAGCTATCATTCATGGCATCCCACTCACGTCCGCAGACTTCCAGGCAATGGCCATCAATGGAACGGCACTGGTTTGGTCTCCGCGAAGCAATTTGGAACTGTATGGAAAAACAGCCAACATCAATGCTGCACTTGATGAAGGAGTTGAAGTTGCTCTTGCGCCAGACTGGTCAGTTACGGGGAGTATCAACATTCTCCATGAGCTGAAGGTGGCTTCGCAATGGAACAATACGCATCTTGCGGGTCGCTTAACCGATCGACAACTTGTCAACATGATAACGTCAATCCCCGCGCATGTTGCCGGCATTGATGACGAAGTCGGAGCAATTAGGCCCGGACTTCGCGCCGATATTCTTGTTATCAACGGAGATCACAACGCTCCGTATCGCGCAGTTATCGATGCAACCGAGGCTGACGTGGGGCTCGTGCTCATTAACGGTGTTCCATTATATGGCGACCGAACATTCATGGAGCACTTCTGGAAGCGATCTGAATTGGAAGAAATCAACTTGTCAGGAGTGACAAAAACGCTGGCAACGCCGGCTGCCAACATCGATATCACAGCTATCGAAAACAGGTTACGACGTTCCATGGACTCGGTCGGTGTCTCATTAGCACCGTTAACTGAGCCCGATCCTTTCTTACTGCTTACTTCAACCGTAGTCCGCACAAATAGTCTAGAGGAGCAACCGACTCATCAAAGGGAATCAATCGTAACCGTTCTGCCTAATCCAAGTCGACGGCAATTTGTATTAACGACTCGCGGCGATTCAAAGAAGCCCTTGCAAATTAAGATAGTCGACGCATTGGGAAGAATAGTAGAAGTAAAAAACCGAATCGACGCTAATTCCACGACGACGTTTGGCGACAATTTCCGCCCAGGTATATACCTTATTGAAGTGAGACAGGGTACCGAGCGCCAAATGGTAAAGCTGATCAGGCAGTGAACACATAGAGTCGTTCATTAAGCCAAACCGGACATTCGTTAATTCTGCCTTTGAATGAACGTATTAGTGATAGATATTTATACTTACTCCACGCCCAAGCACCATGTTGGGCCGAGAATCTTGCTTTGCTTAGAGCAGCTCTTCCACTGAGATTAGTTGAGATTTAGCAATCCTTAAACAAATGTTATGAGAAAAAATTTATGCTTCCTGTCCATCACTTTGGTAAGTTTTTATTTTGCTTATGGACAGCCGTTATCGCAAACTAGAACCGCAACCTATCTAAATAACCTCAATAACTTCCGACAAGTGTTCGGAGACCAGGGTTATCCCAAAGCCACTGCCGCAGACGTTGCAGCAGATGATGACGTATATGCCTATACGAAAAAATTAAGCTCCTCTACGAGAATAAGACGGAATGATACCTCATCTTCGAGTCTGGCCTTACAGGGTTTTGGATTCACTATACCGGATGAGGCAACTATCGAAAATATTTCAGTGAGAGTAAGACGATTTAAGAAAGGTACGCTTTCAATCAAAGATCATTTTGTCTCCGTGATGCGGAGATATGATTGCACCGAAGGGAACTGTATTTTCGGGTACATGTGGAGAAATGGGGACGTTTATCCGGGCAATTCCTATCCCGACGCTGAGACAGAATATATTTTTTCACAAAGCGGAAGTGGGAATAACGGAGGATTTAATCACGATGAGGTTTACCAATGGACGCCTGCCATGGTCAATCATCAGTATTTTGGTGTGAGGATAGATACATACCCAATAGAGGGACGTGGTTCAGTAGTCGCCTATTATGATCTGGTGGACGTTACGGTGGAATATTCTATGCCGGTCACAAATCGCAGAGCTCCCAGTACTACTGAAACAAAGCCACTAAAAGAGCCAATTGTCTATCCTAATCCCTTTGCAATGAAGACTAATATTCAGTTCACTGCTTCTGAAAATGGAAACGCTGTTGTCGAGCTTTATAACATCAATGGCGTAAAGGTCCGCACATTATTCTCGGGTGGCGTTTTTCAGGGACAAGTGTACAATGTGTCAGCCGGAGATGTTCTCTTACCAAAGGGAATTTACGTCTATAACATAAGGAACGGTAAACAGAACCAAAGAGGACAGCTTATTAAACTTCAATGATACCCCGTTCAAGTCAGATGGTCTAATGATCATTAACTCACATCCAGAAAACGATATATTCCTGATTTTTTTAATTCCTATGTAACACCGTGCTCCAGCCTTCTGATGATAGCAGTTGCTCTTATTGAATTTTTTACAAAGAACTATCACTCCAAAAAACTTAACTATGAAAAGTACTTTAATTCTCCTTGTTACATCGATTGTAATCATAGTCAAAACATCAGCACAATCAGCAGGTGATTACCGATCCATTGGTAGTGGGAACTGGAGTGATGCCACAAACTGGGAAACGTACAATGGCAGCCATTGGGTTGTCACCGCCACATACCCGGGCCAGAATTCGGGAACGGGAGTAGTCACCATTATGAACGGAACTGAAATAAAAATAACGGGGAGTCTCCCTCACGCAATCTCTTCTCTTAATATAAGTGCCGATCAAATACTGCCTTCAGGCAGTTTAGTTTTTATTTCTGAAAATCCTGTTTCATTAATCGTCGAGGGTGACGTGATAGTAACTGGTAGTATGTTGATTACGGATCAAAATGGCGCAAAAAGTCATTCGCTCACCATAGGCGGTAGCCTTGTAGCCGGTACATGGACTTACTACGAAGAGTTTCAATGGTGTGACTATGACTGTCTTTTCTATTATTGTTATTCGCCCTCTGGCGGATATATTCAGACAATTAGTAATGACGATAAGCTTGCGGTGATATTTAATACGACAAAGCCAAATAGTGCAATAGGTGGATCCAATGCTATAACATTTCAGGACATAAGTTTTAACGGCATAGGTATATCTGTGGGAACTTCCATCTATATTAATGGCAGTGCCAGGTTTTTGGATGGAATTGTAAATTCATGCTGTGGTTATTGTGAGGCTAGCTATTGCGGTTATTATTGGACTCCCGATACTGCTCCACCGCCTCCCCCTCTCATTGGTTGTGGATCTATTTTCTTTAATGACGGTGCCACTGCTTTGGGAGCGTCTGTTAATTCGTTTGTAGAGGGCGGCGTTACGAAGCAAGGGAATGATGCTTTTACGTTTCCCATCGGCTACAAAAATGAAGGAGCTTTGGTACCTCTGACGATATATGCACCTCTCACGATATCTGCACCCGTCGGCGCACAAGATGCGTTTTACGCCGCGTATTCAACAGGGCAGGTAAATCACGAAATCACCGACCCCGGATTATACAGTGTAAGCAACTGTGAGTATTGGCTTTTAAGACCCGGTAACGAAAATCAAAATGTAACCAGTCATCTAGATGTGACAGTTGGATGGAGTCCTTCAAGTGGCTGCGGGTCGTCCTATATTACTAATGTTCCGGACGTAACCTTAGCACATTACAATGGCTCAAGCTGGGACAGCCATGGCGGATCAGGCGTAGGGACTACTACAAACGGATCTGTAACATGGAGCGGAGTAAGCAACCTTGGAGTCTTTACCTTGGGCAATATAAACACAAACTGCGTAACTCCTTCCGCACTGGGCGCAACAAATATCACAACAAACTCAGCTACGCTAAGCTGGTCAGCAGTTCCAGGAGCAGTAAGTTATGATGTATATTATCTTAATTCCTATAATTGGATAAATGTTGCCACGGCTACTACTTCGACATCCACAAGTCTGTCAGGCCTGAATTACTCGACTACTTATGACTGGAAAGTACGAGCTAATTGCAGTTCGACCTCATCATCAGCCTACAGGCAGTCACAATTCACCACAAGTGCGCCCTGTGGTACACCAACAGCGTTATTGACTACTAATATTGCTACTCACAGTACGACGGTAAGTTGGGTCGGCGTCACAGGTGCTCTTAGTTATAATGTGGGGTATAAACCATCCATGTCAACCTATTGGACAACCGCAGCTACAGGTATAACCTCGCTTTCATATAATCTTAGTGGATTATCGACTGCCACCGACTACGATTGGAGAGTTCTTGCGAACTGCAGTGGAGGGCCCGGGCTTTATTCACAGTCATCCTTCACAACTGCTTGCGATGATCCTTACGAAACTAACAATACTTCCAGCCAGGCAAGGCAAATCAATTTAGGTGGTTTGATTTCTGCAAACATTTCTTCAACTACTGATGTTGATTGGTTCAGAGTGACATTGTATAACAATGCCACATTGAACGTAACGCTCAGTAACCTATCTGCTGATTACGATCTGTACGTGTACGGTAGTAATTTGAAGCTGGTCGGTTCGTCGACTGCTACCGGCACTTCAAATGAAGTTGTGGTTTATAATCAACGTGGGAGAAATGGTACCTATTATTACATTAAAGTGATCGCTAAAAACGGAGCTTATAATATTTCACAATGTTACAATTTATTGGCACAGGCGGTCGGCAGTGGAGGAGCGGTTACTCGTGCCTATGGTCCTTTTAGTGAAAACGATGTTCCAAATTACCAATTCCTTTATCCGAACCCAGCGACGGAATTTGTTCGATTAAGCTTTAACAGTGCCATTGACGGATCTTGTGATATACAAATAGTAAACGACGTTGGACAACTATTACAAAAGCGTCCTGTCAATGTCATAAAAGGTTATAACCAGGTTCAAATTTCCGTAATGGATTTTAGGCCAGGGATGTATATTTTAAAAATCAATAGGGATGGATTGAACCTGATAAAACGTTTTGTAATTACAAGATGAATAGGTGCCAGTTACAAAGCATTAATGGCGGGTGAAAACTCGCCATTAATTTTTAGCGCAACAGGGACTGAAAAAAAATGTAACTTTCGTTTCATGACAACAAATCGTTGGATAAAAATCGTTTTGATCCTATTCGTAATCACCGTAAACATTGGTTGCGACCAGGTTTCTAAGAAAATGGTCAGGCAGAATATACCGCCCAATGCAACTATTCATGTATTGCGCAATTACGTCACTGTCACAAATGTCGAAAATACCGGTGCATTCTTAAGTTTGGGAGACTCACTTTCGAAAACAGGTAAAAGTATCTTATTGTCCTTGTTACCAGTCATTGCAATTGTGCTCAGTTTATTTTATGTGTTGAACAATCAGAATTTGGCTAATCTCATGTTAGCCGGATTTTGTTTTGTTATTGGCGGTGGAATTGGAAATGTTTTTGACCGTATAGCTTATGGCTCAGTGACCGATTTTCTTCATGTAAAATTTGGAATTTTTCAGACGGGCATTTTTAATGTGGCTGACCTGTCGATAATGACAGGAGTTGTTATTATTCTCCTTCAATCGATCTTGAAACAACCTGGTTCTTCCTGACTTAAAAAATTAAGGGAGTTTCATACTTGCGAATATCGAACAAGGAACATGGAATGTTGAATTTAGAAGTTTTTTTAGGTTGCTTAATTCAACGTTCA
>AR_comb_assmDRAFT_10235137_pt1 | contig 14568 bp, 11 predicted proteins | sample ArasoioldDNA_FD_10543 | JGI IMG/M metagenome (IMG submission 10543) | reverse complement strand
ACCCATTCTCCTTAATATAGGTGCTGACGATGAACACCGGCACGATCCTCCACGCCCGAGAAGATGACACTTCGCCAAGCGAGCAATCATGGGCCTAAAAACCGAGTGATTCGCTCTCCGCGGCTCCCGTACTTTTCCTAATTTCTTTCCAAGATCGAGTTTTCGGTAGGGACAGGGGTGGGCTTCGGGCAAAAGCCGCCAGTTTATCTTCATTCCGGTGACCTGATCCGACTCGGTATCGAAAGCCTTGGAGAGCAGAATCAGGAGGTCACGGACTGTACCTGCCGGTAGATGAGCACTGAAACGTATTGAAAAGTCGCGACGACTACAGCATTTCGATTTCGGGAGACGGCCGGATCGCCAATGAGTAAGCTGTCTGGATCATCGTGGTTGTAATCCCAGGCGTCTGTAGAAAGCTCTGACATCTGCCATCTGCGATTCGGAGAAAGTTGGCTGCGGAGGACGCATGTAGCGGCTGGCAACTCCAAAACACTCCAGCGATGCACGCCAAAATGACTGAGACCAATTTTCATAGAGCGGCACATCGTACTTCAACACAAATTCCTTGGCCGCCTTGAGATCATTCTCTTTAATGGAATTCCAGAACCGCATCGCCAGCTGCGGCGCGAACGTGATGAACGTGCTGTAGTACGCGTTCATGCCGTACGGCCTATAAGCCAGAAATCGTCCCTTTCCCCCGCCAGCAAAAATGTTGAGTCGCTCGCCGAACCGCCTGTAAAGAGCCAATGTGTAGTCAATGTCATACTCCTCTTTAAAGCCAACTATGGATTCCAGGGTGACCAGTTGCTCCATCAAGGCCAGGGAAGGCTGCCCATGCACGACAATGGCCAGTTTGGTGTTATTGGCCACTGCCTGGTAATGCTCGAAGTGAGCTCGATCGTCGGCGCCGGCATTTGCACACATGAGAACTTGCACTCCGTCCGCCCCAATGGATTCAGCAAAACGTGCATAGTCGACTGCCTGTCCTGTCCACCAGGGTCCGGTCGCAGCTAAGGTAATTCCTCGGCGCGCAACGGTTTCCACCATGGCGCGGGTCAGTTCTTTAATTTCGAGATACGTGAGTCGTTCGTATTGGCCGTTGCCGTTAGTCAGCGAGAATACTGTGACTCCGGCTTTAACAGCCAACTCGATCATGTTACGCATGCCTTGATAGTCAATTTTGAAATCAGACGTGTAGGTCGTGGGAATTGATAGTATCGGGCCGGCTAACTGGGCCTTAAAATCCCGCGGGGCCATCGGCTGGTTCGAGCTCAACGTGGAAAAAACCAACCGGGGGCCGGCGATGATCATCGCCAAGCCAGCCCATCCTGCCTTTATGAAGCCGCGGCGGCCAAACAAGTCTGTTTGCATGTTTTCTCTGTCGGAGTATGGAACAGTGCTAAAGCCGTTCACTTGCACATGCGAGAGCCGTAAGCAGTCAATTTGTCCAGCTTGCTGAAACATCCACCGTGACAGAGCCCACGAGTAGTCCTGAATTGTCCGCCTTTTCGGCGGTGGAAACAATCCTCAGATAGCTCACGCCAGGAGCGGCTTCTCTTGTCGTGTGCAAGAGCGCAATCGGCTTACCATCCGCGGTCACATGGCATAGCCCACTAGCGTTATTCCAGTTGAAAACAAGGTCGTGCCAGTAGCCCGGTTCCAGAGTGGTTTGATTTTCCAGCGCGCCATTTTGCCCAATTGTCAAATTGAATAGGTTGTAAATTGCGTCTTCCTCATCGAAAGGAACAGAAAAGTGATCCGTCAATCCCAATCGTGCGCCAGCAAAACCCTTGTTCAGGAAGATCTTCAGGCGCAGAGTTCCTGTCCGGCCCATGGGAAAATTCCAGACCGCTGATGCTGGCCAGTCTATGTCGACTTTGTGGATTTGTAGTGCCTGCCCCCCAGTCTGAGGAATTGGCACCAATGCGACGCCTTTTGTCCCAAAGTATGACCAGTCGTCTAGTCCAGCAGAAAAGTCAGTACTGCGGGTTGTTTCATATAGCCAGTCGGGATCAAAGTGGAATAGTGCAGCGGATGGCTGATTGTCATCTCTGGACGGGCGTCCGGGTGGACGATACCCCGGCCAATTTACTGGGACATTGAATACGACTTTCCTGTCTTTTGTTTCTACGGGCCACAGGTAGGACACACCAAAATCGCCCTGGGTGGGATGGGGTAGGCCAACTCGAGGATCGCGTGCTACTTCTCGATATCCACGCCACGTCTGCCCCTCATTTTCGGAAATGGCGGCGTGAATCACGAATCTTCCACCCTGGGCATAGGGATACCTCAGACAATTGTTCCAAAACATGAGAATCCTTCCGTCCCTTAGCCGAACCAGTGGCGCTGGCGAATCAGAGGAAAGAATTTTAGTGGGACGGGCGTGCGACCAGTCAGAACCATCTCTGGAATAGGCTTCGTAGAAGCGCCCATTCTGCGTACGAATGAGCAGCCAAACCTGCCCATCTTTTAGCTCAATGACGGAAGGCTCAATCATTCCTGTGGCGCCGATATACGGCATTGATGTCTTGAACTCGACCTCCGAAAGGCGCCAGGTATCTCCGTCGTCATCGGAATAGCCCACTTTGGAACTGAAGCGGCCCGCATCAGTGAAGGCATCCAAGCCCTGCCCCGGATTCCGCCACGTGCGGGCAGTTAAGAAGCAGACAGGAAGCAGAATTCGTCCGCTGCGAAGCTGGGTTACCGAATTCATGGAGCCGTAAAATCCCTTCCACACAGTGTGGGGAGGCCTCCAGTTCTTTCGCCCATCGGTGGAGCGGATGTGCCAGACGTCGTAGTTCTCGTCCGCAAAATCGTTGCCTGGCCCCACCTTATACGACAAGGTGAAAAAGAAGTGCAGTTCACCGTCACGGTCCAGCAGAACATTGTGGATGATCCACTCGCCATCCTTTTTAGGGAGCGTGAACAGTGTTTGGGCATCGCTCCAGGTCCTTCCGTTATCCGACGAGTAGCGTGCACGGGCTTGACCGCCGCGAACACCATTCACGAGCGTCTCCGAGATCCCCATGAGCTGTCCGCCTGGCAGTTGAACATAAAATGCAATGTAGTCGGTTAATGGTGTGATCGTCGGCCTTCTGTCGATCTCGTGTCCTTGTTTCGGCGGGAGGTTCCCGCCCGATTTTTGCGAGATATGCGCGGTCCCCGGTATAAATAATGCCAGACCGAGCGAAACCCACACCGGAGATTGGCGAGACATCGGCATAGATCCTCACAAATTTTCTGTCGACAGTCGGCTAATTTATAAGCTTAAATGGAAGCATGGGTCAAGGAAACAATTGTCGGTCGCCGCTCTCTACACGTTGCCAGCAATCCCACCGCTGTATGGATGAATTGCGGTCGCGGTCGACCGCATGCGGACGGCGGTCTCTACCCCGATTATCTGAGAGCCGGGTTCTCTTCCAACGTCGCAAGAGGGTTTAGCTCTGTGGTCGGCGGTCGAATGTAGGGGACGAAGCGCAGTTGGGTTTTACGCTTGTTTATGGAGATGATGCCAATGACGGTGCAGATTCGCGTCGAGTCTACGGGAATTGTTTATCGAAATCCGAAGCCCTATTTGCGCAGCATTGTTGCCTATCACCCCTCGCTAGTCACAGGGAACGGGAAAGATCTCATCACTACGTTTGACATCGGTGAGGCAGTCGAGTCACTCGACTACAAAACAGTTCTCAGCCGGTCTTCCGATGAGGGGCGAACTTGGACTTTGGAAGGACCTGTTTTACAAAGCCCGCCGGGGAGGACAACTCACTCCGTTCGGACCTGTCGTTTAGCAGATGGTTCACTTGCAGGATTTGGTGGGATGTATCACCGGCGAGATGCCGAGATGGGTGTTTTAAACCGACAGACCTTTGGCTTTGTTCCTACAGATCTATTCCTCGTCCGTTCTTCCGACGATGGCCGATCTTGGAGCACGCCTGAACTGATCACTCCTCCACTGCACAGTCCAGCTTGGGAAATCTGCCACTCGATCGTTGAACTCCAGAGTGGTCGCTGGCTGATTCCGACATCAACGTGGCGAGGATGGGACGGCGAGAATCCGGCTGGCGACCAAACAGTGGCATTTGTGAGTGATGATCGAGGACACAGTTGGCCAGGGTTTGGGCGCATTTTTGATGGCCGCAAGACCAAACGAAGCCACCTGGAAGTATCAGTCGTCGAGCTGGCGGACGGGCGGATTCTCGCGGTTGGCTGGGTACGCGATGTAGACAGTGGAACAAATCTTCCGACCGAATATTGCATTAGCCATGATCGAGGCGACAACTTTACTTCCCCTCTGCTTACTGGTTTCGATGCCCAGACATGCAAACTGCTTGTATTGCGTGACAGTAGCAGAATCATCTGCGCTTACCGTCGCAATGATCAACCTGGACTTTGGGCAACCCTGGCAGAAATTAACGGCAGTACGTGGAGCAACGTGGCCGAAGCGCGGTTATGGCGGGGAGCAGACGCACGGATTACAGGCGGTGATAATGAATCAGACAGATTGAGTTTCCTGAAGTTCGGCTATCCAAGCCTCAAGCAGCTTTCTTGCGGCGACATTTTGCTAGTCTTCTGGTGTCAAGAGGACTGCCTCACCAATATTAGGTGGATTCGCCTCCGTCTACAATAATGAATTTTGCTTCTGCGATGGAGGGATTCTGGGAGCACGATCCTGCAACGATAACGTGTCTTAATTCGCTTCCAGCCCACACACCAAACCGCGTAGCTTTTCCTCATTGAGAGGCGACCCAATAAAGCTAAAGCAATAACCTAGCAGTAGGGTCACAACCAATCCAACCAGGGAATAATAGAAAAACGAAATATCAGCGCACCCCGCCACTATCGATACAACTATTAAGCCGGCGATTCCACCCGCAAAAGCTGCCGTACCCTTCGCCCTACGGCTCAGCATGCCCAGGAGGAAAATACCCAGGATTGGCCCACCTAAAAAGGCATTGATAATGCTGAAGGCATTGATCAGTGGACCAAGACGATTCGCGAACAAGGCGGCGCCTGTGGCTAGAGCCCCCCAAAGAATCGTTCCCAGCCTACCCACGAGGACCGGGCTTGCGCCAGAATTGCCTCGATGTAATCGCTGATAAAAATCCACGGTGGTCACGGTTGTTAACGAATTGATTCCCGCGCTGACCACCGCCATAGAGGCGGCAAAAATGGAAGCAATGATTAAACCCGGAAGTATTCCACCTAACTCGTGGATCACGAAGAAGGGAAGTATCACATCCTGTGTTGGTAAACCGGCCAGGTGAGTTGGATGGAAGTGATAGAAGGCGTACAACGCCGTTCCTAGTGAGTACAACAGTCCCGACACGGGTACGGCAATCATGACATCCAGCAAGAGAGATGAGCGTTCTTGATCAAGTGATTTGTTGGCAAAGTAACGTTGTAGGTACGCCTGGTCGGTTCCCAGTGTCGACAGCACCATTGTTCCCCCTCCCAAAACTGTAGCCCAGACGGTGGTCAATTCGTGGGGGTTTGTCGACCAATTAAACAAATGAAACCGGCCCGAACTTGAGGCCAGATGATAGGCTGCGTGTAATCCACCGGGAATTCTCGAGATGCACAATATCCAGACCGTACATATTCCGCCGATAAGAATCGAAAACTGTATGACGTCGGTCCAAATGACAGCCTTCATTCCCCCGAGCGTCGTATAGAAGGTGGTAAAAACACCGATCAGCAAGATGCATCCAATCAGCGGAATATCTGTGAGCAGAGACAACACTACCGAGGGCGCGTAAATAACGATTGCAACATGAGATCCCCGGGTGAGGAGAAAGAGGATCGCACCCAAGAGTCGCGTTTTAAGGTCAAATCGGCGCTCCAGATACTCGTAGCCCGTAAAAAACTTGAATCGAGCATAGAAGGGCATGAACACATACATGACAATGGGTGCGGCCAGAAGTAGGACGAACACGCTCAGGAATAGCTCGTAGTTGTGCTCAAACGTCCAGGCCGGTGTGCCCATGTACGAGATTGCGCTCATATCGGCCGCCACCAGAGAAATGGCCACCGGAATCACGCGCATCTTTCTTCCCCCAAGAAAATAATCTGAGGCAGAGGTCTTCTTGCGATAAAAAAGGCTGCCGATGACACTTATACCCACGATGTAACAGGCCACAATTACCCAATTGATGAAAGTGAAATCTCGGTGCATTCTTATGCTTCCCGTCGGACTGCCGAGTGTTACTCTCTTCCGAGTAGGTGACTACCGATTTCGGTGTACTCAATCAAAGGAGGGCGTTCTTGCAAAGCTGCGTCTGCCATTGACTCAATGCTTTTGAAGCCATGGCCTGTCACCAGGCAAACCACGGTCTCCGCCGGCCTGATCCAGCCGCGGTTATGAGCAAACAGGCAACCTGCCAGCGCAGCAGCCCCGGCAGGTTCTGACCAGATTCCCTCCTCCCGCAACATCAAGCGCTGCGCAGCAAATACATCCATATCGGAAATGGCAATTCCACGCCCGCCTGACCGGCGCAACTCTGCAAGCGCGATTCCCGCATCAATGTCGAATGGCACCGCGAGGCCGCTCACTTTCGTGGTACTGATCACGGGTCGGATATCGTCTCGACCTTCCTCAAAGGCCGAAACCACCGTGGGACAACCCTCTGGCTGAACGGCATGGATTTTTGTGCAGCCTCCTCGGGCACGAACACCTCGGCATACGGCGGTAAACAAGCCACCACCTCCGACAGGAACAAAAATGTGGTCGATTCCTTTCCCACATTGGTCCAGGAGCTCTGAGGCAATCTGTTCCACACCCTGCATGCCTTGAGGACAATATCGGTAGGCCGAGACCACAAGAGGACAGTGGTCCTCATTCGCTATTCGCTGAAGTGCCTCAAACACGCGCTTAGTAACTTCCGGAGATGTAACAAAATCCTTTACCCGAAAGATGCTTGCACCATAAGACTCGATTTGGTGCAGCTTGTTAGTGGGAGCCGCCTCGTTCACAAAGAGGGTGCAACTGATGCCGTAACGGGCGCTGAAAGCCGCCAATGCGGCGCCTGTATTTCCAGAGGATGTTGCAATGCATCCTTTCACTCCGGAACGCAGCATCTCCGTGGTCTGCGCAGCCGCAAACCGGTCCTTGTATGAACCGGTTGGGTTGCACATTTCCAGTTTGAACAAGAGCCGGAACCCCAGCCGACTACCGATGGTGGCGCTTCGCACCAAGGGAGTATTACCTTCACCCATCGAAGGTGCGCTGGGATACAAGTTAGGAAGGCCTCGTTGGGGGGAGCAGATCCCGTGTACGTTTTGCAACCTGTCGACAGTATACAGATGTACTCTCAGAATGGTCAATTCCGGGAATTGGGCTCGAGCTTTCCGATGAATGTCCATTCAGATCTTTTGCGCGGACCTTCTACAGAATTTTCTCCTCCAGCTCCAACAATGACATTGTCGAGCCTGACGAACTTGTCGACATAAGCGGCTTGAGGCAACGGGGGCAATTGTTGAAACAGACACGTTTTCAAATCGAACTGCCAGGCCTTGCCGGTACTATTAATCAAAATGATTGTTCGTTGCATAAGCATCGCGCTTAAGGTTGTCTCTTCGCGTGTTTCGCTTGGTAGAGAGCCGACCACAGACCATCGCCCTGCTTTAATCTCATAGCGCAGCACTTCATCAAAATTTCGAGTAGGATCCCTCTGGTCAGCCTGAAAAGTGCCGCCAAACATCCAAATCGAGTTTCCATCCGTTTCGGCGGTAAAAAGCCAGCGTCTATCGCCAGGATAGGGAGCAAGCTGTTGCCATCCCGTGTGCGGGTTGGCCGTGTCGAGAACCATTAAATTGTTTGTGGCAGTAGCTGACGTGCAACACGTGCCGGCAGCATCGTAGGGCTCGAACTTGGTGGTTCCTCCGAGAAGATAAATCTTCTTCCCGACACTCACCGCTTGCGCAAAAAGGCGATCTGCGGGCATTTCTCCAAAGACTTCCCAAACATACCCGTTTTTCTGCCGTGTCAGCGTCAGAATCCTACGGTTTATTCCGTCGGGCGTATAGCCGCCCAGCACAAAGAGCTTGTCGCCAACGACGGTGGACGCCGCGTAGCCAAAAGCAAATGGGGCATCCGGAAGCTTTTCCCAAGTTTCATTCTTTGCATCAAAGGCATGAGCGCTTGGAGAAAATATCTTTCTTGTCCAATTCCCCTTTGTTCCCTCCCAGTATGTTCCTCCGGCAATAACAAGTTTTCCGACAAGGACGCCTGCGGCATAGCCGGCACGGGGTTCCGGAAAAACGGTCGATTGTTTCCAACTCACGAGTACCTGGCCACGCCCGTACAACAAAGGAGAGTTGACTACCGCTAATGTCACGAGACTCACCAAACTGAAAATTGCTCCAATCTTCATAGCATGTTCCAACCCGCCAAAATGGATGATTGTCATAGCTCCAAAAGTAATTTTCGAAGAGCAAAGCACAAGATTATTCTCGACCAGTAAGGCTAACGCTGCAGTGTCAGCTCTTTTCTTACAATTGCAGGGTAGCTCTCTCGGTCAGGTCTTATTGACACAGGCCCGCTCCACTGCGGCAAGAGTCTCGTCGATTGCGGCGTTGTCATGGGCGAACGAAATGTACCAACGCCCATCGGGCAATGCCAAAACTCCTTCGTCAAGAAGAGCCAATATGAAATCCCCATATTGCTGTGTATCGGCCGCAAGAAGGTCCCGATAACGCCTAGGGGGCCGTGGCAAAAACGAAATGTGAAACACGGTTGCATCTCCATTGGTCACAATTTCGCAGCCGTGACTTTTCATTATCGACTCGATGCCATGGCGTAAACGCGTTGTGCGCCTCGCCAAGTCCGCGTAGCCTGCACCTCCTTCGTGTGAAAGAACCTCTAAAGTTGCCTTGGACCCAGCCAAAGCAAGAGGATTTCCATTCAGAGTTCCGGCATGAACCACCACTCCGGTGGAAATTAGGTCCATGAACTGCCTTTTTCCCGCCAGTACACTGAGCGCACATCCCCCCCCGAGCGCCTTTGCGTAGGCGGCCAAGTCGGGCAGTACACCATAGCGTTCTTGCGCTCCCCCCAGAGAGACGCGGAAACCGGTAATGACCTCGTCGAAGATGAGCAGGGCTCCATTCGAGGTCGTGGTGTTACGTAAGAAGTCGAGGAAGCCTGCCTCGGCTGGGATGCAGCCACTGTTGCAGAGCAACGGCTCGCAGATCACAGCCGAGATGTCGCTTGCATTATCGGCAAAAACCCGCTCGACAGCCGCTCTGTCATTCCATTCAGCGATCAGAACCGTATCGTGTGTACGCTGTCCTTTCCCGGCTCCGATCGGCGTCCCTTTGGAGGCTTCAATTTCGTCGGAGTTCGGATGGTAGCTCACAAGTACGCTGTCGTCCCATCCATGGTAGTGGCCTTCGAATTTCAGATACTTACGGCGGCCGGTGTACGCTCGTGCAAGCCTGAGCGCAACTTGGACTATCTCTGTGCCGCTGTTGGCAAATGCAACCAGTTCGGCACAAGGGATGATTTGGGTGAGTTTCTCGGCAACTTCAAACTCCAAATCGTGTTGAGCGCCGAAGGTCAACCCACGTTGCAACTGCGCGGCTATCGCTTTCACGACTTCCGGAGGTGAATGGCCGAGAATCAAAGGTCCCCAAGCCAGCGTGTAGTCGAGATACTTGTTTCCATCCACATCCTCAATGAACGGTCCCTCGCCAGAGCGAAAATACAAAGGATAAGGACGTGCCGAACGGCGCAATCCGCTGGATACGCCGGCGGCTAAAGTTCTCTGAGCACGTTCATATCGTTGTTGGGAGCAGCGCGTTTTCGACCGGATGCTTGATTCCCGTCGCTGGACGTCAAATCCGGCCATGCGGCCATGCATTATAGCCTAAGTGTCGACTGTCGACAACGACAGATTAGGCTTCAAACTGAGCAGCCTCGGTAACCAAGATTGATGCTAAGGAACAGACGCGTTGTCGGATGGATTTTTTCCTGCAACCGCAAGGTGGGCGGATGCGGGTTGATTCAGCGCGTTTGCGGAACTAAGAAATGCTAGTCTCGTAGTGTCCGCCCAACCTGAAAGATGGTTCCTCATGAGTTCTTCCGGTCTCTCATTAGACTTCCCCAAGACAAATCGCAGCAGAGGGCCGTGCGTATAAATGGCGGGCATATCTGCCTTGGTTTGCAGAACCATCAGCATGGCATACGCGAAAAGAGGGGCGGTTAACGTGGTGAGAATTTTCTCCAAGTATTCATTACCCGTGAGGCGCCAAATTGTACGGTGGAAGTCGATATCGAGCTGAATGGACTTGGTAGTGCGACTCGGCTTCAGTCTTTCTTTTTCTATTGCCTTGACAAGGTCAGCCAGCTTCCGCCTTCCGCTGGGCGTCAATCTGTCGTGAGCGAGTCGAAGTGCCTCAGCTTCAAGAACAATGCGTATGCTATTGATTTTGTGGATGTCCTCAACTTGTAGCTGTACGACGAACATCCCACGACGAGCCATATTGACAAGGAGGCCTTGTTCAAGCAGTTGCTGGAGCGCCTCTCGGATCGGAGCACGGCTAATGCGCAATTGCCTGGCAAGCTTGCTCTCGTTCAACCTCTCCCCTGGCCCGATCTGACCAGAAAGAATTTTGTCGGTCAGCAGGCTAACCGCAGTGTCTTTCAGAGTCTTGGTGCCTCGAATTGCTCGGAATAAAGGTCGATCTTGCATGTGGGCTCGTCGGAAAAGTTTCACACTTTGCAACACGGCATGGTAGACCGGCTGCGAGCTGCAGTCAAGAATGCACGAAGCGCAGCTGGGTCAGTTGGTCGTCTTGACGTCGACTAACCATGGAAGGAAAGCAGCTACGTGCAAGGCGGCATGTGGCTGCAGCTAAGCGCAGTCTGTTGCTCCCATTGAATAGAAAGCCCAATGCCGGTGATCGGAAACAGGAACCTCCTAAGCAATCGTTATCGGGATTCCGGAACCGGTGCCTCTGCTGGAAGCAGCCCCTGCCTCCGCATTTCTGCCCAGAAAGCCTGCGGGATCTCTTGACTGATCAGATTGAAGTTTTCCTCGACTTCCCCTGCAGTCCTGGCACCTGGAATAATCGAGGCGACTGCGGGATGGGCGAGCGGAAACTGCAGAGCCGCAGCCTTTAGGGCCACTTTGTGTTTTGTGCAAACATTCTCAATCCGCCGCACTTGCTCAAGAATATTCTGATCGGCAGGGTGATAGTTATAGCTGGCGCCCGGTATCGCACCCGTGGCGAGAATACCGCTGTTATATGGGCCGCCAATTATTACGCTCACCTCCTGCTCCATGCACAAGGGCAGCGCTTGCTGTAGCGCGATATGTTCGATCAAGGTGTAGCGACCTGCCAGTAGGACACAATCAAAATTACCCTCACGAATGAGTTCAACAATGGATTCCGCATGGTTCGTTCCAACGCCTATCGCCTGAATGACACCCTGGTCGCGCAACTTGTGCAAAGCCGCGTAGGCTCCATTCATTGCCTGTTCGATGTGTCCTTCGGGATCGTGAATGTGTACGATATCCAGACGGTCGACCCCGAGCCGCCTAAAACTTTCCTCGATGGATCGCATGGCGCCTTCATAGCTGAAGTCAACGATGGGCCGCAAGGCAGGGGGATTCTTGAAGGGGAAATAGATATTCTCAGCACCCAGTTCTTCCGACACCAAGCAATATCCAGTTTTCGTGCTGAGGACGAACGAGGCGCGACTCATTCGGGCTAACGCTCTCCCGATTCGTGATTCGCTCTTGCCCGCGCCATAGAGCGGCGCAGTATCAAAGAGATTGACACCTAACTCTAGTGCGCGGTGGACGGTTTTCGAAGCGTCCTCCTCTGTGGGATCCTCAAAGAGGCCACCCAGAGCAGCCCCGCCGACGCCTAGGCGTGTCACATGCAGTTTAGTGCGGCCGAGCCGCATTTTTGAAAGAGGATCCATAACCTACTCGTTTAGGGAAGAACGGGATAATTACATCTCGACCAGGGTACGCTGGCTGCCCAAATGTGAATTGTCCCCGTGTGTCCATCACCTGGCGACGTGAACCCCGTACTCGGTTAGAACGAGCCTTTTTGTAATTCTGTTCCGTACAGTCAAATGAGATCCGACCAATTGTGCGGCTCGAGCAAAGACGGATCCGACACGCAGATTTGACGCAATTTTACGACGTCAGGGTGAGAAAGAGGCCCTTTCTGGAAATCAGCTACATTCAGCTCCAGTTCCAATAACGATCGAACGCCTAGAATTACGGATGTTACTTCATCGTAGGATAATGTGAAGCGTAAGGCCAGCTCCGACAAGCTTTGTACTCCGTGCTTGCATCGCTCCAAAGCTACGAACGCGGCTTTCTTTAGAGGTAAGAGTCGCTTCGGAATGTTGTTGATATTGTCGGTTAACACTCCTCGCAAAAAAATAGAGCGGGCCAAAAGCCCTACATGCCTACTGTTAGCGTCAGAGAAAACCTGAGTACTCATTCCGCGGTTGAGAAGGTTGAAGGGAACTTGTAGGGCGTCGAACTTCCCGGTCTGTAGAGCTGCCAGGGCAACCTCTTGATCACGGCAACTCACCCCAATGAAGCGAATCTTCCCCTGCTGCCGTGCGTCTTCCAGCGACCTGATCACCTGATCTTTACGAATGACCTCCAGAGTTGTCTCGTGAATCTGCATCAAATCGATGCTATCAAGTTGCAGAGCTTTGAGGCTGCTTTCTATCGAGTTGCTAATTTCATTTGCCAAGAATTGTTCATCTCCACTATGTAAGGCTGCGGCTGAGATATCCACTTTGCTGGCGATCACCGCGGGATGGCGCAATTGATGGAGAGCACTTCCAATCAATCGCTCGCTATCGCCATATGTTCGCGCCGTATCAATAAAATTTATTCCCAGCTCGAAAGCGCGATGTAGAACGCGGGTCGCATCTTCTGGTTTGGGCCGAGTATAGCGTTGTGAATCCCGAAAGCCATAATCCAAACCGAGCTCTACGGTGCCAAGGGCAATGCGAGATACTCTCAAGCCTGTCTTACCCAATTGCTTATATTCCAAAGCCTACCTCGTTTTGACGGCGGGATGCCAAATTTGTCGACAGGCGACAGTTAGGGGGATGAACTTTCAACTTGATTGAGGCGAAAACGCATTTCTTCGTAAGCGGTAGTGGATTGCGGGGATTGATGTAGTTTCCGCGATATCGCGATATTCAAAATATGAAGTCCCACTGTCCGATTTGCCTTCCGAGAAAGCCACAATTCAATTGTTCGATGGCGTGATCCACATGTCGCTGTCCGCCACACAAAGTGAACAGACCATGGCCGGGAAATAATCCCTCGACCGCAAGCCCCCCCAACTTGCGCAGATCTTGCCGATACCCTTCCATGCCCGAGCCTGCCGCATTGATTAACCCGAGCAGCCCGCCATAAAAAAGAATGTCACCAGCGAATAGCCAGTTCATTCCCGCGGCAGTGGTCAGGTAACAAAAACTATCAAGGCTATGGCCTCGGACGTGAATTGCTCTAAATTGTTGTCCTGCTACGGCGAAGTCCTCTGCATCTTGAATGCCGCGTTGCACCGGACATGCCCGCATTCTGAAATCGGCAGGGTAAATTCCTTGCTCACGTGCCACCCGCAAGCCGCTGCCTTCCTCGTCGGCGGTTTCGACGATTTTTCGGCTGGGTTCTGGCGCGATTATCTGGCATCCAGTCATTTCTTTCATCGATGCCGCTCCGCCGCAGTGGTCAAGATGGCAATGAGTAAGCACTACCGCCTTCACTGGCGATTCCGGAAAGTCGCGGGCCAAATTTGCCAATACGCAGGCAGTATGAGTGCCACCTCCCGCGTCAATCAAAACGATGCCTTCGGGAGCGCGGATTGCATACACGTGGCAATCTAACGGACCAGAAATACCGAACTGCATGCTGGCCACAAGCGCGAGAGAGTCGCAAATTTGCATAGGTCTCGGGAAGCTAAACGGTTATGCGCAATGGCATCAACGAGGCACCTTCACTGTATCTTAAGGCATTTTTGTCGACATTGCACTTGGCAATGTGTATTCTGTCGACAGTTTTTTGGGCGGGCCCAGCGTTCTCACACTCATTCCGCCCCAATTGCCAGAAGTTCAGCAGAATCTTGTTGCGACTCGGTGTGGCCTACGGGCGCGTCATCCACATGACCACACCAACTTGAAGGAGATTCGCGCATGTCGCACATAAAGCAAGAAATCCTGATTGGTCGCCGGGAACTTTTCAGCCTCGTCGGTGCCAGTGGCTTTGCGCTTGGGATGACTTCATTGGCCAATGGTGTTGGGTCTCTTTCTTCCATGCTTAAGGATCTCAATGTTGCAGAGAGTGAACGCCCCGGAGTGCCCAGCCCAGACAGCCAGGAGTTGGTGCGTGGTCACATTCCCTGGATTCATCCGTTTTGGACAAGACCTGAAACGGATTTCGATGCCCGGCGATGGATCGATCAATTTGAGCGGGCAGGCTTTCGGTCATTCGTCTTCTACGCAAAGTTTCACGATGGTGTCTGCACCTGGCCGTCCAAACTGCAACGGATTAAGCCGATTCGCGACTACCTCGGAGAAATCACGACTGA
>AR_comb_assmDRAFT_10227528_pt1 | contig 14568 bp, 17 predicted proteins | sample ArasoioldDNA_FD_10543 | JGI IMG/M metagenome (IMG submission 10543) | reverse complement strand
AAGTCTAAGAAAATCCAATGGGATTATAAAAATATAGTCAAGCGCAGAGGCGTGCTCGAAATGAAGAAATAGTAATAACAATGAAGTCGACACAACCAATAAAAATTATTTCTGCGGTAATGGCTCTTGGTTGTATTTTCTTCAAAACATCAGCCCAGTCAAAAACGCTCTACCAAACCATTGCAGAGCTTGACAGCATCTTCTTTACTGCCTACAACACCTGCGACTTAAAGAAGCAAGCGGAATTTTATTCTGACAGTATTGAGTTCTATCATGACCAGGGAGGATTAATTAGGTCAAAGCAAGCTATCCTCGAGGGAACCGAAAGAAACATTTGCGGTAAGGTAACGAGGGAACTTGTAAAAGGAAGTATTGAAGTCTCACCTATTCCCAATTACGGTGCCGTTGAGATTGGGATGCACATGTTCCATAACAACCAGGAGAAAGGACAAGTGCCCCATGCCAGTAGGTTTGTAGTGATTTGGCGAAACAGAGGAGACAGGTGGACGATCGAGAAGGTAATTAGCCTACATTAGAAATCGGAAATTCGAATATCGAAATCCGATAGGTTCCATAGCTAGTAAACGGATTTAGAGGAACGAACGGAGAAATGTCTTTCCAACGGAAAAATCATATTCGCCAAACGCGGCCACGATGATTTCTCCTTGCTTCAACTTTCCCCTCCTTCCATTCGGATTCTAGACGCTTCGGTGTAAAAAACTTGTAAGCCCTTGAATTCGCGGATTATTTTGCCGTGTAAACAAATCGACTTATGAAAGAGAAAGAAATAGTCAGAATCGCTTCTGTCGGCCTGTTAATTGGTTGCGTACTGGGAATGGCCGGCTCTATGGTTCCATCGGCTACATTTCGCAACGTGGCGTGGGCAACTGGTAGTGCAGGAATTATTTTAGCCGGCGCGCTACTTGCCATGCGCTTCTTCAGGAACGGTCGCGATGGAGCGGCTGCCGGTTTTCTAACGCTCGCGATCGGAGAAGCTATTGTTTTTTCCAGTTGTGCAACAAACCTTGACGAAAATATTTCTTCTTTCGGTGCAGGCACATTCTTGTGGGCATTGGCTGTTGCCTCATTGAGTATTCAAAAGGTATTTCCTTTATTTGTACGTTTCACCGGTGCTGTCGCAGCGAGCTTGTTCGCCACTGCGGCCATTCTGATCTTTACGGGTCATCCGGTAAACGCACTGGCAAAACCCTTGCCTTTTCTTGCGTATCCATTTTATTCGGCCACGCTTGTTGGCTGGGCATGGACGCTGCTAAGAACAAATGCTTTTCAGTCGAGCTAAACAACTTTCGGCGCAAATTTTGGCCGTGGTGGAATACAAGGCATCGGCCACAGGATTCGTTAGCAGTCGAAACGGTTAAGCAGATTTTGAATAATACCTTACTCAACAAGCATCGCAATGGTAGAACTATCTTCTGCGGCGAGTTTTCACGTTTCACGTTTCACATTTCACATAATCACCGTCTCTTTGTTGTACTTGCTTCTATATTCCAACGGCGACATTCCCGTGATTTTTCTAAACACTTCGCGAAATGCTTTCACGTCTGAATAACCCACTTCATACATCACTTCGTTGATAGTCTTGCGAGTTGTTTCAAATGCTTTTTTTGCTGACTCAATTTTTACGCGTTGTGAATATTCAAGCGGAGTATTTCCGGTTGCTTTGATAAATCTCCGGTCAAAGTTCCGTCGACCGACAGCGAACCTGGAAGATAAATGTTCAACAGAAATCTTTTCATCTACGTGGCCTTCGATGTATGCCTGTGCCTTCTTTACGATTTCATCGGCGTGCGACTTCTGCCCTGTGAACATAGTAAACGCGGACTGACTGTACCTGTCGATCTCAATTTGGAAAACCTTTGAACAGAAAATAGCCGTCTGCCGGTCGTAGTATTTCTCCACGAGATAAATAAGCAGGTTGAGGAAAGAATAGGCACCTCCATTGGTGTAGATACCGCTTTCATCTGTAATCAATTTATCAGTTTGTACATTCAATGTTGGAAACATCCTGCGAAGATTGTCAGCGGCGGACCAATGTGTGGAGCAGGTCTTTCCGTCGAGCAGGCCCGACGACGCCAGCAAAAATGCACCCGTGCATATGCTCGCTATTTCAGCACCGTCCCGGTACTGCCTCTCAATCCAATCAATCATCATCTTGTTCTCCTTCACCGTTTTTTCATAATTGTGGTTTAACGATGGAATAATGATCAGGTCGGTTCTGTGTATTGCCGATATATGCGTGTGTGGCCTCACAGTAAATAAGCCATCATAGAATTCAATCTTTTTCGAGACGCCCGCCAATTCTATTTTGAATAATTCTCTCCTCCCGCCTTTTTTCCAATACTCATTGGCTCTTGAAAATATTTTGTAAGGACCAACAATGCTACTCAGGTTGTTCTCGCCGTTTGGAACGAGTATAGTCAGATGTTTCATTTGCTCTCTTTTTTTTGACTCAGTCGCGATCTATGATCGAGTGAATACTTTGCATTCATTGCGGCAACTCTGCGTCCCGAAGCTTCGGGGTTTGCGTCGAAAAATTTGGGACGCAAAATTCGCAAAGAATATGCAAAGGGCGCAAAGGTTCATACAAGATCCCTGCTGTTCGCATGAGTAAAGGTAAGAAGCAGACGTGTCCAAATCAACCCGCTATATAGTCTATTTCACCCCCTGTCCCAGTAATATTTAGACAATAATTTTGGTATTGCAAACAAAATTTTAAAAAGAAATAGACCAACGATGACTACTCAAAATTTCACTACCACTTTGCTGGTGGATAAAACTCCAGAGCAAGCATTCGAAGCCATCAATAACGTCCGAGGTTGGTGGTCGGAAGGAGTTGAAGGCGGTACAGAGAAAGTCGGTGACGAGTTTATATATCGTCACAAAGACATCCACTACTCAAAACAAAAGCTAATAGAAGTAACCCGTGACAAAAAAGTCGTTTGGCTTGTTACTGACAGCAATTTAACCTTTGTTAAAAAGAAACACGAGTGGACAGGGACAAAAATTAGTTTTGAGATTTCGAAACAAGGCAAAAAAACGCAGATCCAATTTATCCACGAAGGTCTCGTTCCTGCGATTGAATGCTTTGACGCGTGTTCGAATGGATGGAATTATTATTTACACAGTTTATTGATACTAATAACTACAGGCAAAGGAAATCCCGACAAGAAAGAAAAAATAACCACATCCAAATCAGCAATTCATAACTAAAAAAATTAAGAGACATGGAAACAAGTATAACAGCAATGACAACAGAGCAAGTTGCGGCGCGATTCAACAACCTTGCTCAGCAAGAAAAATGGTTTGAGATCCAGGACGAACTTTTTGCAGAAGATGTGAGGAGTGTGGATCCTCCGAATTCTCCGTATTTTAAATTTGCTGAAGGCAAATCCCATGTTCGAAAAAAAGGAGAGGATTGGGTAAAGCGGATACAGGCGGCTCATGCACTTCATACGACGGAACCAATCGTGGCCGGGAATCATTTCGCAGTAGGCAGAAAGGTGGATATTACCGTTGAAGGTTTCGGCAGAATAAAAATTGATGAGATTATGTTGTACGAGGTGAGGGATGGACAGATTGTGTTGGAACAGTTCCTTTATGAATGTGATGACGATGAGTGATGAACCAGCGTTGTGTGTGGCACAGTCACTGCTACTGAAACGCCAGGCCGATTTTTCTTTCCTTCAATTTTTGCGATATCTCGGTAAGAATAAATGGATCATCGATCGTGGATGGCACGGCATATTCAACCCCGTCAGCAATGTTACAGATAATTTTGCGAAGAATTTTTCCTGACCGCGTCTTTGGTAATCTCTTGACTATCGCAGCATTTTTGAAGCAAGCGATTGCTCCAATATTATCTCGAATTATATGCACGAGTTCTTCTTCCAGCTTTTGCTCTTCGATGTATGCGCCATCCTTCAATAAGACTAAGGCTATTGGTCGTTGTCCACGAAGCTCATCCGCAATTCCTACAACTGCACATTCGGCTACGCCGCTGTGCATCGCGACCAACTCTTCCATTTCTCCTGTGCTCAGCCGGTGGCCTGAAACATTTATTACATCATCTATTCGCCCCATGACGTAGAAATATCCGTCACGGTCCTTGTAACCGCCATCGCCGGTTAAATAATAACCTGGGAAATGTTCGAGATATCCTTTTTTGAATCGTTCATCATTTTTCCAAAGCGTGGGTAAGCAACCGGGCGGCATTGGCAATTTTACTACCACAGATCCTTCCTTGTTTTCAGCAACCTGTTGAGCGTCTTCTGAAAGAATTTGTACATCGTACCCGCACACAGGCAATCCTGCCGACCCTGCCTTGGCCTCCAGCTGTTCAACACCGGTCATGATCCCAAGCATGGGCCATCCACTTTCTGTTTGCCACCAATGGTCAATTACGGGCCGGTGCAACAAATCTTTTATCCAGTGATAGGTTGGCGGATCACAACGTTCCCCCGCAAGGAACAGCGTATCGAAATGGCTGAGATCGTATTGCTTTACCAATTTTCCGTTCGGGTCTTCCTTCTTTATCGCGCGTACGGCAGTAGGAGCAGTGAATAAACTTCTCACATTGTGTTGTTCGATCACACGCCAGTAGGCACCAGCATCAGGTGTTCTTACAGGTTTCCCCTCATACATAATACTCGTACAGCCGTGGAGAAGCGGCCCGTAAATCATATAGGAGTGTCCCACCGTCCAACCTATATCGCTCGCTGCCCAGAAAACGTCGCCGGGATCAATGTTATAGAAATGCTTCATGGTAAACTTGAGAGCTGTTGCATACCCACCGGTATCTCTAATCACTCCCTTAGGTTTGCCAGTAGTACCTGAAGTATAAATTATATAAAGAGGATGTGTGGAATTTAATTTAGCACAATCCACAGCAGCGCCCTTTTCAAGAACAGTGGAAAAGTCGAGTTCATCTTTTCCGTTTAGAGAATCGTAACCAGGCTTGCGCTGAAAAAAAATTTTATAAGCAGGTTTGTATTGTGCGTGTTCGATGGCCTCGTCAACCAGGGGCTTATATGGAATCGCTTTGCCAACCTCAATGCCAAATGAAGCAGATATCACAAGCTTCGGTTGTGCATCGTCAATGCGAAGACTCAATTCATGTGGGGCAAACCCGCCAAACACGACAGAATGAATGGCGCCAATTCTTGCGCATGCAAGCATCGCAATTGCAGACTCTGGTATTACCGGCATATATATGATCACTGTATCGCCTTTGCCAATTCCAATACTCCTTAAACCACCCGCAAATTTTTCGACGGCTTCCTTTAAGTCTGCGTAAGAATATTTTTTCACGACGCCAGTGACGGGGGAGTCATAAATGAGCGCTGGCTGTTCGCCCCTACCCTGTTCAACGTGAAAATCAAGACAGAGATAACAGGCATTCATTTCACCATCGGTAAACCAGCGATAAAAGCCTTGCTCATTCTTGATCAGAATTTGCGAAGGTTCTTTGAACCACTTTAGCGCGCGGGCTTGTTGTGCCCAGAATTTTTCTTTGTCCTCAATACTCGATCGGTAGAGTTCTCTGTAGTTCACAGCAGCAAAAGTTACGACCAAAAGTTAAGCAAATTGAAGCGAAAAACACGCTATTTGCTACAGTGGGTTCGGATGGTGACTTTCTTAAATAAGTAGGTTGGCAAAACTTCATGGGAAGGACATTCGTGTAGCGCCGATCTCGCTGTTGTAACCGAGGAATTTGACTCCTTTTTACGACAAACTTTCAGCGGTTGTAACTTTACTCGGTACAAGCACCTGAAGTCGAACCATTCCACCGTCATCATAAAAGGTAACAAGCGGTGATAGACGCGGCATCCATTTTTCAAAAATTGCGCGCATTTTTCGAGCGTAGTATGCCAATTACAGATGAGCAGTTTGAATTAGTTAAAACCCTATTCAGCGCCAGGAAAGTAAAGAAGGGTCATCTTTTGCTTCATGAGGGCGACATGACTAAGGTTGACATATTTGTGGCATCCGGTTGCCTTCGTACCTATACCATAGACAACAACGGAAAGGAACACATCATTCAATTTTCCATAGAAAATTGGTGGACTGGAGATCTCAGCGTCAGCGGTAATGCGCCCGCTCAGTGTTTCATCGAAGCACTTGAGGATTCTGAGATCCTGGTTGCAGAAAGTAATTCAATCGAAAAATTAATCAAGTTCGTTCCGGAAATGGGATCTTTCTATCGAGCAGCATTGCAAAGAAGCGCCGCCGCAAAAAATGAACGGATAGTATCCTCTCTGAGCAAGACTGCTGAAGAGCGTTACGATGACTTTTTGAAAAAGTATCCATCCGTGATACAACGAGTGCCCCAACATATGATCGCGTCTTACCTGGGTATTTCTCCCGAAACGCTAAGCCGAATCAGGAAGCAACGATCAAGAAGACGATAAATTTCCATGTGGCCCTGGTGCCTTCATATATCTGGCCGCAACCTAATGAGCATTTTTTACGATAATGATTAAAAGTGTAATGATCAGATTTAAAAGGTTAGACCATGTTCAAATCTGCATTCCAAACGGCAGAGAGAATGACGCACGGCATTTCTATTCTAACATTATCGGATTGATGGAAATCCCCAAGCCCGAGGCATTGATACCGAATGGTGGGCTTTGGTATCAACTTGCCGACATACAGCTCCACATTGGGACAGAGAATGATACAAATAAATCAAAAAAGCATACGGCATTTGAAGTGCGCGACCTGGAAGAAGCAAGAACGCATTTGCTAAGACATGGCGTGCCCTTGCGTGAAGAAATACAAATTCCAGGTCAGAAGCGATTATCCTTCTTCGATCCATTCAACAACAGAATAGAACTTTTAGAAAAAGTATGGCCATGATTGCTATTGAAACGATGAATACATCACCGCTTATCCAGGCTTTTACTCGCATTGTTCCATTGAAAGAAAAAGAAATTGAAGATTTTATCCAAATTACTAAGGAAGAAAATTTATCGAAAGGACATTTTTGGGTCAAAGAAAACAAACGAAACGAAAGAATCGCATTTTTGTTGAAAGGCTATTTGAGGAAATACTACGTCGACAACTACGGCAAAGAAATTACAGACGCTTTTTACTTTTCTTCTGATTTTTGTACGGACCTGCCATCGATTATAGGCAACACAAGTCCTTCTTCGTACGTCGTTGCGATGGAAGAAACCAATCTCATTAGTTTCTCCTACGCAGATTTTGACAAACTGCGAATAAAATATGCACCTTTTGAACGTATCTACAGCAAACTGCTGGAACTGAATTTTCTTAAGTTTTACAACCGTACAACTTCGTTCGTACAACAAACCCCGAAAGAGAGGTATGCGGAAGTTTTAAGACAAAGTCCGATCATCTTGCAAAAAGCTACGCAGTATCATATCGCATCATACTTAGGCATCAGCTATCAACATCTGAGCCGGTTAAGATCAGCAAAATGAGTTTTTCGCAAATGCGAACGAAGTTCACTTAGCGGCGCACATAGCTTTGACAAAACAAAAAAAATGTTCATCAACAAGTTCGAAAAGGTTTCCATTAACCACTCTAACCAATGGTTACTTGTAAGGGGAAACAGCAATGCCCCGCTTATTCTTCACGTGCAAGCCGGCCCAGGCCTTCCAATGATTTCTGAAGCGAATCATTTACAAAAGCTGCATCATTTGGAAGACGATTTCCTCGTGGCTTACTGGGACCAGCGCGGTTGTGGGAAATCGTTTAACAAAAATGAGAACCCCGGCAGCATGAATTTAAATCAACTTGCAGACGATCTCATCACTTGTACGGAATACTTACTCAAGAAATACGAAAAAGAAAAAGCGAGCATCATCGGTTACTCCCTTGGTGCCACCATAAGTCTTTTTGCTGCGGAAAAAGTTCCCGCTTTGTTTAATAATTTATTCGTCGTCGGCCTTGATATTGATGTACCCACGGCAAGCAACCTAATGATCGAGTTTCTTTGGAACGAAGCAACAAAGAGGAAGAATAGCAAATGGTTAAGACGGGTGAGTGAATTAAAAGACGTTGAAATTAATAATGCTAAATTGTTTCAGAAAAGGGCAAAACTTCTCACCGGTGCACAAGGTGTTATTTCGGGCAAGAGTTACAATGAAATCTTTCTTTCTACATTAAGAAACATGCTCTTTACAAAGGAGTATCAATGGGTGGATATCGTCAGTGCAATTCGGGGAATGCAATTTTGTCAAAACGCTTTATTGGCTGAATTTAACAGGCTCAATCTTTTTGAAAAAATTGGAGCGATACATATCCCTGTTCATTTCATGCAGGGCGTCAAAGACGCCGTTGCCCCATACGAAATAGCAGTCCGCTATTTTAAATATTTAAACGCTCGCTCAAAGAGCTTTACAGAGTTTGAACACTCCGCGCATATGCCTCACTTGGAAGAACCGGATAAATTTGCCAACGTGGTGAGAGCAAAATTCACAGCGGGCATCGCTAATAGTTTCTTATAAACAATCTAAACCAAAATAATAATGCAAGGGAACAAACAGCTGATGATACTCGTCGCAGGACCTTACCGATCCGGTACGAACGACAACCCGGAATTAATTGAGCGCAACGTAAACGCAATGACCGACACAGCACTGGAAGTTTTCAGAATGGGACACCTCCCTGTTTTAGGAGAATGGTTTGCCCTGCCGTTGATACAAGCGGCCGGCTCAAAAAAGATCGGCGATAAGATCTTCGATGAGATATTTCATCCAATCGCCGTAGATTTAATTGGTCATTGTGACGCCGTGTTAAGAATTGGAGGGCCTTCAGCGGGGGCTGACGAAATGGTAAATACCGCACGGCGCGAAGGGAAGACTGTCTTCTTTTCAAAAAATGAGGTGCCAATACGTGTGAGCCGGAGGCTGTAGTCATGGAGATAAGCGACGATCAAAATCCTTCAGAATGTCGAGAAAGTGCCGCTGACTCTCGAGGGCAGAGTGGAAGATATCTTATGTGCGGGCAAACACTCTATACGTAACAATGTGGACGGGCTGCAAAAACTTTATGATGCGACTGTCCAACTCAGCAGTGTGCCATATTAGCGTGTTTACAATTTAAAGAACGTGTAATCCGATAAGCTGATTCTCCCCATGCAAAAAGCAAATAAACCAAATCATCTTGTAACTGCCTGGGAGACCAGCAATCGTGTAACGGAGTTTCTTTTTGAAAATCTTGCAAACGAATTGTGGGCGGAACAAATACCAGGTGCGTCACAACGAACCATCAGGATGATCGCTGGCCACATTCACAACGCGCGATGCATGTGGCTGAAAATGATTGGCGGCCAGTATGGAATCAAGCCACCAAGCATCGTCAACCGAAGACATGTGACCCGAACGGTACTACTCCACGCCTTGAAGCGAAGTAATAAAGCCATGGTTGAGTTTATCAAGGAAGCAGACACTAAAGCCGATTTGGTGAGGATGAAGATTCCATGGTCCAACATTCCCCCCGACATTACACACGTCGTTTCGTATCTAATCGCACATGAAGCTCATCATCGCGGGCAAATTGTTCTTGTAGCGCGAGCACTCGGTCATCGACTCCCGCAAAAGGTAACAGCCGGCCTTTGGCAATGGAAAAAGCGACAACAGGAGGCGCAGGCCGCAAATAAAAAAAGTAAATTGAGGACTCGTTAGGTGTTGTATCTCCTTCGCCGCCCGCCGTACTCGACTTCATTTTCCCCCTTCCTGTCAACCTTTGTAGTATCCGGAATCTGTGCCTGCCATTTAACTGTAAAGTGATTATTCTCGGCGTCCTATCAGTCGTGCACACCATCGCGTTGATGGCGTGAGTTTAAAGGCATAGTATTGCAACAGGTGCGTCTATTTAACGGTATAATGGCTGATGTTCTTCAACATTCCGCTAATTTTTCCTTCCTTCAATTAAAAATATATGAAAAGCAAGTTCATGGTCATTTCAATATTGTTGATTGCAATAACATTTTCCGTTTACGCCCAAAGCTCAGATGCCGAAGCTGAAGCTATGGCCAACTTGTTAGGTGTGCAGAAAAAAGAGATGGTTATGAAGTTGGTCCCTGTTAGCGGCAAGGACTCTGTTGCTTTTTGGAAAATATACGATGAATACCGAGTAAAGAGCAATGCTATGGCAAAAAACAGAATTCATCTATATGAGCAAACAGCTCTATCATACGCCAAAATGACGCCGTCGATAGCTGATTCACTAGCGAGAAAGCAGTTTCAGGCCCGGGATGAGCAAGAAAGGGTACTGCAGGAATATTATAAGAAGATCAGGTCCGCGACAAATCCAGTCGTCGCCTTTGAATTTTACCAGGCAGAAATCTACATGCTCACGCAATTGCGGGCTGTTATCATGCAACAAATTCCAACGTACGGTGAATTTCACCAAGCCGTTAAGAACAAAGAGTGATGAGTATAAGTGATGACCCTCATTGCTCATTACTCATTACTCATTACTCATTACTCCACCCTAACTGGTTTATCCATACTTTCCGCATAGTCATCGATTGTTGGTAAAAAAACGGCTTTTTACCTATTTCTTTGCTAATGCCTTTTTCCAAGTTTGCCCAGGTTATTTTTCATGTGGCAGGATGGCTGCTTTTCTTCAGCCTTATGATTGCCTTTACCTACCACGCGCCTGGAGGTGAAAACCTGATCCAGGAAATTTTTTCTCCGCCATACCTCCTGTTCTATTTCACTTACTTGTTCATTTTTTATTCGAACACCAATTTCCTGATGCCGCGCCTGTACTTCGGCAAGCAACATTTCCTGTACATTATTTTGCTTATTGTGTTGTTAATTGCAGTTTATTTGTTGTCGCCCTTTGATCACCTGATACGTTATAATAACCGTCCAGGTCCGCCGCCGGAAAACGGCATGAGGCGCGGACCCCGTTTTGATATCATCAGCCTCCTACTATTTGCAATGACCTGGTCTCTTAGCTCTGCTTTATCAATTGTGAAGGAGTGGCGAACTACCCTGCAAAGAATGTCGCGGGCGGAGGCAGAGAAGGCCCGGGCGGAGCTGGCTTTTTTGAAAGCACAAATCAATCCGCATTTCTTGTTCAATACCTTAAACAATATTTATTCCCTGGCACTTACGAAGAACGATGATGCCCCGTTTGCCATTATGAAACTATCGAACATCATGCGTTATTTAACCGATGACGCCACACATGACTATGTTGCCTTACGAAGCGAAGTGGAATGTATCAGTGACTATATTGAACTCCAGCGCCTGCGTTTGAACCAAAAGACCGAGATCAGTTTTTCAGTTAGTGGCCAGCTCGATGAAAAACAAATCTCTCCTCTTATCCTAATCACCTTTGTGGAAAACGCTTTCAAATATGGAGTCAGCAATCATGAGCCCTCGCCGCTTACAATAAAAATCTCAGCCGATGAGAGAACAATTACTTTGTTTTGCCAAAACAGAGTTTTCCATACCTTGAGAAACGTACAGAGAGAAGGAATTGGAATCAGTAACACCAAGCAACGGTTACAGCTGCTTTACCCGAACAAACATTTACTCAATCTCATAACAGATAAAGGGCTTTACACCGTTCTTTTGACTGTGCAACTGTGAAAACATAATTTGAAACCATGCAGTTAAAATGTGTTGCCATAGATGACGAGCCGCTTGCATTGCAACTTATTAAAGAGTACGCTGGGAAATTCTCGGAGTTAAGGATGGTACAGACTTTCGACGATGCTATAAATGGCGCCGATTTTTTGCGCAACAATGAGATTGATCTCTTGTTTATCGATATCAACATGCCCGATATTACCGGTATTGAATTAGTAAGGTCACTTGAGAAGAAACCGCTGGTCATTTTTACCACGGCGTACAAAAACTTTGCGTTTGAGGGTTTTGAGTTGGAGGCCGTAGATTATTTGTTGAAGCCGATCGACTTTGATCGTTTTAGCAAAGCCGTGACCAAGGTTATGGAATTTTTTCAGTACAGGCAAAATTCAAACGAACCCGCACGGTCAAGTCTGTTTGTGCGATCAGAATATAAAATGGTTAAGATTGACCTGAAGGAGATTGAATATATCGAGGCACTCGAGGATTATGTCAAAATCCATTTGACCAACACCAAACCGGTTCTCACTTTAATGACACTGAAGTCTGTTTTAGAAAAACTTCCGGCAGACAAATTCAGGAGAATTCATAGAAGCTACATTGTGCCCATTTCGAAGGTGCAATCTATCCTTAACCGAAAAGCCCGTCTCGCCTCAGGTGCTGAACTGCCGATCAGCACTAATTACCTGGACTTTATTGACCATTGGATGAAAAGGTAAAAACGAAATCACAAAAACTAAGATTCAAGAACCAAATAAATCAAAAATTAAAATTCTCAAACCGAAGCAGCTTGTGGAACAAGAGTTTTGCGATTTTTATCTTGGAATATTATTTGGATCCTGGTTCTTGCTTCTTAGAAATTAGCCTCGCTCTACTCATCGGCAAAAAAAGTTCATTCACCGATATTTTTTCTCGGTCATTAAACTTTCTGAATTCCCTTTTGTCACACACCCACACCTACAATTATCGAATAACTCTACCTCACTCGTTTTATCCTTGTTCTAATTACTAAACGCTGTTCGAATCATCTCTCAGATGGTAAGGAAAAACTATTTCGTTAACTATAAAACAAAAAACCCATGATTACGAGAATCGGCAGTGCAACGCGCACGTATCTTCTGCTCTTGACGGTAATTTCAGTTCTTGCATATTCTTGCAAAAAAGAAAACTCTGGGCCCACATTAACTTCTCAAACAAGTTCTTCAACCATTGCAGTCGCTGCATCTGAAAACAATTCAGCGGCAGGTGACAGCATTTACGTGGTGCAGCCCTGCCCCCGGGGGTATTCCAGGGATTCAATCACTGAGTCTCAACTGCCAGCCGCTGCAATGGCTTACTTATCTTCCAACTATTCGGGTTATACCTTCAACAAAGGATTCGTTGTTGTCAATGGTTCCCGGCAAACGGTCGCCTATGTGGCCATCATTTACTACAATGACAAACCCGTCGCGTTACTTTTTGACCTTACTGGAACTTTTCTAAAAGTGCTCGAGCAACGAGACAAAGGAGATATTGATGGAAAAGGTTGGCATGAGGGCGGACGATTTTGCGACCGTGATGGACTTCAGAAAGATACTGTCGCGCTGAACTCTCTACCGGGCTCTATCCTAACCTACCTGGCAACGAATTATTCAACAGACACTCTGCTTAAAGCGTTTGAAAACCGTCAAGACAGCGGTTTTGTGGTGATTTCAAAAAACGATGGCTTGTTCGCAACTGTATTTGGTGCGAATGGAACATTTGTAAAACGAGTAGCTGTGCCCACTCCGCCGGGAGCGTGTGTGAGCATAAGCGAAAGTGCGTTGCCAGCAAGCATAGTAAACTATTTAGCAGAGACGTATCCAAATTATGTCTTTGAAAAAGCGTTTGCAGTATACAATGGCAGCAATGTGCTGCAAGGGTACATGCTTGCAGTAAATGCAAATAACACGCGGTATGCTGTGCGGTTTGATGGATCGGGAAACTTTGTAGCAGCAAAGGCAATTTGGTAAGTATAGATAGAACTCAGCATCTCACTGAGTCATGTGCATCGGCCCAAAGGATGCTGTAGAGGCAAAGGCGTTGTTTGTCTCTACAGCACCCAACACAAGAATGTCGTTTCCTTTCAAACCTTGATTCAACGGTTGCCCATCGAATTTGACGGGAAAAACTTTCTTTCAAAAAAGCAAGCCAATGAAAGCATTCATAAAGAGCACACCCCTTCTCATTTTATTCGCTGCCGACTCCGGCAGGGTAAAGGCACAGTTGGATCTTAGCATGTACGAGATTGGGATCGCTGGCAGTGGATTTATCTACCAGGGCGATCTCACTCCGTCAAGACTTGGTTCGTACAGGACATTGAAACCGGGTGTCCAGGTTTTTTTAAGTAAGATCATTAATCCCATTTTTTCATTGCGAACCAATGTTTCAATTGGAAAATTGAAAGGTGACGATTCTAAGTACCAGGTTCCTGAATACAGGCAGCAGAGAAATTTCAATTTTAAGACGCCTGTTTTTGAAATTTCGGAAGTCCTGGTTGCAGACTTGCTGAAAAATAATTTTGCGCGCCAATCTTCAAGGGTCCATCCGTATTTATACGCCGGAGTGGGATTTAGCTTTCTAAACATAAAGCGGGATTGGAGCCGGTTCAATGCAGAATATTTCAGCGCGGAGCGCACCACCATTCAGGGGCTAGCTGATGACGTTCAACACTCCTTGCCGAAAACGATTCCTGAAGTGCCCCTTGGAATTGGGATAAGATATTCGCTGTCAAAAAAAATTTCACTCAACGCTGAAAGTTCTTACAGGTTCACATTTACTGATTACCTGGATGGCTTCAGTCAATCAGCTGATCCGTCTCGGAAAGACAGCTATCAAACGCATTCCGTGGGGATAATTTATCAATTCCAAAAAAACAACTCTTCATGGAAGTGTCCGGTCCCGAGGTATTAAATCTCATCCGCCTAACGATGAAAATGAGAACCCGGAAATTTATATC
>AR_comb_assmDRAFT_10457672_pt1 | contig 14569 bp, 14 predicted proteins | sample ArasoioldDNA_FD_10543 | JGI IMG/M metagenome (IMG submission 10543) | reverse complement strand
GCAAATGTGAGAATAAATTTTGCGATCGTTGAACTTCCAATCACATAACGGGGAGTACGGCCATTCTTAATAAATGTACCCGTCACTAATGGACCCCATCCACCTCCCCCGAATGAATCAATAAATCCACCCACAAGTCCGAGCACTGTGATATTTGTCTTTTTCCGCGGTCCGCCGTTTCCATTATTCTTAAATGCATTCTGTAAAATCCGAATACCAAGATACATTGTGTAAACGGCGATTACTGGTTTAGTCATTTTAGCATAGCGTTCCCCTACATAGCTTAAAAGTAAAGCTCCACACACAGCGCCGACAATTGCTGGAATAGCAAGCGACTTCGTCAGTTTCTTATTTACATTTCCAAATTTGTAATGACTGATGCTGCCTGCAGCCGTTGTAAATGATTCGGCAGAATGAATGCTCGCACTAATAATCGGTGGAGAAATATTCAAGATGAGGAGAATAGTTGTGCAAATCACACCATAACCCATACCCATTGAACCCGCAACAATCTCTGCTAAAAAACCGACCAATACCATCCAATAAAAAATATGGTGATCTTTACTTAGCGTTTGCAATAGACTATCAATCTCACGTTTGGTAACTAAAATATACAAGGCGCTCCCAACAAGTATTAAAATACCCAGGGCGATAAGATATTTATTGGCGCGGTTTTGAAACGTTTTGACAACGTCTGTCGTAATCGCTCCTTCCGCGACTATTGGCTTTCTGACAGAAGACTCTTTGATTATATCATCATTCATAACGTCCTTTTACCAGTTCCTTTGTTATCTCGTTTAAGCGTTTGACTTTTTCCTTGAAACTTCCCTTCATTGCACTCCGGATAGCCTGCAAATTGTCCAGAACCCCTTCCATCTCATCCGGGATCATGTCTTCAAGAATCTCTTTTAGCCTTTTCGCCATCGTTGGCGATTTACCATTCGTCGAAATAGCAATCTTTAAATTTCCCTTTCGGACAATGCTGCCAAGATAAAAGTCACACAGATCTGGTGTGTCAGCTACATTTACAATAATCCGTTTTTCTTTAGCCAGCTGTCTAATGCGTTCGTTTGATTGCCGGTCACCAGTGGCAAGAATCACCAAATCTTTATTGTCTAAATCTGTTTCTTTAAATTCCCTGTTAATGATATTACAGAATGGATGGTTACCAGCTAATTGCTCCACCTCTTCGTTCACCCGCGATGCCACTATCGTCACCTTTGCCTCGCGAGAATTGGAAAGTAGTGACTGTAACTTCTCTAAACCGACATTGCCCGCTCCTACCAGCAAGGTCTCTACCTGGTCCAGTTTAAGAAAAATCGGATAGAGCTGATTCTTCTGATCATTGGCCAAAGGCCCCTGTATGTGTGTTTTCTCCTTCAATTTTAGTATTCCATTTTATCGATCCATTCCTTTGCGTGCCTGGCAGCATAAGAAATGATAATATCGGCGCCACTCCTTTGCAATGCGGTCCAAACTTCAAGATGTCCCGCTTGGCGATTTAGCAACCCTTTCTCGGCCAATGCCTCAATGGCGGCATATTCGCCACTGACATGATAAGCAGCAATGGGTTTTAAAGTTCTTTGCTTTAATGCAGCAATTACATCGGTATATAAGGCAGCGGGTTTTACCATTAAGATATCAGCGCCCTCTTGCTCATCTCGTAAACTGCTGGCAATGGCATCATTCAAATTTTGCGGAGATACCTGGTAAGTTTTCCTATTCTTCAATCCCCTCGTATTTGGCGCGGAGTGACAGGCATCACGGAAAGGACCGTACCATTGGGAGCTAAACTTAGCAGAATAACTCATGATCGATACCTTGTCGCAATGAAACGCATCGAGCGTGGTCCTTATAGCACCAATGCGACCGTCCATCATATCGCTTGGTGCAATGCAATCAGCACCTGCGTTCGCTAGTTCTGCGGCGTACTTAGTCAACACCTCGACCGTTTTATTGTTAAGGAGGATGGAATGGGCATCATTTAGAATGCCGCAATGGCCGTGCGTGGTATAACTGCAAAGACAAACATCTGATGCCAGCCAAACATCATCCCCAAAAGTCTTCTTGATATTTTTTACAATCGACGTAGCAAAGGAAAATTCGAAATCTTTCTCCGCTTTACGGGTTGGAACCGGGAAGAGCAAGAATTTGTTAGCTCCCCTATTTAAACTCTCTTCGACATTTTGCAAAATTGTTTTGCTGGTGTCCACTTCAATTCCTGGCAGTCCGTTTACAGCACGGGGATTCTTAATAGCTTCCTCCACAAACAACGGCTGGATAAAACTTTTGTGCGAAAGTTTGACTCCAGCTGTAAGCTCACGCATCAATACCCCGCTTCTCAGGCGGCGCTGCGTAGTCGGATGGAAGATATTTTCCATTAATGAACTGATTTAATGATCGGAAACTTTCGGCTCAATAACTGACTCAAAAGCAGATCCTGTCTTATCTACAGCTTCTCGATGAACAGAACCGGGAGCCGCAAACTTCGTCTCACTGGCCTGATGGTTTCCTGTCAAAATTTTTTTCAAACTATTGGCTAAATAATTTATATGTTTTAGCTGATGTTTAGCGGTAATGATAACTCGCAAGCATTCTTCACCAACCTTCACAGTCGGATAATTGATTGGTTGTAAATAAATCCCCTGCTGCTTTAGCAAAGCGCTGGCAATTTGCCGGCATCTTCTTGCATCACGGATCGGGATGCTGGTTATATGCGATCCATTGACGGTAAACTCCACCCCATTGTCTCTCAACGCTGCTCTCAGATTTTGCACATTATTATGAAAGGCCTGGCGACTCTCCGCATCCTGCCGTATGAGTTGAATACTCTTATTGGCGGCTCCGCAAACAGCCGGCGGAAGCGAAGTAGTAAAAATGAAACCAGTGCCATAACTGCGTATAAAGTCAATAATTGTCGCGGAGGCAGCAATATAGCCACCGAACACGCCTACGGCTTTCGATAAAGTGCCATTGATGATGTCAACATCATTTTGTAATTCCTCGTGTTCAAAAATTCCGGCGCCCGTTGAACCATACAAACCGACTGCATGCACCTCATCTACATAGCTGAGCGCATTATATTTTTTTGCTAAAGCAATAATATCTTTCACTGGCGCCACATTCCCACTGATAGAATAAATGGACTCGAACACAATCAATTTAGGCTGATCGGGGGCAAGCGACCCTAAAATTTCCTCAAGGTGCGCAACATCATTATGTGAAAAAATGATTTTTTTATTCCGCGTCGAACGCATACCCTCAATCAGTGAGGCATGGTTACGCTCATCAGAAATAAAAATTAATTCAGGAATTTGACGTCCCAATGTTTGCAGCGTAGTCACATTGGCCTGGTACGCTCCATTAAACAATAACGCCGCATCCTTCTTATGCCAGGCTGCAAGTGTGGCCTCAAGTTCCCTATGGTAATTTGTAGTTCCTGAAATATTTCGGGTGCCGCCGCTCCCCGTGCCGCTTCTATGCGCCGTAAAAGAAAGTTTGGCGATTACCTCTTCATGTGTGCTCATGCACAAATAGTCATTGCTGCACCAGTTTACAGCTGAGCGGGGGATGCCTTCTTCATTTGTATAGTAGAAATGCGGGAAATGCTGGGCACTTTTATTTACCTCAAGAAAATATCGATATGCACCCTTATCTTTTAATTCTTGTAGGCTATTCTCAAAAAAGGAATGATAATTCATGCTTATTTTCTGCTGGAATTGTAAAAATAGTAATTCTCTACTAAATTAGTAGACTATTTAAAATTTATTTTACAGGTCCGGATGAACGGACATTAGTTTTCAACAAAATTTTTTGAATAGTAGAATTTCATGCTTACTTTTATAGTCCACTAATTAAGTAGGGTATTCTATGCCTACCTGGTGTGCTATTAAAACTTTGAACCATGCAGAGCTTTCGTACCGAGTTAGAAAATCCCATTGTTGAAAGAGACATCCTTGAATTGGAACGAAAGATTCATGAATTCAGGGAAGGCCAAATACCGGAAGAAAAGTTTCGCAGTCTGCGTTTAGCCAGGGGCGTATATGGGCAACGTCAGCCCGGCGTCCAGATGGTGCGCATTAAATTACCCTATGGAAGAATGACGCTGGCCCAGTGGAAACGAATTGCCGACGTCTCCGAAGAATTTGCAACCAGTAATTTGCATCTTACTACCCGACAAGATATACAGATACATTTTGTGAGCCTCGACCGTACGCCTGAGCTTTGGAGCCTCCTCGAACAGGATAATGTGACAATTCGGGAAGCATGTGGCAATACGGTCAGAAATGTAACCGCGTCAGACCAGGCTGGAATCGATCCTGATGAACCCTTCGACGTAACTCCCTATGCACATGGGGTGTTTGAGTTTTTTTTACGCAAGCCGGTATGTCAGGATATGGGGCGAAAGTTCAAAATTGCTTTTTCGAGCAGCGAAAAAGATACGGCCCTTACATTCATGCATGATCTCGGAGCCATTCCTCGAATCCGCGAGGTCAATGGCGAATTGAAGAGAGGCTTTAAGGTAATGGTTGGCGGCGGGCTGGGTGCGCAACCATTTCTGGCCATTACGACGCATGAATTCCTGGAAGAAGATTTACTAGTGCCCTATATCGAAAGTGTGTTGCGTGTTTTTGACAGGTATGGGGAACGCGCCAGCCGGCATAAGGCCCGCATTAAATTCCTAATCCAAAAAATCGGAATTGACGCGTTCAATGAATTGGCAGCCGCAGAACAAAAGGCATTGACATATCAACGGTATAAGATTGATACCAGCCGTCCCTATAGCAATCCGGATGAGAATGCAATTCTGCCCTCTTATACCTTGCCGGTTGAAAAAATCGAAATTAAGAATCCACTAAATTTTGAATTCTGGAAGAAAACGAATGTTTACCAGCAAAAACAGGATGGATATGTTGCTGTCTACGTTCGCGTGCTTAACGGTAACATTGGCTCAAAAAGCAGCCGTTCCCTGATTGAAAAGTTAGGGCCGGTAATTGCAGACGACGTCAGAATTACTATCAACCAGGGTTTACAGTTTCGCTTCATAAAACCCGAACATCTTGAATACGTATATAGCGTGCTTGAGCAGGAAGGTTTTGCTTCACCTGGCTATGGAAGCGTAGCCGACGTTACATCCTGCCCCGGCACTGATACCTGCAACCTGGGCATTTCCAACAGCACGGGCATTAGCAAGGTTTTTTCAGAGGTGATTGAAGACGAGTTTCCCGAATTCTTATACAACAAAGACATTGCTATCAAAATCAGTGGCTGCATGAATTCCTGCGGACAACACGGCATGGCGTCTATTGGCTTTCATGGAAGTTCGTTGAAGGCAAAGGGCCAGGTATTACCCGCTTTGCAGGTATTAATCGGTGGTGGGATTTTAGGTAGCGGTGATGGCAGCCTTGCAGACAAAGTACTTAAAGTGCCGAGCAAGCGTGGCCCTGATGTCCTGCGTACTTTACTAAACGATTTCAAGAGTAATGCCGGTAACGAAGAAACCTACTTGCAGTACACAAAACGGGTTGGTGAAAAATATTTTTACGACTTATTGAAGCCTCTTGCTTCTCTGGATACCCTTCTTGCTGAGGATTACATCGACTGGGGACAGAGTGAAAAATATTCTACGGCCATTGGTGTGGGCGAATGTGCCGGGGTCATGATCGACCTTGTTGCCACGCTTATCCTTGAAGCAGAGGAAAAACTGGAATGGAGTCGCGAGGGTATTGATAAGAAAGCTTATGCCGATGGGATTTATAATGCTTATTCAGCATTTGTACATTCTGCCAAGGCATTGTTACTTCAATACGGCATACAATGCAACACCCAGGCCGGCATTCTAAAGGATTTTGATACTCATTTCACTCAGAAAGGTCTATTCACAGAATTCAGCGGCTTCCGCGAAAGAGTGTTGCAAATGAATGAATCGGACCCATCTGAAGAATTTGCAAATGCCTATCTGCAACAGGCAACGAATTTTGTTGCACGTGCAAAGCAACATCGTGAGCAAGCTGTATTAGCTGAAAAAGAAGCTTGATAATTCCGGATCTAAGCCGTTAGCCCCCTAAAGATGCTGCCACCATCGCCGCTGTGATACCAGTTGAATTGCTGGTGAAGATTTACCACCTTTCCAATAATAACCAACGAAGGTGAACCGAAATTTCTTCCCTGGAAATCCTTAGCACAATCCTTTAACGTTGTAGTGTGCACTTGTTGATGAATAGTTGTGGCTTGTTCAATAACTGCAAGAGGCGTGGCAGGCTTATGAGTATAACGGAGTAACAATTCTGTAAGGTCACAAACGTTTTTAGCTGCCATGTAAAACACCAGTGTATCTTCCAGCGCTGCCAATTGTTTCCATCTTTCTGATGTATACATGCTGTGAGGATTGAAGGTGAGAAACTGAACAGTTTGTGAAAAGCCTCTTGCTGTCAGTGGAATACCCGCATAAGCCGAGGCACCGGAAGCTGCCGTAATACCAGGAATAATCTCAAATTCAATTCCATGGTCACTCAATCCCTTAAGCTCGTCAAGCACATTACTAAAAAACGCAACATCGCCGCCCTTCAATCGCAATACTTTTTTGCCGGAGAGCGCATGTTGAATTATCAGTTGATTAATTTCTTCTTGCGAAGACGAAGCATCATTATATCCCTGTTTACCGGCCAAAATGATTTCAGCAGTTTCATTCGCATATTCGTCTAAGATTGAGGGATTCACCAATCTATCACAGATAATCACTTCGGCCTCCGCCAATCTCTTTTGAAGTTTTATAGTGATCAGCTCAGCGTCGCCGGGGCCAGCGCCTGCGATACATACCTTTGCATTAAATGACTTCATAGTTAAGGTTTTAAATTCATTGGATCATGCAAGCTCCTACCGTTACATTGCTCGTTTCATCAATCAGTATTGCACCTCCATTAGCCCGCAATTGCCTGTAAGAGTCGTAGGGAACATCTGCCGCAGTCTTAATTTTCACCTTTACAATATCGTTTAGCCCCACCGCAGCCGGGTTGAGTTCCTTTTCCAGCGTATTTACATTCAGTCGGTACTCAATATCGCGGACTACACCTCTAACTAAACGACTATTTGTTTGCAAATAGTATTTATTACCCCTGACTAACGGCTTTGTATCCATCCAGCAAAGTAAGGCGTCCAGCTCATTGCTCACTTTGGGAATGTTGTCCGTTTTTACGATCATATCCCCCCTGCTGATGTCAATGTCGTCGTCCAACTGGATTACGACGCTCTGGGGAGCAAATGCCTCGTGTACTTCGCTTCCTCCGATCTCGACAGACTTAACGCGCGTCGCGAAGCCCGACGGCAGAACAGTAACTTGATCTCCCTTTCGATAAATTCCGCTGATGATTTTTCCTGCATACCCCCTGTAATCATGAAGGTCGTCGGTCTGTGGGCGAATAACGTACTGAACAGGGAATCGTGCATCATCAAGATTAATGTCCTGTTGTATTTCCACGTTCTCAAGGAAATGCAATAAAGACTCGCCTTCGTACCAGCCCATCTTTTCAGACCTGTCAACGATGTTGTCCCCGTTTAACGCACTCACCGGGATATAATGAACATCATGAAGATTCAGTGATTTGACGACCTCTGTGTAATCGATCACAATATTGTTGAACACATCCTGCGAATAGTTAACAAGATCCATTTTATTAATGGCAACGACCACGTGAGGAATGTTGAGGAGAGACGCAATGATCGAGTGCCTTCGTGTTTGTTCAACTACACCTAGTCTCGCATCAATTAAAATAATGATCAGGTTAGCATTTGAAGCACCTGTTATCATATTCCGTGTATACTGAACATGCCCGGGTGCATCAGCAATAATAAACTTTCGTTTTGGTGTTGAAAAGTAGCGATAGGCTACATCTATCGTGATTCCCTGCTCTCTCTCTGCGCGAAGCCCGTCAGTCAGGTATGCCAGGTCAATTTCACCGGACTCTTTGTTTTTACTTTGTCTTTCAAGCTGCTCCAGCTGATCAATCAAAATATTTTTACTGTCGTATAGCAAACGACCAATCAAGGTGCTTTTCCCGTCATCGACGCTACCGGCAGTGATAAATCTTAAAATATCCATAGCAGAACGTAAATGCAAAATGTAAAATTCAAAATTGATCCTCTCGATTGTCGCGCTCTTACATTTTAAATTTTGAATTTAAAAATATCCATTCTTCTTCCTATCCTCCATAGCCGCCTCTGTTACTTTATCATCGATCCTTGTTTCTCCGCGTTCACTGATCCTTGTCAAAATGATTTCATTCACGACTTCATCGAGCGTTACCGCATTTGATTCCACCGCAGCCGTACAGGTCATGTCACCGACGGTGCGGTAACGAACTTTCTTTTTTATAACTACATCCGTTTCATCCAAACGAATATATGGGGACACCGCTACGAGCTGCCCTTCATGTTCTATTACTTCACGCTCATGGGAAAAATAAATAGATGGTAAAGCAATGTTCTCTTTTCTTATATAATTCCATACATCCAATTCGGTCCAGTTGCTGATGGGAAAAGCTCGCACATTCTCACCCTTGTGAATACGGCCGTTATAAATATTCCACAACTCAGGCCGTTGAAGTTTCGGGTTCCATTGGCCAAACTCATCTCTTACCGAAAAGATCCTTTCCTTTGCCCTTGCTTTTTCTTCATCTCTTCGTCCACCACCGATACAGGCATCACACTTAAGCTCTTCAATAGTATCAAGAAGTGTGTACGTCTGTAACCAATTGCGGCTGGCAAATTTGCCTCTTGGTTCAGTCAACTTTTTCTCCCTGATCGTGTCCTCCACTTTACGCACGATTAAATTCGCATCAATCTGCTGGACCAATGAGTCCCTGAATTCAAGCGCCTCGGGGAAATTGTGTCCAGTATCAATGTGCACTAGGGGAAAAGGTATCTGGCCTGGAGCGAAAGCCTTTTTGGCGAGATGAACAAGAGTAATGGAATCTTTACCTCCGCTGAATAATAATACGGGTCTTTCGAATTGCGCTGCTATTTCACGAAATATGTGTATGCTTTCGGTTTCAAGTTGTTCGAGATAGTCCAGCCTGTATATGCTCATGTTATTTCTGTCAATTAGATTAGCATTCCGATTACTTCATGGTCTCCGGTACAGGGATATGTAACCCGCATTCCTTTTGAGACGTCTCCCACCACCATCTTCCCGCTCTTGGGTCTTCGCCTGGCTCAATGGCTCTTGTGCACGGCGCACAGCCAATACTAATGAACCCTTTATCATGCAGAGGATTGTATGGCACAAAGAAGTTTTTTATGTGGTCCAGTACCTGATTATAGGTCCAGCGTAATAATGGGTTAAATTTATAAAGTTGCTTATCATCGAGCCATTCGATCATTGGTAGTTCCTTCCTGCTGTCGGATTGTTCAGCGCGAAGACCAGTTATCCAAACTTCTGACCCTACCAATGCGCGGTTGAGTGACTTTACTTTTCGAATATGACAACACTCTTTCCTATTCTCCACTGATTCATAAAAACCATTGACCCCTTTTTTTGTAACAAATTCTTCTACATCGTGAGCATCGGGAAAATATACCTCTATTGACTTCTTATAACGTGCATTTGTTCTTTCCAGCAATTCATACGTTTCATTAAACAGCCGGCCGGTATCAAGAGTAAATATTCTTATGGGTAAATTATTTTTAAAAATTACATCGGTGAGAACCTGGTCCTCCTGGCCCAATGAGGAAGAAAACACGACCTTGCCAGGGAATAAACCGCTAATTCGGTCCAGCGCCTCCGCTAAGGAGGATGATTCAATTCGTTCTATTTCAGTACTCGATAGCCGCATAAATAGGGTTCCGACGAGAGGTTTTTTGACACTTAAATGAAGTTCGAAATTACATTAAAAAGAATACCCTACCAAACCAGTGGACTAGATTATGTTTTCTTTCTAAAACTAATGTTCGCTAACATGTTTGGAGAGGCGACGAGATCCTGTAGCGTGCGGCGTTCAAGGATGTTTAAGGTAGCATCCCGAACATTTATCATAATATCGTGTAAGGCACAGAACTCCTCATTGCAGTTTTTACAACGCTCGTAAAAATAGAGACTTACACAAGGCAACATAGCGATTGGCCCGTCAACTATCCGGATTACGCCCGCCATGTGGGTTTTTGAAGGATGTTCTTTCAGATAGTAGCCTCCGCCTTTTCCCTTTTTACTCTCTAATACCCCAGCTTTTTTTAACTCGAGAAGGATATTTTCAAGGAACTTCAAGGGAACTTTTTTCTTTTTGGATATTTCCGATATTAGCACAGGCCCCTGGTCGTATTTTTCAACCAGGTGGGTCAAGGCCCTGAAAGCATATTGGGCTTTTTTTGATAACATATTTTAAAGGATCTGCAATTTATAGTGAATCGGAGAATTCTTCTTCATCATAGCCGATACACCACAGTATCTATCTAATGATAGCCTGATAGCTTTATTTATTTTTTCTTCATTTGCCTTGTCGGTTTTCAGTTTGTATGTAATAAAAATATCTTTAAATACCCTGGGATTGTTATCTGTTTGCTCTGCCTCTGTATCAATTTCAAAATCCGAAAACTCAATCCGCATCTTCCCAAGGATTTCCACTATATCAATTCCACTGCAGGCGGCAATCGCCGATAGTAAAAGCGCTTTAGCTCCAAAACCCGTCGCTCTTTTACCGTCAATCTTTATCTCGTTATTGCCGTGGTAACTTTTAAATTGCTGGTCTTTTTGCCAATGAGTGGTTGTTTTTGTACTCATGAGATTATAATTGATGCTTTTTATCTTTTAAAATATTTTCAAGCGTCCATTCAATTCGTTTTTCAAAGACATGGTGACGGACCGGACAATCGGGTTTAATACAAATTGGACACTGCACATACAAACAACCATCAGAATGAACAAAAAGTTCAAGCAGTTCTCCAAACTCCGCCCTGATGAGCTTAGCCAGGGAATCGATTTCAGTATGGGCTTCATGAACGTTCAGATACCATGGCACTGTTAAATGACAATCGACATGCAACACACTCCCATACTTAATCACCCTCAAATTGTGAAGATCCACCCAATTGTCCCTCCTGTTCTCGTTCAATATTTTTATCATTCTTGTGAGCAATTCGACATCCGCTTCATCCATAATTCCCGCAATCGACCTCCTGAGAATCCTATAGCCGGTGTAAATTATAATACTTCCGAAAAGAATGGCAATAGCGCTGTCAATCCAAATAAGGTTCACGAAATAAATAAGGATCAGTCCCGCTATGATCCCAAATGTAGAGTATGAGTCAGAAATCAAATGACGGCCACTCGCAATTAATGCGAGTGATTGATTCTTTCTTCCGTATCTCACTCCAATTAGTCCCGTTCCTAGGTTAATTATTGCGGTCATGCCAACAAGAACTATCCCTTTGTCAATGCTCGAGATTGGAACCGGATAAATCAGATGGCTGACGGCCTTGTAAATAATTATGGCACCGGCGGAAAGAATAAGGGTTCCTTCGACGGCAGCCGAAATAAATTCTGCTTTCCCGTGGCCATAAGGGTGATTTATGTCTCTTGGTTTCGCGGCTATATACAAACTGTACAACCCAATAAAACCCGCGACTACGTTTACGATACTTTCGAGAGCATCAGTTAAAATGGCCACTGAATGAGTAAGAAAATATGCAATGAATTTAATGACAAGCAAAACCACTGAAATGGCTGCCACCCATTTTTGAATACTGAGATTTTGGTATTGTGCTTTCAATAAGTCAAGTTATTCAAATTTCTCCTTCGCCATTTCCGACTGTTTGGCCCGCTCCCTTATCAATTTTTCAAAATTTCTACGCAGACGGAAGTAGAACTCTTTGCTGAATAGTTGTGAATCCCTTAATGCTTTATAAGTCAAAAAAACTCCAATGGGAACAAGCACGAACGTCGACAACCACATTCCGACAAAGGGGCTCATGGCGCCTTCTTTTGCAAACTTTTGTCCTGTATTGCTGAGGAAATAAAAAACCATGAAGAAAACGATGGCAAAGATTAGCGGCGTTCCGAGCCCGCCTTTACGTATAATAGATCCCAACGGGGCGCCGATCAGGAAAAGTACAAGACAGGCTGCAGACAAAGCAATTTTGCGATGCCACTCGATTTGATGGAGTCGAAGGTCTTTTTGTTTGCTCTCATATTCTGCGACAAACATATCATTATTTGACTTTACTGTCAGCACCTGCGTAGAAGCCTTATCGTTTATGTAGCTCACCGATGAGTCGGGTATTATGTCATTCATTTTCCTTATAGAGTCAAGCCTCAGGGTATCAGGTTTCTTCCAGCCGGTGTCGAGGTAAGCAGCAAATTGAAAGTTCGGCAAAGCGTCTTTTTTCGTCTTTTTTGCCAGTTTCGCCACCTCCTTTTTTAGAGAGTCAATCGCCTTTTCCAACTGCTTCATGTTTCGCATTTGGTAGTTGCTTTGATAAATACTATCCGACGTTTTTCTAAACTGCAGGGAACTAAGGTCAAACTGTTTTGTATATTCCTTGAAACCCAAACGAATGAATTCAACATTGGAGGCAGAATATCTCTCTCCTCTCTCCTGGTAACGCCATCCATCTTTTAGTTTCATTTCCAGGTAGCGACGGTTGTCGGTGATCCTCATCACCCCACTTTTCGCCACGATAAAATTATCCTGCAGGGAACTGCCTTTCTCATAAATGATCACATCGTGAATAATGCTGTCATTTTCCTTTTTTGCAACCTTGATCGCGAAGCCCTCAATTTTATTGTAAAAAACTCCCTCCTTTAATTCAAAGGCGGGCTTTGTTATATAAATATCTCCCAGAAGCGTTTTTGATTTTAGCACTGCTACAGGCATCACATAGTTTGCAAACAAAAATGCCAGGAAACATAAGAAAAGAGAGACGATAAACAGTGGTCGCATAAAGCGCAGGAGTGATATTCCGGCAGATTTTATCGCAACGAGTTCAAAGCTTTCACCAAGATTTCCAAATGTCATCAATGAAGAAAGGAGCACGGCGAGCGGCAGCGCTAAGGGCACTAACGCGGCTGTTTGATACCATGTAAATTCAAGAATGATTGTAGTGCTAAGCCCCTTTCCAACAAAATCATCAATCCACAGCCAGAAGAATTGCATCACCAATACCAGCAACGTGATAAAAAATGTCGCAACAAAGGGGCCGACGAAAGCCTTTACAATAAGTATGTCGAGTTTTTTTATCAAGCTGATGTATTTTAGATTTCAGATTTCCCGGCCCGACGAATTATTCAGGGGGGATTGCGGATTTTCTTCGAACAGAATCATGAGGTGAATAATCTAAAATCTGCAATCATGAATCTAAAATGAAGTTATCCGATGTCAGCTCAATCAAAAATACAGCTTTCCCGTCTTGAGATGGATTTGCTGAATAATTCAGAATGGATTTTAACAAAGAACCTGATTGTAAAAAAAGCACAACTACTTTTAGAGCAGGTTCAGCAAAACATTTCTGATTATGCGAAGCAGTATTCCAACGTTTTTCCACCAGAGGTAATTGCCATTTCGCCGAAAATTTCAAAGGGAGAAAATTATAGAGGGTTACCGTGGCTTATACTCGATTACCCCCGATACTTCGACAGGGAAAATATTTTTGCCATTCGCATTATGTTTTGGTGGGCAAATTTTTTCAGTACTACTCTTCATCTTGCGGGGCGTTACAAACAGAAATACCATATGCCTATCCTCAATTGCTACAATGAGCTGGTGAAGAATGATTTTTATACCTGTGTGAGTGACGAACAGTGGCAACATCATTTCGACTCAGAAAATTACATGCCGATAGGAGATTTTACACCCGACAGTTTCTCGGACAACATTCAAAAAAGGGCGTTTATAAAATTATCGCAGAAGCTTTCATTTTCTGAATGGGAGAATGCGACAACAATATTATCAGAAAATTTTGCCCGAATAATTAAATGGCTTGGTTAGTTGCTACCAACGCGGTGAAATAAGTCTTTCACCTGGTAATCCCATAACATACTTTGGTCTTTTACTTCTTTTTTTTCAGCAAAATCCTTAACTACCAAAATCGTCTGGTTTGTTATTTCGGATTTCTCAATGCTGAACTCAAAGTATTCTTCCTTCGGGGCATCGAGCCAATGAAACCGTATGAATTTTTCCTCCTGACTTTCCAACACTTCAGCCTTTTGTGAAGAGCCATTCCATGAGAAAAAGAAAACATTATCGCGTTCATCAACTTTATCAGCAAACCACTCCTGCAAACCAGCAGGAGTAGAAAGGAATTCGTATAGAATGCTAGGTGAACATCTCACCGGATACTCAAGCGTATAGAGTTGTTTACTCATCTTCGTCTTTTAATCTTCAATCAATGCAATTATAAATAATTATTCCAAGCGTCAAAGTTTTTTTCAGTTTATTTTTTCCCCTCTGGGAAAATGATATACTAAAAGGTTTTAACAAACGTTTTAATTAGACCGGAAATATTTTTGGGACGTATCGCTAATTGAGTTAATTTGCTTTGACGTTCAACGTTTTCTGGTGGACGACGGACATTGTGATGGGAT
>AR_comb_assmDRAFT_11205099_pt1 | contig 14572 bp, 13 predicted proteins | sample ArasoioldDNA_FD_10543 | JGI IMG/M metagenome (IMG submission 10543) | reverse complement strand
TCGATCGGCGGACAGCCGAGGCGGCTGTCCCAACGTGATTCCTTCAGTTTTAAAGTTCGTGGCCGCGGCTTGCGTCGCGGCCACAAGGTTCAGTTACTGGACGGGGCAGATGCCGCCGGGTTGTCCGGAGCAGCCTGCCTGTCCGGGCCCGATGTGGTGGCCGTCACGTCCGTTATTGGCCGGCATAACATATGGGAACGTTGCACCATAGCCTTCCGGATTGAATTGAACGCCGTCACCGATCAGGGTGCCGAACTTCACCGGATCCACAAGGATGCCGGCCACGGCGCGCGATGAAATGTCCACCGCGTCGTCGATGAGCCTGCGCCCGTTTGGGTAGCCAGCCAGATCACCCGCCAGGAATCCGAGACGCTTCTGGCTGCCCACCGGAGTGGGAGCAATCCCGGTATTCAGCCGCAGCAGATCAGCCACCGGACCCGCATCGCCCGGACCGCAGCCCGGACAGATCGGCGGGATGTACTGGCCAAGAATTAGCAGGTCAGTCCGTGGATTCGGGGGCACCGGAATGCCGATGGAACTGAAGACTCCTGCCAACACTGGATTGAGGAAGAAGTCCGCAAACTGCGCGTCGTTCTCCGGTTCATCCATGCTGAAGCGGTCCTTGGAACCGGTACCGATGATGAGTTCGTTGATGAGTGAGTTGCCCATGCGCTGTACTTGGCGGAAGTGCCCGAAGTCTCTCTCCGGGTTGGGTGAGCGGCGCACGGTTACACGATGGCGCGAGGTGGTGGCATAGGTCCCGATGACGGCTCGCTTGTCGCCCGCCCGGTGAATCTTGCCGTCGACCGTGAGCATAGCGATCGGAACTTCCAGAACAATGGAGTTCACATTGAAGCCAGCCACTGCATCGGGAGCGTAGTTGTGAGTGTCATCAGCATCCTCCGCTGCCGGCAAGACGCCGCCTACTCCCATGCGGAAGTTCAGGGAATCAAAGGCCGCGCCCAAATCGATAAAGAACGGATCATCCACTGTCCCAGCGAAAACGCTTATGCCGCTGCCTAGTTTGTAGATTCCCTGATTGAACAAGGACTGATAATCCGGCATGGTCCGCGGGCCCACGTTGGATGGAACCGCGAACAGCGTTTTTCCTTTATTTAAGCAAGTTGACACACCGTTCTTAACCATAGTCACGGTGTAATTCTGGCGCAGGCTCAGACCTTCGGAGCCTGATCCGTCCAGCGCCGTGATCGGTGGGATACCGGCAATGCCGCCCACCAATCCTGTGAACAGACCGGGTTGACGGATTTCGGTGGTGAAACGGAATTGGAAGGTCACGTCTTCCACGCCGTCCTGGTTATTGTCTACCCGCATTTCATAGAGGACGTTCGGATCGAAAGGAAAATAGTTGGGGCCGTTCGAGGGCTCAAGGAAGGGGTCAACGTTCAGAATCATGGTGACACGGTTGGGGTGATCGTAGCTGACAAAGGCGTACCAGTCGGTGATATCCGCAGTACGGTCCAATGCCGTAATCGGCGCCTCGCGATGGCTGGACGCAAACACGCTGGAAGGTACCAGCACGAACAGCACCATGGCGAAGGCCACCATCAGTTTCAGTTTGTTCATGGTTATTCCCTCTGGAAGTGGAATTGGTGGACGTCGCCCATCGTGGATCGCTGCCCCTGTGCGCCGCCATACCTGGACGGTTAACGACTGGCTACGTCTACTGGCCTATGTACGAGCGCAATCGCAGATTGGATGGGTCGGGGTTTCCGATAGTGCGTCGAGTCGGCTACAAAATCTCGGGTCAATGCCAGACAAGCGGGTCTCGCGTTTTCCGGGATGGGTAGGTTTTCCGTGGCCGCTTGTCGAAGTCAGGAAAATGCTGCTATGGTTTCGCAACAGCTTCTGTGCTACCTGCCGTGGTGACGAGTACGGGGGCCGCCGGGAACACGAACGGCAGCAAGAGAGGAGCCGTCCGGCAATCCGCCATGACATCCCCAGTCGTACTCAAGAGAGGATGAGATAACGGTTTGTCCAGCATCGAGTCAAGAGGAGTTTCGGCCGACCTTTCGTTAGTGTTGGCTATACGCTCCGGCGATACGAACGCCATGACGCTGCTGTACGACCGCTACTCTTCCATCGTTTATGCAGTCGCTCTGCGGGTGCTGGGCGATACGGGCGCGGCCGAGGATGTCCTGCAGGAAGTGTTTCTGCAACTGTGGCGAAATCCCGGAGCATTCGATTCCAGCCGCGGCAACTTGGGCGCGTGGCTGGCAGTGATTGCCCGGAACCGCGCGATTGACGGGCTACGCAAGCGGCGTCCGGAAACTGACATCGCCGATGTGCTGGTTTCGGTGGAACCCGACATGGCGGGAGAGGCAGAGCGTACCCGCGCCATGGAGAAAGTCCGGGCGACATTGGGAACCATGCCCGCGGCGCAGCGTAGTGCGCTGGAGATGGCGTATTTCGAAGGTTTGACGCACATTGAGATTGCGGCCAAGACAGGAGAGCCGCTGGGCACGATCAAGACGCGCATTCGCACCGGGCTGCTAGCATTGCGCAAAACATTTGTGGCATGAGCCTACACGAACAATTCGCCGAGGATCTCGCACTCTACGCCCTAGGGGGGTTGCAGGGTGACGAGCGAGTCGCGCTGGAGAAGCATCTGGCGGAGTGTTCAGCGTGCCGCCGCGAGTTGGAAGAACTCCGGGGGGACATGGCCTTAATGGCGCTTTCGGTGGCTGGTCCGACTCCGCCGCGGCGGGCGCGGGAACGCTTGATCGATGCCATCGCTCGCGAACCGCGCGCGGGGACGGTTCGGACTCGGCGAGCATGGTGGGCGCCATTGCCCTGGTTGGCAACCGCGGCTCTCGCCTTAGCGGCCGGCTGGTTCTGGCGGCAGAACGACCAACTGGCGCAGCGCCTGGCCGAGTTGGAGAAGGAGTCAGGTGCGCAGCAGGCGCAACTCCAGCGGGCCCGCGAAGTTATGGCAACCCTTACCGCAACGGATGCTATGCGGGTGACGCTGGTCGCAAGTAAGACTCCGCCTCAGCCGCAAGGCAAAGCAATCTATGTCCGAGATCGTTCCAGCTTGATTTTCCTGGCCAGCAATCTGCCGGCCTTGCCTCCGCAGAAGGCGTATGAACTGTGGCTGATTCCCACCAGCGGTGCGCCGATTCCGGCAGGAGTCTTCAAGCCCGATGCCCAAGGCAGCGCGACTGTTATCAACCCGCCGCTGCCCGTAGGGGTGGAGGCCAAGACGTTTGCAATTACGGTCGAGCCGGAGCAGGGGTCGTTGGTTCCTACGATGCCAATCGTGATGGTGGGGGTGGGGGGGTAGACGGTTTGTTGAGATCGCGTAGCTCTCCTCCGGAACTCGATTGGTCCGGCACCCTTCACCTACTGGCATTGCTATCGGCAGCATTCCCGGATTTGCCGGGCCTTACCTGTTCCGGTACGTAAGCACGAAATCAGGATCGTTTGAGACTGGGCTCACCGTTTTGATGGTCACGGCGCTCGCCGGAGGACTGGTTATACTCTACCCTCCGAAGAAAGAGGGGTGACCACCCAAGACTGACTGTTATGACCACAAATCTACAGTGCGCCAAAGGGGAGTGACCGTGGGCCCCAACGATCCGATTTGGCGCCGGTCAGTTACTACCCTTTGCTGGGAGCTTCCGCGGTGGAACATTCTGATTCAACCGGAAGAAATTATTGGGATCATAGTGTGACTTGACCGCTACCATACGATCCCATCGTTGGTGATACGCCTCGGGCACACGGTCTTGCTCATCAGCGCTCATGAAATTTACGTAAACACCGGGTTTCATAGCTGGCCGAAGTGTGCTGAAGAGTCCACGAATCCAGGCTATGTTGCTGGCATCAGAGGATGATTCCGACCAATTCGCTAGCAAATTGAGGATGAAAGGGGCACTGCGATCGCCGAATGCGGTCTCGTCAGGAGCGATCCTTGTAGCGGCACCACCCAGATAGGCAAGTTCAATCTGGGTTTCCGATGACGGAATAGTGGCTACTGCCTCCAGCAAACGATCGATCGAACTATCATCGAGATACGTGAAGTATCCCGATTTGCTGTAATAACGACGGCCGTGCGGAAAAACGGAATCCGCCATTGTTTGTAGGTCCATGAACGAGGTGATCTTGCAGCTCACCGAATCGCGAGTACACATCGAGAGCGCCCGCTGTAGATATGGGCGCCCGGCCTCAGGGTCGCCGGTCCAAACCACAGAATTGCTGGCAATGGGCTGTCCGCGGAATTCAACAGGGATTCGTTCCTTGTGCGGGGCAAGACGTAGATCAATATTCCACTTCAAATCGACAGGTGCCTCAGCCATGAAATCTCGCCAGCATTCAAGAAGCGGACGAATTTGACCCTCAGGAGTCAGGCCTTCAGCAAGCACCACTGCGGCAAGCGGATGGAGCTTCACTTCGAATTGTGTCACCACTCCGAAGTTACCACCGCCACCACGCAATGCCCAAAATAGATCCGGGTTCTCCTTCGAATCGGCGCGTATAAGAGTACAGTCCGCAGTAACGAGAGAGAATCTTTCGACGTTATCGCATGACAATCCGAATCGACGGGTGAGCCAACCGGTTCCCCCGCCGAGGATCAGCCCGGATGCCCCAGTGTGAGAGACCACTCCGGAAGGAAAAACCAGCCCTGCTTTCTGTGTAGCGGCGTCGATCGATCCCAACAGACCACCTCCGGCGATCGTAGCCGTCCGCATATCTGGATCGACCGTGACCTGGCGCATTCTCGACAGATCAATCACCATGCCCCCGTCGCAGGTGCTAAAACCGGCAAGGCTATGTCCTCCACAACGAACCGCGGTGAGAATTTCGGTCTCAGAGGCGGCTCGGATTGCGCTTTGCACATCGCTGACATCTGCGCAACGCGCGATAACGTCTGGCCTCCGAGCTACCATACCATTCCAAATGACGCGCGCTTCTTCATAGCCGCTTTCGCCGGGACGCAGCAGGTCACCTTTGAATCGCTGGTGGAGTAAACGGTAAACTTCTTTGCTCGCTTCGACCATCTGGTGCCCGCTGTTCGGATGCTCTTGTTCGCCGAATATCAGACGCTCAGTCCAACCTCTTGAGCCGATTGCCTCGAACGTACAAAAGCGAAATAAAAGCCAAGAAAATAGAAAATGCCGGAACCGACCACCGCAATCCGTCCACGAAGAAGGTTGTGACTGAGATTGCAAGCAGCAACAGAATGCCGACGACAGTGAAGAACGGGTGGGCGCACAGACGCATGGGTAAGCTCAATAACCGCTCGCTCGTGATGGCTTTGCGAAAGCGAAGGTGCGTGTTGAGAATCACCAACCACACGAAAAGCATTCCGGCTACCGCAGTCCCATAAAGCATCAGGAAAGCGTTCTGTGGAGCAAAGATGGCCAGCAGAATGGCAGCGATAATTCCTACGGTTGAAGCCAACAGTGCGCGGTGCGGCACTCCATTGCGGCTCACATTGCCCATCCATTCCGGGGCATAGCCTCCGCGTCCGAGGGAGAAAAGCATTCGAGTCGAGAGGTAAAGGTTCGTGTTTACGCTCGACAGTGCCGCCGTGAGGACCACAAAATTCATGATTGCTGCAGCGAAAGGTATGTGCGCCGCCGCGAATGCCTTGGTAAAAGGACTGCCCGAAAGCGTCGACGAACCGCCGGCCTCGTTCCAGGGAACCATCGTCACCATGATCGCAATCGCCAGCACGTAGAATAAAATGAGCCGCCAGACGATACTCCGCATTGCGCGCGGAATTGTAACCTCCGGATGCTCGGCCTCCCCCGCCGTAACCGCGATGATTTCCACTCCCATGTAACTGGTGACAGTTATGGTGAGCGAAAGCCAGACTCCTTTCCATCCTGCAGGCAAGAATCCACCATGCTGAGTCAGATTCGCCAAGCCCATCGCGGAACGGGATCCAATGCCAACAATCAAAGCGAGCCCAACAACGATGAAAGCAACGATGGCTGCCACTTTGATCATGGCAAACCAATATTCGAACTCACCCAAGCGGTTGACCTGCATGGAATTGAGTGCCACCAGGGCGACTGAAACCAGCACTACCCAAATCCATTGCGGAACATTGGGTAGCCAAAAAGAAATGTAGATGGCGGCGGCTGTGACTTCAGCGCCGATAGCGATGATTTGCGCGACTCCGTAGGTGGCTCGCACGCAAAATCCCGCCCATGGATTGAGGTATTTCTCCGCATAAACTCCGAAGGCACCGGCCACCGGGTGGACAACCGCCATCTCCGCCAGCACATAAGACATGATCAGCGCGATGCCGGCCCCTAGAAGATAGGAAAGAATGACGGCAGGTCCGGCAAGGCGGATGGTTACACTGCTTCCCAAGAACAAGCCGACACCGATGGCGCCTCCGACAGCCATCATGGTGAGTTGCCGTTGGCTTAAGCGGCGATGGAGACCTTTCAATTCCGGCGTCGAAGGCATCCCACCGGCAAGCGCTGCCTCACCCCCCGAACGTTGGTGATCAGTCATAACTGCCAACATTGGCAGGGTCAAGAACCATAAGATTCAGATTCTTCTTCAGTACTTCCGTCACGGCCTCCACATCGTCCACGGTGTTGTACACCTGAAACGATATCCGTAAGCCGTCATGGCGATTCGAGGCGACTATGTTGCTTGCGGCGAGTTTCTGCACCAACAACGCAGAATCCTTAGACTGCAGCACAACCAACGGCCCAACGCTATCAGCGGGCGTTTTGGCGACAATTCCCAGATCATGGGCGTAGTTCAGTAAGTACTGTGTGAGTCTTTCTACGTGGCTGGCCACGTTGTCCATGCCGATTTCCCGAAGCATTTCGAATCCGGGCAGCGCTCCGTACACATTGGGGATGGAAGGTGTACCTGATTCGAATCTTCGCGCGGTGGGAGAGAGTTCGAAATGCTGGGGATTGTAGGCAAATGGATTTGCCTGCGCAAACCATCCGGTTAGGCTGGGAACCAACGTTGGAATCAGTTCCTTGCGAACATACATGAAGGCCAGGCCGGGAGGACCGAGCAGGTATTTGAGCGTTCCAGTCACGTAAAAATCCATATCCATTGCTCGCACATCAACCGGACGGGATCCGCAATCCTGGTAATCGTCGAGCATCACCAGCGCGCCGGAGCGGTGGGCGATCTGCGTGATGGCGCTGACATCGGAGCGAAATCCATTCTTAAAGCAGACGTGTGTGAGCGGCACGATGCAAGTATCGGCATCGATCATCTTTTCGTAATTCACAGCAGGAATGGAGTTGCCGTCAGCTCCCACGAACTTCACATCGGCTCCACGGGCGCGCTGTCCGAGCCAGACATGTCCCATGGTAGGAAATTCAAACTCGCCCATTACGACTTTCTGTCGTTCGCTGAAACTCAGCGCACTCGCGATGCTGTTGATTCCCGCAGACACGCTGGTCACGACCGACACTTCATCGGGACTAGCATTGATGAAGTTCGCAAACGCGGTCCGTGCCTCCTCATATCGCTCCACCCACGACTCCCAGGGAGAGCCTTGTTCGTGCCAGCTCGCGATGTAGTCCTGCAGGCCCCTTTCCACGGCATCCGACAGCGCACCCTGGGAGCAGGTATTGAGATAAATCTTGCGCTGAAAGATTTTGAAGCGAGAACGAATTCCCAAAACTTGTTTGTCGGTCAGCATGCGGTCTTGATCTCGGCCAAGGCAATTCCGAATCTGTGTATTTCCGCCAGCGTATTGTAGTGCACGAGCGAAGCCCGGACAGCACCGCTCTCTGGGCTAAGGCCCAATCGCCCCATTAGCCTCGGGGAATACATATGGCCGTCGCGCACGCCGATATTTCGTTTCGCAAGCTCTTGGGTGACTCTCGCGGGAGATAGGTCGGGCAAATTGAAGCATAGCGTCGGCACTCGTTCCCAAATCCGCTTTTCGTCCGCCACACCGTAAACTACTGCTTCGCAATCTATAAGAAGCCGCAGCATTTCGAGCGAGAGCGACTCTTCGTAAGCCCGAATCGCGCCTAGCGCACGCTGGAGAGAAGCCCGCCTCGATTCCGATTTCGTCCCTTCGCTCCCGGCCGCTCTCCTACCCATGCTTTCCAGATATCGCACTGCTGCATCCATCCCGGCAACATTCTCATAGATGAAAGTGCCCACTTCAATTTTTCCTGGCGGCTCATCAGGAATGAAATCCTCGCGGAAAGTCGGGAGTTTTTCCAGTAGTTCGCGGCGTCCCCAAAGAAAACCCATGTGCGGCGCGAAAATCTTATATCCCGAACACACCAGGTAGTCGCAATCCATTGCTTGCACGTCGATCAGTCCGTGAGGGCCGTAATGCACGGAATCCAGAAAGATCTCCGCACCAACCAAGTGCGCCGCTCTCGCTGCGGCGGTAACATCCACGATCGAACCAATGGCATTCGAAGCAAGGGTGCAGGCTATGAGCCGCGTCTTTGAGGACAATAGGGGAATCAGGTCGTCAACGTGCAGATTCCCGGCGTCTCTCATCTTCCACCAGACAATCTTCACGCCGTTCCGTTCCAGAGCGAGCCATGTGGCCACGTTGGCTTCGTGGTCCATATCGGTGACGACAATCTCGTTCCGTGTACCGATCGTTTGTCCGATCGCCAGACTCACCAAACGAATGAAGCTCGTGGCGTTCATGCCAAAGGCGATTTCGCTGGCATCGCGCGCGTTCACCAAATCAGCAACACTCTGCCGGGCACGCGACACTGTCTCGTCTACTTCACGGCTTTTTGCGTAGCGGCCGCCTCGCTGCACATTGCATTCGAGCAGGTGGTGATTCACTGCGTCCAGCACGGTCTGCGGAATTTGAGCTCCGGCGGCGTTGTCGAAAAAGATGAATTCCGGAGTCCGATGCAGGGCAGGAAAGATGGCGCGAACGGAGCCAATAGGAAAGTCAGATCTAGATGGAATTTCGGCACTGAGAACGCTTCGGAACTTTGCCTCCAAACCTTTGCTCCTAGACTCTGAAAAGTAGCGCCGCAGTCTTGCTGCGTAGGCTGCGGCCAAACTATACTGCGCTGCATTCCTCGTCAAGAGCGCATCCTCGGCCTTCGTGAGCTAGAATGTCCTCTCACTTCCGAGGAAGGAAGCGGACTAATTGTGTGCGCGGGTCGCGAATTACTCCGTATGACCACGCAAAACCAAAGTGACCCATGCCGGTATCCCTGACCAACTCCAAGCTGATTTACGAAACCTTGAAGGAATGTGACATTCGCCTGGTTTCAGCACTCCCGGAAACCTGGTTGGTACACCTTATTCGGCTGACTGACGAGGATCCAGAGATGACTCTCCTCCGATTGGCAAAGGAAGAAGAGGCCGTAGGCATCTCAGCCGGAGCACACTTTGCCGGGATCAAGTCGGCCATGTTGATGCAAAACCATGGCTTCATGGCCTCCATCAACGGCATCGTCTCGTTCGCACATCTATACAAGATTCCTCTCTTGATGCTTATCAGTTATCGCGGCACCTTCGGGGAACGAGATCCCTGGCAGACTCAAGGCGGCAACGCCACAGAACCGCTGTTGCGGGCGTTGGGCATCCCCTATTTTTTCCTTGACCAGGTGGAAGCCGTGAAGAAGCGCATCCGCCACGCGCAGACGCTCGCTGAGAGCAGTTTGCAGCCGGTCGCTGTTCTCTTGACGCGCGACCTGATGTGGGAGGAGTGATGCTGCGCCTGGATTGTCTTCGATCGGTCTACTCCGAACTGGAAAACTACTTAGTCGTCACGATCATGGGAGCAGTCGCAGCTGAACTACACTCCCTCGGTCACCGCCCCAATTTCTTCTACCTGCAACATGCGATGGGACTCGCGTCTTCGACCGGCTTGGGACTCGCCCTGTGCCTGCCGGAACGGTCAGTAATCGTCTTTGATGGCGACGGCTCGCTCCTGATGAATCTTGGCAGTCTCACCACCATGGCGCGTTATCGCCCCCGCAACCTGGTCCATGTAGTTTTTGACAATGAGAGCCTGCTCTCGGTCGGGGGCTTCCCCACAGCGACGAGCGCAGGCACGGACCTGGAAGGAATCGCCCGTGCGGCAGGAATTCCTCGAGCCGTCACCGTACGCAGCGTGGAGAATTTTAGGACCGCGCTGGCCGACGCGGCACATAGCAACGAACTGACAACCATCATCGCCAAGGTGGAAGCCACAGGTCCTTCCGGCTACATCACCGACCTGTCACTGCTGGAGAATCGATTTCAGTTCCGCCGGCATATTCAGTCGCTGAAGAAATCTTAACCATCACGTGCGTCGGTCAAATTCCAAACGAATGGAACATAGAGTACGAATGTAATTCTTGTGAGGAGCCGCTAATGTCTCGCGTCCTGACTGAACTGCTCGAAGAGATTCACAATGGCCGGCTGCGCATTGTGGATCTGACCCAGCCCTTGAGTCCGCAAACGCCTCTGCTGCCGCTGCCGTCGCAGTGGAACAACACGCCCGCTTTTAAGATCTGGGAGCTATCGCGATACGATGAGCGCGGTCCAGCCTGGTACTGGAATGGATTCGAGACGGGCGAGCACACCGGCACACATTTTGACGCTCCAGTCCACTGGGTCTCCGGGAAAGACCTCCCCGACAACACCGTGGACCGCATCCCGCCAAAGAAATTTGTGGGTCCCGCTTGTGTGATCGACATCAGTGCGGAGGCAGCAGGAAACCCAAATTATCTGCTGAGGCCCGAGCGGGTCCGACAGTGGGAAGAACAATGCGGCCGTATCCCGGCGGGCGCATGGGTTCTGTTGCGTACTGACTGGTCGAAGCGGAAAAACCCCAAGGACTATATCAACTTAGGAGAGAATGGACCCCACACTCCAGGATTGGCAAAGGAATGTTCCGCGATGCTTGCTCAGGAGCGAGATGTCCTGGGCTTGGGCGTAGAGACGGTTGGGACCGACGCTGGTCAGGCCGCCAGCTTTGATCCACCCTTCTCGAATCACTACCTCATGCACGGCAGCGGCAAGTTTGGGTTGGCCAGTCTGTCCAACCTTGATCAGCTTCCGCCGACCGGCGCCATCGTCATTGCCGCTCCACTAAAGATCGTTGGCGGCTCCGGAAGTCCTTTGCGGGTCATTGCCATCACGCCCTGAAGCGCCGGCACGCTTTACGAGGCTTTAACCATCGGGGGAACCGGCAGTTCTGTCTCTTCGGTTCACTGTGAGGCAGCTTCTCAGTAGAATAAATCTCAAGTGGCGAAAACATCATTGACATCCTCCGCGAAAACTACCGGCCTCCGCTACTGGATGCTGCGCGTGCCGGAAGAGTGCGACAACGTCTCGGCCAACTTCAGCGCCGACCCTGTCCACGACCTCCGCGTCGCTCTGCGCCGCTGCCGCTCCATGGCAGACGGTTTGATGGCCATGGACCCTGATCGCAACTGGAAGGCCATGAAGAAAGCCGGTAAGCAATTGTTCCAGCGGCTGGGCGCGCTCCGCGATGTCCAGATCATGATGGAATGGATCGAGAAGCTCAAGTTGACGGAGTTATCCGCTACCGGCAGGGGCGAGGCGGCCAACGACGAGTCTGCGCCAGGCGTGAAATTATCCGCACTGGATGTAGCCGTCGATCCTGCCCATGCGTTGCTCAGAATTCTGCAAGCGCGCGAGGCCGAACAGAAGCGCGAAGCTCGTGCAGCCCTTGAAGAGTTCGATCGCAAGCAGTGGCGCCAATGGAGCCGCTCGTTGCCGCATCGTGCTTCGCGCATCCGTCCCGGCAGTGCCGTCTTTAAGCACCTTGCACTGGAGCGCTGGACAGCTGCACGCGACCTCCATACGGTTGCGCTGCGAAACCGGTCACAAGTCGCATTCCACACATTGCGCATCGGCATTAAGCGTTTCCGGTATATCGTCGAAAACTTTCTTCCCGCCGAGCACGAAGCGTGGGCCAACGATTTGAAACGCCTGCAGGATCTGCTGGGGGACGTGCATGATCTGGACGTGCTCTGGGCTACGGCTCAGTCCCATCACGTTCTTGCTGACGAGGCGTCTCGGAAGGCGTGGCACGCGCGCATCACGCAGGAACGGACCAAGCGTATCGACGAATATCGCCGGAAAACCGCTGGCCCGGAGTCTCTCTGGAAACTATGGCGTGCCGGACTTCCACAAGGCAAGCAGATTCAGGAAATCGCGACCCGCCGCATGAAGCTCTGGGCGAAAGCATTGGACCCCGATTACGCGCATTCCGAGAGGGTGGCACGGTTGTCGGTGGGACTCTACGATGGGCTGGTCGCAGCGGGGCTATTCAGTCGATCATCGGGTCCTTTGGCGGAGCAGAACGGTGCCGCTGGTGATGCTCGCGCCAGCCTCTACGCCGCCGCGCTGCTGCACGATGTTGGCAAGGTCAAGGGCAACAAGGGACATCACAAAGAATCATTGGATCTGATCAATAAGCACGGCACACCGCTAGGGTGGAAGCAGGAGAACATGCGACGCGCAGCGGTGGTGGCGCGCTTCCATTGCGGCGCGCTTCCTACGCGCGGTCACCGGCTCCTGCGTGACTTGCTACCACCGGAACAGAGGACGACGATTCAACTCGCCGCCGTGTTGCGGCTGGCGAACGCGCTGGATGCGGCACACGATGGGCACATTCGAAAAGTGAAGATTGAAAGTGCCGGCGATCAGCCGAAGAGCGGCAAGCGACTTACGAATGGCTTTGCGCGGAAGCCCGCTGCCTTGGCCAGGAACGTACCGCTGGTGATCGCTGCGGAAGGGTATGCGGACGGAACTCCCACCGCACAAACCGTTGCCGCCGAGCGATATCTACTGGAAACCGTGCTGCGAAGGCCGGTTATCGTAAGGACGTTGAAGAATGCGCGCGTACCACAGTTCTCAAGGCGCCAACTGGAACCTCGCCCGAATTTGTCGTAGCCCTCCCGTAACTTCCCAGCTACTTCCCCAAGGCTGTTTCTCCGATTACAACCTAGTCATCTATGACTCATACACAGATGGTGGAACGGGCGGTGCGCTGGCTGCGGGCCTACCGCTGCGGGGTGGTCCTGTCAGAACAAGCCTGCGCAAGCGGAGAGATGCCGGACGCAATTGGATGGAAGCGGGCATGTCATTCCGTGTTGGTAGAGTGCAAAGTCACCCGCGCCGATTTTTTGGCGGACTGTGACAAACCCTTCCGGCGAAAGCCGGAACGCGGCGTGGGCAGCGAACGCTTCTATCTCACGCCGCCCGCCCTGATCAAACTCGAGGAATTGCCGATCGGATGGGGCCTATTGGAATATCGGCGCGGACGCATCGAGATGCTGCATCCCTCGGCAAACAATCTGCGCACCGCCGTGGGCTTCCGCTATGAAATGAACCTGCTGCTGTCCAGCTTGCGGCGCGTCGAAGTCCGGATCGAACCGCAAAGCATTACCGACTTCCTCAAATGGAAGAATCGGATGGCCGAATACAATCGCGGAACTCTGCCCGAAGGATTGACGCCAGCCGAAGATGAAATGAATGGCTTTCTTGAGCCGGAAGTCCCGTGTTAGGATCCTGACAAATCGAGACTCCTCAAAGACCTCCTGGAGAGAACATCTACACGTCTCTCCGACCTTCCATCGCCTTGAGCATCGTGATTTCGTCTGTGTACTCGATGTCGCTGCCCACCGGAATTCCCATAGCGATTCGAGTAACCTTTACTCCCGAGCGCCTCAACTGCTGCGCGAGATAAACGGCGGTTGCTTCGCCCTCTACCGTCGGATTCGTCGCCAGAATCACTTCATCCACATTGCCCGCGTCTACCCGCGAGATCAAGTTCGAGATTCGCAACTGTTCCGGGCCGACTCCGTGCAGCGGTGAAATCGCGCCATGCAACACGTGGAAGACTCCGTTAAAGTGCTTTGTCTTTTCGATTGCTGCGATGTTGGTAGGTTCCTCGACCACGCAAACCAGGCGCTGGTTCCGTGTGGGACTCGTGCAGTAAGCACACGGATCGACGTCAGTGATGTTGTTGCACACAGAACAAAGCCGCAGATTGGCTTTGACGTCGCGGACGGCCGCGGCGAGTGCTTCGGCATCGTCATCACTCGAGCGAAGAATGTGGAAAGCCAGGCGCTGCGCGCTCTTCGCCCCAACTCCCGGGAGCTTCTTCAGTTCATCAATCAGGCGAGACATCGGTTCCGCGAACTTGGACATGGAGAGAATAGTTTAGCCTGACGGATATCCTTCGTCACGGCCGCAGGAACTCACCACTGATGGTGAGCTTCCTCAAAACTCAGGAAATGGCCGCGAATGAATCTGGCAAGTCGCCAGAATTCCGCGCAGAAAGGCTAAAAATAACGGGCGTCCCTAACTCTTTCGAGTCAAGGACGCCCGGGCAGCCCTCCCCCAGAACTGCTCAAGAAGGAAAATAAAACGCTCCTAGGGCTTGTGCCTATGGCACTTCCGTGCCATATTCGCTCGAAAAGAGACGGCCCCGTATCCCTCAAGCCATCAAAGACTTGCCGGCTTTTCATGCTCCAGGTCGCTGAAGCCCCAGTGAATTCTTGCCGATGACCCCCAACAGCACCCGAACCCCGAACGCATGTCCGTCTTTGATGAGTTCGACGCTTGTCGCACATCCTGGAAAGCCTTCTGACCGGTGTGTGTG
>AR_comb_assmDRAFT_10122285_pt1 | contig 14587 bp, 13 predicted proteins | sample ArasoioldDNA_FD_10543 | JGI IMG/M metagenome (IMG submission 10543) | reverse complement strand
CAATGTCTGACATGTCGTAAAAGTTTAGTTATAGGGTGCAAAAATATGTTTTTTGAGTTAATCACAACATCCGAGTTTTTTTTGTCCTTAGTACCTTTTGAGCATTTAGTTTTCAATAGAATATCATCGCAACCAGGTCCGGATAAATAAACATCACGAACGGTTGGCAGTGTAATCAGATAGTTGTAAATTGAAAACATCCAAATCATAGGAATGGCCCTGAAAATCATAGATCATGGAACCAAAGAATACCAGCAAATGGTAAAGTTGCGGGATGATATTTTGCGCAAGCCGCTCGGGTTGGGTTTTAGTTCTGAAGAATTGGACGATGAAAAAGACAATTTATTGATCGGTGCATTTGAAGATGGAAATATACTTGGTTGCGCTATGCTGGTGAGAGAAAAATCGGATGTGGTAAAGTTGAGGCAAATGGCTGTTCTTAATTACGTGCAAGGCAAAGGAATTGGCCGAGCCTTGATGCAATTTGCTGAAAACCTTGCCAGGGATCATGGCTACAAAATACTCACGATGCACGCTCGCAAACACGCCGTGGGTTTTTACGAAAAAATGGGATACAAAGTAAAAGGAAATGAATTCCTGGAAGTATCGATCCCCCATTATGAGATGGAAAAACAATTATGAATCTACCTGCAGTTGATTAGTCGATGCGATGACCCTGTGCAAATCTTATACTTACTTCTTCACTTTTGCTTTTAATAGTTGCCTCAACTGGTATACGTCATCGCTGCTATTGAAACAATTTTTTGGGACGAGAAAAAACGAGCGGCTATCAAAGTACAAATGAAAAAAATTTGGAGTTTCCATGAAGGTGCTCAGCGCTTTCCATGGCCACGTTTTTGAGCCACGTTCATTACCCAACGAAAATCCTTCATCCTCAAATTTCATTGTGAAACTATCTCTGAATGTCGCTGCTCTTCTGTACACCATCCCGGGCATGACAAACCAAAAGCTGATCATCAAAAAGAACCACATGAGAGATCCTGTCAACACAGCTACTGGAGTAATCCGTTTAAAATAATATAATACCGCGCAGATCAAAGCAAACACGTTCACAATGATCAGCATGATCCTGATTTCCGGCCTGCTGATAAAATGATATCGCAGGGCCTGCAACACCTGCCCTTTATCGTAGGAAAAGTGAACGACCATGCTTCAAAGATATTCAAAACAATTTCGGGGAAATCACAGCAACAACCGCGCACTATTTAATCCGGTAATTAAAAAATCCCGGAACACCCGGGACTTTGAATTATTTGTTCATCATTTGTTTTGCTTCGATGCTCAATGTAGCGTGCGGCACTGCGCGAAGGCGAGCTTTGTCAATTAACTTGCCCGTAACACGACAAATACCATAGGTCTTGTTTTCAATACGCATCATTGCCTTCTCGAGATGGTCGATGAATTGAATTTGCCGGCTGGCCATCTGGCTCAGTTGTTCTCTCTCCATACTCACGCTCCCGTCTTCCATGGTCATGTACCGGGCATCTTCCATATCGCCGGTTTCATCTTTGCGTGTTATCAATCCCTGCAGATAAGCCAGTTCTTTTTTTGCAGCATCTAATTTCTTGGTGATTAACTCTCTGAACTCTGCGAGATCAGCGTCCGAGTACCGTTGCGTAGGGCCAGTAATTTCGTTCATAGGCGTGTCTAAAACTGATTTAGTGAATTCAGGTTCATATTTTTTTACTGATCGGGTCGTGGTTTTGGGTATTACCACTTTTACGGGTTTGGGCGGTTCTTTTTTCAATACAGGTTTAATTATCGGTTTAACTGAGACCAATGATTTCGGAGTCATTTCATGTTTCTTAACCGGCGCATGTTCCTTGGCTGCTGGTTTGGCAATCTTGGTTTCTTGCTTCTTTGAAACAATTTTTGCTACCGGCTTTGCCGGTTTTTTAGGGACCGGTTTTTTAGATATGGATTTTTTTGGCGCTGGTTTGCCGGCTACTCGGGCAGGTCTTGCAATCGCTTTTTTTACTGATGATTTCCCGCCGACTGGTCGGGCAGGTTTTGCCGGCTTAGCCTTACCTGCCGCATGGGCAGATTTTTTAGGGGCTGATTTCCCCACTTTTCGTGGGGCAGGCTTCTTACTTGGCATGCTATTACCCTTTTTTTAAAACAATCACTTTCAATGAAATATCGTTAATCTCAATTTCAGTACCCTCCTCAATTTCAGGCACCAATTCAAGCTTATCTGCCAGAATTTCGGCGCAAATATAGTCATTAAACTGAGCTAGCGAATTCTTTAATCCGCCGACTCCTCCATTCAGGCGTGCATTGCTGGCTGCTACCTTGACCTCTATCCGGTCAGTGAGCTCAAACCCACTCTCCTTACGGATTTTCTGGATCCGGTTTACGAACTCTCTCGCGTTTCCCTCGTTCTCAAGTTCAGGAGTTACTGTGATGTCCAGCGCTACGGTTAAGGGACCTTTAGTAGCCACCGTCCAGCCTGGGATATCTTCACTGGTGATGTCAACTTCAGAAAGTTGCAACGTTACGGTTTCGCCATCAATTGACAAATTATATTCCCCCTCTTTTTCCATTTTAACGATATCTTCTTGGGTAAAGCCCGCCAAAGCGGCGGTAACCGCTTTCATCTTTGGACCTAACTTTTTTCCCAGCGCCACAAAATTTGGTTTGATCTTCCTCTTGATGAAATTCCCGGAATCCGCGAGGTATTGTATCTCCTTTACATTCACCTCCGTTTTAATAAGGTCCTCGACTTTCCGCAACTGCGCTTCCATTCCCGGCTCGAGCACAGGGATGAGTGCCTTTTGTAAAGGCTGACGGACCTTGATGTTCACTTTTTTACGCAAGGAAAGTATCAAGGAAGACGCATCTTGTGCCAATTGCATTCTTTCTTCCAGTGCCTCATCGATTGCCTTCTCGTTTGCGACAGGAAAATTTGTATGATGCACGGACTCAATGCCAAAGCGCCTTGTCACTGAATTGAGGTTTTCAAAAACAGCATCGCTGAAAAAGGGAGAGATGGGTGCCATCAATTGCACCACCGTCTCCAGGCATTCGTAGAGCGTTTGATAGGCACAAATTTTATCCTGCTCATATTCTCCTTTCCAAAATCTTCGGCGACACAAACGAACATACCAGTTGCTCAAATGCTCATCAACAAATTCTTCAATCAATCGCCCTGCCATAGTTGGTTCGTACTCATCCATAACGGCATTCACGTTTTTCACCAGGGTGTTCAATGTGGAAATGATCCAGCGGTCAATCTCCGGTCGCTTTGGGAGCGGCACATATGGTTCTTTAAAGGCAAACCCGTCAACATTAGCGTACAAAGCAAAAAACTGGTAGGTGTTATATAGTGTCCCGAAGAATTTTCTTTGCACTTCCTTTATGCCCTCGCTGTCAAACTTCAGATTGTCCCACGGCGAAGCATTAGTGATGAGATACCAACGCGTAGCATCGGCTCCAAATTTGTCGATTGTGGCGAAAGGATCCACAACATTTCCCAGGCGCTTACTCATCTTATTGCCCTTGTTATCCAGCACCAGTCCATTCGATACACAAGTCCTGTAAGCAACAGAATCAAATACCAACGCTGCAATGGCATGAAGAGTGTAGAACCACCCCCTGGTCTGGTCGACACCCTCTGCGATAAAATCGGCAGGAAACGATTTTTGGAACTCTTCCTTATTTTCAAAAGGAAAATGCCATTGAGCATAAGGCATTGCGCCGCTGTCAAACCAAACGTCGATGAGGTCAGGCACTCTTGTCATCGGTTTGCCTGATTTGCTCACTAAAACGATTTCATCCACGTAAGGCTTGTGGAGGTCGATTTCGGATTTTAGATTTCGGATTTCAGATTTATTCAAATCCCCGGCTTTTCTTATTTCTTCATTTAATTCTTGAATTGACCCAATACAGATTTCTTCATCACCATCTTCGGTCTTCCACACCGGTAACGGCGTACCCCAAAACCGGCTGCGGCTCAAATTCCAATCCACCATATTCTCCAGCCAGTTTCCAAACCTTCCCTCACCGGTTGATTTGGGTTTCCAGTTGATGGTCTTATTCAATTCAACCATTCGATCCTTAATCGCAGTAGTCTTGATGAACCATGCATCAAGAGGATAGTATAAGACAGGTTTGTCAGTTCGCCAGCAATGCGGATAGCTGTGCTCGTACTTCTCAACTTTAAATGCCCTGTTTTCTTTTTTCAACTTCACCGCTATATCGACGTTAACATCCACATAGTTCGGATCGTCTGTATAATTCTTGACGTAGCGGTTGCTGAATTCTCCGAGTCCGTCTAAAAACTTTCCCTGTCTGTCAACCATAATCAAAATGCCAATTCCATATTTCTTTCCAATACGGAAGTCATCCGCACCAAATGCAGGAGCGGTATGAACAATTCCAGTTCCATCTTCTGTCGTCACAAAATCTCCCAATAAAACTTTAAATGCATTGGGATTATCCGTTTTGTTCGCCTCAAAAGGGAGCAATTGTTCGTAGCCAATTCCTTCAAGTTCCTTTCCTTTAAACTGAGCTAATGTTTTCCAGGGAATGGCCTCCGTCTTGCCCACCCCGCCGGCCGAAAGAGAATAGGCTTCGAAATCGCCATTTTCACCTTCCTCTTTGAAGTACTTTCCGACTAAGGCCTTTGCCAGTATTACATTTATCGGAAGATGTGTGTAAGGGTTAAATGTTTTTACAAGAAGATAATCTATGTTGGGCCCGACGGTTAAACCAAGATTAGACGGTAATGTCCATGGCGTCGTCGTCCACGCGAGAAAGAAGATGTCATTGGTCATTAAGTCACTTGTCATTATCTCTCTCCAAAATGACCTACTGTGTATTGACTCATTCACCGCTTTAAACATAGCTACACAACTCGTATCCTTCACATCTTTATAACAACCAGGCATGTTTAGCTCATGAGAACTCAAGCCGGTGCCAGCCGCCGGTGAATAAGGTTGAATGCTTACACTTTCGTATAACAGTTCTCTTTCGTACAGCTGCTTTAATAACCACCAAAGGGTTTCGATGTATTTGTTGTCAAACGTAATGTATGGATCATTTAGGTCTACCCAATAACCCATTTTCATTGTTAAATCATCCCATTGATCTTTGTATCGAAGAACAGCTTCGCGGCATTTTTGATTGTATTCTTCAACGGAGATTTTTTTTCCAATATCTTCTTTTGTAATGCCCAACTCTTTTTCCACACCCAGTTCAACGGGCAAACCATGAGTGTCCCAGCCGCCTTTTCGTTTGACCTGGAAACCTTTCATGGTTTTATAGCGGCAAACGAGATCTTTTAATGTGCGCGAAATGACGTGGTGAATGCCTGGCATTCCATTGGCGCTGGGAGGACCTTCATAAAAAACAAATGGAGTGGCTCCGTCCCTCAATTCGACGCTTTTTTCAAAAGCTTTTTCTGCCTTCCATTTATTGAGGATCTCTTTTTCGATGGAGGGAAGATTCAACTGGGAAAATTCCTTATACGTTGCGCCCATAGCCATTTTAAGAAGTGTGACCGCCCGTACCGGATAATTTGACTAAGATTAGCTACAGGGGTACGTTCGGGCCGGCGAAGTTAAGGAAAAGCAGGCGGCTGACAAGCAGATTATCTGCTGCCATTGATCACTCATCACTCATTATTCATTATTGATTATTCATCTCCTCCGTTCTCTGACCAACTTATAAATTCTAATCGCAGTCATCAGAAGAATTACAAACAAAACCAACCCGGCGAGTCCCCATACTACGCTCAAATTTTGCTTTACTACAACAATCATAACAATAGCAATTAAGAAAATCGTCGCCACTTCATTCCATATGCGTAGCTGCTGCGAGGAGTATTTAAAAACTCCCTTAGATTGTTGACGATACAGGATATGCAGACTAAAATGGTAAACGTAAAGACCTGCGACAAAACAAAGTTTGATCAATAGCCATTGAGGAAAAGATGCCAGTAAGTACCACATCGACGCGCCAAATACGAGGGTGAGAACCGCTGACGGCCAGGTGATGCCATACCATAAGCGCTTCATCATAACTCCAAACTGACTCCTCAAAATATTTCTTTCAACTTCGGCTTTTTCACCCGCTTCTGTATTGTAAACAAGAAGTCGGGGCATGTAAAATAAACCTGCAAACCAGGTAACAATAAATATAATATGGAGAGCCTTTACGTAGAGATACGCGGTGTTCACCTTTGGCAATTATTATTTAGTTAATATCATTTCACGATTTCCTTCGCTATATTCTTTTATCCATGTGGCGATGGTCTTTACCCAAAGCGGCTGAATATTCAGGCACGGTATCATCGTAAAAGACTCTCCGCCGGCATGCAAAAACGTTTCCTTCCCCTGTTCGGCAATTTCTTCAAGCGTCTCCAGGCAATCGCTTACAAAGGCGGGACAAGCGACCAGCAATTTTTTCACACCTTCTTTTGGCAGTTCGACCAGCCGTTGAGCTGTATAGGGTGTGAGCCATTTATCTCTTCCCAAGCGGGATTGAAATGAGAGCTCAAATTTTTCCTTTGGGATTTGAAGCGTCTTTGTTACAAGAGCAGTTGTCTTCCGGCATTGATGGCGGTAACAGTACTGATGCGCGGGTGAGTCAACTTCACAGCAGTTGCTCGTTTGCAAACAGTGATTTCCTGTAATATCGCCCTTCAAAATATGTCGTTCTGGTACGCCGTGGTAACTGAATAAAATCTTATCATAGTCGTTGCTTAAGTAAGGATTGATGCTTTCTGCGAGGGCGAATATGAAATCGTCATTGTCGTAATAAGGCTTTATGGTTGTCAGCTTAAACTTGTATTTGTTCTTTGTATACACTTCTTCCATGAATTCAACCGCTGTCTCGTAGCTGCTCATCGCATAATGCGGATAGAGAGGCATCAAAATCACTTCCATAAGACCTGGCATTTTCTTTAGCAATGCCTCGTAGGCGACCTCGGGCGTTGGATTTCCATAGCGCATTGCTATTTCGATCGGGTATGCCGTCTGTTCCTGTAAAGTTTTTTGCAATTGATTTGTCAGAACAATCAAAGGAGATCCCTCATCCGTCCAAATCGATTTATATGCTTCCGCCGATTTCGGCGCCCTAAAAGGAACAATGATACCTTTCACCAACAGCAATCGCCACAAATACGAATAGTCAATTACTCTCTCATCCATCAAAAATTGATGAAGATATCGCTTCACATCCTTTACGTTCGTTGAATCGGGCGAACCCAAGTTCATTAAAATGACTCCTCTCTTCATGGAAGTCAAAAGTAAAAATTCAAAAGTTAAAAATTCAGTTCCTATTTTGGCTTTTTACTTTTGACTTTTGATTTTGATAACTACGCTTCGTCATCAAGAAACTACGGTTTACCGTGTCAAAACCACACTCGATGGTATTTGTGTTGGGAAATGACAGTGGAATGACATAGTTTTTAGGCGTGTGAGACAACCCAAATTATTTTTGCGTGCGATTTACACTACCAACTATGCTGGTAAATACTTTAAAAGACATATCGAAGTTTTGGATCGCTGGAATCAACTATAAAAAAACGGATGCTGCTGTGCGTGGCCAATTTGCCATTCAGAACGAGCAGTATTCTTCGCTATTGAGACAGGCCATTTCAAACGGTTTGAATGAGGTGTTTGTACTTTCTACCTGTAATCGCACTGAGATTTATGGATTCGCCGATAGTGCTTCTCAGCTGATTGATCTCCTTTGTTCGGAAACCGCCGGCAGTAAAGAAACATTTATGGCATTGGCATATGTTAAAAGCGGTAAGGAAGCCATTGAACATCTTTTCAATGTTGCTGCTGGTCTCGATTCGCAGATATTAGGCGATTATGAAATAGTGGGCCAGGTAAAGGCTGCTGTCAAATTCTCAAAAAAGCACGGTTGTATCAACGCATTACTCGAACGACTGGTTAATACCGTGCTGCAATCATCAAAGGCGATAAAAAATCAAACCGAACTAAGTGGCGGGACTGTTTCTGTCTCCTTCGCTGCCGTCCATTACATTCGGCGGCATGTAAAGGCAATTGCTGACAAAAAAATCCTTTTGCTTGGCACTGGCAAGATCGGTAGGAACACCAGTAAAAACCTGGTCGATTACCTAAAAACAAAGAACATCACACTCATTAATCGGACAGAGGAGAAAGCAGCGGCACTAGCGAAAGAACTAGGATTAAAACATGCGCCGCTGAGCGAATTGCCCGAACAGATTACAAAGTCTGATATTATTTTGGTGGCAACCGATTCAACAGAGCCAACCATTTTATTTTCTGACCTTGAAGGGCAGAAGAGCAAGGTAATTCTTGATCTTTCAATGCCTAATAACGTTGATGTCGCCGCGCATCAACTCTCTCATATCACGTTAATTAATGTAGATCAGCTTTCCAAGCTAAAGGATGAGACCCTGGCAAAACGTGAGGCGGAAGTTCCAAAGGCTAAGCTTATTATTTTTGAGTATGTTGGCGATTTCCTGGAGTGGTACGAGATGCGCAAACATGCCCCGCTATTGAAAGCAGTAAAAACGAAGCTGAAAGAAATTCATCAGAGCCCATTATTTATACCTTTATATGATAACTCCGCCCATAGTGAAGAAAAAATTCAAAGAGTCATCAATGGCATGGCTTATAAAATGAAGGGGCAAAACCAAAAGGGTTGTCACTACATCCAGGCCATCCACGACTTTATCGCCACGGGTACTAATTAATTATAATGGGCAATATCATCAGGATCGGGACAAGGGAAAGCCAGTTGGCTGTTTGGCAGGCAACATCAGTGCGAAAACTTTTGAAGCGATCAGGCATTGCTTCCGAATTGGTGTATATCAAAAGTGAAGGAGATATTGATACGGTAACTCCGTTGTACGCCCTGGGCGTTACAGGAGTATTTACGAAAGCACTGGACGCCGCCTTATTGAACAACCGAATTGATATCGCGGTTCACTCGATGAAAGATGTACCAGTGCAATTGGCAGCGGGATTAAAGCAGGTAGCGGTTTTAAAAAGAGGGTCATATAAAGATATCCTTGTTCTTCACCCTGATTTTTCAGACCGGAATGCAGCTTTTAGTTGGACAAGCATTTCGACTACTTCCATGGGCTCGAGACGTCGGATCAAAGAAAGTAGTTGGAGCATTCCGCTGCAGGAACATACTGACGGCTCGGGAAGATTGGAAGACATTACCATTGCCACGAGTTCAATCCGCCGAATTGCTCAGTGGTTGAACAGATACCCGGACCACAAAATCGAAAACTTGAGAGGTAATGTCAATACACGCCTGCAAAAATTGAAGGAAAGCAATTGGCATGGTGCCATTTTCGCGGAAGCCGGATTGAAAAGAATTGGCCTTCGCCCCGAAAATGCAGTGGAACTGGACTGGATGTTACCCGCGCCGGCACAAGGCGCCATTATGATTGTTTGTAGAGAAAATGACGACCATGCATTTAAATCTTGTCGATCCTTTAATGATGAGGGTACGGCTCTTTGTACAAAGATTGAAAGAGAGTTTTTAAGTGCATTGATGGGAGGATGTTCAACTCCTATTTCCGCCCTGGCGAAAGTGAGGAACGGCCACTTAACCTTCAAAGGAAACATTGCAAGTCCGGACGGGAAAGAGTTACTAAGTACTGAAGTGAGACGTCCATTGACCGACTCGGCTAAAATAGCTCGTGTTGCGGCAGAGAGCATACTATCCAGGGGTGGTGAATCGATCATTGATCGCTTACGAAACAAAGGATTAACGACTGATGGGGAAGTATAGAGTCTTAAGCACGAAAAGCCTTGAGCCTTCGCTGGTTGAAATAGCGAAACAGAACGATATTGAAATTATAGAACAAGCATTTATATCAATAGAACCTCGCCGGAACGAAGAAATCTTTAATACAATTCTTGAAATCGCCAAAGTGAAAAAAGCGTACATAGGTTTGACGAGTGCTAACGCTGTTGATGCTTTGAAAAATTATGTGGCGGCATATGACGGGCAGGTTGACTGGAAAGTATTCTGCCTTTCGGGAAAGACAAAGCAAGCAATACAAGGCGTAAAATTCCTGGAGAAAAACATTATCGGTGAAGCAAAGGATGCGTCGGAACTGGCAAATAAAATCATTGAATCCGGTATCAACGAAATTGTTTTCTTCTGTGGCAATAAAAGAAGAGATGAGCTACCGTCGATATTGGAAAATGCAAACATTAAAGTTCGCGAAGTGGTTTTATACGAAACGTTGGATGCGGGTACAAAGGTGGATGCGCAGTTCGATGCCATTCTCTTTTTTAGCCCAAGTGGAGTGCACAGTTTTTTTTCTGTAAATAAACTCACCAGCCACGCAATTTGCTTTGCGATCGGTGCGACCACAGCTGCAGCAGTTGCAATCTTTACCAACAATGAAACGGTTGTTTGTCCGAAGCCAGATCCGGAAACCATGATCGAACAAGTTATTCAGCACTTCAAAGAAAAATCCGCCGTCAATTGACCGATGAATGATAGAGTTATGAGTAAAGTGAAAAACGATTTGCTCCTAAGAGCACTGCGACAAGAAAAAGTGGAACGTCCACCTGTGTGGATGATGCGTCAAGCGGGCAGATACCTGCCGGAATATATGGCTCTTCGGCAGAAGTATGATTTTTTTGAACGGTGTCAAACACCCGAGCTGGCCTGTGAGATCACTCTTCAACCTGTTGACATAATCGGGGTGGATGCGGCGATTTTATTTTCCGATATTTTGGTCATCCCACAGGCTATGGGTTTAGAAGTAGAGTTGGTAGAAACAAAGGGACCTGTGCTTCCCGCGCCAATTAAACATCTCAACGACCTTAACCGGATAAGAGTGCCTGACGTAAACGAAGCGCTGGATTATGTCTTCGAGGCGATCAGGCTTATCAGGAACGAACTAAATGGACGTGTTCCATTAATTGGATTTGCTGGTGCGCCGTGGACGATTTTATGTTACATGGTTCAAGGCAAGGGATCGAAGACCTTCGACGAAGCAAAGGCGTTTTGTTATACCCAGCCTGCTGCCGCGCATCGTTTATTGCAAATGATCACCGACACAACCATTGCTTATTTGAAAGAACAAGTGAACGCAGGTGTAGATGCAATCCAGGTTTTCGACTCGTGGGGCGGCTTATTAGCTCCGGACGATTTTGAAAACATTTCATTGAAATATATCCGGCAAATCATAAACGCTGTGAAAGAAGATGTTGCGACAATCATTTTTGCAAAAGGTGCCTGGCATTCGTTGAAAAGTATGGCTGATACGGGCGCTGACGGATTAGGTATTGATTGGTGCATCACTCCGCAAATGGCCCGGCAAATGGCTGGAGACAAAATCACGTTACAAGGAAATCTCGATCCTGCAAAACTTCTATCACCAGTTAGCGTGATAAAGAAAGAAGTAAGAAAGATGCTTAATGACTTTGGATCTCAGGGCTATATTGCAAATCTTGGTCATGGCATTTTACCAAATGTGCCGGTAGATCATGCAAAGGCGTTTGTAGAAACAGTGAAGAACCATCGGTATGAGAACACTGTTGAAGAAAGTAATACGATAGTATAATGCACGTGCAATTAAGTACTGGCCAATCAAACTTAGCAGTGAAAGAAGCATGGGTTGATTATACCCATGATCTGCAAAACAGAATTTGCATGGCGCTGGAAAATGTTGATGGCAAGGCAAAGTTTTTGGAAGATGAGTGGCAACGTGATGGGGGAGGTGGAGGAAAAACACGAGTTATTGCGAATGGAAACGTTTTTGAAAAAGGAGGAGTCAATACATCTGTTGTGTTTGGCCGGGTAACCGACCCGATGCGAACACAATTAAGAATAAACGGAGATCAATGGTGGGCTTGTGGCTTATCGCTGGTATTACATCCTGTAAATCCATTTGTTCCAACCGTTCATTGCAATTATCGCATGTTTGAGGTGCAAAACTCTGGTGATGTTACGCAGGTTTGGTTTGGTGGGGGAACTGATCTCACGCCTTATTACCTGTTTGCCGAGGATGCAGTGCATTTTCATAAAACGTATAGAGACATTTGCGATGAATTTGATCCTTCGTTTTACCCAGTGTTCAAAAAAGATTGTGACGACTATTTTGTGAACAAGCACAGAAATAATGAGCGGCGTGGAGTAGGAGGAATATTTTATGATCAACAACAGCCGGACGAAATTCATAGTCTTGATTTCTGGTTGAATTTCGGAAGGGCTTGTGGAAGTGGCTTCTTGTCTGCCTATTTGCCAATTGTAGAGAAACGAAAGAACATTCCATTTTCCGATAAGCATAAACACTGGCAGGAAATAAGGCGCGGACGATATGTGGAATTTAATTTAGTTCATGACCGCGGGACATTGTTTGGACTGAAAACAAATGGACGAATTGAAAGTATCTTGATGAGCTTGCCACCGACTGTTAGGTTTGAGTATGATTATCAACCTGTGAAGGGTAGCGAGGAAGAGAAACTCATCGAGGTTTTGATGAACCCTAAAGATTGGATTTAAAAATTACAACATGCACCTCTATATAATAAATGCCTCTCTCCAGGTTGTGCCGATTACGACCGATAAACACCCGTATATGTGGGTTGACGGCGCCATCGAAGTAATCAGCCAGAGTGGGGTAAAATATGAAGTCGGTCCCTTTGCTACGGTACTGGAGGGCAATTATGACCAAATAATTTCTGTCGTTAATTCAGTCAATGAATTTCTCTATAAACAGAACTGCCATGAATGGATTCTGAATGTTCAACTGCAGATGCGAAGCAATGGAGACATTACTGCCGACGAAAAAACTACAAAATACAAACAGGATAAATAGCACAATGTTTTTACAACGCAGAAACAGGATTTTAAGGCAGAGCTCTGCTATACGCGCTATGACAGCAGAGACGACATTGAGTGAAAACGATTTTATAGTTCCGCTTTTTATTAATGAAGGAGAAAATTTGCAGACGGAAATTCCTTCGATGCCGAACTATTTTAGAAGAAGCCTGGATTTGACGGTAAAAGAAGTAAGGGAAGTGTGGGCGATGGGTTTGAAATCGGTCTTGATTTTCATAAAATGTAAAGATGAATTAAAGGACAATAAAGGAACGGAAGCACTAAACCCAAATGGTTTAATGCAACGAAGCATTAAAGCGATCAAAAATGCAGTGCCGGAAATGCTGGTGATGACTGACGTTGCACTTGATCCTTTCTCCTCTTATGGGCACGATGGAATTGTGCAGGGACAGGAAATAGTAAATGATGCAACAGTTGAAGTTCTTGCCGCGATGAGTGTGAGTCATGCGGAAGCGGGAGCAGATTTTGTTGCCCCAAGTGATATGATGGATGGACGTGTCGGTGCTATCAGGAAAGCGTTGGAACAAAATGGATATACAAAGACTGGTATCATGAGTTATAGCGCAAAATATGCGTCCTGTTTTTATGGACCTTTTCGTGATGCTCTTGACTCTGCTCCGGGCTTTGGTGACAAGAAAACATATCAAATGGATTATTCCAACCGAATTGAGGCAGTCAGAGAGGCTGTAACGGATGTTGAAGAAGGCGCAGATATCGTAATGGTAAAACCTGCACTTGCGTACCTCGATGTTATACGGGAAGTGAAGAATGCGGTGACCGTTCCGGTAAGTGCTTATAATATTAGTGGCGAATACTCCATGATTAAGGCCGCGGCTAAGGCGGGGTGGCTTAATGAAGACCAGGCGATCCTGGAAACCTTAACGGCAATAAAACGGGCTGGTGCCGATTTAATAGCGACTTACTTTGCGAAAGATGCAGTAAGAATTTTAAATGGATAACATCAAAACGCTCGTCTCTTTTCACCTTTAATGGTTTTGAAATCCAAAAGAATTTCGAAGATGAATATTTCCAAGAGTGAGGAACTTTTCCTGAGAGCACAACGGAGCATTCCCGGAGGAGTAAATTCCCCGGTTCGGGCATTTAAAAGTGTCGGTGGTAATCCTATATTCATCAGCAGCGCAAAAGGTGCTTATCTCTTTGATGCGGATGGGAACCGTTACATCGACTACATCAACTCATGGGGGCCGATGATTTTGGGTCACGCCTATGAACCGTTGGTGCAGGCGATCCAGGAAAAAGTTCTTGACTCAACTTCATTCGGCGCGCCAACTCAACTGGAAATAGAAATGGCTGAGCTGATCAAGCGCATGGTCCCGAATGTTGATCTCATTCGAATGGTAAGCAGCGGCACAGAAGCTTGTATGAGTGCGTTAAGATTGGCAAGAGGGTACACAGGAAGAAATAAATTCGTCAAGTTTGAGGGCTGTTATCATGGTCATGCTGATGCATTTTTAGTAAAGGCCGGGAGCGGTGTGGCCACATTCAATATTCAAAGTGTTCCCGGGGTGACGGGCAGTGTTGCGAACGATACTTTAACGGCTCCTTACAACAATATCTCAGCCGTTGAACAACTGGTAGATGAGAATAAAAATGAGATTGCGGCAATCATCATTGAACCGGTAGCAGGTAATATGGGCTGTATACCCCCGTTGCCAGGCTACCTCCAACAACTTAGAAAAATTTGTGACGAGAAGAAGATTGTTTTGATTTTTGATGAAGTGATGACTGG
>AR_comb_assmDRAFT_10105829_pt1 | contig 14589 bp, 18 predicted proteins | sample ArasoioldDNA_FD_10543 | JGI IMG/M metagenome (IMG submission 10543) | reverse complement strand
TGAGCCGCTACCCGATCAATCTCCGCGAGTGCCCTCTGTACCTTTGCCAGCTTGTACGAGCGCAGCGGAGCAATCACATCGCCCGAGATGTACCCGAGCGCATTCACCAGGCCGGAGCAGTCCGTCTCGGGCGGAGTGACCACTACACCACCTACCTCGCCCTCTAGCATCTGGTCGCGATCAACAGGAGTGGAGGCGTACTGATGGGCCACGACGTTACCTCCGATCAAGCTGCCGGGTGGCATGGAGTAGTGTGCCAGCCAGAGCTTGCGCTCACCGACGAACGAGAGGTCGCCACCGAACAGGAGATTGATGAAATACTGCGACGTGTAGATGCCTGCGGGCGGAAGTCCTCGATCAGCGGCGAAGTCGTCCAGGACACTCAGCGCTTCGAGCACGTCCACCTTCCGCTGTTCGATGCTCACCTGCCAGCCGGCGGACTGATTGTCCTCCGCGTCGAGCCAGGGACGCATGTCGAGCGCTACATCACCGACCGTGGCGAGCCGTAGCTGCTGGTCTTGCGTCACCGAGTGATCGCCTAGCCTCCAGGAGGGATCGTGCCAGAGCCAGGTATAGATGCCCGCGTACTTCCCGAGAGCCTTGGCCTGCTGAAGCTGTGGCTGCGTCAGGTTGCCTCTCGGAATCGCCTGAGCGATCACGAACTGCGCCTGGATGTACCACCACTCCTCCGCATAGACGGAAGGGTCGCCGTTCAAGTTCGAGGTGTCGATACCGTCAAGCACGTACTGAGCAATCTGTATGAAAGTTTACAGGCACAATCGTTACCCCTTGTTCACCCGATAACTGCCGACCAGCCCCTCCGTCCACCCGCCGCTATATCGAGATCGAAGCGAGCCGTATACCAAGCATAATCGAACCAGAATCCAGTCATGGTGATCCACGCTGCCCACAGGTTGTCGCCCACCACGTATGCACTGGCGAAAGCTGCTGCAAATGTGCTCAGGAGCGCGCTACCAGCCCCATTATTTATGAGCACTCCGTTCAGATAGAAGATTCCGCCGGCTGGAATCGAGAAGAAACCGCCCTGCCATGCACCGTGACCCAGCACCGTTGCAGTGCCAGAGATACTGAAGTGCCAGCGGATTAGTGCGGTCTGCGCGATGAACGGCGAGGACAGACCATCTGGCGACGGACTCGTTGTCGGCCATACTGCCTCTGCCGTCGCCGGCGCGAGGTCGGTATACGTAAGACCAATACCCGGAATTGTCCTGAAGTTAAGTTGTGAGCCATCTGACCCGAAGTCTCGGTTGGGGGTGGCGGAGGCAGACCAGCCCGAGTCGTCAAAACCAATTGTCTCCCATCCACTCGGCGGGGCGTTGTTGCTGCTGCCATTCCAGAGGTCGAGCACCTTGCAGGTCGCGCGAGTCATGTCGATGGTTGTCGCTGTCACGCCACCACCACACGTAGGGTCAGACCAACCATCTGCAGTACTCCGTCTACGAAACTCGGCCTGACGTACAGCCATCGCTGGTCGGGAATCAGTAGCGTCGTCCAGCCCGTGGGCGTCACGTCCGTCCGCTCGAACTGCGAACTGAGACGCGGCGGACCCGTACCGGTAATGCTGTTGATGCTGGACATGCTGCTCCCGAAGCCAACATCCAGCGTCACCGAACCTGCCGTGCTCACAGCGCTTACCAATCCTGCCAAACTCCAACTGACGACAGTCGCGGTTCCACCTAAACCGAGTCGCAGAAACGCGGCGTCCGTAGTAGCCAACGGGCTGCCAGAGGAACCGAGCAGGAGCGCAACATCCACCACGCGCGAGGTCGCTACATTTGCAGGTGAGCCGGACGTATCCCCCGGCGCGGGTACGCTGGTCTGAGTAATCGCTCCAACGGCTTTACCGAGCAGGATCGAAAATGCAGAATCGAAATCCGTTTCGTAGCTCACCCGTTCACCCGATTAGGCGGAATCACGAAAGCGGATGGCGGGCTAATCACGCCGCCGCTAATCACGCTGAGCCACTGTCGGTACTGCCTGATCTTCCACGCGGAGTCCGGCATCGGCAGGGACTGCCTGCCAGGCACCATCGCATCCTGGCCGACAAGATTCGGAATCTGCGCACTGTAGGTGTATGTGTAGTCGCGGAGTCGCCGTGGGCGGAGTTGGTACGGCAGTGCGTAGAACTGCTCGCCGTCTGGAATTGCTTGCTCTATCACCGCGCCGCCGCCGATGTACTCCAACGTCTGCGAAAACCACTTGTCGTCGCATTCCCGCGTGACACTGATGCATGTGAGGAGTTGGTTGGACAAACCAAGCCAGGAGGCATCCACTAGGTGCGTCTGTCCCACCTGGAAAAGATCATCGCGCGGAGTCCGCAGTCCGGATACGCGAATCTGCGTATGCTCGACCTCGCCTTCCACGAAATTCCGTGCCACATTGGCAGCGCTTATCCCGGCGCCGGGATCGTTCTCCTCCGCCCTCTCGATCATGTCGGAGGAAAACACGTACGCCTGGACTCCATCGGGAATTGGCTTTGGGTTCGAGAAGGTTACGGCACCTGCTCCGTAGTTGAATCCAGTAACGGTGACGGCTGAAAACTTGGCGAAGGCATCCATCTGCGCATGACCTCCACCAAAGATATCGACACCCTGGTTCAGCGAGTAGGAGGCTGTGCCGTGCGAACGGCCAAGCACCTGCACGCGCAGAACATCTCCTCCGATGGTTTCAACCATCACATAGCCGAGGCTGGCCTTGGAGAGCCGCTGCAGGTAGGCCAGGGCGGATTCGCCTTGCTTCCAGATATAAGCGTCAGGAGCTAACGTGCCGCGTACGAGGCCGGTACCGGCTATGTTACCAGCCGTAAAACTCACTCCGGCTTTTGTGAGCACAGCCCGCGCAATCACCTCGTCGGTTGCCGGGCCTCCGACAAGGCTGACTAAAGAAAGTCCCCCCTGGACGTTGTTGTAATACTTCTCCGCCTTGAACAGCGGGCCTCTGCCAACAAGCTCAAACGTTGGTCCGTCATTTGTGTAGTCCGCTTGCCACACGTTTCCGGTAGCGCTCAACACGTTGTTGGTGCCGCTGCCCATTGTGATCGTGAGGGAGTCTCCGTCGTTATAGGAAACCGCTGGATACACCTTGACGTACAAACGGGCAACCGGGTTGCTAAGAGATGTGGCAACACGCGCCTTTTGGACGCCGGTGAGAGATGTCCCGTTGAGTACCGCCGAAACGGATGGCGTGTAGATGGTGGAGGTCGGCATCAGTACAAGACAAATTGCACCTGAGCATAGACCACTCCATCGACCTGGATTGGATCAGGACTAATCCGCTGGAGGCTCGCCTGGATCGGCACGCTGTCCCACACATCGACCTGGAGCCATCCGCTGCGACCGCGCATGTCGCGGAGCTTCTTGTAGTCCGCGAGGGTGCTCAGCAGTGCTTTGAAGGTGCGCCTGCCATCCCGCTGGCCAGCCAGGCTAATCGCCACGGCATCGCCACCAGGAAAAGCGAGCACGTTTATCTCGGAGTCGAAGGTTTCGTTCCACGAGTCTGCTGCTGCAGTAAATGTCACGGATGCCGTGGTAGTGGTGTACGTACTCATCCGAGCACCGGGTTCCCGCCTGTTGTCGGCACCTGCACGCGGTTCGCGGAGGCGAGCACGGCTTGCGCTACGAGGTCCAGGAAGGCGTTTGCCTCATCCTGACTACCGACAATGAGCGTGTTGACGTAGACCAGCGGAGCTCCTCCGCCTGTGGTCGTACCACCAGTCGTACCACCTCCTCCCGTTCCTACCGTCGTTGTGCCGCCAGTTGAAAGTGCTCCACCTATCGCAGCAAAGGCATTTCCGAGCGCTCCGAACACATTGCCTATGTTGTCCGCGACGAACTGCGGGAGCCCCTGAAGGAGGGAACCGAACCATCCGGCGAATGCGTCCCACAGCGGACCGAGGAATCCAGGGAGGTCAGTAAACGCTTGCCCGAGCGCTCCGAACACGAACCCGATGGTGTCTGCCACAAACTGCGGAAGCCCGCCCAACACCGCTCCGAACCAAACGGCAAACGCATCCCATAGAGGAGCGAGCACTGGCACAAGCGTCCCGAATAGCTGGCCGAGCAATCCCCAGATATCGCCTGCCGCATCCACGATGAACTGCGGCAACCCCTGGAGTAGTGTGCCGAACCACTGGAAGAAGTTATCGAAGATCGGACCCAATAGCCCTGGCAGCCGGCCAACCTCATCGAGGAGCGCCTGCCAGATGCCGGGTGCATTGGCAGCTACTACTCCTGGAATTGCCTGGAGGAATTGGCCGATGAACGTCAGGATGGAACCCAGGATATTCACGTTCGCGTCGAATAATGTTCCAAGGAGAGTCTTCCATGCGTTCACAAAAGAATCGAAAGCGCCCTGGAAATCACCATTCAGTAGCTTGCCCACTGCCTCAAAGAATTCCAGGATGGCAGTTTCGATACCAGTAAAGAATTGCGCCACACCTGTGTAGTCCAGGCTTGCTAGGAAGCTCGCTAATGCTCCTACCACCGGGCCAATCGCATTGGCTACGTCGCCAAGTATCTGAACGATCCGTATCAGGATCGGCCCTAGCTCATTTGCCAGTGCACTGATGAACGGACCCAGGTTAGCGCTGAGGGCAGCGAATGCAGGTCCAGCTAGATCACGGAGCGTGGCGAGCAGATTCCCAATGTTCGTGAGCGCCGGCTGGAGTGCCTGAAGTAGCTGTCCTGCCGTTCCCGCGAGTCCGTTTGCCCCGTTATTCCAGGCGTCTGTCAGGCTGAGGATAACGCCCTCGATGGCCGTAATCGCATCCCGGATGCCAGTTATCACCGGCCCCAGTAGTGGGGCGATAGCTGCTGCCAAATTGCCAATGCCACTGGCGATGCGCGAGTAAAGCTCGAATGTGGAATTGACGAACGGTGCCCATGGATCACCAAGGACGCTGATGATGATGGACGGCAGTGCCTTGAGAGCTTCTCCAATAAACGCTAGAAGTCCCGCAAGTAACGGCCCGATTTGCGGAATGACACCGTTGACGATCCAATCCAGGAACGGAGCTACCCACTGGAGCGTGAGGTTGACGAGTGTCGGAACTCCGTACTGAATAATCCAGGCACCCACGGCTAGTAAGAGGTTGCCAAGCTCCAGGATTAGCGCCGGGATCGTATTTCCGACCCATTCGATAAACGTCGTGCCCCAGACGGACACCTGCTGGAGCAGTATGGGCGCAGCAACAGTGATGATCCAGCTAGCTATCGCGGCAAGGAGATTACCAAGCTCCAGGATTAGCGGTGGAATGACTGCCGCGACCCAATTGACGAATACCGGACCCCACTGGAACACCTGCTGAGCAAGTATGGGTAAAGCAGTGCCAACTATCCATCCAGCGACGGAGGCTAGTAGCTGTGCGAGTTCGAGAAGTAGTGGTCCGATCTGAGGAGCAACCCACCCTATGAATGCAGTCGCCCACGGTATCACCGCGTTCACAAGAGCCGGCAGTGCAGTCCCAACAATCCAATTCACAATCGCTACGAGGAACACGCCTAACTCCTGGAGCAGCGACGGTATCAGCGGAATAGCCCATCCGAGGAAGGTCTGCGCGACCTGCATGATGGCTGAGAGAACTATCGGCAACCCCGTTGAGATGATCCAGCCAGCTATGGTGAAGAAAAGCTGAGCAATCTCCTGGATCAATACTGGAATGATGGGAGCAACCCAATTCAGGAACGCGGTCGCAAACTGGAGGAGTGCCTGAATAATCAGAGGTAGCGCTGTGCCAACTATCCACTCCACTATGGCTACGGCAAGCTGAGCAAGCTGAAGCAGAATGGGCGGGATCAGCGGAGTAACCCAGGAGAGGAACGCTGTCGCCCACTGGAGCAGCGCATTGAGAATAGTCGGTGCGACACTGAGAACCCAGGTCACGATGGTGAGCACAATTTCGCCAAGCGCTTGCAGGAGTGGCGGAATCAATGGAGTCACCCACGCCAGGAAGGTCGTCGCCCACTGTGTGAGTGCCTGAAGGATCGTCGGTGCTACTGAGGCAATCCATGTCAGGACGTTGACCAGGAGTTGCCCGAGCGCATCGAGCAGCGGCGGAATGAGGGGGATGATCCAGGACAGGAACGCCGATGCCCACTGGAGGAGGTTCTGTGTAATTACCGGTAGTGCCGTGGAAAGCCAGCCTACGATGGCTGTCAGAATCTTCCCGAGTTCGTCAATCAGCGGCGGAATGACCGGACCGACCCAATCGAGAAACGCTTGTGCCCATGCCAGCAGGCTAGGCACTCCAACATTTGCGACCCACTGGAACACCGCAGTTGCTAGCTCGCCAAGCCTTGTGAGCAACACTGGAATGATCGGCGTAACCCACTCAAGGAACGCCTGTGCCCAAGCTCCTAGTTGAGGTAGTCCTGTAGTGGAAACCCATTCGGCTACCGCTGAGCCTAGCTGAGTGAGCGCATTCATAACGACCGGAAGCAGGTCTGCCAATGCCGGCCCAAAGGCAGTCGAGAAGTTCTGCATAGCGACCTGGATGCTGGCCAGGAATCCGGCGAAGTCGCCCTGCATGAGAGCAGAGATGGCGCTATTCAGCGGATCAATAACGCCCTGGAAGCTGCTGAAAAACGTTTGCAGCGCTCCGAATACCTGACTGGTGAGTTCTTGAATTCCTCCGAAGTTCGTTTGCCATGCCTGGTACAGGACGGCAGCAGCGGCTCCTAGGCCAGCCAGAATAGGCAGCAGCGGAGCTATTGCGATAACGAGACTGCCAAATGACTCGACCACTGTCAGGATGTGCGGACCAAGCAGCACCCAGGCGGACAGTAGTCCGGCTACAGCCCCGGTGACCCCGACGATAGCTGTGATGGTGGCTTGCAGTGCAGGGTCGAGGTCCAGGAATGCTGTGAGAACATCGTTCGCTTTCAAAACCAGGTCCGTCAGGAATGGCAAGAAGTAGGAGCCGACAGTGATCTGGATAGCGTTGAACGTGCCGCTGAGGAGTTGCATCGCGCCGTTCAGGCCTTGCATCCGCTGCTGCGCCGCGACTGCTGTTCCGCCCATCTTATCCATTGACGAGGACACAGCATCCCAACCGGCGGAACCCTCGTATGCAGCAATCGTGGCGGCTCTCACCGCATCTGTACCGAAAGCCGTCTGCAAAGCGTTGATTTTCTGTTCTTCCGAGAGGCCAGAAGTCGCGACTTTGAGAATCTCGAATATGTCCGACATGCTCTTGGCTTTGCCAGTTGCGTCGAAAAACAGATTGCTGCCGTCCGCTGTAATCAGGCCGAGTGCCTTGAACGCTTCGGTCTGCTTATCCGTCGTTGGCTGGAGGTTCAGCAGCATCGTCTTGAGCGACGTGCCAGCATCGGAGCCAATCAGCCCGTTGTTTGCGAAAATACCAAGCGCTTCAGCGGTGTCGTTGAACGACAGTCCGACTCCCGCCGCAACAGGACCGACCGCTTGCAGTGCGAGGCGGAGGCCTCCAACGTCGATAGCTGTCGCGTTGCTAATGTTGGAGATCGAATCCATGATGGCCGGCAAAGCGGCGGCAGACTCGTGGTACGTGTTCATGGCCGTAGCCGCGAGGTTTGCTGCCGTTGTCACGTCTACGCCGGTTGCGGCAGCAAGGTCGAGCGAGGACTTAGCTGCTCCATCCAGAATCGCGGGTAGCGGAACACCAGCCTTGATCATTTGTTCGATGGCATTGGCGGCTTGCGAGGCAGAGAACACTGTGTCCTTGCCGAGCTTGATAGCCAGGTCCTCGATTGCCTGCCCGTAGGTCTGGACTTCGACCGGCGACATAACGGCTTTGATGCCGTTGATCTGCTGCTCAAAGTCCGCTGCGGCGAGGATGCTGGTCGTGAAGCCAGCACCTACGGCGGTAGCCGCTGCCCCTAGCGCTATTGCCGCCGGTACGGCATCGTCCATTGCGCTGGAGGTGCTCTTGACCTTGTTATCAACGTCAGTCAGTCCAGAGATTGCTCCAGACACGTCCGAACTGACGTTGACGAACAGGTCAGCGATAGCCACGCTTGTTTACCGGTGCCGGTAAAAGGCCGGCGTTAGAATCCGCGCCCTGACATTTGGCGCAAGAGCTTATCGGCCTCCGCCTTGTCGCGCGCCCGCTGCTGAGCGCGCTCCTGCTCCTCCTGCTCGACCTTGAAGAATGCAATCCAGTCCACTAGCTCGCTAACGCTCATACGCTCCAGAAGCTCCGCCCGAGTCATTCGTAGCTCTCTCGCCAGCGAATACTGAAAGCGGGTCATGCTGTCCCGACGCATCGCTTTTAGTCGCGCCGTTGACGGCATCCTCCGTAGGACCGAGCGCGTTGATGGCCTGCACGATGCGAGTCACTGCAACAGCCGACTTCTTCTCAAGCTGCGCCGCATCGTCGTAGGACAGCTTCGGCTCCACCACTCCCTCTATGAGCGTGTAGAGCATGAGCAGCTTGCGGTCAGCCTCGTCGCGACCAGTGCGCCGGTTCAGCTTCGTGGCGGCATCCGCTACGGCTGCAATCTGAACGAGGTCCAGGCCTCGGACGCGGACGGAGCCTCCCCACTCTGGAACTTCGACTTCTTCTTCACGGATATCCTTTGCTGCCCATATATCGGCAGCGGATAGCATTTTCGTCATTGCGCCCTCCTTCAGGGGTTGATGGAATAGGGAACCAGGATTACGTGCTGGTAACGGTTCCGACAACAGCAAACGTAGCGCTGATCTTGGCTACGTCACTGCCTGACGCATCCGTACGGTACGTCGCCATCAGCGCACTTCCGCTGAATGTGTGAGTGCCGCCACCAGAGCCGGCAGGCTGGAAGCTGAACGTGCTGGCAGTCGGAGTCGAAGCCAGGAAGATTGGCGACAGAATTGCGTCCAGCGCCGGGTCGTAGCCAAACTCCACGGACAGAGTGGACATATACGGACCCACCACGCGGGACACTGCCGCTCCACCGATAGGACGTATGTCTTTGATTTCACGGGTCATGTCCAGTGACGTGCTCGTCGTCCACTGATCCATGCTGGTTCCGCCTAGCGTGAACTTCGAGATATTGCCATGGTTGAACGAGGCCATCTATGCGCTCTCCTTGTCGGGTATGGACAAGGACGGAGCGCCATCGCGCGTGGTCCCGTTATGTGCCTTCCGTAGCTCGAACTGGAGCCGGCGGTTTTCTTCCCGCAGGTTTACAGAGCGTGGTAGGTCGTATTGTTGCTCAATTGCGTCCAACATAACCACGAGTCCGCGTCGCAGTTGAATCCAGAACTCTCGGTCGTCCATCAGGCGGGCTGTACAAACACGAGGTAATACGAACCCATGTACACCGTTGGGATGCCAAACTCCGAGTCACGGCGAACGTGGTGCTGGTCATGTTGTGTTGAGAGCTTCACGTCGCCAACAGTGGTGTTGCCAACCAGCAGCAGAGGGTCAAACCTGTCTGCCACCGTCTTGACGGTGCCCTGGACAGTGGAATTTTGATCCACGACGCGGACAAGGTAGATCACCTTCGAGACTCGACTGCCAGCCCCACCACGGAGTATGTCGATATTCCCGATGTGCGCGAACACGATAAGCGGGAACGCTGCCTCCTGCGGAGCTTCATCCGCGTAGATGCGCGCACCGACGATGCTGGAGATCGTGGCATCGCCAGATAGCACGCTGTACATCCACTGCTCGACACGAGCAAGCTCTGCGGACACGTCAGAATCCGTCAGCCACCTTTGACATATCGCTGATAAACGACCTTTCCACGATCAACGATGCCGGGCGGAGGATCGGATGCGGTGACATATGCACCGTGCCCTCCTCCAGGTACAGCGAATACTCGACCGCTGAAGCTACGACTGCTTTCGGGTTGACCACCTTACCTGTGTCGGGGTCAGTTTTCTGAGCACCAATCGGAACCTCGGGATTTATGTTTGCCATTGGGTTCAGGACGCGAGCGGCAGTCTCGTGGAGGCCGTAGTTCGACTCGTTGCCGGGTCCATGGCGGTACCAGGAGACTGAGAGTGCTCCAGTACGGCGCGGGGAATTGACCTCGCAGAGCGCTTGAATTGCGTCCGCGTTGTCGCGCACTGCGGACTCTGATCTGTCCGTAATGGTTGCCCTTACCTGCGGGATGATGTTTCCGCGAACCCTGACAGTGATTCCCACTCAGGCCAGTCCCAACTCCAGCACGCGCGCTGTGATGGTTGTTCCAGAGGAGTAATCCACCAGGACGTTGCCGCTGCCATCGTTGTAGAGGGTGCGGTCGAACGGACCGAACACCTTGGTGGTGCCGTTGGTAACCGTCTGTGCGTCGTCAGCTACCGCGTAGGTCACGGAGGTAGTTCCGCCTGTCACGGTGTAGTTAGCGGATGTGGTGAACGTCACTGTGATCGGAGCACCGGCACCGTTGGTAATCTCGATAAGCGCCCGTCCGGTCGGATTGGTGAAGCTGTTGCCATTCGCCGCGTCCACGGCAGCAGGAGCAGCCAGCACGGTCCCATGCGCGGTGACGGCGGTTGGCGTGAAAGCAGTGCGAGCCATTTAGCCCTTCCCCTTCTTTGGCTTTACCGGCGCAGGCACAAGCTCCGCCGGGAGTGTTGAAACGCGCGCAAGTCCGCCGCATGTCGGGCAAGTCATGGCATCCTGGTAGCGTTCGCAGGAATCGCACAGCCAGTCGCCTTCCGCGCCTTCTTTCGACACGCCACACCAGCGGCAGTTTTCGAAGGCCGGCTCCTTCTCCTGAACTTCCACCTCCACAACGGGAGCTTCGACGGGAGCTTCGACTGGAGCTTCTTCGGTCATTTAGATGATCTCCTTGCAGAGGACTTCGTTGCTGATGCTGTGGGTTCCGAGTCCCTGGCCGGTCACTTCGAAGTGGCGACCACGACAGTCAATTCGGTCGGTCTGCTGGACGACCGTACTGACCTGGAAAATAAACAGCCACTCCATGATTGTCAGGACGCCTGGAGCACGCTCGTATTCGCGAGCCTGGACCGGGTATTTCTCCAGGGAGCAGGGATAGGTGCCGACCGACGTGTACGAGTCCACCTGCCCGCCTCCTCCGTCTGACACGTAGCTCTTTCGGTAGATGGTCGCCAGGTCAGTCAGAAACACGCCGATCATCGCATCGAGCTTGTCGGAGCAGATCGGGAGCTTGCAGGTCATACAACCGACCCCATCGGCACGCCGTACTCCGCAAGGATCAACTGCGCCATTGGAGGAAGCTCGCCATCGTCCAATGTCACCGTCATAGACGTGCCGAATGTGTAGGACTTGGCTCCGGCCTGCACCAGCGGCAGGATCGGGCGAGCAAAATTCTCAGCGACCATCAGCGATAGCTCGCGGATCGGGTCCGGCGTGTCCGCTGCTGCTCCGCATGAGCCAGTCACCGCGACCGCGTTCTCCCAATTAGGGAAGATGTAGCGGCCACTCGGCCAGGCGCGGTGAATGGTGCGGTAGGGGCGATCCTCCAGGGCAGCATTTCGTGGCCCGAGCCAGTAATCGGTGCCCGCTGTCCAGGTTCGCTCGTACACTCCGTCCGCATCCTCGTCCGTAGCGACGGTGGTCACGCTCACGAAGTCGTCAATCTCCACGTACTGAGCAGTCCAGATGCCGAAACTCGGACGCTCAGGGTTCCAGTGGACAGTCCCGAGTACCCCGGTGCTGGATGGTCGTGGCGATGCCGTGTAGTACCGCGTTTCCGTCGCCGTGTAGAAACGGCGTCCTGTACGACGGTCAACCCACCGGCTAGCGGCAGCGACCACTTCCTCTAGGACGTTGTCGGGATCGTCCGTTACCGCAAGGCACAGACGCTCCTTCAACTGGTCGGCAGTGCAGTACTTCGGCGCGGCCATCAGCGCGGAGCGCCATCCTTCCAGCAGATACCGCAGTTATTGCAGTGCCAGGCTCCGTATTTGATGGGGTCAGCCGGGTTATCGTGGTGAACCATCTTGCCGCCACACTGCGGGCAGAGGGAGGGATTCTTCTTGTTTGCCTCCTCTTTCGCCTCAGCAGCCTTCTCCTCAGCGACAGCCAGATGCTCCGCCGCCAACTCCGCATTGAGCTTGGCGACCTCTCCAGGTTTCTCAGCCATTCTCCACCTCCAAGCGGACTGCCTGATCTATCAGGTGCATGTTGTCTACGTTGACCTTGATTTGCGCGATGTGATCGAGCTTGATAACCGGGTCCAGCCACACCTTGAATCCAAGCCGGTGCGCCTCCTCGATAAACGCCCAGTCCTCCGACAGGTAGCTCCAGCCACCCGCAGCCTCGTCCTCAGTCCAGAACGTGTTGAACAGCGGCCAGAACGCCCAAGGCATATTGGCGTGGCATAGCGGCCACTTGCCGGACTCCACCATCGCTGTAATCACCTTGCGGTGAACCGCCAGGAAGCCGGTGCTGGCATGTTTGATTTCTTGTGGCACTTCGTTGGGACCGAAGCGGATCGGCCTGTCCAGGCCACGGATTGCCAGATGGCCTCCGTCTCGCACTGGATATGCCGCGTGGATAATGTCGTGTCCGTTCCTGCACTCCTGAACTAACTGCTCCGCCATCCATGGCTCGAAGCAGATATCGTCGTCAAGCATCAGGAACACGTCGTCGGCTGTTTCCCTGTACCAGCTAGAAACCACGATCGCGCGGCTCCGCGCGATGAAGCCGTCTCCCCATTTCGGGAGGAGTCGCCAACCGCGCATAATGAGCTTGTCAATAGCGGTTTGCGTCGGAATGGAGCACGTGCGATAGGCGCACAGCAGCACAGAAGCGTGAGGCTCTCCCTTGAGCTTCTGCCGCTGCCACACACGGAGCCTGCCACGCGCATCCAGAATCTCGTAGCCGAGCGCTTCGAGCGTGTTGCCCGGGTGCCACCCTCGGTTTGACTCCAGATGAAGCGGAGTGCCAATGTCGTGCGTAGCACACGTTTCGATGAGCACTGCCCCGAGCTTGACTCTGCCCGCCCAAGACGAGAGCCAAGCTCCAGGGTCAGGCACGTGCTCTAGCACGTCGAAGCACGAGAGCACGTCCGCACGCTCGACAGGCGCAATCGCCACGTCGGCTACCATCGTCGCTGTGCCCTCTGAGCGCGTCCTCAGCGCTTCGTTAGGTTCGACCCCGTAGAGGGTAGCTTCGCTACCGAGAGCCACCCTCAGCGCTGCGAGATCGTGCCCTGCGCCGCTGCCTACGTCGATAGCCGTTTGGGCGTGGACGACCTTCGAGGCGACGTGCGTCAGAACCTTCGTCCAGGACTTGCGTTCCGCATCGGCAACGTGCCAGGTATCCAGGTCCGCTTCCATGAACTTCGAGGTTCGGTAAAACTCTGCGACCTGTTCAGGAGTGGCCGGTGCAGCTTCGTACCACTCCTGAGCCAGGTCTGTCCGTGTTTGGTCCAGCGACCGGGGCGGGTCGGCAACTGACATGGATTTATCCCGAGACGGAAACCGTCTGAACAGCGGCTGCTGTCGCGGGAAGAATTCCATCACGCCCGTACAGAACAGCCGTCGCTCCAGCAACAACCGTGTTGACGGTCTGCGTCAGCGTGAGGCGGACGTACTGCTTGGCCGGATTGCGGTAGTCGATAATCGCGACGTTGCTGTTAGATGTGGCCGCGACCTGAGTGAGCGCACCATTGGTGACGTTCGTCGCGTTGCTCATGGCGGATGCAGTGTCCTCCATAATGCGGGCATCCAGCGCACCGGAGCCGGTGATGGCACCGACTTCGATGATGAAGGCAACGCCCATCCAACCCTTTGTGTCGATGGCGGAGCCGTTGACCGCCGCTCCGCTAGTCAACGACTGCGGAGCTAGCGCCTGACGCGGAAGAACGTCAGACGAGAGATTCTGGTGGTGCAGAGGCATTGATTACTACTCCCTTTACACAATGCCGATGCGAGCCGCATCGGGGTTCCACGTCGATCCGCCTACGCGCTCAAACAGGATGATTCCCGTCTGGTCGGTATCCGCATAGCGCTCGCGGAGGACGGTCGATGTGATCTGTGCCCTCTGGCCGATGATGTACGCATTGCGGAGGTTGCCGAACAGCACCACGCGGTTCGCGTCAGTGCCATCGTCCGCCATGAAGTCGGTGTTCTCCACTCCGAAGCCGAGGATGGTGCGCGGAGCGCCTCCGTAGCCATTCTCCATGAAGTGAAAGCCACCTGCAGCGTTGATAAGACCGCGATATTTGCCTTCCACGTTGCGACGCATGTACCACTTCGCTCCACCGGCATATTGGGCTGGAAGGGTATAGGCGAGCGTGATCGTCTTCCTGGCACTGCCAGCGTCACCAGCCGTGCTGGAGATGGTGTTGGCAGTCGTGCCTTCAACATCCACAGTCGCAACACCGGAGCCGCTATCCAGGATGCCCGTAGGCTTCTGGATGCCAGTGCCGACGAAGAACGCACTATCCTCGACCAAGCTCATGTTCTCCGCGCCGTTTTCGGCCAGGAAGGCGAGCACGTTCACCGCGCTATCCGCGATGAAGTCGTTGGACAGTCGCGTCTGGATGCGGAGCTTGCGGATGATCACGTCAAACTCCTCGAACGTGGGATCAACGTCCGATGTAGACGGAACCTCTCCCACCCACGATCCGATGAAGCCTGACGAGAAAACGGAGCCACCACCTGCCGACA
>AR_comb_assmDRAFT_10297087_pt1 | contig 14591 bp, 13 predicted proteins | sample ArasoioldDNA_FD_10543 | JGI IMG/M metagenome (IMG submission 10543) | reverse complement strand
ATGAACAGCGTAGCCAAGATCGAAGTTGCGCCGAACCGCACCGATGGCCAAGCCGAAATCCGACCTGTCTATCTTGAATCGCTGACGCTGGTCGAGCGTCTGCATCGCCGGCTTTTGGACGTCATTAAGGATGAGTTCGATCGCCGTGGCCGCAGCGATGTCAATTCGGTGCAGGCGCTGCTCCTCTACAATATCGGCGACAAGGAGCTGACCGCGGGCGAGCTTCGCACGCGTGGTTACTATCTCGGCTCGAACGTTTCCTATAACGTCAAGAAGCTGGTCGAGATGGGATATCTTCACCATGCCCGCTCGCGCGTCGACCGCCGCTCGGTGCGCATCTCGCTCGCCGAGAAGGGCAGGGAAGTGCACAAGATCGTGGCCTCGCTCTACGACAAGCACGTGTTAACCGTAGAGCAGATTGGCGGCGTCTCCGCCGACGAGTTCAAGCGCATGAACCAGGCCTTGAGCCGTCTCGAGCGGTTCTGGACGGATCAGATCCGATATCGGCTGTGATCTGCGCGGTGGCTCGCTAACGAGCCTGCCGCACCCCCTTCGACATTGACGGCCTCTTAGCGGGCGGGCGATACCCTTCCCCCGCTCGCCGCCGTTTTGGAGCCGAGCGCCCGAACCCGCGGTGCTCATGGCCCTTGCCTCGATGACAGGTTTTGCCCGCCAGGCCGGCCAGTCTGGCGCCTGGACCTGGGCCTGGGAGGTGAAAACCGTTAACGCCAAGGGCTTCGATCTCCGCCTGCGGTTGCCGCCCGGCTTCGACGCGCTGGAGCCGGCGATCCGCGCCGACGTGCCGAAGCGCATCTCGCGCGGCACCTGCTTCGCCTCGCTGTCGGCGCAGCGTGCCGGGTCCGGCACGGACATTAGGATCAACCGCCCGGCGCTGGACGCGCTGGTCACCGCGCTCGCCGACATTCCGGCGAGCGCCAACTTGCAGCCGGCCTCCCTTGACGGGCTGCTCGCCGTGCGCGGTGTGGTCGAGGTCGCCGAGCCGACGGAGGACGAAGCCGGCACCCAGGCCCTGCATGCGGAGCTGCGGAAGGGCCTCACGGCGGCGCTCGATGCGCTTATCGTCGCCCGCCGGCAGGAAGGCGCGGCGCTGGGCGAGCTTCTGGCCGAGCGCCTCGATCGCATGGAGGCGCTGCAGAGGCGTGCCGACGCGGCGCCCGGGCGCAGCGCCGAGGCGATCGGCAGGCGCCTCGCCGAGCAGGTCGCGGCGCTCGCCGGTAATCCCGGCCTCGACCCCGAGCGGCTGCATCAGGAGGCCGTGCTGCTCGCCGTTAAAGGCGACATCCGCGAGGAACTCGATCGGCTTTCGACCCACATCGCCGCCGCGCGCGAGCTTCTCGCCAAAGGCGGCGCGATCGGCCGGCGGCTGGATTTTCTCGCGCAGGAACTTTCGCGCGAATCGAATACGCTTTCGGCAAAATCGCCCGATGCCGAGCTGACCGCGATCGGCCTTGAGCTGAAGGTCGAAGTCGAGCAGTTCCGCGAGCAGGTGCAGAACTTGGAATGAGCCTCGCCGACGCGCCCACACAAGCGACGCAGAAGGCCGGCAGCGGCCGGCGCGGGCTCATGCTGATCCTGTCCTCGCCCTCGGGCGCGGGGAAGACGACGCTGACCCGCATGCTCCTGCAGGCAAAAGAGCTCGATCTGACGCTGTCGATCTCGGTGACGACGCGGCCGCGGCGGCACAGCGAGGCCGACGGCATTCACTATCATTTCATCACGAAGCGACAATTCGAGGTAATGCGCGACAGCGGCGATCTGCTCGAATGGGCCGAGGTGCACGGCAATTTCTATGCAACGCCGCGCGCGCCAGTCGAAGCGGTGCTGGCGAAGGGCCGCGACGTGCTCTTCGACATCGATTACCAGGGCACGCAGCAGGTGCGCGAGGCGGCGAGCGCCGATGTCGTGACCATTTTCATCCTGCCGCCGTCGATGCGCGAATTGCAGGCGCGGCTCGAGCGCCGCGCCGAGGATTCCGGCGACACGATCGCCAAGCGGCTGGAAAACGCGCGCAACGAAATCACCCGCTGGGAACAGTACGATTACGTGCTGATCAACGACGATATCCAAAAGACGTTCGGGGATCTCCTGGCGATCGTCACCGCGGAACGGCTGCGCCGGCCCCGGGTGCAGCCGGCGATCAAGGAATTCGTCAAGCGATTGCTTTCGGAATGATCAGGGTCCGACGTAGCGAATCTGCTTGCCGGCTGCCTCCACCATCTTTGTCGGCTTGCCCGTGCTGACGGAGCGCCCGGTCACCAGGGCGGCGAACTGCGTTGCCGGCACGTCGATCCGCTCGAACGCGAGCTGGATATCGCGCAACTGCTTCTTGTCGCCCATCACGAATTTCGAGGCCTCTGCAAGCGGCACGAAATCCGCGGCGCGGTAGGGGAAATGGCTCGACCCTTTGAAGACGCGCAGGCCCTGCGCCGTCATGACCGAGTCGCCGCGGCGTAACGTGCGGTCGTTGTAGATCGACACGGGACCCTTCTGCGGCATCTCGACATGCGCCACAGCTTGCGGCCGTTTGACGCGAAGATGCACAACCGGTTTTCGCATCACATGTGGCGCGGCCCGTGGCGGCGCCAGCATGGGAGGCGGCATTGCCGGCCATGCGGGTGCGAGCGGCGCGCTATAGCCGCCGTGTCCCTGGCCGAGAAGGAATTGCCAAATGCCGGCATCGTCGGCGAATGCCTGGCCGACAAGCGTCAGCCCGGCAATGCCGACGAGGAGAAGAGACGTCCGACGCATCCGCTAAGCCTCGACAAATAGCCGTCATCTCGAGGAGGCCGAAGCCTGAACGCCCTCACGCCCGACGCACGAATGCGGAGACGCAAGTCTCCGCATTCGCATTGGGATTTACTGCGCGTATTTGAAGTCCGGCGCGTTCTTCAGCTCGTCACGACTGAGATTGAGAATCGCGTGATCGGGATAGGTGCGGTTCTTGTTCGAAGCGACGGAGCGGTTCGAATTGTCCGGCGTCTTGGCATTCTTGTCGGCGACCGGCTGATCGCTCCATTTCAGATCGTTGAACGAAACCGCGACGTCTTTCTGGCCGATGCCGAGGAATCCGCCGACGCCGATCACCACCGCATCGGCTTTGCCGCTTTTGTCGACGATCACTTCGCTGATATCGCCGATCTTATCGTTGTTTTGATTGTACACGTTGACGCCGACGAGCTTCGACGCACGCCACTGATCGGGTTTTTCCTGCGTGATGAATTTGCCGGTTTGCGCAGCGACGGGCAGGCTCAGCAGCAGGGACGCAGCGAGCGCTGCAGCAAAGGTGCGTTTCATCATGGCCTCCAAGCGTTGTCTCGACGGCGCTGAAACGCGGCTTTGGGCGAGCGGTTCCCGACTGCTGCGCTGCTTGCACATTGTGATTCGAATGAGCAGCGAAGCTGCTATTTTGCTCAGCCTTGCGAGCTATTTTGCTGAGCTTGGCAATTGCTGCGCATAAGCTTGCGCCAGCGTGACGAAGCCACGTACGTCGATCTCTTCGGCGCGTTGCGTCGGATCGATGCCGGCCTGCTGCAGCAACGCGATTGCATTCGCATTCGGCAGCGACTTCAATGATTGCCGTAACATTTTGCGGCGCTGCCCGAACGCCGCCTGCGTCACGGCAGCGAGCGCGCGCGCATCGCAAGAGAGGGGATTGGCACGCGGCAGGAGTTCTACCACCGACGAATCGACCTTCGGCGGCGGCGTGAAGGCGCGCGCCGGCACATCGAACAGCATGCGCGCCTGCGTGCGCCAGGCGCAGAGCACGGCAAGCCGCCCGTAATTGGCGCGATCCGCCGGTGTCGCAACAATGCGCTCGGCGACCTCGCGCTGGAACATCAGTGTCAATCGATCGAACCAGGGCGGCCATGGTTCGGTTTCGATCCAGCGCACGAGCAGCGCGGTGCCGATATTGTAAGGAAGATTGGCGCAGACCCGCGCCGGACCTGCCGGCGGATGTTCGCGCACGAGAGCGGCGTAATCGATCGCGAGGGCATCGCCTACGATAACGTTGAGGCGCCCCGGATAGACCGCGGCAATTTCGCCAAGCGCCGCAACGCAGCGCTCGTCCCGCTCGATCGCAATCACCTTGCGCGCCCCTTCGGCGATGAGCGCGCGGGTGAGACCGCCAGGGCCCGGTCCAATCTCGACGATCGTCGCTTCGTCGAGCGGACCCGCGGCGCGCGCGATGCGACCGGTCAGATTGAGATCGAACAAAAAATTCTGGCCGAGCGATTTTTTTGCGAGCAATCCATATTTGCGCACGACTTCGCGCAACGGCGGCAGAGAATCCGACGCTGGCATAGCCTTCATAGAGTGGTGTCGGCGTCAGCCAAGCGTGCCGCGAGCTTTATCGCCGCAATGAGGCTCGCCGGATTGGCTCTGCCCGAACCTGCAATATCGAACGCGGTGCCGTGATCGGGCGAGGTGCGCACGAAGGGCAGCCCAAGCGTCACGTTGACCGCGCTGTCGAAGGCGAGCGTCTTGATCGGGATCAGCGCCTGATCGTGATACATCGCGATCACCACGTTATAACGCGCTCGCGCCGCGGCGTGAAACAATGTGTCTGCCGGAAAAGGACCGGAGACGTTCAGGCCGTCGCGCCGAAGCTCCGCGATTGCCGGCGCGATCGTCTCGATCTCCTCGCGACCGATGCTGCCACCTTCGCCCGCATGAGGATTCAGCCCGCAGAAGACGAGACGCGGCGCGGCAATGCCGAAACGCTGACGCATGTCTTTGACGAGGATCTGCGCGGTCTCGACAAGAAGCTCGCGCGTCAATCGCGATGGAACTTGCGCAAGCGGGATGTGAATCGTCGCGGGGACGACGGCGAGCTGCGGCGACCAAAGCATCATCACCGGATGCACGGCTTGTCCGAAATGGCGCAGCGCAAGCTCGCCTAGAAACTCGGTATGGCCAGGATGGCGGAAGCCGGCGTCATACAGCACCTCCTTGGCAATAGGATTCGTCACGACGGCCGAGGCCGAGCCTTCCGCGACCATCGTTACCGCGCGCTCGATCGCCTCGATCGTGGCCGCGGCGTCGCTCGCCGAGGGGCGCCCGGGGGCGCCGATGACCCGAGCTTGCAACGGGACGATCGGCAGCGCCTCCGCGAACGCGCGCTCCGCGTCTTCTGCGCTCGTGATCCTCACCGGAACATCAAGTCCGAGCGCGTGCGACACGCGCTCGAAATGCGCCGGGTCGCCCAGCACGAAGAACGGCGCGTCCCTGTCGCGCATCTCGCGCCAAGCTTTGAGCGCGATTTCAGGTCCAATTCCGGAAGGGTCGCCTTGCGTCAAAGCAAGGGGCAGAACTCTCCGCTCGCGCCTCACTGCGGCTTGATGCCGTCGGATACCGGCACGTTGGCAAGCGCGGATGAAATGCGTGCGTCGCCAAGCGTGCGCAGCTGCAGGCCGAACGTGATCGTCTGGTTGCGCCCGACCGTGCCGCCCTCATAGACCGACGTGTAATTGACCGTGAATGTCGTGCAATCGTCCTGATAGCCGCCGCCAATTCCGAGACCGGCGACCGAGAATAGCGGCGCGGTGCCGTTGAGGCCGTTATAATAATGGCGCGAAAGATCGAAGATCACGTTGCCGTTGACGAAATAGTTCTTGGTGACGTTGTACTTGCCGCTGAGCGACAGCCCCTGCCGGCGCACCTCGTAGCCGATCAGCGGCTGCGCCTCATAGCTCGCATATTGCAATGAAGCGGTAAGGTCGTTCGTCAGATTGGCGGAGGCAACGAGGTCGATGCGCCGCGGTTTGAAGGTGAACGGATCGAACCGGCCTTTGGCCGTGAAAGTGAACATCGAGGAGGGCGAAAAGGAAATCCGCCCGATGTAATCCGAGGCCCGTCGGTCGAGCCCCGAGCTCAAGCCGATATTCGCCGCGTCCGGCGTGGCGTATGAGTTGATGCCGGCAAGCTGATAGGATTGGCCGGCCATCACATTCAGATAGCCGCCGTTCCTGAAATTCAGCGTGGCTTGCGCGCCGTAATTCGCCCGCGTCCCCGTTTCGAAACGGTCGTAACCGGAATAGCGGCTCCAGTCGAACAGGTTCGTGTCGTCGAAGACGAGGCTCTGCGAGTCGATGTTGATCAGCGTATTCTGGCTGCCGAGTGGACCGTTCGGTCGCACCACGACTTGCGCGATCGGCTCCACGACCATCGTGCCGACGGCGGTGTTGGCGAAGAAGGGATAGCGCCATTCGACACCGCCGCCCGGAAAGACTTGCCCGCGCGCAACGTTGTCGGCGCCGATAAAATTCGCTTGCGCGGCGTTCGGCAGCGGCTGCAGGAATTGGTTATAGATCGAGTAGACGCGGTTCGTATCGTAATTCACGTAGCTGCCGTTGGCGTGCACGAAGGTGAACGGTGTCCACACTTCGCCGATCGGATCGACATATTTGCGCTTCCATGAGGCCTCTACGCTGCCGCGCGCGTAATCGCCGCCAATGCCGCGCAGCAGGCAGTCCGAGCGGTTGTAGACGCTGCAGACGTCGTAGAGCCCATACAAGCTGTCGAGATGGCGTCCTCCGGTCGAGGCGAAATTCGCAGCGCGCGCATACTGGTTCATCGCATTGACGCTGAGCTGCAGCTCGCCGCCAATCCCCAAACTGCGCTCCGGCGCGATCTCAAAGCGCCGATCGTACTCCAACATAGGGGCGACGACCGGCTGCTGCGGCTGATAATCGTTTGCGGTCAATCCTTGGAAATAGAAACCGCGCAAATCGAAATAGGTGTGGTCGCTCTTGCCGGTGAGATACACCGTCGAGGATTGCTCGCGGAAGAAGTACGAGCTCGTCAGGAAGGAGTTCGGCTGCCGGTAGTCGCTGTAGAAGAATTTATCGGAGAGGATCGCACCATCCCAACCGAAGCGCCATTTGTCCGTCAGGTTGAATTGTCCGGAGCTTTCGATGGCGCCGCGAACGACGTGATTTCCCGCTCCATAAGGCGGAAACGGAAACGCATCCCGATTGAGCTGCGTGATGCCGGTGCCACGCACGAAATACGAGCCGTTCTCGAGGCGGTGACGCCACTCGATCTCGCCGAGAAAGCCTTGTCTCGAGAGCGCCGTCGGCGTGAACGTGAGATCGTAATTGGGCGCAAGATCCCAAAAGATCGGCACACCAACGCCGAAGCCGAGTTGCGGCTTATAGACAAAGTGCGGCGCAAGCAGGCCGGACTTGCGCTTCACCGTCGGATCGGGCGCCGAGAAGAACGGCACGTACGCGATGGGTATGCCGAGGAATGCGAGCGTCGCGTCCTCGTAATAGACCATCTGCTCGTCGTTCTTATGGATGATGCGCTTGGCGCGAACCTGCCAGAGCGGCGGACGATCGGGATTGTCCTTGCACGGCTCGCAGGCGGTGTAGGTGCCGTTTTCGAAGGTCGTTGTCTCGCCTTCGCTGCGCTCGGCCCGCGGCGAGCTGAAATAGGTGCGATTGGAACCGGTGACGCGCAGACTCTCGACGAAGCCGTTCTTGAAATCTTCGGTGAAATCGAAGCGATCGGCGCGCAGCACCGTGCCGTCGGCTTCGGTCAGTCGCGCATGGCCCTCCGCGTAAACGCGATTGGTCGTGCGATTGTAGATGACGCGATCGGCTTCGAGCAGGCGTCCCTGATAGTTGATCTGCACATCGCCGCGCGCTTCGACCGTGTTGGTCTTTTCGTTGTAGACGAGCTCCTGGGCCTCGACGAGCATGCGCGCCTGGTCGCCGGTTTCCTTGGCGCTCCGGCTCTTGATGCGTTGGGAAACGGTTTGTGCAGATGCCGGCAGGCTTGCCGTCACCAAAACTAAGGAGCCGGTGAGCAGGGCGAGGAGCGATAGTAGCCGACGCCCGATGAGGGGCGGCACCACGGCGCCGAGCCGGATTAGCCCGCTCGAGGAGGGATCAGCGGGAGCGGCGCGCCGTCCCATCAGCCGTCCTCCAGGTGCAGCAAAGCGAATGCGCCGAGCAGGCTGCCGACAAGCGCCGGGGACCAGGCCGCAACGGGCGGGCTGATGAGGCCCGTGCCGCCGAGATTGGCGACGAATTTGGTAGCCACATAGAGGACGAAGCCCGCACCCACGCCACTCGAAATCATACGGGTGATGCCACCAAACCTGAAAAATCTTAAGGAAAAGGCGGCAGCGATGAGAACCATGGCGACGAGCAAGAGCGGCCGCGCCAGAAGCGTCTGGTACTGCAGACTGTAGCTGGTTGCGTCCAGGCCGGCGCTTTCGGTCTCATCGCGGACTTTCGGCAGCTGCCAGAACGGCACGGATTCGGCCGAACTGAAGCTGCGCGTGACTTCGTCGGGCGTGAGATTCGTCGCCAGCATATAGGTGTCGAAATCCCTCGGCTCCTCAAGCGAGGTGATCACGCGTCCGCCTTCGAGCTTCCAGGCGCCCGGCTGCAGGGTGGCGTGCTGAGCCTCGATTCGTTCGACGAAGTGTCCATCCGGATCGTAGAGATAGGCGGTGACCCCACTGAGCTTGGCGCCGGAATCGCTCGCCTGTGCGGCCTTAATCAGCGCCTGGCCGTCGACACTGCGCTGTCGAAACCAGACGCTCTTATCGGGATTGGATCCCGTCCCGAAGAGCCGCGCCTCGATATGCTCGGCCCGCATTTTCATCTCGGCCGACACGGGATTGAACACGGTCACCGAAAGCACGCCCGCGAGGAATGCTATGAGCAGCGGCGGGAACATGAATTGCCAGACCGAAATGCCAGAAGCGCGTGCGACCACGAGTTCGAGGCGCCGGGTCAGATTGACGAAGGCCGTCATCGCACCGAACAGCACCGCAAAGGGCAGGATCTGTTCTGCGACCGCGGGAATGCGCAACAGCGAGAGGCCGGCGATCATTCCGGTGCTCGCCTCGGGGATGTTGCCGGCCCGGCGCAGCATCTCGACGAAATCGACGAGGTAGACGAGGCTGACGATCGTCAGGAAGACGGCGAGCACCGTCTTGACGAAGCGCGCAGAGAGATAGCGGCCGAGGGTGAGCCCGATGATCATGGCCGCCCCGCCGAACGCCGCCGGCGGTGCAAAGGCGCAAAGGCTCGCCACCGCGGGCACACGCCCGCCGGCGCGTAGCGAAGCCGATTGCCCTTGACGCGTTCCATCTCGGTTTAGAGCTCGCTTGAAGACGCTCGGGGGCCTAGGAGCCGCCCCATGACGCCTCGAAACGTGCCTCGCGGTTCCCTTTCTCGTCCGTCCGACCGTAGGCGCGCCCCGACTCCGGCACGGACATAACTCGCCACTCTGTTGGCTAGACCTTGGACTTTCGAGGCGCAACAGGCTCTGAGGGCGTGCGCGCGTTCGCAGCGAAGGCGTTGCCGATGGGCCACTTAAAGCAAAGCTGAGGGCCTTTTGAGGGCAGGTGGAGGGGCGCGGCGGCAGGCAGTCATTTGACCGTGCCGGGGGCGCGCGATAGTGCACGACGAGCCCTCGCCTGGCGGGCGGCTCAGCCCCCATGGCGGAATAAGCGGAATGTCCTCTTCGGTCGCAATCGAGTTTGTGCCGTTGGACGGCTTGCGCCCGCAGGCGGGCCCCGAGGCCGCTCCCTCGGTACTCGTGGCTTTCGCGGCCGACGATCTCGCGCTGTCGCCGAAAACCCGCGAAATTGTCGGGAGCAGCGTCGGCCGGTTTGAGCGCGCCGCGGCGGTCGCCAACTTCAAGGGCAAGAACGGCAGCGCCGTCGATATCCTCGCCCCGGAGGGGCTCGGCTTCGACCGGCTCTTGGTGCTCGGCACCGGCAAAGGGGCGAAGGTGGACGCCCTTGAGGATACGCTTCCGGACCACGTCGGCTTGGGCGGTGCGCTCATGGGCCGGCTCGGCCGCGGCGTCCGCGCGACCGTGCTGTTCGACCTGCCGGAGCCTCCGGGCGATCCGGCCGCTGCGGCTGCCGAACTGGCGCTTGGCATCGAACTCCGCGCCTATCGCTTCGACGTTTACCGGACCAAGAAAAAAGACGAGGGCGAGCGCGAGGGCCCGGTGAATGTCGCCATCGCTGTCGCCGATCTTGCGGGGGCGAAGGCCGCGCGGGAGAAGCGGGCGGGCCTCGCCGAGGGGGTGGCGCTCGCGCGCAGCCTCGTCAACGAGCCGCCGAACGTCCTCTATCCCGAGGCTTTTGCCGAGCGGGCAAAGGAGCTGACCAAGCTCGGGGTTGAGGTTGAGGTGGTTGAGGAAGACGCGATGCAGAACCTCGGCATGGGCGCCCTTCTCGGCGTCGGCCAGGGCTCGGGACGGCAGAGCCGGCTCGTCGTGATGCGCTGGACCGGCGCAAACGGTCTGGGCGAGAAAAAGCCCGTCGCGTTTATAGGCAAAGGGGTAACGTTCGACACCGGCGGCATCTCGATCAAGCCGGCTGCCGGCATGGAGGACATGAAAGGCGACATGGCGGGCGCTGCCTGCGTCGTCGGACTCATGCACGCGCTCGCGTCACGCAAGGCGAAGGTCGACGCGATCGGCGCCATCGGCGTGGTCGAAAACATGCCGGACGGTAAGGCGCAGCGCCCCGGCGACATCGTCAAATCGATGTCGGGCCAGACGATCGAGATCATCAACACCGACGCGGAAGGCCGGCTCGTGCTCGCGGACGTGCTTTGGTACATTCAAAACAAGTACAAGCCAGCCTTCATGATCGATCTTGCGACGCTGACCGGCGCGATCATGGTGGCGCTCGGGCAGGAGCATGCCGGCTTGTTTTCCAACAATGACGAGCTCGCCGAGCGGCTGATCAAAGCGGGCAAGGAGACCGGCGAGAAGGTCTGGCGCCTGCCGCTCGGGCCGGCCTACGACAAACTGATCGATTCGAAATTTGCCGACATGAAAAATACTGGGGGGCGGCACGGCGGCTCGATCACCGCCGCGCAATTCCTGCAGCGCTTCGTCAACAAGGTGCCATGGGCGCATCTCGATATTGCGGGCACGGGCATGGGGTCGCTGGCGAGCGACATCAACCAGAGCTGGGGTTCTGGTTGGGGCGTGCGGTTGTTGGATCGACTTGTGGCGGATTATTACGAGGACAAGTAATCAGTCGCACGCCGCGGCTGATTGCCCAGATACGCCCCGCATCAAAGCACACGACCATCTGGTCCGGGAAAACCCCTTGCTTACGCAAGTGTCCCTCGGGGCCGCTCGCGCGGCGGAGGCCGTGCTGCTTCAACAGCGGTTTGAGCATGAGCGGCAACAGCCTTTTGTTCATGTGGATGCCGAAACATTGGTGCAGCCCATAGCCGAACAAAACGTAATTCTCCTGCGGCCGCTCGGGATTGAAGCTTTTTGGATTGGGAACGCGGCGTTCGTCCATCATTGCCGAGGCGAAGAAGAACATGACATGCGTGCCGGGCTCGATCAGCTTGGCGCGCGAAGTCCCGGCGGCAAGCACGTGTTCGCGCTTTGTAATACGTTGCAGGAAAGGCGCGAGCGGATCAAAGCGCATGGCTTCGAAGACATACTTCGCCAATGTCGCATCGTCGCCCCTGCGCGCGGCCTCCTGCGCTTGGGCGAGCATTTTCGGGCGGCGCAGCAGCTGCTCGATCACTTTCGGCAAAATCATCGCCGGCTGAGGCAAACCTGCAACGATGAAGCCGGCGAGCTGGCCAACGATCTCGCGGTCACTGAGCCCGAGCTTAATGCAGCGTCCGAGCACATCATCGCAGTCGTCGCCGCTGTGCCTGCGCGCCTCAGTGAGGCTCTGGAGATGCGCGCGCAGCGCCTCGGCGTAAGCCTGCGCCTCGCGATCGAGCTCGGGATCCGGCTTGCCGACGTGAAAGATCGATTCAAACAGACGGGTTGCCCAAACAATGATGTCGCCGTTCCGCGGTGCCGGCGTGCCGAAATAGTCAAGCAGCACATCGAAGGTCACTTTGCGCGATAGTTCCAGCATATCGACGCGATTCCCCGCGGCGGAGACGAAATTCTCGCTGGCGATTTCGGTTGCGGGGGCGAGCCGAGTCTCGATGTCGTCGGTCGCTACAACCTTGTGCGTCGGATCGAGCCGCATGACGCTGCGCATCGCGTCGCGACTGCGGCGATATTCACGCGAGTCCTCCATGCCGAGGATGAACGGCACGCCGCCGGTAATCACATTGAGCTTCTCGGTATAAGGAACTCCGAACGCGTCATCGGCAAGAAAGACTTCCTTGACGTCGTCATAGCGCGTGACGAGCGCGAGCTTCCCTTTTTTCCAAAGCAGAATCGGTGCAAAATCGCGCAGAATGGAAAGAACCGGTTCCGGATGCTGGAATAGCCACTGGATGAGCTTCGGACCGGCCCAAGGCCGAACCACCGGCCGACCCACACCCAAACCTGCGGGCGTTTCGAGGGATTCGACGACGACATTGTCTGACATGGATCATCCGCAATCATGCGCCGCTGTTTGCAGCGGGCCTGCAACCTTTCGACGGGCGGCAGCACATTTCAAGAGAAAATTGCAGCGATACTTGGCGAAATTTACCCTGCCTGCGGAGCGGCTATGAGCATCTCTCCATGACCGAAATCTGGTTCTATCATCTGCAGCGCCGAACCCTCGAGGCTGTACTGCCCGGCCTCTTGGAACGGGCGCTGCAGCGCGGCTGGCGCGCGGTCGTGCAGGGCGCCAGCGAGGAGCGCATCGCCGCGTTCGATGAGCATCTCTGGACCTACTCCGATGAGAGTTTCCTGCCGCATGGCAGTGCGCGGGACGGCGACCCGGAGACCCAGCCCGTCTTTCTGACTACCGGCCCGGAAAATCCGAACCGCGCCGCCGTGCGCTTCCTGATCGAGGGCGCCGAGGCCGCACCGATTCTCGAAAGGAATGAAACATACGAGCGCCTGATGCTTCTGTTCGACGGCAATGATGCGGAAGCGCTCGCCGCCGCGCGTGTGCAATGGGCCGAACTGAAAGCGCGCGGGCTCGCGCTTTCCTATTGGCAACAGACAGAAGACGGCCGCTGGCAAAAACGCGAATGAACCGGGCGATCCGGCCTCGCTGAGCCGCTGCGACCGTTCCGCATGAACACGTCGTCGTAACGAACCCGGCGCCTGCCGACTTGACGAGCCGCCCATGGCGCGGTCTGCGTCACCTCGTATGGACGCCAACACGGCCCATCAGCCCGAAGACCCATCGGGCTTCGTCGACGAGCGCGCGCGCGGCGAATACATCCGCCTCGGGATCGGCTGCTTTCTCGCCGCGGTGATGAACGCGCATTCGGCGCTGCTTGCGATCATCTTCGCGCGCAGCGGCTACGATCTGCACGACATCGGGCTGCTCCTGTCCATCTTCGCGATTCCCGTCGTCTTATCGGCGCTCATCTCAGGCGCCGTCGCCGATCGCATCGGAGCGTTGCAGACGGTGCGCTTGGCGATGGCCCTGTTGGCGATCGGCTTTCTCAGCTTCGATGTGACCCGCGCGTCCTTCACCGCCGCCGCGGCCTCACGAATTGTCCAGGGTGTAGGGCAGGGGCTTTTCCTCGGCTCGGCGCTAACCTACGCGCAAGGCCGCTTGAGCCCGGTGCGCTTCGTCTATCTCCTCGGGATTTTCTCCTCGCTCATGGTCGTTTCACAGGCGCTCGGGCCGCCACTCGGCGCGTATGTGCTGGGCAGCTTCGGCGAACATGCGATGTTCGCGGTCGCGGCGCTTCCCGCCATCGCCGGGCTTGCGCTCACTTTTGGACTGAGGCCGCTGCCGCGGCCGGCGCAATCGCCGGGCCTGCGGCTCTTCTCGGTTTGGCGCCCGCACTTTCCCGAACCGATCTGGGCCGTCTTCATCAGCGGCGCGATGTCGGGTTTCACGCTCGCCTATCTCGCCGCGGCGCTCGAGGCGCGCACGATTCCGATTGCGTGTTTCTTCGTCTCCTCAACCACAGCGCTTTTCGCCAGCCGGTTTTTTGCCTTGCGGCATGTCGAGGAGGTTGACCGCCGGGTGCTGATCGCGAGCGGCCTCACGCTGATGAGCGTGGGCTTCGTCGCGGTCGCGCTGGCGCATGCCGTCTGGTGGCCGGTCGTCGCCGGCGGCATTCTCTTCGGCACCGGCTACAGCCTGGTCTACCCGCTCCTGTCGGCTTGGATGAGCGAAGGACTTGAGCCCTCGCGTCGCGCCGGTCCACAGGCGCTGCTCAACACGTCGTTCAACCTTGGGCTGTTCGCGACGCCCTATCCCGAAACCCTCCTCATCTCGCGCTTCGGTTATGACGTAACTCTCTACCTTCTCGCGGGTTTGGGGTTCGCGACGGCCTTGTTTCTGATCGGGCGCGCGCAAATCCTGCGAGTGAATGTCGTGTGAATCGACACTTCAGCGTCCGTTCAAAACAGGTGATAGAGTCTCGCCAGGGGGCCTGAAGACGAGGGTAGGAAATGGAAAGAGCAACGAAAATCCGTCTGACCATCGCCGGGGCGCTACTGGCGGGGACGATGGCGTACAGTGCCGGACAGGCGTCAGCCATGCCGGCACTCGACCATGGCCTCGCCACCACGGCGCAAGGAGCGCAAGTCGAGCAGGTACTCTGGGTTTGCGGCCCTTGGGGCTGCCGTTGGCGCCCGAATTATTGGGGTCCGCGGCCCTATTGGGGCTGGCGCCGACCCTATTGGGGCGGCGGTTGGGG
>AR_comb_assmDRAFT_10333923_pt1 | contig 14598 bp, 12 predicted proteins | sample ArasoioldDNA_FD_10543 | JGI IMG/M metagenome (IMG submission 10543) | reverse complement strand
GCGCGCGTACCGCGCCGCAAACTCGAACACGGCAGTCTTGCGAATGTCTTGCGCCACCCAGGTTTCATTCGGGTATTCGAGCTGCTCCGGCCGATCCAGATAGGGACGTTCGTGCTCCGACATCCAGCGCGCGTAATTGAGGAGCACTTCGCGCGCGTAGCCATAGCGTTCGTCAGCCAGGCCGCGATCGGCTCGATAGTCGAGATACTTGCCGAGCGTTTGCAGGAAGACGGTATAGGACCAGCGATTCTCGGCGTCAAGCAGTTCGAGCGCTGCCTGATCGTCATCAGGATGCACGCATCGCGCAACCAGGGAATCCGCCTTCTCCAGGTATCGCGCCTCACCCGACAGACGATGCGCGTCGAGCAACGCGTTGATCGAATTGCCTGCGCCGCGGCCCGGGCCGTGAAAATCCGTCGATCTGGTACAGCTCGCCATCCCGGTAGGCCCCTGGTCGATCCAGCGGAACCGCGACTTCCGGCCGTCGTCCATGTCGATCACCCAGTCGGCCAGCTGCAGCACGGCGGACCGCGATCGCTCGCTGCCCGTCAGGACATGATGCAGCAGCAATCCAGTCGTGTAATTGTGCTCGGAGGACGGCCCCCCGCCGGATGACACGGCGAGCCGCGAGTACGAGCGATGCGTCGCCGTGCCCGCGTCCACGTAATGCTGGGTGTGCCAGAAATACCCGCCGTTGTAGGCGGCGCGATCGTCGCTCGTCTGATAGAGGTCGATATCCGTGACGTGTGCGGCGAGCTCGGACATCGCCGACCACCAGCGCGCGTCGCCGGTCTGCATGAACCGCGACGCCATTCCGGCAATGGCGTCGTACTGATTGTTGTAGTGCGAGACGAGGCCGGCACGGTCCACCGCTTCATGGTCCGCGTAGATCTCGCCGAAATGGCGCCAGCCATATTCGTCGATGATCTCGCGGCGATCGCTGAACGGCGCCTCCCCCGCGATCACGCGGTGAACCAGGTCCTCGTAGTCCTGTCTTGCCTCGGGCGACCCGACCACGAGAGGAGCCCACACACCCGCCCGGCGGTAGACATCGGGGTCAACGGACACGATGAGTGGCGAGCGCGCCCATGCCAGGGGCTCGTCGGAAACAGGGTCGTCACCGACGGCGAGCACAAACGCAAACGTGGTCCGCTCCCCTCCCTGCAGTTCGTGTAAATCGGAGGACTGTCTCGGAAGGATGCCCACTGCGCATGTTTCCTGACCGAGCGTGATGGCTTTGGGAAACGCTTCCCAAAAGACGGGCGCCGCGATCGTCAGCCGCGAATCGCCGGTGTGCACCGACGCCACCGGCGTCGCCCGCAATCCCGTGATCTCACTGCCGTCCGCCATCGCCCGGTATCCGCGGAATGTCGTCGGCACGCGGCCGTCTCGGTTGACGTGGTTGGGCGACTGCCAGTTGGCGCCGCCGCTCGAGTCCTGGTATACGGCGAACTGGCCGCCTGCCGGGGTCATCGCTTGCCCGGGCTCGAGCGAAGCCATAACGGATGCAGTGCCACCGCGAGACGCCCGCCGCATGGTGACGGAGAGATCGCGAATCAAGACCGAGCCCGGATCACCCAGGTCCCAAATGCCGTCGGGGTGGCGCGCGGCGCGTGTATTCCTGCAGGACACTTCGACGCGTACCGCGCCCAGACCGGCATGGAACTGAAGCGTCACGGACGATTCGATCCACGACGTCCCGTCGGGGGCTACGAGATGCCCTTCGTGAAGAACCGTCGCTCTGAGCGGACCCGTTTTGCTGATCGAGGTCCGGCGAATGGCGAACTGGCAGGACCGCCCCTCGCCGTCCTCGGCCTGCACCGTCAGATCCGTGAAAACGGTTTGATTCCCGATGCGCGCGTCGGCAAGCGCGATCGCGCCGCTGGTCGGCACAACGAACTGCGCGATCGCCGTATTCACAGTAAGTCCGTTGGCTGACTGAGTAACGGTCAGCGGATCGCTGACCGCCATCGGGCCATGTGAAAGCGAATACTGGGAGGGACCTGTGGCACTTGCGATTGCTTTGAACTCGACCAGCATCCACCTGATCGATTGGTCGCCCCATCGATCGAGGACTGTCGTCTGCACGGGCACAACCCCGCCGCGCTCATCGGAGAGCGACCACGAGGCGCTCGATCGAGCCTCCCCGCGCGGGAGCGACACACCGATCGCGACCGGTTCGCCGCGCCGCTCGAATCGTCCGCGGTCGCCGGTCGAAACCTCGATGGTGATGGGTTTCACGGAATCGCGCGAACGATCAGCGGTCCAACTCGAGTCGCGACGCCGAGCGGAAGCCTCTGCCACAGTGCTATCGCCAGCTGGAACTTGGGATTCGCGGGACTGACGTTGGGAAGATGCCCATCGGAGGACAGTTGGTATTCCCAGTGCAGCGGAACCGGCTCGGCGCCCCACTGGGCCTTGAACTTGAACGTGCCCTCATTGGGCGTGGAGCGGCCCATGTCGAACACGGCGGCCCCCGTCGACTGCGCGAACTGGATCGCGTCCCAGTACAGCAGGACGTTCGCGCACAGCGAGTTGAATTCACGGATCGACGATGCCCACGGGAGTTGCACCATCGATTCCGTCCGATAGGTCAGGCCGGCGGCAATCGGCTGGCCATTGAGGCGCACGATGTGGAGTTGTGCGCGATCGGGGAAGGTTCGAAGGACCTCTTCGAAGAGCCGTCGTGAATAGACCGGCGTGCCGAGATCGCGCATGTTCCGCGCGAAGACAGCGTAAAAATCAGCGAGCAGTTGTTCTCCGCCCCGCTCCACCACGAGCCCGGACTTCTCCGCCTTGCGAACCTGGTTGCGAACCTTTCGGTCGAGGTCATCCCAGATGGTTGCGCTGAGCGGGAGATGCATCGCGACTTTGTGTGTCTTGCACGGCAGGTTCGGAAATTGCCGCGCTACATGCCGCAGTTCCACGTGCTTGCACTTACGCGCCCGCGCCTGCTCGCTCGCGGCCGTGATCAATGCGTCTGCGGCGTCGGCCGCGTCCGCGATGACGCCGCCGTAGTTGAGAAATGGCAAGGAGGTCAGCGAATTGCCAAACAGCAGGCTCTTGATTTGCACGAGGGGAAGGACGCCGCCGACGTCCTGGCCCCGGCGCGCAATCAGATAGACAGGCTCGTGTCCGAATGCGTTGGTGAAGACGCGCCGCCAGCCCCACGCGTGATAACCCGCGGCGTCAGCTCTCTCGTTGACGAACCGGTCCCATGTGTCCTGGTCGCTCGGCGTCGCCAGCGAGACCTGCAGATCATCCGGCATGCGCCAGCCTCGCCGCAGCTGGAACAGACGCAACAGGTCGAGCTGCCAACATCGCCGATACGGTATCGAATGCGAAATCGTTACAAAGGGTTTCGAGCCGCGCGAGTGTCTTGTCGAGGCCGCGATAATGACGCATGGCCGTGAGGCGGCCCACCGGCAACCGCGGCTGATCCGCGTCGATTTCCCACGGGTGAATGTAAAAGACCGCGGGCTCGCCGGCGCCATTCAGGCGGGTCATGCCCCACCGCGTCCACGCGTACGGCAACAGCCTGAAGTAGCCCCCTCCCGCAATCGGCAGATTCTGCCGCCCGATCCGAACGGTTGACGACGGCACTTCGACGATCGCGCCGGCCGATGTATCGATCCGGTGGGCATGACGAGGTGCGTCGGCGATGCCGTAGCGATCGTGCCGGATTGGGAAAATGCTGGCGTCGTAACTGTGGCCTTCTTCGATCAGCACATCGAGCGCCCACAGGCTGCCGCGCACGATTGAAAAACTCGGCGCCCGGTACCCTCGCACGCTACAACCGGCCGCGTTCTCGATGGTGGCCTTGGCGCGGCGGACATCCTCGCGAAACTGTTCCGGCGTGAGCAGGTAAATCAATTGATGATGAAATCCGTGGGAGGCGATCTCGTGGCCGGCTGCTGCAATATCCCGCACCAATTGCGGAAATCGCTCCGCCACCCACCCAAGCACGAAAAATGTCGCGTGTATTCCTGCCCGATCGAAGCATTCCAGCAGGGTTTCGGTGTTTCGAACGACGCGGCTGTCCAGCGTCGCCCATGCCGACCGCGACACCACACGGTCGAACGCCGAGGCGTGGAAATAGTCCTCGACGTCCACGGTCATGGCATTGACGACTCGCATCACCTCGCGCCTCGCCGCAGCAGGACGATCTTGATCGTTTCGAGCGCAATCAGCAGATCGAACCGCAGCGACAAGTGCTTGACGTAGTACAGGTCGTACTGCATCTTCTCGAGCGCGTCCTCCACGCTCGCTCCGTACGTATAGCGCACCTGCGCCCAGCCGGTGACGCCGGGTTTCACGACGTGGCGCTGGCCGTAGTACGGGATCTGCTTGGTCAGCTGTTCGACGAACTGCGGCCGCTCGGGCCGCGGTCCAATCAGGCTCATGTCGCCGCGCAGCACGTTCCACAGCTGCGGGACTTCGTCGAGGCGCGTCTTGCGGAGAAAGTGTCCGACACGCGTAATGCGCGGGTCGCTGTCTCCGGCGCTCCACACCGGACCGGTGCGCGCTTCCGCGTCGCTTCTCATCGTCCGGAACTTGTGAATGATGAACGTCGCCCCGTTCAACCCGACACGCTCCTGGTGATAGAACACCGGATCGCCCGGTGAGTCGAGCTTCACGAGGAGCGCCGTGATCGCGGCCAACGGCGACGACAGCACCAAGCCGATCACCGCGGCGACGATGTCGCAGGAACGCTTGGTGAACAGCCACAATCGGGTCTTCCGGAATCCTGTCGAAAAAATCAGCCAGCTCGGGCGGAGGTTCTCGAGCGCGATCTTGCCGGTGTACTCCTCGTAGACCGATGCCAGGTGATCGAACAGGACGCCGCTCCGCAGCCGTACGTCGAGCAGCCGGTCCATGGGCAGCTTGCCTCGCTGGTCCGACAGGCTCACGACGACACGGCTGACGCCGAGACGCGCGGTGAGCGCTGGAATGTCGTCGAGAGTGCCGATGACTCCGGGGTTGAGGACCGGGGCTCCAACACGGCTCGCATCGGTGTCGACAAAGCCGACAATCTCGACTCCCAGTTCCTGCCGGCGCTCGAACAGCTCACGCGCGAGCACAATCGCCGCCGGACTCGTTCCGAGCAACAGCAACCGCTCGCGCGGCGAGAACCGCTCCGAGATGACCTTGAACGCCGATCGCCAGGCGATGAGGAGCACTGCCGCGACCACAGTCGTCAGCAGAAAAACCCCCTGTTCGACGACGAGCAGCGGGAACAGCCAGTAGGCAGCGCCGAGAATCAGCGACGTCGTGCCGATGGCCCGCATCAGCCGCGTCACCAGTTCGCGCGTCGTCTTGATCGAGCGCAGGTCGTACAAGTCGGCGTAGTGCAGGCAGACCTGGCAGGTCACGACAATCAGCAGGACCCGCAGCAATGCCGTATTGTCGAGCAGCAGCTCCCACGCCCGCTCCTGGCCGATGATCACACTGCTGATGACCACGGCGGCAACCAGCAGCACGGTTTCGCCGGCGACGAGCAGAACGGAGCGCCAGGTGCTAGTGAACATGAGTGTGCTGCGGCGTACGGCGCAGCCATCCCAACCAGCGACGCCGGGTCTTCGGCTTGAGGTCGCGGTTCTGATATCCGTAATAGCTGTAGCTGCCCGTGGGGCCGATTTTTTCCGCGCGATTCAGAACGACGCCGAGAATGCGCTGGGCGCCGATCGCCTCAACCGCTCGCTGCACCATCGGATACGGTGTCGACTGCGCCGACACCACCAGCAGCGCGGTGTCGATCATCGCCGACAGCAGGTTTGCGTCCGGGAGGATTGCGATCGGCGGCGTGTCGACGATCACCCAGTCGAACGATTCCCGCGCGTCCTCGATGAGCTGCTTCATTGACGGCGAGACGAGCAGGCTCATCGGATCGGGCACCATCCGCCCTGCGGCGAGGACCCAAAGATTACCGGCGACATGGTGAACGGGCAGACGCTCGCCGCGTGTGGACGTCAACGCGTCGGTCAGGCCGGCGCTCACCGGCAGTCCGAACATCTCGCGCATGCGCGGACGCCGCAAGTCGGCATCGATGAGCAGGACGCGGCGTTGGTACGACTGGCTGAGCGTCAGCGCCAGGTTGGTTGCCGTCAGCGTCTTGCCTTCGGAAGGCAGCGCACTCGTCACCGTCACCGTCCGCACGCCGGACGCCTTCTGCGCCTGATGGAAGGCGGCGGCAAGGTGCCGGTACTGCTCGATCACGGCCTCATCGGGATGCTCGCCGACCACCAGCTTGTCGCGATCTTCCGCTGCAAACTTGAAGGTACGCGGCGAGGGAGCATCGATAAACGCCGATGGCGTCGGTCCTGCCGGCGCCGAGTCAGGCACGACCGCATCCGGCAGTGGCGGCGCCACGGCAACGGCCGGCGGTTCATCCGGCACATACATGGTTTCAACGGGCGCGAATTGCCACACACCGGCCGGTGGTGGCGGTTCTGCCGTCGTTGCGCGCGGAGTCTCGGTCGTTTCGGCCGCGCGCTTCAAAGCTTCACTAAGGCGAGTCATGAACAATCCTAAAAGAACGAGAACCGGCGACGTCCGACATCAGCAAACATCGGTGCAGCCGCGGCCGCTGGGGCCGGCGCGACCGCCTGCGATTGGGCAGCTGCCTCGGCGAAAGTTTCCTCAGGCGTCAGCGCCAGACTGCGGCACACCTCGGCAACGATGCTCGCACCGACAGGCTTTTGATCCGCGGCAAAGCCATTGACCAGCGCGTTGTCGCAAATGACGCTGACCACGCGCGGAATGCCCTTCGAGTGCTTGTGAATCGCAATCACCGCATCGCGCGTGAACAACCGCATCGCTTCGCCGCCGGCGGTCTTGACCCTGCCGGTGATGTAAGCGGCGGTGTCCTTCAGGCTCAGCGGCGTGAGCGCGCACCGCAGCACGACGCGCTGCTTCAATTGGCGAAGGCGAACCTCATCGAGCCGGCGCGCGAGCTCCGGCTGCCCGACCAGCGCGACCGCGATCGATCGGCCGCTTGCCGATTCGGCGTTGGTCAGCAGCCGGATTTCCTCGAGCAGCTCGTACGGCACGCTTTGCGCTTCGTCGACGACCAGCGCCAGTCGCGGCTTGGACTCGTCTTCCAGGTGCGCATCCAACTCGCGCAGGAAATGGATCTTCGACTTCCCGGCATCGGCGGTGAATCCGAATCCGCTCACCAGGAATTCGTAGAATTCGGCGCGAGTCAGCGTCGGATTCGACAAATGCACGACGGTCGCTTCGCCGGTCTGCACCTGGAGCGCCTTGCGCACGAGCGTCGTCTTTCCCGTGCCGGCTTCGCCGACGATGACGGTGATGCCGGGTCGACCCGCGAGGCCATACTCGAGGTGCGCCAATGCTTCGCGGTGCTGTGCCGTGAAGCACAGGAACCGCGGATTTGGCGACAGATCGAAGGGCCTCTCTTGCAGGCCATAAAACCGTTCGTACATGATTACCTCAAGAATGTCCACGCCACCGTGGCGCAGACGGCGAGTACCATTGTCGCCACCACGGCGATGGCGACGTTGCGGCGCACGCGGCGGCGCGCGGCGGCCGCGCTCTCGCGCATGTAGGGAACCGTCGCCAACACCATCAGGTTGAGGGCGGCCCGCACGTCAGCTTCGCTGCGCAGGGTGCGATCGAGGAACTCCATGAGCGCTGCGGCGCCGAATCCGACGGCAAGCGCCGCGACCATCGCGATCAAGTACAGCCGCGGACGATCCGGGCTCGCGGGCTTCTCCGGCATCCGCGCCGGATCGAGGATCTTGAACTGCTCGCCGATCTGCCGCTTCTCGAGGTTCGCGGACATCTGCGATTCCTCTTTCTTCTGCAACAGGGTCCGGTAGCTTTGCTGGAACGTCTCGTAGTCGCGCGTCAGCGCGGCGAGCTCCGCTTCGCGAAGCGGCGCGGCGGCGATGCGCGCCTGGTACATCGCCACCATGCCCTGCAGCCGCACTTCTTCGGCGGTCTTGCCCTGAATCTGCCGGTCGAGATTGTCGAGCTCGATGCGCGCATCGGTCAGCCGCTTGCGTTTCCCGGCATCCATCACCACAGCTGAAGCCACAGGACTAGGTTTGACGGTCAGGTCGCTCGCCAGTTGCTGCGCCTCGACGCGTTTCTGGAGCTCCTCAACGACGCGGCGCTGTTTCTTGACGTCGGGATGCTCGGGACGGAGCTTCAGCTCGAGCGCGAGGAGCGCCTGCTTCTGCGTCACGAGCTCGTCTTCGAGGCTGACGACTGTCACCGACCTCGATGCCTCAGTGGCGGCCGGCTTCGCGTCCGGCGTCTCCAGGATATCGGCGACGGAGCGCTCGAGGGTGATGCGGCGCTCACGATCGCGATTGAGCGCTTCGCCGAGCGACTGAATCGCCATCTCCGTATTGTGGAGGCCCTGCAGGTTGGCGGGCGTCTGTGATGGCAGCTCGCCATCATGCAGCCGCTGGTACTCGAGCACCTTGTTCTCGGTCTCGACCAGCTTGCGCTGCGCTTCCTCGAGCTGCGTGGCGATGAATTCGGTGGTCCCGTCGGCGAGCACCTCGCGATCGCGCAAGCTCTCGTCGATGAACAGCGATCCGAGCCGCTCGGTGACGCGCATGGCGGTCCGCGGATCGCTGGCGATGTAACTGACGCGGAACGAATCGCCCTTGATGATGTTGATGCCGATGTCGCGCGTCCGCATGTGCTCGATGATGTCTTCCATCAACTCCTTGTTGGCGCGTTCCTTCGCATACAAGTTGAAGTCGGTGATGACCTGCTCGAGCCGCGTCCGGCTCATGATCTGCTGGCTGATCGACTGCAGGCGATCCTCGATTCGCGCCGTCACCGTCGACCTGACGTAGCTTTCCGGCACCCGCTGGGGAACCACCAGGATCAGCGTTTCGGAACGGTACAGATTCGGCAGCTCATAGATCACCGCCGCCGACACGCCCCCAACGAGGAGCGCCGGCAGCACGATCAACCATTTGCGGCGCTGCAGGATCTGCCACAAGTCATCGAGCGTATACGTCTTGCCTGGAATCACTGGTCTTGCCTCACCTTTTTGTAAACGGGAATATAAAAGTTCAACCCGGCGGCAATCACCTGTCGCGCCATCTGGCCCGGCACCGGCACCGTGAACGCGTTCGCCGGCACTTCATACGAATACGCAAAGTAGGAAGCGTAGACACTGACATGCCTGCCGAGCGCCAGTGAAAGCCGTGCGTTGGCGTTCAACGTCTCGTAACCAGAGGTATGGGAAAAAGTGGACTCCCCGCGAGCGGCGCTGCCAATCACGACAAAATTAAGTCGCTTGGAAAACATGCCGCCGAGGGATGCGCTCAGCGTGTCGGTATTGAGCGGCTCGTAAAAACCAGCCAGGAACGACGTATCGCGGTTCCATTGCACCGCTGTATGCCAGGTACGGCGGAAAAATTTCGCCAGGCTGACGCCACCGTTGACTCGAAACTCGTTTTCGGCGCCATCACGCTTCATGATTGACGTCGTCGTGTGGAAGCCGAGTGTCGTTCGCCGCGCCACCGAGAATGCTTTACTGAAGTCGATGCCGGCATCAATGAGCGCGCTGTCGTAGTCGAATCGGTCGGGCGACTGCAAGTCGACGTGCTCCTGCCCGTAGGCGGCATGCACGCCGAAGCCGCGCGCCAACTGCCATTGCCAGTTGGCGCGATACCCGTTGATCACGACATCATCGGCCGGTTGTTGAGAGAACTGGGTTTGGTGTCGGGAAACTGACAGATCAAGCGACGACTTCTCGGTGATGCGAGTGGTGAGGGTGGCCGTCGCGTCGACCATTTCGTTCTCCAACATTTGGGTTGCGTAGCCCGAGTACGGCACTGGAGCCTTGCCGGGATTGACCGGATTGTCAGGATTGCCCGGAAAGGTCGGGTCGAGCGGGCCACGGCCGAAATCGGAAAAAAACTGGTAAGACGGCGAATGCGAGTACCTCGCGGTCGCCTGGGCGTCGAATCGTGTGGAGAGCTTGGCGTTCACGCTCGCATTGGCGAACCACTGGGTGGTCCCGTACGATGTCGGCTGCGTAAAGTACTCCCCTCGACCGGCTCCGCCGCTCAGGTTCGCGGTAAACATGGAGGAACGATGTTCCATGTTGACAAACGCCGTCCCCTCACCCGAGACACCGCGCTGTGTCGGAGTATCAGCCGGACTGCCTTCCGGAGCCAGCAGGGTGTCATCGTAGTTGGCACCGATTGAGGAACGGATCTCCACCGTCGTGTGCTCCTGGCCCGCGCTTGACGCCGGAGCGCGGCCGAACAGCTTTCCGTACGGCCCGGGATTACCCTGTGCCATCGCGGCCGCCGGCGTCAGCAACGCCACCGCGAGGCCAACTCGAATGATCACGGCACGACCACCGTGTCGCCGGCTCTCAACTCAACGTTCTGCTTCAAGTTCTTTCCGGCCGCCACTTCCTTGTAATTGAACTTGAGGCTGGTCTGCTTGTCCCCCTCCTTGCGCATGATCATGATGTTCTTGGCGTTGGCGTATTCGCGTAGACCGCCCGCCAGGGAAATCAGCTGCATGACGGTCGTCGCCGACGTGATCGGGTAGGGGCCGGGCTTATTGACCTCGCCGGTAATGAACACCCTGAGACTATGGATTTCGCGGACGACGATGGTAACGCTCGCGTCCTCGATGTACTTCTTCGATTCTTCGACGATCTTCTGCTGCAGCTGCTCGGGCGTGAGCCCGGCGGCCTGCAGCTCGTTGATCAACGGGATCGAGATGCGCCCGTCCGGACGGACGCGCGCGTCGGTAGACATCTCCTTGTCCCGCCAATACACGATCCCCAACAGGTCGTCGGTTCCAATCACGTAGTTCCCCGGCACGGCGAGATCGGCTGGACGCACGACCGCCGGAGGCGCCGCCGCGGACGGCGCGGGCGGCGGCTGGGGTGGCGGTGCCTGGGATTGCGCAAACGCCGGCATCTCGCACGCGATCGAAATCACGCAGACCATGCTCCCGACGAGCGCCAAAGCGTCAGCGATATTCTTTGAACGGCAGTTGGCAGTCATGTTTCCTCAAGAAATTCAGGAAGCGTTTGTATTCGCGCGTTTCCATGTTGAAGAGGCGGGCGACGATCTTGTAGTTGCCCCGAGCTTCTTCGAGCCCCTTTCGCACCAGGTCGCGCACATGCTGACGGGTGATCTCCCTCGCCATGTACATCGGGTACACGGTGGTCCAGAAGGATTCATGGTTCTCGGTCAGTCGCGTGTAGAGCTCGTCGGCGACGGTGCGCCGGCGCTCCTTGCGTGGACGGAAGGCGACGTTGTCCTGGGCGCGGACCTCGGACGGCAGATCCGGCAAGTCGATCACGTCGTGCTGGACCGCCACCACCATGCGCTCGATCAAATTCTCGAGCTCGCGCACGTTGCCCGGCCATGAGTAGGCGACCAGCGCTTTCATGGCATCGGGCGACACCGCCGCGATCGGCGACCGGTTGGCGGCCACGAACCGCTGCAGGAAATGCGTGACCAATTCTGGAATGTCTTCACGACGCTCGCGCAACGGCGGGACATTGATCTGGATGACGTTCAACCGGTAGTACAGGTCTTCCCGGAACGATCCCTGGGTGATCATGTCGCGGAGATTGCGGTGCGTGGCCCCGATGATCCGGACATTGACGTGACGGGCGCCGCCATCGGCGCCGACGCGCTGGATTTCGCCGGTCTCCAGAAACCTCAGCAACAGTCCCTGCATGCGCAGTGTCATCTCGCCAATTTCGTCGAGGAAGACCGTGCCCATGTGCGCGGACTCGAGCTTGCCGGGCTTGTCGCGATAGGCGCCCGTGAAACTGCCCTTCACATGGCCAAACAGTTCCGACTCCAGCAGCGTTTCAGGCAGGCCGGCACAATTGACCGGCGCAAACATCATCGTCGCGCGCGGGCTGCCGTAATGAATGCTCCGCGATACAATTTCCTTGCCTACGCCGCTTTCGCCGGTGATGAGCACCTTCGCGTCGCTGCGCGCGACCCGATCAATCTCGGCCTGAAGCGCGTGAATCTGGCCGCTCTTGCCGATGAGCCGGAGATGCTGCTTGTTGCGCGCCCCCGTGCCTCCGGCAACTGCGGATAGGCTGCTGAATTCTCGAGACGTAGCTTCCACGTTCATTACCTCACTGGTCCGCAAACCGCTCAATGACGCGCTGATCCTCGCGACTCAACGACACAAACGCGGCGCCGATGTTGAATCGCTCCACAGGCCCTTCTCGACGGACATCCACCCGCTCAACCCTGACTTCGGCTGAAAACGGTGTGCCCCCAAAGTTGAAGCGCAGGGTGCCTCGCGTCCCGGAATCCACACGATGTGCGGCCTCCAGGAGTACGCCACTCAGGCTGATGTCGAGTAATCGAACCGGAACCGGGAACGCCAGGACCGATAAGGCAGTGTCCGCGATGGGACAACGGGGCACCCGTCGTCTTTCAGTTTGGGGAAGTTCGTGCATAGAGCTCCCTGCTGTGCAAAGAAGTCGCCAACATTTGGCAGCCACTTGTCTGCACAATTGCGACAAGATGTCTTCTGTTAAGGCGACTTTAGACTCTGTTATAGCAGAATCAAGCTCATTAGTCGCCAAAAACGCGGCCTGTTTACATTTTTGCTACGCAATAGTGGATAATGTTCTGCCTAAATTGTAACTTAGGTGTGCAGTTCTGAGCAGAAGGGATTGGGAAGGCGATTGCTAGGCTGAAGCGGATCGGAACGCGATCAGGCGATCGACGGCCTCGAGGAAGGCTGTCGAGGTCGAGACAAACTCGATTCCCATCAGGAAGCGGCTCTTGTCCGTCTCGGAATGCCTCACGTGCCGGACCCGGGCGTCGGCGACGGCCGGCTGGCCGTCCCAGATCAGGCAGACTGACTGCACTGACTCGATAGCGAGGGGTTGATTGGCTTCGATCAGGGCGCCGTGCGGCGTGAGGTCGTGGAGCTCGACCGCGCCGCTCGAATCGAACGTCCCCCAGAACGACCCAAATACTTCGAACCTGACCCGACTCCGGCGATCGCCTGGCGCCATTCTTACCAAATCGTTGCAAGCCGTTTACCACAGTCGGTTATTCGCGGTTATATAAGGAAATCGAGTTCTTTCGGCCAAAACCGACCGCCGAAGTCTGCAGAAAGGAAGATAATTTTCTGGCCCTAGCGCGACTGTATCAAGCGGCGACACTGTTGCTGAAGCTGGAATTTCAATTCTGTCGATCACTTTTGGTGCGCCCAGCAGGACTTGAACCTGCAACCTTTGGCTCCGGAGGCCAACGCTCTATCCAATTGAGCTATGGGCGCGAGGCATCAATCATACATACCTCGCGCCCACTTGGCACCCAAGGCACCCGGCACCCGGCACCTTAGGCACCCTAGGCACCAATCAGTTTCTTGATCAACTGTATCTGCCCCGCATGGTACGCGGCGTGCCCGGTGATGCCGACGACGAGGTCGAGGCGTTCGGCTTCGCCAAGCGGTGAGATGCGAGCACCGCTCGCGATCTCTGAAACCGCCTGGCTTAGCCGTTGCTGCGCCGCATCGAGCGCCGCCGCAACCTCTTTCCACGTGAGGCGCGATTCGTCCTTGAGCTCGAACCAGTCCTCGCCCTCGAGCGGGAAGGGCGCCGCCGCCTCACCGGTCAGCCTCGCTCGGACCTGCCCCGCGTGGTAAGCGTGATGCAGGGCCACTTCAGCGATGTTGTGCCTGCCCTTCGCGGGCCGCGTGAAGGCGGATGCCTTTTTCACATCCCCCACCGCCGCCTTGAGGTCCGAGCCATACCAGGCGCCCGGGCCGTAGCCCTCGTCCAGGATGCGGTTCAACGCCGCCGGCGGCAGGCTCGTCTTCGTCGGTGTCTTCGTCAGAGTAGCGCTCATCGTGTAACCCTCCAAAACGTGAATGACGGTTACAGACAATACCCCGATCGTGGTAACCAGTCAAATAGTTTTTGGAGGTTACACCGGGATGCCCTACAATCGGGGCCATGGCCAAGAGCACCACGCCGGCGCTGCCCGCCGAGTCGGTCGACGCGGAGCGGGTGCTGGCGTTCGTCAACACGCTCAGCAGCCGGCCGACCTCCGCCCCCGTCGAGCGTCTCGATTCCTACGAGTCGCTCGTCGCATGGGCCCGCGACGAGCACCTGGTGTCGGCGGCGGCGGCCGCTCGCCTTGCGGCCGAGGCCAGAAAGCACCCGCATCAGGCGGCGGCCGTGCTGGCGCGCGCCAAGGATTTTCGAGAAGCCTTGAATGGCCTGGCCTCGGCGATCGATACCGGGCGCCAGCCTGGCGGTGATGTGCTTGAAACGATCGGCGAATGCCTGGCCGGCGCATATGCGAACGGCCGCCTGGTCCCGCACGAAGGCGCCTTGCAGTGGGTGGCGAGCGCCGAGGACGATCTCGAGCGTGTGCTCTGGGAGATCGGCCGTGCCGCTGGGCGCCTGGTCGTGTCGCCGCGTCTCGCCAAAGTGCGCGCCTGTGCGGCATCCGACTGCGGCTGGTGGTTCGTCGACGACACAAAAAACCGCAGCCGCCGCTGGTGCGACATGAAGCTGTGCGGCAATAGGGAAAAGCTGCGGCGATTTCGCTCCAAAGGTTGAGTCCGATGTTTCACCTGTTCGCTGTT
>AR_comb_assmDRAFT_10177127_pt1 | contig 14598 bp, 9 predicted proteins | sample ArasoioldDNA_FD_10543 | JGI IMG/M metagenome (IMG submission 10543) | reverse complement strand
CCCCAGTTTCTCTCGTGTTTCAGAATGTGTCTAACACCAAGTGATTTAGCAACCTCTATTGTTTCATCCTTGCTGTTATCATCCACGAGGATCACGTCATCTACCACATTGAAATCAATTTCACGATAAGTTTTTTCTAATGTCTTTGCGGCATTATAAGCAGGCAAGACAACAACAACTTTTTTTCCCTGGATCATATGATTTATTTCCAGCCGTTAAAATATAAAACGTAAGAGAATTCTGCAAATATTTTGGTTTGCGAAAATAGACAGATTTATTTTTAAAGCTTGGAACAAAAGGGATTTTTGAACAAAAGGGATTTTGGAGTATTTTTCAACAATCAAATTCAGAAATTTTAGCCATTTTCCAGGTATCTTTTTATGAAACAAAAGACTTCGCTAAAGAAAACAGTCAACCCAAAAAAAGGCATTGCTTCCAAACCCACCAAAAGAAAACAGTTAAAAGAGGCATTTCCCGAATTCACTTTATATTTTAATAAGTATGGTCATTATATACTATTATTCACTTTAACGGTGCTCGGTTTCATCGTTTTTAGAGATTTTCTTCTGTTTAATAAGTTATACCTGTTCAAGGATATTGGAAGTGACTCGATCAATGCTAACTATCCGCACGGTTACCAGGTCGCGTACTATATGAAGCACACGAGCTTGTTTCCAAAGTGGTCCTTTTACCAGGGTATGGGTCAAAATATCTTTCCCCTTTCGATCCCAGATCCTTTTTATTTCCTACTCATGCTTGCGGGAGAAAATAATCTTGCTTATGGAATCGCGATAATGGAGGTCATAAAGGTGCTTTGCGCTGGAATTTTATTTTATCTTTTTCTCACGAAAATCAATTTAGGCCCTTATGCCGCCCTGGTGGGGTCTATTTGCTATGCGTTTTCTTCTTTTATCATTTTAGGCGGAGCCTGGAATATTTTTTCAACAGAAGCCGTCTATTTCGCATTATTACTGTTTGCCTTTGAAAAACTATTCCAGGAAAACAAGATGCTGTTATTTCCAATTGCCGTTTGCCTTATCTGCATAAATCAGCCTTTTGATCTGTTCCCCATAACCCTGTTTTTGATTATTTATATTTTATTTCGCCTGTATCCCACGCAGCCTCTCCTGACAAAAAAGACTGGAATATTCCTGGCAAAGATTGCAGGGCTGGGAATTTTAGGAATTTTGATGAGTTCCTTTTTCCTTTTTGCTGATCTACTCCAAATGATAGAGAGCCCCCGTGTCGGAGGCGAATCTTCTTATTTTTCGAAATTGCTTTCCGCTCCTATTTTCGGCGTGGAAGGGAGCATGCATAATGCGACGGCATTGTTGCGCTTTTTTTCTGCCGATATGCTGGGAACCGGAAGTTCGTTCAATGGCTGGTATAATTATCTGGAGGCCCCTTTGTTTTATTTTGGCTTGATCAATCTTTTATTGTTCCCGCAGGTTTTTCCTTTTCTTGATAAGAAAAGACGGATGGTTTACTCTTTGTTTATCCTGTTATTTATTCTTCCTATTCTTTTCCCATTCTTCAGATACGCTTTCTGGCTTTTCACTGGTGATTATTATCGTTTATATTCTTTGTTTGTTGTTGTAAGTCTTTCCATTTGCAGCCTGAATGCATTGAACTTTATTGACCGGCAATTCAAAGTCAATTATGTTGTTTTGGCAATCAGCCTGATCACGCTGCTGATCATTTTATTTTATCCCTATTCCAGGGAGCAAGAAATTGCAGATACAAGTATGCAGTCTGCTGCTTGCCTTTTCTTAATATTCTACGCCGTATTGATTGCATCAATGTCCTCCAGGCGAATCGGTAATGTCAGCAAACTTTTGGCATTGCTGCTAGTTTGTACGGAGCTCATCATTTTTTCCAACAGAACGATTAACAGCAGGCCCGTTATCACAGGGGCAGAATTCAAATCAAAAACCGGGTACAACGATTATACAAAAGACGCTGTTGCTTATTTAAAGGAAAGAGATAAAGGTTTCTACAGGATCCAGAAAGAGTATGCGTCCGGTACGGCTATGCACGGAAGTATGAATGACGCCCAGGTTCAGAATTTTTATGGGACTCTGTCTTATAATTCATTCAACCAGATAAACTATATAAAATTCCTTGATGAGTTGCATATTATTGATGGAAAAAATGAGATCCAGACAAGGTGGGCTGCGGGGTTCACAAATGCTCCTTTCCTTCATCCATTTGGCAGCATAAAATATGCTCTGACAAAAGAGAAGAACTCCCGGCTGCTGGCCGTTAATTATGATTCAATGGCAAAGGTTGGCGATGTAATAATCCTGAAAAACAAATATTCATTGCCCTTAGGGTTTAGCTATAATAAATACATTCCGAAATCTGTATTTCATAAGTTCAGCGATCATCAAAAGCGGGCTACACTTTTCAAAGCCTTTGTTCTCGATGACAGCCTGATCCATGAAATTAAGGGCATGCCTGAATTCAAGGAAAGTGATACCACTGCTATCTTCCAATGGACAGATTATGCAAATGATATCGCCCAGCTAAAAAAAGATACATTAGCGATAAAAACTTTTAATCAGAATTTTATCGACGGTGAAGTCACTTCCACTGAAAAAAAAGTCCTTTTCTTTTCTATTCCCTTTGACCCGGGCTGGACAGTGAGAGTGGATGGGAAACCTGCGAAATTGCTTTTAGCCAATATCGGCTTCTCGGGTGTCCTTTTAGAACCAGGTAAACACCAGGTTGAATTGTCATTTCTGCCACGATTTTATAAAACCGGTGCCATTTTCTCATTTATAGGCATAATAATGTTCTTAATCATCATTACGTTAATATATTTCCTGGATTCTAGAAACAACAGAAGTCAGCAAACAAATTAAGCATTCAATTTTGCCTGAATAAATAAATCCCATCAGAATGACCCGCCTCCGTCACCACATTTCATCGCTGCTTATCCTGTTCTTCCTATGTTTCTTTTCCAGAACTGAAGCGCAAACAAACGACGACGCGAAAATTCAATACTATAATAACCTGGCGACAATCTCTATCAATAAATTCAGATTTGAGAAAGCTGAAGCATATTGCGATTCCGCTTTACAGATTCATGCTAATGCAGCAACGTACTACCTACGGGCGTATATCGATAATTATCGGCGCAATTGGGACGGGGCTATAGAGAATGGAAACCGGTCAATAGAACTTGACAGCAACAATCTACAGGCCTATTCGGTTCTTTTCAATGCTTATTATAATACACAAAAATGGGACGATGCTTTGAATGTTGGGGAAAAAGCAGGAAGGGCAGATCCAACCGCATCAACAAGCGAAAATATAAAATTTGCCCTGGCTTCCCAGCAAAGTAAAAATATTTCCAGGTTAATTCTGCTGGCTTGTTTTCTTATTGTTTCAATAATTTTCACCATCCCCCTATTTCGACATACCAAAAAAAAAATCACTTACCTGACTTCAGCCACATATCCTAATTTATCCCTATTAATCCTGGTCACAGCTGCGGTTAGCTGTTTTTTGTATATCACATTTTTTGCCCTATCTAAATGGATCTGGTCGCTAAATCCACCCGTTGCCCCTTCAGCGCTCACTCCCTTTATCCGAGTATTTATTTCTGAACACGATGGCGTCGAAAGTTTTTTTCTATATGTCACCATGTTTATCGATATTCTTGTTTCTTTTTTAATCACAATCTGGTTAATAAAATTACAACCCGATAAACTTGGGTTTTTACTTATATCAATAATCTTAATAATTATTTCGGGATACTATTTTTTAAAAATTGGTTTCTCTCCTCCATTGCCTGATATTCATGCAATCAACGAAACTCAGTTTCCAGTTGTTGTCATTGTTATTGGTCTCTTAAGCATACTACTGTTTTATTTGTATAAAAAAAGCAGGCTAGTTGTCAGCATAATAATTCTGCTACTTATCGCTTTTGTTTCTCTTATCAGTGCTTATCCTACCAGCAAGGTCGATTTAATGTATGTGCTCGCACCTGCTTTACGCCTGGCCGACGGTTTTAAGGTTTCCGAGATTTATTTCCAGTACGATCTTTTGCTTTCCTTTTTAGGGTCTTGCTGGATAAAATTCCTTTTACCTTTGGATTGGTTCTCTTATCTCGGACAAGTATCATACTTTTTATTTTTCACAGGCGCATTCATATTTGCCCAACGTTTTTTTAACAACAAAGCGCTTTCGGTATTTTTTATTCTTGCCTTACTAATTGTTCGGTATTATTCGGTGTGGGAGGCAGGGGTCAGCATAATTCAATCAACGCCACTTCGCCTTGATCTTTGGTTAATTTTGTTGTGGCTGGTGTACCTAAAAGGAGCTTATCACTGGTTAACCGGATTATCCCTTGCATTCCTTTTGATATTTCACCGAAACCTTGGACTACTATATACAGCCTCCTATTTCGTATTAATAGCACTCCTTTTTGCAATCGATGTCCTTTCTCTACCAAAGGAAAAAAGAAAAAACATCAGCACATTCATAGCTGTTTTCCAAAAACATTTTCGTTTGAATAGGCTGAACTTATTGTTAATTGGAATTTCTGTGATTACCTGCTTCTTATTATTCGGAGATTTTTTTTCACGCAGTGGAGTTGAGTATCGGAAATATGGAATTGGAATGTTACCTATTGAACGAAATTCATTTTATTGGTATATACCTGTTTTGCTAAGTAGCGCATCTATCTTATTATATTCTTATAGAAATAAATTAACAATAAAATATTTTACAAGCGGCATCTTTATTATCCTGCTTGCCATTGCCAACTCCATGTATTTTTTTGGAAGAAGTCATGAAAATAATATTCTGAATATTTCAGGAATCCTGGTTCTTGCTCTATTTGTTTGTTTCGACTTGATTATATTTTCAGTTTCACAGGAAACAGTGAAAAATCCGCAAGTGAAATCTAAAAAAACGTTTTTAAAAAAATCAAACCCCGGAAAAACTAAAGTAGCCCTTCTTCTACCTTTTCTTTTCATACTACTGTGCAGCTACTATTACGCAAACAGAATAACGGAAAAAATTTCCAACCAGGTTGACAACCTCAGCAAGTTTCAATTTGTCTACCCGCTGGATGCTTCTATTGACACGGGAGCTGTTAAAGAGATTACACACCACAGTAGTAAGGTTTATTTTCTGGATTTTCATGCAGATTTTTATTTCTATTATTATGGGAAATATACGCCGCAAGGATATTATAATCCATCTGCCACCTGGATATTTAAAAAAGATTTCATCAATTTCTTGCAAACCTTGCTCAATGACCATTATTACATTGTCATGCTTGCAAGAAAATTTGATTCTTTTAGTGAATTTTTATCTTACCTTGATTATAATAGCTCTATTGAAAAAAATAATTTGATAACTATCTCGAAGGAACCTATTCCGCATTTACTCTCAAATGACGGTAATGAATTATTTCATATCGCCATGAAGGACAGTTCGTCAATTGATGGAATTGAACATGCCGGGTTGGTTCTCACCAAAAATTTTACTATTGAAGCTCTCGTCAGGCCGGTTGGGAACCAGGCACCCAATGCAACTATATTAAGCAATTGGAACAATTTCGCGGGATTTCCAGGTATTACTTTACAAGCGAATGGGTCAGTTCCGGGTCAATATATGTTCAGATGCGTATCGGGGTCCATAGCCACACAGAATATTATTTTTGCATTGGAAAATAACCAATGGCATTATTTGACCATTGGGGTTTCTGATAGCAGTCTAAAAGTTTACGACTGGGGAAGGCTAATTGCTGACAGTAAAGTCACAACCTCGATCCAAAACAGCGATGAGCCCCTGACTATCGGAAATAGACCAAGAAGAGACGCTCATTTTAATGGATTCATCAGGGAAATTAAAATCGCCAATGGCCTAAATGAATCTGGCATTCCGGAAAAAGCGGCGCAGCTGTCGAAAAAAATGAATACCAGCTCTTATTAAAGAAATGTCAACTATTTCAATTCTGGGTAATAAGTTATATTTTTCCAAACATGAAGCATTTACAATTACAGGGCAAATTGCGAACGATCCTGTTAAAGATGCATTTTGAAGCAAATTCAGGTCATATAGGTTGCTCGCTGAGTTGCATTGATCTGCTGATCGCCATTTTAAAATACATGAATGAGGATGACTCTTTTATTTTATCAAAAGGCCACGCTGCTTCTGCTTTGTATGTGGTGCTAAATGAAATGGACAAGATTTCAGACCTGGACATGCAATCTTATTATAAAGACGGAACTAAATTGCCGGCGCACCCGGCCCCAGCGAAAATTCCCGCCATTAATTTTGCTACCGGTTCTCTCGGGCATGGACTTCCGTTGGCAGTAGGTGTGGCAAAAGCAAAAAAAATAAAAAAAGAGAAAGGATACAGCTTTGTTTTGATGAGCGATGGCGAAACAAATGAAGGAACCACATGGGAAGCCGCACATTTTGCACTGTCAAATCATTTGGACAACCTCGTTGTTTTTGTTGACAAGAACGGTTTACAGGGTTTTGCCCGGACAAAGGAAGTCCTAGGAGACACCGCACCTCTTGATCTTTGGAAAGCAATTGGGTTTGATGTGATAGAGGTTGACGGCCACAACATCGAATTGGTGTTGAATGCAAAAACAACCATAGTGGAAAAGGATAATGGCAAACCTAAATTGATCATCGCTAATACGGTCAAGGGCAAAGGCGTGAGTTTTATGGAGAATAAACTGGAATGGCATTATTTGCCGATCAATAAAGATTTGTTGGAACAAGCGCTTGCCGAAATAAAAACCAATTATCAATTATAGCACCAGTCATAATTCTACCATGCGAAAACATTTTTCCTCCTATATAGAAAAATTTTTAGACCAGAACGATGATCTTGTTTTCATTACGGGTGACCTTGGCTACAATGCCCTTGAGAATGTGCAACAAAGGCTTGGTGAAAAATTTATTAATGCGGGTGTTGCTGAACAAAATATGACCAGCATGGCTGCCGGCATTGCTTCACAAGGTTTCAGAGTGATCTGTTATAGCATTGCGCCTTTTGCCGTTTTTCGCTGCCTGGAACAAATAAGAAACGACATCTGCTTTCACAACCTTCCCGTATTTGTAGTGGGCAATGGTGGTGGATATGGGTATGGCATCATGGGTTCTTCTCATCATGCACTTGAAGATATTGCTTGTTTAAGTGGGTTACAAAACATGCAATGTTATGTTCCTGCATTTATTGAAGATCTGAAATTCTGCATGGATCAAATGTTCAATAACAGAACACCCGCTTATTTACGTCTGGGTTTGGGAAAGAACATTCCGGCGGACTTAACCATCAACGATTTTGGTGCTGCGACAGCTCAAAACAGCGATCAAAAACTCACAGTGATCGTTCAGGGACCTGTGGCAAACAATCTTTATGCTGCGCTCAATGATTTTGATCTGAAAAACGAAGTGGCCGTTTTTGTAATTAATAAGATGCCGCTGAAAGTGTTACCGAAAGAAATTGAAGAAAGCATTTCTAAAACTAATAACGTGCTGAGCATAGAGGAGCACATCGCTGTCGGTGGGTTGGCAAGCTCTGTTGCCTTAGTGGCCAGCGAAAAAGGAATTCCCATAAATAAATTTGTCAGCCTGCATGCAAAAGGATATCCCAACGGACTTTACGGCAGCCAGGCTTATCACCAGCAACTATCAGGCTTAGATGCAAAAAATATTTCTTCAGTCATCAGTTCTTTCTTTATCAAAAGCTATGTTTAATCATTCTGAATTAAAATCAAAAATCAAAAATTTAGAAGGCCCCATTTTAGTTTTTGGTGCAAGTGGTTTTATCGGTATCAATATCTTCAATGAAATTTTAGCTGTTCGCGACGATTGTTTTGCCATCACCCATGATGCAATGAATGCCTGGCGATTGAAACTTTCCAATACCCCATTCAACAATATTGTTCACTGCGATATTACATCCTTTGTTTCGGTAAAAAATCTTTTTGAAAAATACCGTCCTAAGACAATCTTTAATCTTGCCGCATATGGGGCCTACAGTAAGCAAAAAGATGTCAGGCTTATCTATGAGACCAATGTGAACGGAACAGTAAATATTTTAGAGAACTGCGCCGACGTGAAAGCATATGTTCATGCTGGCAGCAGCTCTGAATATGGAACAAATTCAGCTGCACCTGATGAATCCGATACGCTGGAACCAAATAGCCATTATTCCGCTTCAAAAATCTCTGCATCCTATATTATCCATTATTACGCCAATTTTAAAAATATTAATGCGCTAAATCTTCGTTTGTATTCCGTCTATGGGTACTGGGAAGAACCGGACAGGCTCATTCCGAGGATCATAGAACGGGCAAGACAAAACGGATATCCAACATTGGTTGAAAAAGAAATAAGCAGGGATTTTGTTTTTGTAATGGATGCCGTGGAAGCGTTTGTTGATGCGGCCTTGAACATGAACGAAAAAATAAAAGGAAGATCATTCAACATTTGTTCCGGCAAAAAAATTACTCTTGAAGAATTAGTCAATACGGTCAAGCAAAAATTCCGAATTAATGCTGATCCTGTGTGGGGAACTATGGAAAACCGGCAGTGGGATCTGAAAGATTGGTACGGAAACCCGGAAAACACCAGCAAAGAATTAGGTTGGGCTGCAAAAACAGCATTGGCGGACGGCCTGGCTGCCACATATAAATGGCATGAACAGATTGCCTATACAGAAAATATTCTGCCTGCCTTTGCCAAGCCAAGATTGAACGCAAAGATCACGGCTATAATTGCCTGTTATAAAGATGAGCAGGCCATCCCTATCATGTATGAGCGTCTTGTGAAAATGTTCAATGAAACAAAGGTCCGCTATGAAATAATATTTGTGAATGATGGCTCTCCCGACAATTCAGAAAAGGTAATTGCTGACATAGTTGCCAGGGATTATAATGTTATTGGGATAACACATTCCCGGAATTTCGGTTCGCAATCAGCATTCCTCAGCGGGATGGAAATTGCTACGGGTGATGCGGTTGCTCTTTTGGATGGAGATCTTCAGGATCCGCCCGAAGTGATCCCGAAATTATATCAGAAATGGATGGAGGGTTATGATGTGGTCTACGGAAAAAGAGTGAAGAGAGAGGCCAGTTTCATTATGAATGTGTTGTACAAACTATTTTACAGAACCTTCCGTAAGCTATCATACATCCATATACCTGTAGATGCTGGTGATTTTTCTCTCATGGACAGGAAAGTTGTGAGGGAGTTGAATAAGTTGCCGGAGAAAGAAGTTTTTTTGCGAGGGCTGAGAGCCTGGGTGGGCTTCAAACAAACGGGGGTTGATTATGTGCGTCCTGAAAGAATGTTTGGAAAAAGCACTAATAACTTTAGAAAAAATGTCCAGTGGGCAAAGAAGGCGATTTTCTCTTTCAGTTTTGTACCCCTGGAAATCCTCAGTTATGTTGGGCTCGTCTTAACGGGTGTGGCTTTCCTGGGAATTTTAGTTCAGGTGGCTCTGAGGTTTATTCTACCGAATGCCCCTCAAGGTTTTACCACTGTGATTGTTCTGATACTATTTTTTGGTGGGGTCCAATTATTAGCGATCTCTGTTTTAGGAGAATATTTGTCTAAAATTTTTGAGGAGGGAAAGAGCAGGCCAAAATTTATCAGGAGATCCATCCTTTATAAGGGAAAGAAATTAGACTCAGCGGCTGAAATAGAAAATTTCAAAAGTAATATCAAGTAAGATCATAATTCAGATTCATTCAAAAAAATGGCAGAGAAATTCAAGCCCATCTCAAACACTCCACCTGATACCACGCTTGGGAAGATAAAATTCTATGGTAGAATTTTATTGGACCTTCAGATTCTGACAATATATCGGCATTTAAAAAAAGAATTGCCTGATTACAGGGGAAATATACTTGATGTTGGATGTGGTCAATCCCCCTATCGTTTCCTACTGGCACACGACACGCATTATTTTGGCATCGATATCGTGGATGCGGACAAATTCGATTATAGTAATCCCTTAATTACTCCGTTTAATGGTGAGGATATACCGTTCGAAGATGAAAAATTTGATGCATTTCTCTGCACCGAAGTTTTAGAACATGTCGAGAAATACCAAAGACTAACCGATGAAATCTTTCGGGTGTTAAAAAAAGAAGGAAAAGGCGTCGTGACTATACCATGGAGTGCTCGTTATCACTATATACCCTGGGACTATTTCCGATATACTCCAAGCAGTATAAAAACAATTTTTTCAAAGTTTTCCTCGGTTGTTATAAAACCAAGAGGCACCGATATTGCGGCAATTGGTTCAAAGATTATCGTTTTATTTTTTAGAAATCTTCTCCCACAAAAAACTTGGAAGTACATTTTTATTCCCATTTGGATTATTCTGAGCCCCATACTTATTATTACGGTGGTCATTTCGCACATTTCTTTACTCCTAAATTTAGGGTCCAGCGAGGACCCCTTGGGCTACACAATTTTGGTAAAAAAATAATTTATAATTGTAATTCCACTTGAATGATTGTAAAGGATGATCGTAGTCATAATCAAATTTATAAGCCCTCATATACTACTACTAGACGATTGGAGCGAAGGGCAGAATACATTATCACCCAATTCGGCACGGCGAAACCAAATGACATTCTTGAAATTGGTTGCGGCATAGGTACCATGGCGAACATGATGGCTAAGAAAACCGAATCAAACATTCTTGGAATTGACCTCTGCGTACCATTCATTACACACGCCCAAAAAAATTTCCAACGGGCAAATCTTTCATTTGCGGTAATGGATTTCAACAAACCTGGCGATTTCAATGGCCGCAAATTTGATTATATAATCGGAAATGGAATTCTTCACCATCTGTATTTTCATCTGGAAGACGCGTTAACAACTATAAAAAATTTACTGAGGCCTGGCGGCAAGATCATTTTCCTTGAGCCCAATATATATAACCCTTATTGCTGGATGATCTTTTCCTTCCCCTATTTTAGAAAGAAGGCTCATCTCGAGCCAACTGAAATGGCATTCAGCAAATCATTTATTACCAGGAAGCTTTTAGCTGTCGGGTATAAAACCATTAAAGTTGAATACAGAGATTTTCTATTGCCAGGGATTCCCAAGTTCTTGGTAAGGCCATCCATCGCCATTGGTGCCATAGCAGAAAAGGTCCGCATCATCAAAATGTGTTCGCAATCAATTTTTATTACTGCAGAAAATTAGAAATAACCGTAAGTGACTTTTTTACATTCTAAGGATAGGTTTATTGGTCGATTTCTCCTGGCTCTTTTTCCTATTGAAAAAAATAAGAAGCAATGATAGGCTACCCAAAACAACGATCATCACAATTTGCAGGCTGTGCAAAAGAGTGGCAAAGGCAAGCCCATCCTGTTGAGAAAGCCCGTAAAGCATCAGACCCTGTGATACCAGCAAATGATATGCACCAATACCACCTTGCACCGGTGCTGCCATTCCCAGGCCACCTAATGTGAGAACAAAAAGTGCAGCACTTAATCCTAAACCACTTGTAACAGGCAAGGCAAAAAAGCAAAGCCAGGCACTCAAAAAGTATAACACCCAAATTAATATTGAATGCAAAATAAATAGCCATGGCCGCTCCAACGTAACAATTGCTCTTAATCCGCCGATCAATTCTTTAATGAAATGAGATATTGCTGATTCTTTTCCTTTCTCTTTTTGTTTCTTTCTCAAATAGAATATTACAAAACAAACAAGAATAATAAGAACTAACCCCGCGCCAATGGCAACGGGAGACGTTATAATCGATTTAAACTTTCCAAATAAAGGATCAATAATATTTTTAGTAAGAAAATTTCCGAGTCTTTTGAATTCAATAATAGCAGTAAGCATTAAACAGATCAAAAGGCTGATCACATCAACGATCCTCTCAATGATCACTGTTCCTAATAAACTGCCGAAAGGTATGGATTCAACCTTGCCCAGTGATCCACAACGAGTTACTTCGCCTAATCGCGGAAAAGCAAGATTTGCAAAATAGCCGATCGTCACTGCATAAAAAGTATTCTTTAACCTTGGCTTATAGCCTAACGGTTCAATTAATAAGTTCCAGCGATAAGCCCGGCTGACGAGTGCGATAATGGAAGGAACTAATGAGAGCAGAACCCAGAATATATTAGCCCGGAATATTTCGTTGGCAATCTTATTTATACTGATTCCCTTGAAAGCAAATAGAAGCAAGCCAAAAGCAATTGCCAACAGAAGTACCAATCTCAAAATTGAATAAGTTTTTGATCTCATGACGGCTTGTAATTTTTTAGAACACAAGCCAAATAAGATCTTTTAGAAATGAACTTCACGATGTAAAGTCTTTGGATTTTATGGTAAGACAGTAATGACAGCTTTTATTTCTTTACTAAACTAAACAAAAGATTTTCCAGTTGATCGATCTGATCATCCTGTGAAAAGTTGTCCTCAATATGTTTTTTTGCATTGATTGACAATTCTTTCAACAATGGATCATTAGAAATTAGATCAATCATTTTATCAATAAAGCCATCTATATTTACAATATCTCCATAAACAACTCCGCTTTTATATTCAGGGAAATACCTAACCACATCTTTAATTCTTGTGCATAGCACTGGGCTACCTCCTGCGAGACAATTCAAAACCTTTATTGGAATTATATCTTTTGTTATTGAATTAATAAAAAAGGGATTCAGGGATAGATCGGCTATTTTAATAAAGTCAGGCATTTCATTGTAAGGCCTTAGGCCCGTCAATATCACACAATCCTTCAGATTTTTTTCATCAACAATCTTCTTTAATTTGTTGTCTAAATCACCTTTCCCAACTATTAGTAGTTTCGCGTTGGGAACTTTATTCCTTATTTTTTCAAATCTTTCCACGATCAAATCAATTCCCGAAAACACATAAGTGGTTCCCAAAAAAATAAATATTTTATCGGTTTCTTTTAACCCATATCTGCTGAGCAGTTCCCTATTCTTTTCCTTTCTTTCAAAAAAAGATATGTCAACACCGTGCATTAATATTTTGACTCTATCCTCAATATTTTTTCCAGCAATCTTATTTACATATTCGGTCATAGCTTCATTGATCAGGCAAACAACGTCTGCATTTCGGTATATATAACGCTCTCCGAAATAAAGAGGCAGCATAGTGTAATAATTTCTTCTTAGAAGGTGATAGGCATCGAGAACCCTGTAAACAACAGGTACTTTATATTTCTTACATAATCGGACCGTATTTGTTCCATTCGTAAAAACGGAATAGAGAAAGACAATGTCGATTTCTCTATTTTTTAATTTGGCCTCAATTATTTTTTTATAATTGATTCTACCGCTGATATTCTTGATAACAGGAAGATTAATATAGGGAGTATTTTCCAATGTTACCTCGGCTATTCCTGTCCTGGAGTACCTTCTTTTTTGATAAACGTGATCACCTGTATCATCATAATCAATTACAGAAACATTATGTCCTTTCTTTGCCAGTAGTTCAGGAAAAAGTTGATATTCATAAACTAATTTTTTGGCATAGCTTACTTCGTGAATTACTACAATGTTTAACCTCTTCATTATTCGTTTTATTTCCTAAAATCGAGCTATTTAGATAGTTTTGGAAGATTGTACCGGGCCACAAAATAATTAAATCACAAAGAAAAAAATATTAGAATTATCAGGTGAGGTATATTGAGGGTTTATTGTCCTTCCATGTATCCGAACCAAACTGAAAAATTTTGTTTTAGTACTTTAAATGATTTAAATAAAAATATTCGATGTTCAATAATGAAGTCTTATTAATAACCGGGGGAACAGGTTCTTTTGGAAATGCTGTACTCAGGAGGTTTTTGGATTCTTCTTTGCGTGAAATCCGAATCTTCAGTCGTGACGAAAAAAAGCAGGATGACATGCGAAGGCGCTATAACAATTCTAAGGTGAAATTTTACATTGGTGACGTTAGGGATGCTGGAAGTGTTACAACAGCGATGCGTGGTGCGGATTATGTTTTTCATGCTGCAGCTTTAAAACAAGTCCCTTCCTGCGAATTTTACCCATTACAAGCTGTGCGAACAAATGTATTGGGAACTGAAAATGTATTGGAAGCGGCCATCACAATTGGTGTTAAACGTGTGATCTGTTTAAGCACTGATAAAGCAGTTTATCCGATCAATGCCATGGGAATTTCTAAGGCTATGATGGAAAAAGTAGCCGTTGCAAAGTCACGTGAAAGCGAGAATACTACAATATGTGTTACGCGTTACGGCAATGTGATGGCGTCTCGAGGTTCGGTAATTCCACTATTTATCAATCAAATTTTGGCCAATCAGGTTATTTCAGTAACAGACCCACATATGACCCGTTTTATGATGAGCTTAGACGGTGCGGTTGACCTTGTGCTCTACGCCTTTAAAAATGGAAAATCGGGTGATACTTTTGTACAAAAATCCCCTGCGGCTACCATTGATACCTTAACACTAGCCTTGAAAAAGATTTTAAATGCACCTGAACATCCCGTTAGAGTTATCGGCACAAGACACGGCGAAAAATTACATGAAGTTTTATTGAGTAGGGAAGAAATGGCCAGGTCAGAAGATCTTGGTGATTATTATCG
>AR_comb_assmDRAFT_10246778_pt1 | contig 14608 bp, 10 predicted proteins | sample ArasoioldDNA_FD_10543 | JGI IMG/M metagenome (IMG submission 10543) | reverse complement strand
CAACACCCCGAAGAACCGTTCGGTGAGGTCGCCGTCGCGGCCAGCTATCTATTTGAAGAGCTTTTCCGTCAAGGCGTTCTGAGCAGCGACTTCTTTCTGAATGAAAAACGATTCCTCAATGGAATCGAAGGGAAGCCCAATACCGAGAGAATGAAGAGTTTCGAAGAAGCCATCTCCCTTGCCCGTAAGCTAGCCAAGAAACGGCTTGCAAAGGACGCCAGAGAGCCGGAAGCCCTTTTTGCGCTGACGCTGGCCGCGGGCATGGAATCGAACGCCGACATGATGCTCAGGAAGCAGCATATCGAGAGTCTGAAGCAGCTCAAGGAAGCCAACGAATACGCCAAGCAATTGCTGGCGGAGCAACCAGGCGCGGACGATGCATATGTCGCCTTGGGCTCCGCCAATTACATCATCGGAAGTCTTTCCGGCGGAGCGCGCTTCATGCTGTGGTTTGGGGGAATCCACGGAGACAAGAAGCTCGGTATGGAACAGCTGAAAAAAACGATTGATAACGGACGGTACCTGCAGCCGTTTGCGAAGATCTTACTGGCACTGGCCGCCCGCAGGGAAAAGCAAAACATCGTGGCGCAAAGACTCCTTCGCGAATTGAGCGAAGAATATCCAGAAAGCCCGCTTTTCGCGACGGAATATGCAAAAGCTATGGCCGCAGCCTCGGGGGAGTCAACTCGGGTGCCGCGCTCGTTTTGCGGCCAGGGATTTGACCACTAGGGTCTCCAATACGCGTTGTTCCACATCCGCGAGCTTCTTGATGTAGAGGCAGCCCTTGCCGGTCGTATGCTTGCCGAGTTTTGCGAGCAGCGCCGTAGCCTCGCTAAACCCGGTCTCCCATACAGAACAGTTGCGGCCCTCTCATTGCTGCGTTTGTCTGAATTTGGATGCAGCTCATCCAAATTTTGCGTTTGCCTCCTTCGAAAGTTGCCGCTAACTTGGCACCAGAGTTTTCAAATGAACTGCAGGTCACGACTCGATGGTTGCGTCATCCGGTGACCTCGTTCTCTCCGTTCTTTCCAGGTCGAAAGAACCCCGCTAGGCAGCGTTGCTCGGTTCGATCCTTCCGGATACCACGTCGTGTCCGCCAGTAAGAAAAGGCCCTCAAGAGGGCCACACATGATGAGTCCTCGCAACAGTCTGACTCATCAGAAGTGCGCGGAAACGACGGGTGCAGATGCATTTACCTTTATTGGAACGGGCCAAAGAACAGAGCCTCACGTTCGCCTTTACGCCCCAGAGTCAGTCGCCCTCCGCGGGCGCACCGCACTGCTCGACTTCCCTTGATCACACCACAGCGCGAATTCCTCAGCGCGCCTTGGAACTTGGCGAACAATACCGCTTTCACTTCGACATGACAAAATGCATCGGCTGCAAGTGTTGTGTCGTCGCGTGCAACGAGCAGAACGGAAATCCCGAGCGCATCAACTGGCGGCGCGTAGGCGAAATCGAGGGCGGTTGGTACCCAAATACGCAGCGGTTGCATTTGTCGATGGGTTGCAATCATTGTTTAGAACCAACCTGCCTTGCCGGTTGTCCGGTTGACGCCTATTCAAAGGATCCTGTCACCGGAGTTGTGATCCACAGCGCCGATACCTGCATCGGCTGCCAGTACTGCACCTGGAATTGCTCCTACGGAGTTCCCCAATACAATCCGGAGCGCGGCGTGGTGGGCAAGTGCGACATGTGCCACAACCGCCTTGCCGAAGGCCGCGAACCCGCTTGCGTTGGAGCGTGTCCGGAAGGCGCCATTCAAATTGAAATCGTCAACGTGGCCGAATGGAAGCGGAATTATGCGGCCAGCGCTAACGCTCCCGGCCTTCCCTCCGCGGACGATAGCCTTTCCACGACGCGCATCACGCTGCCGGCCAATCTTCCGCCAGACACGCGCAAGGTGGATCTGAATCGCGTTCGGCCGGAGCATCCGCACTGGCCACTGGTATTCATGACCGTGCTGACGCAGCTATCGGTCGGAGCGTTCGCCACCATCTGCATGCTGCAAATTTTCGGTCAGAAAGCGCGGCTCAACATTGCGGCGCTGGTTTCGCTGACGCTGGGCGGGCTTGCGCTCGGCGCTTCCACCCTGCATCTGGGGCGGCCAATCCATGCCTATCGAGCGTTGAAAATGTGGAAACGCTCGTGGCTCAGCCGTGAAGTGCTGCTCTTCGCATGTTTTTCCAATGTGGCATTCCTTTATGCGGCTCTGCTGTGGTTGAACTTGCCTGGCAGCCGCGCTGCGGGCGCTCTCACCGTCCTTGCCGGAGTTGCGGGCGTGACGGCAAGCGCCTGCATCTACCTGGTTCGACCGAGGCCCGCGTGGCGCAGCAAACACACGCTGGCAGAGTTCTATCTGACGGGGGCGCTGCTGGGGCCGTTTTTCGCGGTAAATGCCGGCCTCGGCGCGCGGCAGTGGCTGATTACAGCGATTGTCGGCGTATCCGCTTTGATTCTGCTCAACCTGGCACTCAAGTTTCTTTGGCTCGTCAGTTCTGAAACGTTTGAACTAAAAGCGAGCGCACGCCTGCTCTCGACTCAACTGCGCTCCGTGTTGCTGGTGCGCAGCGCTCTCCTCGTCCTGGGAGGCATCGTTCTGCCGCTGCGTTCTTCAAGTCCAGCTACGTTGGCTATCGGCCTTGCCGCCGTATTCGCTGGAGAAATTCTGGGCCGCTATCTGTTTTTTGTCAGCGTCGTTCCGAAAAACATGGCTGCCTCGTATTTGAGCAGCCGAAAGGCGGCCGCATGACGCTGAAGCGGCGACTTGGCCTGGACATTCTTGCCGGTAAATATTCCTATTGCGCCGATCCGGTGATGGGATTTACTTCCGCGCAAAAGATTCCCGATTCTTGGGTGGCGACCACCTGCGGCTACTGTTCGGTCGGCTGCGGAATGCTCATCGGCGTGAAAGCGGGCAAAGCGGTCAGTGTGCGCGGCAATTCCGATCATCCGGTCAACCGCGGAATGTTGTGCCCCAAAGGCCTCTCGGAGCACCACACCATCGAAGTGGAAACACGCGCGCGCTATCCGCTGCTGCGCAAGAACGGCAAGCTGGTTCGCGTGGGCTGGGACGAAGCTCTGGAAACGATGATCACGCGATTCCGCGCAGTGCAGGAAAAATACGGTCCGGAAGCGCTCGGGGTTCTCAGCACCGGCCAGTTGGTCACCGAGGAGTTTTACGCGCTGGGCAAACTAGTGCAGCTCGGCTTCGGCACTAAAAATTTTGATGGAAACACCACGCTGTGCATGGCCAGCGCGGTTTCCGGCTACAAGCGTTCGTACGGCAGCGACGGTCCCCCGGGTGCTTATGAAGACCTGGAAAAAGCCGACGTGATTCTGCTGCTTGGCGCGAACATCGCGGACAACCATCCGATCCTATGCCAGCGCCTGGAAGCCAACAAATCCAAAGTGCTGATTGTTGCCGATCCGCGGGTGACTAAAACCGCGATGATGGCCGACGTCTATCTTCCTCTGCAGCCGCGCTCGGACATCGCGCTGATCAACGGAATGATCCACCTGCTCATCACCAATGAACTGATCGATCGCGAATACATCGCCGCGCACACCAATGGCTTTGACGCCCTGGAAGAATCGTTGCGCAAATACACCCCCGAGTTTGTCTCGCGAATCACCGGCGTCGCACAGGAACTGCTCATCAAAACGGCTTTGCTTTATGGGCAAGCCGAAGCGCCGTTTATCGGCTGGACCATGGGCGTCAACCACAGCACCAAGGGAACGGAAACGGTAAACGCGATCAATAATCTGGCCCTGGTTACCGGCAACCTCGGCCGTCCCGGCGCTTCTCCTTTTTCTATCACGGGTCAATGTAACGCGATGGGCACGCGCGAAGCGGGCTTTACTTCCAGCCTGCCGGGCTACCGGAAATTTGAGTGTGCGAAGGATCGCGAAGACCTGGCCCGCCTGTGGAATATAGATGCCGGCCGCATTCCCACCTCGCGCGGCCTGGCATATCCCGACATTGTAGAAGCCTCCCTGGCCAAGAAGATTCGTGCGCTCTGGGTGATCGCCACCAATCCCATCGTGTCCTTTCCCAATCTCGGAGTGCTGCAACAAAGCCTGGAAGCTCTGGACTTTTTCCTGGTGCAGGATGGTTTTCATCCCACGCCTACTTCCGAACTTGCCGATCTCGTTCTTCCGGCCGCGATTTGGGGCGAAAAAGAAGGCACTTACACCAACTCCGAACGCCGCGTCAGCAAAGTGAACGCCGCGGTTGCGCCCCCGGGCGAAGCAAAACCAGACTTTCAGATCTTTCTTTCCATCGCGGAAAAGATCGGTTGCCAGCAGGAACTCTTCCCTGGCTGGCGCGAACCCCGAGATGCGTTTGAAGAATGGAAGCGCGTCTCCGCCGGACGGCTTTGCGACTATTCCGGTCTTGATTACCCGCTTATTGAAAGCCATGGCGGAATCCAGTGGCCTTTTCCGGCCGGCGCAACCGAAACCAGCACCACCCGCCTGTATGCGGACGGAAACTTTCCCACCGAGGATGGCAAGGCCCATCTCCTGCCGACCGAATGGGAGCCTTTCCCCGAACAGCCGACCGCAGACTACCCGTTCGTCCTCAATACCGGCCGCACCGTGGAACACTGGCACACGCGCACCAAAACCGCTCACGTCGCAATTCTCGAGCATCTTTCGCCGAACGCGTGGCTCGAGATGAATCCTCGCGACGCCGACCGGCTGAAGTTCGAGCCGCACGCTCACGTCGACATCATTTCGAAGCGCGGCCGCACCAGCGGCGTCGAGCTTCGCGTCACCGAAATGACCGCTCCAGGACAGCTCTTCATGCCTTTTCACTTCGCGGAAACCAACGTCAACGAAGTCACGCAAAGCGCTTTCGACCCCATCTCGCGCGAGCCGAACTACAAGCAGTGCGCTGTGCGCGTCGAAAGAACTCCTCCTTCCGGTAAAAAAGGAGCGGGTCTGAGTTTTTTCCGGAGGAAACGCGCCGTGGCAAAGGAGATCCGGCGATGAACAAGCTGGTTGTCGTCGGAAACGGAATGGCCGGCGTGGCATGCGTCGAGCAGATTCTCAAGCACGCGCCAAAATTTGCAATCACGGTCTTCGGCGATGAAACTCACGTCAATTACAACCGCATCCTGCTTTCTTCGGTGCTGGCGGGAGAGAAAGCCGCCGACGAAATCGTTCTCAACGGACTCGACTGGTATGAACAGAATCAGATCAGGATTCGCCTGGGTGTCCGCATCACCGATATTGACCCTGCAGCGAAGTGCGTAGTCGGCGACGACGGATCGATTACTGCCTTCGACAAACTGCTTCTCGCTACCGGCAGCGTGCCCTTGATTCCTCCCATCGAAGGCACAAAAAAAGAGGGCGTCTACGTTTTTCGCAATTTAGATGACACCCGCAAGCTTCTCGGCCGCGCCGGAAAAGGCGTTAAGGCGATAGTCATTGGCGGCGGATTGCTCGGCCTGGAAGCGGCGCGCGGCCTGCAAGTACAAGGCTGCGACGTCACGGTCGTCCATTTGATGGATACGCTGATGGAGCGCCAGCTGGACTTGAAGGGCGGGGGCTATCTCAAATCCAAAATGGAGTGCCTGGGCGTCAAGGTCCTGCTTGAACGCAACACAGCAGCAATTCTTGGAAGTGGCAGGGCCGAAGGCGTCACCTTCAAGGACGGCAGCAGCGTCGAAGCGGATTTTGTCGTCATCGCCGCCGGCATTCGCCCCAACGTCGAGCTGGGCCGCAAGGCCAGTCTTCATGTCAATCGCGGCATCGTCGTGAATGATTTCATGGAGACGTCTCATCCGGACATTTTCGCCGTCGGCGAGTGCGTTGAACACAACGGTAGTTGCTATGGTTTGCTCGCTCCGCTGCTGGAACAGGGGAAAATTCTGGCGGCCACCATTACCGGCAACAAAGGTCCGCGTTATCAGGGCACCGTCTCCGCAGCGAAACTCAAAATCATGGGTGTGGACGTCTTTTCCGCGGGCGATTTTACCGAAGAAACGCCGGGCACGGACGTGGTCCGTTATGAAGATGCGGCTCTGGGCATCTACAAAAAACTGACCCTTCGCGACGGCAAACTCACCGGCACGATTCTCGTCGGCGATACTTCCGACAGCCACCGCTACATGGAGTGGCTGCGCGCACAGGAAGACCTTACGCCGCTGCGGCGCCAGCTGCTCTTCCCCGACTCTTCTGAAGACGCTGGTCTCGATGTCGCGGAGATGCCCGACAACAAAGTGGTCTGCGGGTGTATCGGCGTCAGCAAAGGCGCCATCATCGAAGCCATTCACAAAAAGGGCGTTAACACGCTGTCCCAATTGAAAGAGTGTACCCGCGCTTCCACTGGCTGCGGGAGTTGCACCGAGCACTGCCAGCAGTTGCTGAAGGCTGTGGTACCCGAGTTTCAGGAGGAATCCGGAAGGGTCCTCTGCAAGTGCCTGCCGTACGGCGAGGAGAAGCTGCGCGACATCGTCCGCGGCCAGCGCATTTTTTCCGTGCAGCAAGTTCTGGACATCTATGGCAACGGCCTCGGCTGCGAAATCTGCAAGCCCGCGCTCAGTTACATGATGGATGTAGTGTGGTGCGGCGATCACGACGAAGACCGGTCGGCGCGATACATAAATGATCGCGTTCACGCCAACATTCAAAAAGACGGGACCTTTTCCGTGGTTCCGCGCATGAGAGGCGGCGTTACTTCCGCCAAAGAGCTTCGCCGCATCGCCGACGTCGCCGAAAAATACAACGTTCCTATGGTCAAAGTGACCGGCAGCCAGCGCGTCGACCTGCTCGGCGTCAAAAAGGCGGACTTGCCAAAAATTTGGGCCGATCTCGGCATGCCCTCCGGTCAGGCCTACACCAAGGGCGTGCGCATGGTGAAGACCTGTGTCGGCACGGACTTTTGCCGATTCGGCGTGCAGGATTCCACCAAAGCCGGCATCGAACTCGAACGCCGCCTCGAACATCTTTTCACTCCCGCCAAAGTAAAAATGGGAGCCGTAGGCTGCCCGCGCAATTGCGCTGAAGCCACCGTGAAGGATATCGGCCTGGTCGGGCAGGAAGGCACCTGGCAAGTGGTCGTTGGCGGTGCCGCCGGGAAGAAAGTTCGCAAAGCTGATTTGCTGATCACTGTCGAATCCACCGAGGAAGCACTTCAAGCCGCGACACTGTTCTTCCAGTATTACCGTGAGAACGCTAACTTCCTCGAGCGCACTTACGACTTCATCGAGCGCGTTGGCATCGAAAAGGCCCGCCGCGAAACGGTATACGCGCCGCTGGCCGTTCAGCAGGGCCTGCGTGAGCGCCTTCGCAAATCCAAACGCCTGGCGCAGGACGCCTGGCTAGAAGGCGACGAGCCGCGCCATCCGACACAGTTTGTACAGATTGAGGCTCTTGAAAAGGTGCTGCCATGAGTGAAACGAAAAAATGGGTGCGCATCGCCCGCGTCGAGAATATTCCCGTGCGCGAGGGCCGCGCCGTCGAGGTGGGCGGACATGACGTGGCCATCTTCAATCTCGGCGACCGATTTCTTGCTGTGGAAAACAGGTGCCCGCACCGCAGCGGCCCGCTCGCCGACGGCATTGTTTCCGGTACGACGGTGGTCTGCCCGCTGCACGCGTGGAAGGTCGACCTGACAAGTGGCCAGGTCACAAACCGGCCGGGAGAGACGGCCTGCGTGAAGAGCTATCCCGCGGCTGTCCGCGACGGCGTCGTGCTCGTCGAAATCGTGGTTGCGGATAGCAAACCAAACCCTTCGCACACGCCTTGCCGAGTGCCGGCGGCGGCAATCGCGGTTATGTCTGCCCGTGACTAAAGTCACTGCTCTTTTTCGTTCGAAGTTTTACGGTATTCAGGAGGGTTGAATGATCTCAAAGAAGTTCCTTCAGACCGGCCACTTCCCCACGCTGATCGCAGCGTTCCTGTACTTCGATGTGAGCTTCATGGTTTGGGTGCTGCTTGGCCCTCTGGCTCCGTTTCTTGGCGAGCAGATGCACCTGACCGCCACGCAAAAGGGCTTGCTTACGGCAATTCCCTTGCTCGGCGGGTCACTATTTCGGCCTGTGCTAGGCGTTCTCGGCGATCGACTTGGCGGACGCAACACCGGCTTGCTCGGGCTCGGCTTGACGCTGGTGCCGCTTTTTCTCGGCTGGCGCTTTGCCCACACTCCCGGCCAATTCTATTTTCTCGGGCTCCTGCTGGGCATCGGCGGAGCGAGTTTCGCCGTAGCCCTGCCGCTCGCCGGCCGCTGGTACCCGCCTGAATATCAGGGCTTGGTTATGGGCATCGCTGGCGCAGGCAACTCAGGCACGCTCGTGGCCACGCTTTTTGCTCCACGCCTGGCGCAGAAGTTCGGCTACGCCAACACCTTCGCTCTGGCCATGCTTCCCATTCTCCTGGTGCTTCTGCTTTTTGCTCTGCTGGCGAAAGACAGTCCCCGAAAAGGCGCCATCCCCGGCTGGAAGGATTTCTCTTCCGTCCTCCGCGAAGCGGATACGGCCTGGTTCTGCTTTTTCTACTGTTTCACGTTCGGGGGCTTCGTCGGTTTCGCCAGTTTCCTCACGGTCTTTTTTCACGACCAGTACGGCCTCACCAAAGTCCGCGCCGGCGACTTCACCACCATTGTGGTTCTTGCCGGAAGTTTCCTGCGCCCGGTCGGTGGCTGGTTTTCCGACAAGATCGGCGGCTATCGCTTGCTGCTGATTCTGCTCTGCTTGCTTTCCGCAGTGCTCTGTGCAGTCGGCACGCTGCTACCCCTCGCAGCCGAAGTCACGCTTCTCTTCTTCACCCTGGGTATGTTGGGCATGGGCAACGGCGCGGTCTTCCAGTTGGTTCCTCAGCGTTTCCCGGAACGGATCGGCATTCTCACTGGACTTGTCGGCGCCGCGGGGGGCTTCGGCGGGTTCCTGCTGCCCTCATTACTCGGTGCCATTAAAGACCGCACCGGCCAGTATGCCTGGGGACTCTATCTTTGCGCGGCTGCTTTCTTTTTAGCTGCCGCCACGCTCCTCCAGGTCGGCACGCAGTGGCATCTCAAGTGGCATCGGGCTTCGATCGACCGTGCCGGCATTTTCTCCTACCGGCGCTTTTTCAGCACAGCGGCCCAGGAAAGCGCGGAGTAAAGGCGCGAGGCTCGAGCAGCGTCGCAAGAAAGGAAAAATCGCAATGAAATTCACAGGAATTGCCAAGAGCGTCTTTCTGCTCACCCTCGTTGCGACGGCAGGCCCGGTAAACGCCCAGGAGCAACCCGGATCAGGCGACGGAACGCCACGATATCAGCTTGCCGCGCCTGTCACTTCGCCACAGAATTCGCCTGCTTCCCAGCCGAAGCCTGCGCCGCCTGCAGCGTCTCGGTCACAACACAAACTCGGCCCCCTCGATCTCTCCTTGAACTGGCGCCTGCGCACCGAAGCCTGGGACTGGTTTGAACCTTCCGTTCCCGCGCAAAATGCTTACGGCTTCGAGCACTCGCTTTTGCGCATTAGTCTCGGCCAGAAGAGGGAACACGTTGAATGGTTCGTTGAGGGCGCACAGGACGCAATTCTCGATCTGCCAACTGCTGCCGTTCTCCCTGGCCGCCCGGGCCAGCTTGGCCTCGGCGGAACCTACTACACAGCCAACGGCAACGGACAAAACAATGCCAACGGCTTTGTACGCCAGGCATATGTCGACTTCGTTCTTCCGGACAACGCCCAGCTTCGCGTCGGTCGCTTCACGTTTCTCGACGGTGCGGAAGTCATTCCCAAAGATAAGTCGGTCGCGGCGCTCGTCAATACCCGCATCACGCAGCGGCTTATCGGCGACTTTGGTTTTTCCGCGGTCGGCCGCAGCTTCGATGGCGCGCAACTCGCTTTCAATACCAGCGCCGGAAATTTCACCTTTTTTGGTGCGCGGCCCACTCGCGGCGTCTATCAGATCGACGCCATGGGCGAGTTAAACGTGGACCTTTTCTACGGCGCCTGGAACGTCCCAGTTCGCCTCAAAAGCTCCTCTGGCCTCTTCCGCGTTTTCAGCCTGGGGTACGTTGACGAGCGCAGCTCCGTCCTAAAGACCGATAGCCGGTCAGCAGCTCTTCGTGCTGCCGATCATGACCACATTCGCATCGGCACTTATGGTGCCGACTACGTCCATGTTTTCCGTACGCAAAACGCCGGCCAATATGATTTCCTGATCTGGGGAGCCGTTCAGAACGGCAGCTGGGGAGTTCTCACGCATCGCGCCGGGGCCTTCGTTGCGGAGGCCGGCTGGCAGCCGGTGATCCATTTCCTGAATCCCTGGTTCCGCGCCGGATATTCTTACGGCAGCGGCGATTCCGATTCTGGCGATGGCCGCCACAGCACCTTCTTTCAGGTTTTGCCCACGCCGCGGCCCTACGCGCGATTTCCGTTCTACAATATGATGAACAACCAGGACTTCTTCGGATCTACGATGTTTCGCTTGCCTCATTCGTTCGTGGTTCGCAGCGAGCTGCACTCCTTGCGTCTCGCGGCTTCGCAGGATTTGTGGTACACGGGCGGCGGCGCATTCCAGCCGCACACGTTCGGCTATACCGGCCGGGCCAGCGGCGGCAACCGAAGCTTGGCCAACGTCTGGGACGTAAGCATGGACGTGCCGCTGCGCTATGGATTCAGTCTGACCACATATTACGCACACGCATGGGGCAAGAGCGTGGTCGAAAGCATCTATCCGGCGGGTGCCAACGCACAATTCGGATATGTTGAGACCAACTTCCATTTTTAGAGAGCTGGATCGCGGGAAGGACGAATGCCAGTCGCGAGCTTCAATGATTTGCGGGTGCTGGCCCTCGAAAGCCGGCACGCAAAGGAAATCACCAGGCTAATCGCTTCGTATGGAGGCGCGCCTACTGTCGCGCCAGCCATGCGGGAAGTACCGATCGAATCGCCTGAAGCTCTCCAGTTCGCTGCCGAGCTGGTCGCCGGAAAGTTCGACATGGTGATTTTTCTCACGGGCGCGGGCACCCGGGCGCTCGTGAACGCGGCCGAAGCGTCCGTCACCCGCGAGCAACTGGCAGCAGCTCTCGGGCGTGTAGCGGTGGTCGCGCGGGGAGCCAAACCGGTTTCCGCCCTTCGTGAACTCGGCATTCGACCCTCCCTCATCGCGCCTGAACCCAACACCTGGCGCGAAGTCCTCCGTGTCCTCGATGATGAAGCCGCCGCTTCACATTCCATCAAAGGTCTGCAAATCGCCGTGCAAGAGTACGGCGTACCAGCGCCGGAGCTCCTTGTCGGCCTGCGCGAGCGCGGCGCTCATGTCACAACCGTTCCCGTTTACCGGTGGTCGCTGCCGGAAGACGTCGAGCCACTTCAACAAGCCGCTCGTGCCATCGTAGCCGGTGAGATTGACGTGGTGCTCCTCACGTCCGCCGTGCAAATCACGCACCTGTTCCGAATTGCAGTCGAAATGGAAATGGAAGACGCTGTCCGCCGCGGTCTTGAGCGTCTGGTCATCGCGTCGATTGGTCCGTCCACTTCCGAGCGCATTCGCTCACTCGGCCTGCAACCGGACATCGAGGCCTCTCATCCCCGTATGGGCTTCCTCGTCAAGGAAGCGGCCGAGCGTTCCGCGGAACTCCTGCAACAGAAACAGCGAGAACCCGCCCTCAATATCCTCCACGAAATCGGCAGCCGCATGGCCGCTGCCAGCCCGCTTTGCGAAGTACTCGACCGCATCATTGAGTTTGCCGGATCGGTCGCGCGCTTCGATTCCTGTTTTATTTTTGTGCTGGAAAACGATGAGCTGGTTCTGCGCGCTTCCAAGAATCCGCACCCGGCCGAAGTCGGCCACCTCCGTCTGCGTATCGGCGAGGGCATTACGGGGTGGGTGGCTGAGCATCACCAGCCTGTTGCTATTGCGCGCAACGCTTTTCAGGATCCGCGCTTTCAGTTCTTCAACGAGCTGCCCGAGGACCGCTACGAGTCATTCCTGTCGGTGCCGCTGCTCAGCCGCGGGCGGGTAGTCGGCGTCATCAATCTGCAGAATCGCGAGCCGCACACCTACCCAAAAACCGAGATTCGCTTGATTTCCACCATTGGATTCCTGGTCGGGGCGGAAATTGAGATGGCCCGCCTGGAAGAAAAGAGCTCACAACTTACCGAAGAGCTGGAGACCCGCAAAGTGGTCGAGCGCGCCAAGGGCATCCTGCAGCGCGAATCCCGCATTAGCGAAGAAGAAGCCTATCTCACTCTCCGCCGACAAAGCCGCCAGCAGCGCAAATCCATGAGAGAAGTCGCTGAATCCATCGTCGGCGAATCGCAGCGCACTCCGTCACGACCGTCCTAGACTAGAGATTTTGCTTTGGAGTCGAGCCCAGGTTGGAGTTTCTAGTCGCCGACCAACTCGACCGGCTCAGTCAGTTCCAACTCCATCGCACACAAATCGTCAGCCATCTCCTGATGCTGGCCCGAACCGGTCACAAAGTGCCGCGCCACCGCGCCCACAATCATCACCACCGGCGCGGCGCATCGGGGCGCTTTGGCGAGTGCACCCAGCCGCGCAAAATGCACTTCCTGTTGCGCCGTCGTGGCGCGCGATACAATCACGCACGGCGTCTGAAGGTCCAGGCCCTCCCCGCAAAGCCGTTCTGCCAGGCCGCTATAATCCGCGCCTGGCATGTAAATCACTGCTGTTGTATCCGCTGTCAGCGCGCCCTTCCAATCAAACAGATTCTTGCCCGCGCACTGGTGATTGCTCAGAAAAATCAGCTTGGAAGCGAGCCGGCGATCTGTCAGCGCGATTCCGGCTCGCGCCGCCGCGCCAAACGCAGCGGTAATTCCGGGCATGATCTGGTACTCGATGCCCGCCTCGCGCAGTGCTTCTATTTCCTCGCCCGCGCGGCCAAAGATCAACGGGTCGCCCGATTTCAGCCGCACTACCTGCCAGCCTTCGCGCGCAGCATTGATCATCAAAGCGTGAATCTGCTGCTGCCCGACGCCGGGGTGGCCGGATCGTTTGCCAACGTTCTCCACATAAACGTGCTCGGGAATCAGGCTCAGAACTTCAGTAGAAACCAGGTCATCGTAAAATACCACGTCAGCGGCCTGCAGCAGCCGCGTGGCTTCCACGGTTAACAAGCCTGGATCGCCCGGGCCAGCACCTAGCAGATAAACTTTGCCGTTAGCCATACGAGCCCTGCCGAATTCTGAGAGATGCGATCCCTGACCGGATACTAGCATCCACTTCCCCGCCGCATAGCGTGAAAGAACCTATCCATTGAATGGAAATCGTAAATGTGAAGGAGATCGCGCGGGCAGTTGCTGATTCGCTGGTGAAATGGGCTTAGTTAGTGCTTTCTGCCCTGCTTTTTTGACTCTTTAACGAAACTGCGAAACGCTTTTTCGCTAGCGATTGAATGGAGCTGTGCTTTCCGCTCAGCAAGGCTGCTCGATATTCGCCGCAGCTTTTCCCGCTCGCTGCCGAGGCTCTTGACCCACTCGGCAAACTCCGGGCCAAACTGCTGCTCCAGCTCTTTTCGCAGCCGCTGCGCCAGTGCCGGGCTTTCCCCGCCGGTGGATATGGCAATCTGCAGCGCGCCGCGCCGCACCACGGCGGGATAGTAGAAATCGCATAGATCGGGTACATCCACAATGTTGCACAAGACTCCCCGGCGCTGCGCCAGCCGAGAAATCTTCTTGTGCAGCTCACTGGAAGAAGTGGCGGCAACTACGAGAAGGCATCCCTGGAGATCTGATCCCCGAAACTCGCGCCGCGACCAGCGAACCTTCCCCTCCCGGTTCCATTCCTTCACACGGCTCGTCGCGGCCGGAGCAACCACATGCACGTCGGCGCAGGCCTCCAGCAGTCCGGCAATTTTACCTTCTCCGATTTCGCCGGCGCCTACCATCAGGCACTTGCGTTTCTTTAATTTCACAAACAGTGGGAAAAGAGCTGTCACAGCCGCCTTTCAATTAGCGCTATTGCAGGGGCCAATTCTACTTTGTCCCGTTTTTGGTGCCTTCAAGTTGTCATTCCCGAACGGATTGTCGGCCGAGCTAGTTGTGTATCCTAACTGATCTTGAATTGGGGTTACACATGCCTCTCAGCGAGGTGGACGAGCGGGCAGTCTTTTGGTTCTGAGCGGTAGACGGAAGGGCTCAGGCTTAGCAGCAAAGCATGAACAATGGGCGGCGAGGCCGCTACCCAGCGTGGCCTCAGGCACTACCACTACGATTCAGCAGTCATTTGGACTCTCAACGCAGTTTAATACCAGTTTCTCTGGCTTTTTTACGAGCACCAGCACCATGACAGAGACACGAACTCTAACCTGGAACTACTCACGGCTTGATACGCTTAACACGAGCACGACCTTAACCAATCAACTGTCCGTTACGGGGCCACCCGATCCACCACCCGCATACAACGGTCCGACGCAATTCATCGCTTACCAGGACAACATATTTGGCACGTTCGCCTTTGTTCCGGCGCCTTGATCGTCTTGCGGGAACAATAAGGGGCAGGTACAGTTTCAAGTTTTGCAGATTGAAACTGTACCGGTGTCGACGAACTGAGTACGTTGGTTGTTGCTGGTAAATGTGCGACACTCAAGGCATTTCTGGGCGATTCGCCGGCAGGAGTGTGCCGTGTGGAGTCGACAATTTCCTTACTC
>AR_comb_assmDRAFT_10126486_pt1 | contig 14608 bp, 12 predicted proteins | sample ArasoioldDNA_FD_10543 | JGI IMG/M metagenome (IMG submission 10543) | reverse complement strand
GTGCACAGTCTGAATGTTTACGTTCATAACAATCGCATTTTAACAGTGAAACAATATGTAAAGAACTTGAATGAATTAAAAAAATTTACATAGGCGAAGGGGTTTTTGAGTGGAACATGAAGTTAAGATGTCGAGGTTTTTTATCCAAATAATGTACCCTAAAACTTCCATTTATTTCCCCCGGAAAATGGATGATTTTCGTCAGGCTTTCGGATGTGATTTTTTATGCACATTTTTCAATTTTTCGATTGTATTATGAGTGTATACCTGGGTGGCTGCCAGGCTCGAATGGCCAAGCAAATCCTTAACAGCATTGAGGTCTGCGCCCTTATTCATGAGGTGTGTGGCAAATGTATGTCGCAAAACATGCGGGCTTTTTTTTGAAATAGTTGTTGCGAGCGACAGGTATGCCCTAACCGTTTGGTAAACATAACCTGCATATAATTTTCCCCCTTTTGGAGTCAGCAGCAAATATGCAGTGTCATATTTCTCTAATTGCTTCCTTTTCTCATTATGGTAATTGATCAATTCGGCACATATCTCAGGACCCAAAGGAAGAACGCGCTCCTTGTTTCCCTTTCCCAAAACTTTCACCTGCCGTTTATTAAAATCGATGGCAGTAAGTTTTAAGTTGATGAGTTCACTTAATCGAATACCTGTTTGATATAATAGCTTTAGAACCAGCTTATCCGTCATTCCCTTCCAATCATTGGAAAAATCGACGTCTTTAAACAAAGTCTCTGTTTCTTTTTCCTTGATAAAATCCGGAAGTCTCTTTTTGATTTTTGGGCTGGTCACCTGCCCCATCGGTGAGGCCTCTATATTTCCCTGCCTCAGCTGAAATTTGAAGTATGATTTTAATGTGGAGATCTTTCTATTAATAGTACGACTGGAAACTCCTTCTTCTTTGACCAGCGCCAGCCAGCTGCGGATATACAACCCAGATATTTCAACTGGCAACAGACTACCATAAGTAGCCTCCAGGTAATTAAAAAACGCTTCTAAATCGTCTGCATAAGACCGAACCGTATGACCAGAATAACGTTTTTCAAATTTCAGGTAATTATAGAAAGGAAGGATATGAGGATTCAAACTGTAAACTTTATCCAAATTTATCCAATGAGCAGAAATAAAAAAAGGCCGTTTTACGGCCTCTTAATAAGTTATGAATTACCTCGACTACGGTTCAAGCTTGCCGCTGGCAATTTGCTGACGATAGATTGCTTTTAACACTTCGCCACGACGTCTAACGGAAGGCTTCTTGTAGGATTGCCTATCCCTCAACTGCAACAAAATCTTGGCCTTCTCAAATTTCTTCTTGTACTTCTTGAGGGCCTTGTCAATATTTTCGCAATCTTTCGAATCAATAATCAGCATCTTTTTTATACCTCCTTTAAGTGAATAATTCGGTTTCTTTTTTCAAAGGCCAGCAAAGATAGAGAAGTTTGGTAAATTCTCAAAGCCAGGAAGAACCTTCTTTCCTAAAAGTTCTATAAGGGTTGGGGCCCAGCGACAGGGCAACTTCAATGAAATCAGCACATAAGGCAACAAAATATGGATTACTTCTTGCCAATTTTCTCAAACAGGCCGATAATCCAATAGTATTTCGTGTAGCTTGGCCAGATTAATTTTGGAACAATGGTTAGATAAGAAATCAACTTTCTCTTGGGCTGAATCGTACCATTTAACGATTTCACCTTCTTCTCCTCATATCCACATAAGGGGCAAATTGGCGAGCTCCACTGAAGGAATTGCTCCGGATAGAATACCCTTCGAAATTCTTTTTGAAAAACCAGGGTTTTGGCGGCCCCCGTTTTTACCACTCTGGCAATTTTGAAGTTTCTGCTGGTAAGTAAGTCGTTAAATTTCTTATCGTCAAAATTTCTCAAATGCAATTCGTAATTGAAAATGCTTTTGCAGCTCGGACAGCGGGTATACGAATCCTCCAATACTTCATTGTAGGGCACGCTAATCAATAGGTATTTACTCGCAACCCTTGCCAATTCATCTAACGCTCGTTCAAATGAAGGAATGGGCAAATGCTCAATTACTTCCAGACAGGACACGCAATCAAACGAATTGTTTTCAAACGGCAAATCGCTCACGTCACCTAGTGTCTTGGACACGTTGACGTATTTTAATGCTTCCTGGCTTCTATCGAGCGCGTGAATATTCAACTTTGGCCGCTGTGATGAAAGCAAATTCACAAACACACCGTTACCACAACCGGCATCGAGAATAGATTTTACGTCATCGGGGATAAAACTTGCAGTGAGGTTGAACCGCTCCATGTTTTGCTCATCATGCAACATCTCGCCTTCCCAAAAAGCCGCGTCCTCGTAGTACTTTTTTTCCAGATCATTCATAATTCGTAAATCAGTGAAAATATTTTAATCACGGCGGCAAATTAATAATTTGCATCCATGTTCACCGGAATCATTGAAGCCACAGGAACAATTTCTTCGATCAGTGAGGAGTCGGGCAACAAAACTTTCTGGATATCGTCCAGCATTTCATCCACGCTTAAAGTTGATCAGAGTGTGAGTCATGATGGCGTATGTTTGACAGTTGAAGAGTCAACCGGAGATGGACATAGGGTTACTGCCATTAGAGAAACACTGCTCAAATCAAATCTCGACAATTGGAAGACCGGCGCCAGAGTAAATCTGGAAAGATGCATGCAACTCACAAGCAGGGTGGACGGCCATTTGGTTCAGGGTCACGTTGACACTACGGCTGAATGTATTGCCATAAAAAAATTAGAGGGAAGCTGGCAATATCAATTTAAGATCCCCGAGCAGTTCAATGCGTTGATTATTGAAAAGGGATCTATTTCATTGAATGGTATCAGTCTGACTATTTTCAATGTAAACAATAGCAAATTCGAAGTTGCAATTATTCCCTATACTTTTCAACATACCAATATCAAGGAATTGCTTGTTGGAGCAAGTGTCAATATTGAATTTGACATAATCGGGAAATATGTGAACCGATATCTGAGTCTGAACAAGTAATCTTTGCAGTATATTTATCGCATAAACCCCAGGTGAACCATCTGAAAAAGATAGCAATTCAAAAAAAACCGATATTCTACTTCTCACTTCTTGCGCTGTTTACCCTGGTATCCTACTGGCCTGTTTCACTCAACCTTTTTAGTCTAAAAAATGACGCGATAGTTTATTTCCTCCCCTATAGATACAATATCAGTTACTCAATTCAATCAGGCGAGTTTCCTTTCTGGTCTCCATACCTATATATGGGCTTTCCTTTACATGCGGACATGCAAAGCGGTGTGTGGAATCCCATTGTTTTGTTTATATCTCTTTTCACAACCTATAACATGTCGGTCCTGCAGATAGAAACCTTATTATACATCTTTCTGGCCGGAGTAGGGATGTGGAAGCTCTTAAACGAATTGATAAAGGATGGAGGGACCGCCACGGTTTTCGCCTGCTGCTACATGGCTAGCGGTTTCATCACTGATTCTGGCCAATTCATTGTTTGGATTGGATCCGCTGCTTTTGTGCCTTTCGTATTGCTCTACTATTACCGGCTACTCCGATATCAAAAGATCGCAGATGTATTCAGGTGTGCCATTTCATTGTTCTTTCTTTTCACTGCCGGGTATCCGTCGTTTGTAATTTTTTGCAGCTACATACTTGGTCTTGGATTGTTTTGTGATATTCTCTATAAAATCAGGTATCATAAAGTAAATCGCTCATTTGTACTCAGGATGTTCGGCTTAAATTTTTTGCTTGTGCTCCTGTTTGCGCTTCTATCAGCTCCAGCGCTGGTATCGTACCTTGAATTTATTCCCCATTTTTCCAGGGGAGCCGCCGTTTCAATTGCAGCAGCTCAAACCAATCCTTTTTGCGTCAATTGCTCGCTCTCCTATCTTTTTCCTTTTTCCGTTTCCAGAAAAGATTCCTGGTTTGAAACAGATATCACTATGCGCAACGCGTATGTTGGCGTGTTCACACTCATATTCGCTTGTTATGGATTCACACGGAAACAATCGGCTTTCGAGATTTTTATTCTTGTTGTAACGGCGTTAAGCTTCCTGTTTAGCTTGGGAGACGCCACGCCTTTTCGTGGATGGAGTTACTACCTGTTGCCCGGCATGAATTTCTTCCGCCACCCGGGAAATATGCGATTATTTACTTCGATAGGTTTATTAGTATTTGCAGCATTGAATTTTCATAAGATCTCGACACTGGCGTCCACCTTCTCCTTAGGAAAAATAAGAATCATTACCATTTGCATTATGGTCATTTGTGTTATTTGCATATTGTTCAACATTCAAACATTTGGTCACGTTACTGGATATTTGGATTCCCTAAACCCGCGCAATGGGTTTCAAAGCTTCGTAAACAATTTGTCAGTCAACAATATTCTCCTGATTGAAGCAACCGGTCAATTCCTGTTCCTGCTATTATTTCTGATATTGACCAAAAACCTCTACAAGCGATATGTTTTTGCGATGGTGCTTGTCAATGCTGTATTATTCATGCAGCTTCCACTGGTTGGCACTTTTATAAGTAAAGAATCTCCCAAAAGCGTTAACGCTTTCATTGTGCAACAAACAAAGGGCAATCCCATTAAAAATCTAGAATATTCTTTAAGTGAAAATAGGTACTTCGACAGCACTTTTGATCCGCGAAGATTTGGATATCCTTCCTGGTACAACAAACGGATAACTGATCCGATAGATGTGTTCACACCTGCTTACATGAAGCAACAAATGGATTATTCTGCGGAAGCCGCACTGAGGGAAAAAGTTTGGTCATATAAGCCATTAACTATTACTGATAGCACGGACGGTGATACTAGAAATGTGTCAATTGAACCCGTAAAATTCACAACAGGAGAATTTTCCGTTTCGGTTAACAACAGCCATCAGTGGTATTTGGGAATTGTACAAAATCATTACATCCATTGGAGAGCATACCTCGATGGCAAGAAGATTCCAATTTTAATTTGGGACAAAGCATTCATGCGTGTAAATATTCCTGCGGGACTTCACGACGTAAGATTTTCTTATCAACCGGCAAATATCATCTCCCTTATATTTATATCTCTGTTAGTTTGGTTGGTTGCAATTGGCGCCCTGGTATACTTTTCTTTTAGAAAACCAAATTGAAATGATGAATCGGATCAGAAAATGGCTTCTGGCACTCCTGCTTTCTAGCCCAATCATTATTTTCAATCTTGCCTATTTATTCAATCATGGTCCCAATCTAATTCCAACAGGATTTATCCAGTATGATAACGTTACTTATGCAGGGAATGCCATTCAATACAATTGGCTGGAACATCATGGAATTTCATATGCGAACAGGTTGAACGACTCTCACGTTTATGATCAGATATATTTCAATCCTCAATTATTATTACTTGCCTTTTTGAATAGAATTGGTCTGGCTCCCGGATACGCTTTGATGTTGTTGAATTTCTTATCCTCCGTGCTGTTTTTTCGGGTGGCCATCGGTATTTATGAACATGCCAAACAAACCAATCAATTTCGAATTCTAAACATAATCCTCTTTAGTTGGGGAGGCGGACTATTATGTTTATCCGGCTATTTCCTGTTTTTGATTGGACTCGTCAGCAATGACCTCTGGAGCGCTTTATTTGTATTGGATCCTGCTCATGGCTGGTGGGGCTTGAATGCAGGAAGATCGTTATTCTTTTCCCTGGAAGCGTGGTACCACATGCTATTCTTTGCCACAATTTTATCAGTTCTGAAAAAAAGGTGGGTGATAGCTGCTATGCTTTTGCTGTTGTTGAGTTTCTCACATCCTTTCACAGGAATTGAATTGTTATTGATATTATTCACATGGGTTATTATTGAGTTTTCAATGAGCAGGTCTTCAATTCCAGGTTATTTCTCCCTGGCAGTTATGGGAATTCTGGGATGGCATATCTGGTATTACCTAGTATACCTGAACAAATTCCCTGAGCACCATTCCGTTTTTCAACAATACAGCTTGAATTGGAAGTATCGATTCTATCATTTCATACCAGCATACATTCTTACTGCCCTCCTCACGCTCCTTGCAATAAAAATAGAAGGGTTGAAAAATTACTTCTCCAGACCAGCGAACCGGTTATTCATTTGTTGGGCGATTGTTGCGTTTACACTTGCGAATCATGAACTCTTTATCAAACCTATGCAGCCCCTGCACTTCACAAGAGGTTATATCTGGGCAGCTTTATTTTTTGGGGGCCTGCCCGGACTTCATTACCTATGGACGACATTCTATATAAAAAAGAGCGGACTTGTTGTCATCCTGCTTATTTCCCTGGTTTTCCTTTCAGACAACCTGCTTTGGATATTGAAGAATACACGGCGAGTAAATGAACCGACTTCGGTTACGCTAATTACACCGGAACAAAAACAAATCCTGGAATTTCTTTCCGTGAATGCAAAGTTTAATGACATGATAGTAGGTTCGGATGAGGTGATTCCATACCTCGCAAGTATTTATACCAAATCAAGTATCTGGTTTTCGCATCCCTACAACACGCCAAACTATGAAACCAAAAGGAAAGCATATGACGCGTTCATACAGTCAGGGCAAACTGCGGAGAATACACCCTGGTATACTTCGAAATGCTTTTTCATTGTAGAAAAAACTAATCAGCAGCAAGTAGATAGATTCGCTGGAGACAAATCTTCGCGGTTGGTATTTGAAACTTCTAATTATGCAGTATACCTAAGATTACCAATTTCGTTTATTGCGGAATCGAGTCAATAGGGTTCTGGTCAATGACTTTTTTTAAGGCAAGGGCAATTTTTTCATGTGCACCATTCTTATAGTGATCATCTAAAATGTACTGATCATCCTTGCTAAGCATGTCAGAAGTATTGAGAACGAAAACCTTGTTTTCAAATTTTTCTTTATAGGGAGAAGTTTGAAGCAACTGGCGTAATCCATTTGTGAACCGCCGATCAGGAAAATCATTAGTATTTACATATAGAATGATCAATCTTCTATTCTCAAAAGGAATATTGAAAGAAGATAAAGTTTGAGCAAATAACTTCACCGTTTCATCCATACTCAACTTGAGATTTCCTACCTCCACCAACGAATCTTTTTTCGAAAACCTCTTAGCTATGCCCTTCAACAAATAATTGTCTACTGATAAGAATGTTTTACCGGGATAATAAACTCTATTCCATTCGTACCTGCTCACCAGGCTGTCGTATGTAGGCTTTGAGGATGTTTTCAGTGAGAATTTATTATCAACGTAGGGTTTTGTTTCCTCTACATCGTTGTCGCAATATTGCAATACAATCCATTGGCAATTGGCCGTGTCAAGCGTTTGCAGCTTGCGCAATTCTCTGACTGTACCAAATGAAGACATTCCTGCATTCAAAACTTTTAAACCACTTATTCTTGCAAGACGCTGAGGAAATGACTCCTGTTGCTGCACACCCCACCCCATCGTATATGAATCACCCAAACAAATCACTTGCGGGCCGATTAGTGCATTCTCGTTGTCTCTCAGGCCCACGCTATTGGTCTCAATCAAAGTAGAAAATTCGATATTTGAAAAATTACATTGGACACTCGGCCGCAATTTGTAAAAAAACTGCGGGTCAAATTCACTGCAGTTAGATTCCACCTGAATCACTTTTCGATAATTGATGGTATAATATTGCCTGAAGGCATTTAGAAGAAAAGATGGAATTTTTGAGGGATGTTGCAGCCAATAGCCGAAGAGGATCTCGAAAACCAGTGCAAAAAAAATGATCGATAGCGATGCGATCTGTTGCGCCTTTCCCGGCTTTCCCTTCATGATCAGCGTTAGTATCAATGAGAGAAAAAGCCATACTAATACAAGCAACTGCAGGGACTTCAACAGATTTTGATGAAAGTATATAGTTAGTGGCGAGAATTTGCTTAACAGAACATCCACAACTTTTAGCAACACAAGGAGACCAACCGCGATCAACGTAATTTTCAATAACCGCATCAGCTTATTATTAGAAAGCAAAAAGGTTGAAATGAGCATCCTATGCTACCTCATTTCAACCTTCAGCATATTAAAAGAGGAAATTACCAAACGTTCTCCAAATCTTCTTTTTTGTAGGTGTAATTTCTTTCTTTGAAATAAGAATCACTTTTTCCGGAAAGTCTTACGCTTACTTTTTTCTTTGCAAACCAGGACATAGGTAGAACCACCAACACGTAGACCAGCGTCAGCATCACCTTGCCCATCACATACCCCATACCATGTGCAAGTTTCATCCATGCCCAATGGATCTGAGCTGCAAGGAATGGAATGAAAACCCCAATGGCTCCAAGAGCGATCGCACCCCAGAGGATATATTTATTATGTGCAACGAAATAAATAACAATCATACCTAAAACAATTACCAGAATTGTTTCCAGGTGCTTTTGCCTGTCGACCATACTTAACAATTAGAATAAAGTGTAAATAAATGGGGCAATAGCAGAACCACCGCCAAATACAATCAATACTCCAATGAGCAACAATACAATGATCAAAGGAGCAAGCCACCATTTCTTGCGGGCCTTCATAAATTTCCAGAGGTCTTGCAAAAATTCCATTATTATAAGTTTAAAGTTTCTGGGTACTTGATTAGAAAGGTCAAAGCTATCAAAAAAATAAGGGCCATGCAATACCTAATCTAGGGTAAATTCCTTTTTCCAGTCGTCCTTTTCCTTCCATTCAGGCTGGAGCCTTTTGTCAAACAGCAGGTTACCAACAACAAGATAGTCCATATCCGTGCGCATAAAACAGCGATAAGAATCCTCCGGCGTGTTCACAATAGGTTCTCCCCTCACATTGAAGCTGGTATTCACCAACACCGAATACCCGGTTTTTTTCTTAAAAGCTTGTAAGAGCTTCCAGAAACGCCGGTTGGTTTCCTTATGAACTGTTTGAATCCTGGCTGAGTAATCAATATGGGTAATTGCTGGTAAATCACTTCTGAGAAAGTAAAGCTTATCCAATAGATTATTGTTCTTGAAATCAGTTGGATAAGGGATCTGTCTTCTCTTTTTAAGGGGCTTCACCAACAACATGTAGGGTGAAATATCATCATGTTCAAAGTAGTCAGCCACGTCTTCCGCTGGCACCACAGGGGCAAACGGACGAAAGCCTTCACGGTATTTGATCTTGAGATTAAGCTTCTTTTGCATCTCCGGATTCCTGGCATCAGCAATAATACTCCGCGCGCCTAAGGCTCTGGGGCCAAATTCCATTCTTCCCTGATGCCACCCAATTACATTTCCTTCGGCAATCAGACCAGACACCTTTTCCAACAATTCATCTTCATTCTCGAAATGGGAATAGATGGCTCCATATTTATTGGCCATGCGAATGATCTCTTTATCAGTATGCTCAGTGCCAAGATAGGATCCCTTGAGTGCGTCCTGATTGTTTGTGTTTACGTGCCGCGGCTGATCGAAATAAATATGGTAGGCCGCATAAGCTGCTCCCAATGCGCCTCCCGCATCGCCCGCGGCTGGCTGCACAAATACCTGCTTGAATATTCCGGCATCGTCCAGTTTTCCATTAGCCACACAATTGAGGGCAACTCCTCCCGCCATACATAGGTATTCGGCTCCTGAAAGGCGTTTCGCCTCCTTGGCCAGGTTCAGCACGGCTTCCTCAGTTACTTCCTGTATAGCCAGGGCAAGATCGCAATGGCATTGTTCCAGTTGGCTTTCGGATTCTCTCTTGGGGAATCCAAACAATTCCTTCCATTTATCGTCACGAGTCATCCTCAGACCCGTAGCATAATTGAAATAATCCTGGTTGAGATACACGGAACCATCAGGTTTTAACTCGATCAATTTTGACTTGATAATATCTACATAGCGCGCCACCTCTGGCGATCCATGATTACCGTAAGGTGCAAGTCCCATCAATTTATATTCTCCGGAATTGACCTTAAAGCCGCAGTAATAGGTAAAGGCGGAATATAATAGTCCGAGCGAATGAGGAAAGTCCAATTCTTTTAAGATTGTGATCTTATTCCCTTCGCCTTTGCAAATAGACGCGGTGGCCCATTCACCTACCCCATCAATGGTTAATATAGCGGCCGTTTCATAGCGGGATGGATAAAAGGCACTTGCCGCATGGGAAAGATGGTGCTCGGGAAAAAGTAGCTTCGTTTTCTTCCTGTCTACCTTTTCAATGGTATCCAAGGCTTCATAAATCAACTTCTTCAGGAAGAGTTTTTCCTTTATCCAAACAGGCATAGACATCATGAACGATGACAGCCCCTTCGGCGCAAATGCATAATAAGTCTCTAATAACCGCTCAAATTTCAGGAGCGGCTTATCGTAAAATACAATTGCGTCCAACTGGTTTACCGAAATACCAGCATATTCAAGACAAAACCTCGCGGCATTGGTTGGAAAACCCGGGTCATGCTTTTTACGCGTAAATCGTTCTTCCTGTGCGGCTGCTATTATCTCTCCATTTTCGAGGAGAGCTGCTGCGGAATCATGATAGAATGCAGAGATACCTAAGATTCTCATTGAACTTCTTTTGGTTTCGAAGGTTTAGGGAACATACTGTGGGACGGGCTCTGCAATTGGTATGCCACACCCGGTCCTGCTTTTCATTGGAAAGAGTGGCCAAATTATATCTTTTTTCCTTTCATTGCAACCCCTATTGCGGTATCCATCAGTCTTTCTGCGTAGGGCCGACTAATCTCGTTCAAATTTTCTATAGAATTATGGATGGCATCCTTATCATTCCCCTCCAAAAGTTCCTTTAGCCTGGTAATAGCATTATTGGTCTCCCGGACCTCTTTTTCGGAAAGAAAAGGCTGATTTTTCTTTAGGAAGCTTAGTGTGGTAGAGATTAGTTGCTCCGCTTCTGTCCTGGCTTCAACCAGCGCCCGTGTGCCGATATCTTCTTTTGCATGTGTAATAGAATCCAGCAACATTCTTTCTACTTCTTCGTCGCTCAGCCCATATTGGGGCTTCACTTCGATGCTTTGTTCCACACCACTCCTCAATTCCTTCGCTTTAACCACTAATATCCCATCCGCGTTGATGAGGAAGCTGATCTCAACCTTGGGCAAACCAGCCGGCATAGCCGGAATGTTCGTTAAAATAAATTCCGCCAACTTGCGGTTATCTTTTACAAGGTCACGTTCTCCCTGATAAACGCTGATCCTGATACCGCTTTGACCATCTTTTTGAGTTGTATATTGCCTGGAGGCAGCCGTAGGAATTTTAGAATTGCGCGCAATGAGTACATCCATTAGTCCACCCATGGTTTCAAGACCCAATGAAAGCGGCGTGATATCCAGCAATAAAAAATCCCGATTATTTCCCGAAAGTATATCAGCCTGCACCGCGGCCCCAAGTGCTACCACTTCATCAGGATCCATTTCATCGTGAACATCTTTGCTGAAAAATTCGCTTACAGATTTTTTCACAAATGGAATCCTGGTGGATCCACCAACCATTACTATTTCCTGGATATCTGCTGGCTTCAGTTTGGCATCCCGTAAAGCGTTTTCACAACTCGCGATTGTTTTTTTCACAAGTGTTGAGATCAATGCTTCAAATTGAGCACGGGAAAGGGTCACCTTTTTACCAGATAGCTGACCATTGAAATTTTCATTCGCACTCAGATACATCTTGGCTTCTTCCGCGAGAAGTCTCACTTCCTGTGCTAGATTTTTGTTGGTGCTTAATTTAGCAGGATCAATATCCAACTGTTTCATCCAATAGGTTGCGATTGCATGGTCGAAGTCATCACCCCCAAGGTAGGTGTCGCCATTTGTTGACAACACTTCGAAAATTCCATTATTAATCTGCAGGATTGAAATATCGAATGTGCCGCCACCAAGATCATACACTGCGATCAACTTTTCCTCGTCTTTTTTCAAACCCAATCCATATGCCAGGCTTGCCGCAGTGGGTTCGTTCAAAATTCGCAGTACATCCAACCCCGCCATTTTTCCCGCGTCGCGGGTAGCCTGGCGCTGCGCATCATTGAAATATGCCGGGACCGTTATCACGGCTTTGCTCACAGGAGTTTTCAATATGTGCTCTGCCCGGTGTTTGAGTTCTTTAAGAATAAAAGAGGAGAGTTCAATGGGAGAGTAAAATTTATTTCCTACCTGAACTTTCACCAATCGATCGGTATCATCATCAATAATTCTATAGGTAAAAAACGAAGCATGATTTCGGATATCATTATAGGATTTGCCCATCAATCGCTTTACTGAAAAAATGGTATCCTGCGGATTAGTTATAAGAAATTTCCTGGCTCTCTCACCAACTTCTATGGTATTGCTTCCTCCAAAATGCACAATGGAAGGGACCAGAGAACTACTATCGTATTCCTTTAGCACAATGGGTTGTCTTGACTCCGGATGTATCATTGCTACCAGGCTATTGGTTGTGCCAAGATCAATTCCTACTATCATTTCCTGCTGCTGTAGGCTCCCCGTTGCTATATTAATTCCAATCTTAGCCATGCTTCATTTCTTTTTGAGAATCCACGTATCCTGTACTGGTTGATCGGCCTGCAAGTTACTACCTTCCACCAGTTCACAGATTTCAAAGAATGAACCGAAAAGGTTTTGCATATAAGAAGGCGGATGGAATGTTGAATACAACCTATGTCCTTCACGTTTGATTTCTCTTTCTACAAGACTTCCATTTTCAAATAACCGGATTTCATTAGCTGTGAGTTTGCTTTGAAATCCGCTTCCTTGCGTAGTGAGATAAACAATTCCACCACGTTTCGTAATTCGGTGTAATTCCTTCATCCATACGCTGTGGCTGGGTTCAGCCAAATGAGTAAAAACCGATAGCCCAATTACTGCGTCAAACGATTCTTCTTTGAATGGGAGAGGCGGATTAAGGTCATTGACACACCAACGGATACCTGCAATATTTGTTTGGCACCACTGTATATACTTCTTGTTGTAATCAGTTCCAAACACCTCTGAGCCTGCCGGAAGGAGATTCGGTAAATGGCGCGTTATTCTGCCTGGCCCACATCCCCAGTCAAGAATTGAAAAGCCTGGTTCATTCAGGTTTCTAAATTTCCTTATCCATTCAATGATTTCACCAGCGGTAACGAGGCCATCGTTGTAGTACAGATCATAGTCCAATTGATATGTTTCATATAGAAAATAATCCGGGGGAAAAACGATCTCGCGATGTTCTAAGTGAAAACGTTGGTTTGCGCGCTTTTTGTGAATTTTTTGAATATGAAATCTAACGGCATCAGTGATGCGCAACAATCCTATTTTTCTGAGCAGGTTTGAAAAATGCAACTTTCCTTCCATAGCTAGAACTGCCAAAAATAAAAAAGGAAGAGTTAATCACTCTTCCTTGATTTTATCAATAGACTAAATTTAGCGCATTAGGTACATCTTACCATATCCATTGTTGAAGAACTTGTCAGTATTATCGCCTTTAGCTTTATACTTATCAAGCGACTTCCCATTCAAGCTTGTCACAAACCTGTAGAGATAAACTCCATTTCCAAGTTTTTGCCCGAATTGATCAGTTCCATCCCACTTGAATTCTGTTATGTTTCTTCCTATATGAATTGGTCCGAGTTCATCCTTCGTGATTTCACGCACTATCTTACCGGTTACAGTCAAAATCTGGATTTTCATGTTCTGCGGAATCTCACTTCCAGTTAACGTGAATACGAATGCGGTTGAAGTGGTAAATGGATTTGGATAATTCAACAGATTTGAAATCATCGGTTTGTTGATAACCTTGAAAGTAACCCGGTATTCCAGGTTTCCTGCCTTATTTCCACTCCTGTCTTTTCCTTTTACAATCAATTCGTACTCGTCGCCTTCAGGATTTAATGGAGCACCACTCTGATCGAGAATCTCAGGGAAATATGGTGAGAATTCTATAGTAGCCGTATTGTCTGTTCCGCTTGAAGCAGGAATGAACCTCACAGTGTCAGTATTGAAATTATACGTCTTGAGCGTTCCTGTTTGATCAGGGTAACGAACTTGGATAGAAGTAAGCGTTGTGTCATTCAACAACATGTACTTTGCCTCATCCTTTAACTTGATCTGGATATGCGGTTTCGCGGAAACTAGATCTCGATTCAGGATGTGCATGCCATCAAACGTGACATCCAGCAATGGATTCTTCAGGTCGGGCTTCACATAGAAATTATGAAACACAAAATTGTTGTAATGATAGTGCTCCACCTGGTCGTTGTCTGGATTTACTTCCAGATACAAAATATTTGATCCAGGGAATTCGTCGGTAGCTATTTGATAAAGAAGTTTAACTGTATCACCACTTACTAATGGTTTGGCACGAGGCAGGTCAAGGTAGTGAGGAGTATTATCCCTTCCCAGTACATAGATCTTCACCTTCAAACTATCGAAAGCTGCCTTACTGATATTTTTGAAGGCTACGCCAAAGTCGAACTTCTCACCAACTTCCATCGTATCTCTTGATACAAAGAACAGATTTGGAGCAACTGCTCCTTCCGGAACAGGATCGTAAGTGACCATCCAGGATTTTAACTGATATGGCGTGAGTGATACTGAGTCTACAGCCGTCATGCGCAGCTTTATAAATGGAAACTGGTTTGCATCCACATTTGAAATATCAAA
>AR_comb_assmDRAFT_10103984_pt1 | contig 14608 bp, 14 predicted proteins | sample ArasoioldDNA_FD_10543 | JGI IMG/M metagenome (IMG submission 10543) | reverse complement strand
TTCATCAATATGTCCTACCCTGCTTAATAAATCGGCGTAGTAAGTCACAGGCACTTGTAAAAACTCAACTCCTCGTTGCTTTAATTGAGTAACAGTTTCTACAATATTATTTGTTGCAAGAGCAATATGCTGGCAACCTTCTCCATCATAGTATTCTAAAAACTCTTCTACCTGCGATTTCTTTTTACCCTCTGCAGGCTCATTGATAGGAAACTTTACAAAACCATTACCGTTACTCATTACCTTACTCATTAAAGCGGAATATTCAGTAGATATATCTTTATCATCAAAGCTTAATATGTTTCTGAAACCCATCACTTCCTCATAAAATTTTACCCAAGGATTCATTTGATTCCAGCCAACATTACCTACACAATGGTCAACATACAATAAGCCGGTTGATGATGGATTATAATCAGATTTCCATTCTTTATATCCAGGCATAAATGCGCCGTTATAATTTTTTCGCTCAACAAATAAGTGTACCGTATCACCATAAGTATGAATGCCGCTTAATATTACTTCTCCATTTTCATCAGAAAGGGTTGTTGGTTCCAAATAACTTCTGCCGCCGCGGGACGTTGTTTGTTTCCATGCATCCGTTGCATCATCTACCCGCAGTGCAAGTACTTTCACCCCGTCACCATGTTTGGAGACATGGTCTGAAATTGAATTGCCGGTTTTTAATGATGTTGTAAATACAAAAGTTAGTTTGTTTTGCTGCAATACATGACTGGCCTTGTCTTTTACGCCGGTTTCAGGACCGGCATATGCAAGACTTTGAAAGCCAAAAGCCGTTTTATAAAAGTATGCGGCTTGCTTGGCTTCAGCCACATAAAATTCTATATAATCAGTTCCTTGTAAAGGAAGAAAATCTATCCTGGATTTGTCGATTAATGGTGAAATCACTGTTTCCATAAACAATGGCTTTAATTATGAAGAGGATTTAATGTACCCGGCTAATATAATAGTTATCTATATTCTGTATTACCTGTCGCCGGCAGACAGGCTTTGCACTCTTCAACGTTGGAAAAAATATGAAGATATAGATCACAACGAATTACTTCTTTTTAAGGATGGGAATTTCGCATCCATAGCTAAAGTTTCCATTAACAGAGAGTAGTTAATGCGTTTATCATTGAATATTTTATGAGGATAATCAGGAAGCATCGCTGACACAAAGTTATAAAAGTTTGAAGCTCGATTGGATTAATACTGAGTTAAGCTGGAACAATTTGTAAAGTATAATAATAGTCACGCAGGCAATGAATACTCAAATTAAAAGGTTATTAACGGGCAAAGAAAAAAGCGCAGATTGACCAGAATTTTCACAAATTGCAGCTCCTTTTACAAGTTAAAATATGAATCATAGTAAACACAAAGAATTCGACCCCGCTTACTCTAAAACAGAAGCTTCCCGAAATCGCCCGGCGCTATTGAAAGTTGGTATTCTTGGTGGCGGGCAACTGGGAAGAATGCTATTACAGGCAGGCGCAAATTATGTTGTAGAAACATTCGTACTTGAAAATGATGAGCACTGTCCCGCTGCACATCTATGCCATCATTTTGCTAAGGGAGACATACGGGATTTTGAAACGGTTTACCGCTTTGGCAAGGAACTGGATGCAGTTACAATTGAAATAGAATCGGTAAATGTGGAAGCGCTTGAAAAGCTCGAATCTGAAGGCGTAAAAATATACCCGAGGCCTTCTGCTATAAAAATTATAAAGAATAAGATCACGCAAAAAGAATTTTATAAGCAAAATAAAATACCTACTGCCGATTTCAGGATTACAAACAATATTAGCGATTTAAAAAATTATGCAGATTTTACTCCTGCTGTACACAAAATAGGTATAGGAGGTTATGATGGAAAAGGTGTACAGGTATTGCCGACAGAAAAGGATTTTGACAAAGGTTTTAATGTCCCTTCTGTTTTAGAAAAAATGATAAGCATAAAAAAAGAAATTTCTATAATCGTAGCTATAAATAATAGGGAGGAAACAGCCTTCTTTCCTCCGGCCGAAATGGTATTTGATCCTCTCTTAAATTTACTCGATTACCAGCTAAGCCCTGCACAGATATCTAACGAAGTGTTTTGGAAAGCGGAGGCCATCGCGCTAAAACTGGTGAAGGCATTTCAAAGCCCGGGATTATTTGCTATTGAAATGTTTGTTGATAAAAATAATGAGGTATATGTAAACGAAACTGCTCCGCGTGTACACAATAGTGGACATCATACAATTGAAGCAAATTATTGCAGCCAGTATGATATGTTATGGCGCATTATATTGGATTACCCTTTAGGCAATACAGCCCCTATTTTACCTTCGTCTATAGTCAATTTACTAGGTGCAGAGGACTGTACAGGAGAAGCAAAATATGAAGGGTTAAGTGAAGTGCTGAAGATGGATAATGTATTTGTACATCTGTATGGTAAAATCCAAACCAAACCAGGCAGAAAAATGGGACATGTAACAATTCTTAGCAAAGAATACCATGAATTAATGTATAAAGCGCATCGGATAAAGAATATGATTAAAGTTATCAGTTGATAAGTTGAATTGTTGAGTGGTAACAATTAATTTGCGGTTGATTACTATTCAACTATTCAACATGTCAACAAATCAACCTCTCGTCGGAATCATCATGGGCAGTGATAGCGATTTAACTATTATGCAAGCGGCTGCTGATATTTTGCAGAAATTTGGAATTGAATTTGAGCTCACTGTGGTGTCTGCACATCGTACTCCTTTACGAATGGTTGAGTACGCATCCCGGGCAAGTGCAAGAGGCTTAAAAGTAATTATTGCCGGAGCAGGAGGCGCTGCGCATTTGCCCGGAATGGTCGCATCAATTACATCATTACCTGTTATTGGGGTTCCCATAAAATCTTCAAATTCTATTGATGGCTGGGATTCCGTATTATCCATTTTGCAAATGCCGAACGGTATTCCTGTTGCTACTGTTGCACTGAATGCAGCAAAGAATGCGGGCATACTTGCCGCGACAATTATTGGCGCATTTAATGAAAGCGTGGGAGAAAAAGTAAAAGCTTACAAAAAAAATCTTGAAAAAGAAGTATTAAGTAAGGCGGAGCAATTAAAACAAGATGGCTGGCAAAATTTTTTTGATCAAGCCCCCAGCCCTTAAAGGAGACTTAATCATCTTCCTTTTTTAAAATTTCCGTCAATCCATATAACTGCTTTCTTTACATAATACTCTTTGTCATTCCTGAGGTTATTCACCAATTTTTTTATTTCATCGTGATTAGATTCATTACGTGTGTACCATTCTACCAAAACAAGTGAAAGCCTGCGTTGCCATGGATTTTGCGATGTGTTAAGTGCCTTTGCCAGTGTAAATATTTCTTTCTGATGTGTTTTCACGATCGGCTTTAAAGCCTGCATGCCAAGCGCATCACAAACTGCCCAGTTTGTTATTTCCTCCGAAAAGTTTTCTACTAATTGTACTGCATTTGCAGGATCCCGTTTTGCAATTTTACCAAGCAGTTTACTGGCAAGAATTCTTTCTTCCAGTGAACCGGCATTCCATAATTCTGTTACAAGATCAAAATCTGATTGCTTGAATTGTTTTACCAGGTCATTTAAAACAGGCATATAAACGCCATATACTTTTTCAACACCCGGTACAAATCTTTGTTGAGCTGTCAAAGCATTTTGATTTGCATTTTGTTTTAAAAGTTTTTGTATTTCTTTTAATTGTGCGGACATAATTATTCAAGGATACTGTTTCTGATATCGTATTTGCGGCAGAGTTGGTCAGCTCTTTTTTTAAGATCATCATGATATTGATATGAGGCATACAAATTTCCATTATAAAGTTCATCATACTTTTTTATGAGTTCTGGCTGATGTCTATTGAGGAATTTATAATATAAAGTTTTACTGTCAGCTTTTTCATTACCAAATAAAGTTAGCCCTCCAACAAGAATATAATCCGCATAATGATCCTTTGCTTCTGAAATTATTTTTTCAAGCTCTTCATCAGTATCGCTGATAAATGGCAAGATAGGAATTGCATTTACGCCAACAAGAAAACCTTCCCGTTTTAGTTGTTGTACTAATTGCAAACGTTGAACAGGCATTAATGCGCCGGGTTCAAGCATATTGGATATTGTCTCATCCATTGTTGAGACGGAGACTGATAAAATAACGCCATACTGTAATTTATTTTGAAGGTCTTCGGGTAATATAGCGGCTTTATCAATTGCTTTCAGCAGTTCAATATCTCTCGTAATTAAGGACCGCTTGGTACTGATGAAAACAGGAAACCTGTATTTCAATAATAATTTCAGTATTTGTTCTGTAATTCTTAATTGCTCTTCCTGGTGCATATATGCATCTGTTGCAGAGCCCACTGCCACAATACCATGTTGATTTTTTCTTGCCCTTAACTGCAACTGCTTTTCTAATACGTTAGTTATATTGGCTTTCACGGATAAATGTTCAGCCATATTTTCACCGTATTTGCTTCCTCTTATATAACAATAGAGGCAATTGCAACTGCACCCTCGTAAGGATTTACGGAATAATCATCAAGAAACCAGCTATCACGGTTCTTATGTTTATTTAAAACTGATTTTACAATTTTTTGATTGAGCAAATGCTGATAGTTAGGCATGCAAAGATAGAATTCCAAACTCCTGGTTGAATGCACCAGAGCTTTCAAGGAGAATATCTATAAAGCCCTTTCCATATTTTGCATAAAAGCCGCAAATATTTTCTGTTCTCTCCTGCAAACTATTATGCGGAAATAAGACCGATTTTATTTTTTGAAGTTGGTTTAGTTCGGTGTTATACTTTCTTTTTTCTGCCCGCAACATTTTCTTTTCAAGCTCCTGTAAACGGTTAACCGCTCTTGTTTTGAGTGCTGCGACATGTTCTTTTAATGTCAGATCAACGTTAGAAGCGAGGTTCATGACCTCGTTATACAGGTCCTCAATCTTTTGTAATTCTCCGTTCAACCGTACTTTATTCTCGCTTCGGTTAGTAACAATTTTATTCATTAATTCATGTTCAGGATGAAACATATCTTCCAATTGCAAACCAAGATTGTGAACCATTTGTTCATGCTTCTCCTCAACAATGAGAAAGGAGTTTCGCAATACCAACAAAGGATAAGGAACATTAATTGATGCAAAAACACTTTTTAACTCCAGCCAATACGCTAATTCACCGCCTCCACCGATAAAAGCAATGTTAGGCAAAATAGTTTCCTGGAAAGCTCCGCGAAGAATGACGTTCGGACTAAATCTTTCAGGATGTTCATCTAATTCTTTTAGAATTTCTTCTCCTGTCCATTCTAACTTTAAATTTTGAACCTTAAACTTTAAACCTTCAACTTCTATCCGTTCTCTTTTATCATCAATTAAATAAAACAAATTGAGTTCTCTGCCTTCTGCCTGGATCTTATAATTCTTTTCCAATTCTGTAAGCGTAGCAGTTACTTCTTCATGAGAAAATCCTTCTTTTAATTCTTTTTCTATAGCTGGCTGAAAAAGTTTTTTCAGGGTGATATTATCAGGTAATAGTGTAACTAATCCATATGCACCAAATAAATGATTTACCAATTCCAAAGTCGCTTGTTCTATTGTTTTATCAACTGAATAAATCTTTTTAAATAATTGAACGATCTCATCTCCATATGGCAATACGCCTAATTGTCCATACATAGCGTCGATCATACTGATAAAAGCTTTATCCACTTTCATTCTGCCGACAGCACCAGTTTGCTTTGTTTGCCATGTGTACTGAACACCATCGACTGCTATGCTGCCCACTTCATCAAGATCAGCATCTTCACTGCCCATATAATATACCGGCACAAAATAATATTCAGTCAATTGTTTATTTAACTCATCTGCGATTTTGATAACATGCAGAAGTTTGTAAATAAAATAAAGAGGACCTGTAAAAATATTGGGCTGATGCGCGGTGGTTATAGTAAATGCATTAGGTTGTAAAAGTGACTGAACATTTTCTGAAATCTTTGCCGGCTGCGGAATTCCTTCGTATTGACTTTTTAATTCCCGCACCAACACTTCTCTTTCCTGGGGAAATAATTTTCTTGCTTCTATTGATTGCTTAATACCCTCAATACTGACCGGGTATTTATAGAATGGCTGCAACTTTTTATCGGCATTGATATAATCAATAGCAATCTTTGAGAAATAGTTTGTTTGGTGGTAAGGCAGGTAAGTACAATTCGTTTCCATGCAACTGAATTGAGCAGCAATTTATAACCTTTCTTTTTTGTATGTGCAACCCTTCAACATTCTTTCACAATTCGAAAACAGAAAGCAAATTTACAGTTTGCAGTTTTCTGTCTTCTGCTAACCGCATACTGGCAACTGAAAACCTAAACAGCTTCTCCATCCAAATCATAATCATATGCTTTGGTAATTTTCACGTTCACAAACTCACCAATCGGTAATTTTTTTTGAGAATGAATAACCACTTCGTTATCTACCTCCACACTGTCGAATTCTGTACGGCCAAGATAGCGCCCGGCTTCTTTTTTATCTATAATTACTTTAAATATCTTCCCCACTTTTTCTACATTCTTCTCATAACTTATCTCCTGCTGCACTTCCATAATTTCTTCCGCACGTTTTTGCTTTTCAATTGCAGGCACATCATCTTTCAACAGATAACCAGATGTACCTTCTTCATGACTGTACGTGAAAATTCCAACGCGATCAAATCTTTGCTTCACTAAAAAATCTTTTAGTTCTTCCACATCATTTCTAGTTTCACCCGGGAAACCTGCAATCAACGTTGTACGTAAACAGATGCCGGGATTTTTATCGCGAATGGCTGCAATTAAATCTTCCATCTCCCCTCTTGTACTTTGGCGCTTCATGGCTTTGAGCATGTTATCGCTCGCATGCTGCAAAGGCATATCCAGGTAGTTACATATGTTTTCACGTTCACGCATCACATCAAGCACTTCCATGGGAAATTTATTGGGGTAGGCATAGTGCAACCGGATCCATTCCAAACCTCTTACATCACTCAATCGGTTCAACAGATCTGCAAGCATTCTTTTTTTATAAAGATCCAATCCGTAGTAAGTAAGTTCTTGCGCAATCAGCATAATTTCTTTTACACCTTTTTGTACAAGTATTTCGGCTTCTTTCACCAAATCATCTATGGGTCTGCTTACATGTGCACCACGCATTAAAGGAATGGCACAAAATGCACAAGTGCGGTTACAGCCTTCACTGATCTTAAGATATGCATAGTGTTTTGGTGTACTCAGTATTCGCTCACCAATCAATTCAGTTTTATAATCCGCCTCAAATTGTCTTAGAATCAGCGGCAGTTCAAGAGTACCGAACCATGCATCCACCTCCGGAATTTCATTTTCAAGATCATTTCGATAGCGCTCACTTAAGCAACCAGTGACATACACTTTATCGAGACGCCCTTTTTTCTTTAATTCAACCTGGTTAAGAATTGTATTGATGCTTTCTTCTTTTGCTTTATCAATAAAGCCGCAAGTATTCACGACCACAATATTGTGGTCCATCCTGCCATTTTCGTGCACCACATCAATTTCATTGGCTTTCAACTGACCGCTCAACACTTCACTATCCACCAGATTTTTGCTGCAACCAAGAGTGATGATGTTTACCTTATCTCTCTGTAATCGTCCTGATTTCATAATTGGTCGGCAAAGGTAGGCAGCTACATACGAAATATGAAATGTGAAGCAGGAAAGTAAGTAAAGTTTAAGATTTTTAAATAGTACTCAAAAGATTACACATTAAGGTCTTATTGTTTTTGCAATGTAAGATTAGGCAATCCAGTGCCATGTAATGTCATTTCTGTTGACGCATCATTAATTGTACCACTATAGGTGTTACCGCTTCTCTCGTGGTATGCAGTATCACTATCGTATGTGAATTGGATGTTATGGTTTGTAAATGAACCGGTAAAATGATATATCGTATCAGGATCTCCGATATGTTCGTTGCCCTCAAATGTTGAGGTATTTGTATTTTCGGTCTCATTAAAAAAGTTAAAAGTATTTTTATCATTATCCTCATTAACCCATGTTGCAGCGCCAATTATCGGAATAAAAAAACCGTCTCCTCCACCTTTACTGCAATTGAGACTAAAGCAGGAGATAAATACAATTGTAAAAACAGCAGTTTTGTAAATTTTACTTTTCATGAGTTAAATATTGTAAAGTAATAAAACAAGATACCAACTTTAGTTCGAAAATTCCTTTTGAAATAATTCATTTCGTTTTTTCAGCTCTGTAAGTGCTAATTCAAGTTGCGGCATTTTATTATGAATATTTTGTTGAATCTTTTCTTTAAGATCCTTGTTCTTACTCTTAAAATATTCATTTATCTGTGCAATATCACCCTGCAGCGTAAGTATCATTCCTGTATGTAAAGTATCAAGCGAGTACGATATAAGATTGTGAAAATGATTAGTAAGCGAATCGTTCTGCCAGTAATCCCCAATAAATTTTTCATAATTAAATCGCTGCCTGTTGAGTGAATTGAATATATCAGTATAGCCAGTAACTGCATCATAAACTTTGGCGCGTGCAGCACTATTATCAAAAGCAAACTCTACCATATATTGAAGAGATGCTTTCAGATCAAATGCCTTTGCTACAAACTCTTGCAGGTTTTGTGATATTTCAGGATAATATTTGTCTCTCCCATCTTGCATTTCTTTTGCACTGCGTAAATCGGTTTCAGTGTAATTAAGCTGCAACAATACCTGCTGGAGTGAGTCAAGCTTTTTACCTAATGCTATAAGTTCAGATGCTGTTGCGCTGCTATTACTTTTCATTTCTTTGTATACCGCCAGGTATTGGTTAATGTAAGTGTTATCCTGCGGGCTACCGATTATTATTTCCGGTACATCGTTCAGGTCGCGTGGTATGGAGACATAGCCTCCTGTTGGATACAACACGCTATAACCGGCTTCCTGCAATCCGATTTTTACATGTGTAATATCATTGTTCAGTCCTATCACAAAAATGCCTGCATCGTTGGTTGTAGCAACTTCGTTGTTTACCAAAACGTTGAATTGTTTCATCAGTCCCTTTTTATTATGGATCACCTTTCCTTTAAAAGCAAATGTATTTTGCGCTCTTACCGAAACACTTGCACTAATCAGCAAAAAAATAATTGGTAAAAATTTAGAACAATGCATAATCAGCGCAATGGTATTGTAAGTGAAACTTTATCTGAAAGCGTTATAAGGTTATCATACCTAAGCTTGTCTGACGTATACACTCTTAGTGCTATTTGTTCACCGTCTTTATATGGCAATGCAACGCGAAAATTCCCATAATGATCAGAAGTTGTTTTTAAAACACCATCGGCGAAAATAAGTACAGCATTTTTTACGGGAATTCCATTCTTGTCTTTCACCAGGCCTGTGACAGTTACAGAATCAGGAATTTTTTGCAGGTAGAGATTAACAGGAACATCTTCATAAGGGATGATCAAATCACTCTTTTTTGTTTTGTAACCTTCGGCATGTGTAATCAGTGTTATGGCTTTGCCCTTGTAATCATATGGCACTTCACTAAATACAGATTGCCCCTCACTGATATTTTTTGTTTGGTGGGCAGTTCCAAAAAATAATTCTGTATAACCCGTTTTAATAGCCTCTGATGAATCATTGCCTGCGAAAACATTTATTGTAAAAGTGAATGATCTTTCTTCAGGCCTGAATTTATATCCAAGATAAATGATAAGCGCTAATACTACTATCGGTCCGCTTAATTCCAAAGTGCCGCCATAAGCCTTACCAGAATATTTTGCATGCGAACGCAAAGCACCGAACAAAAAACCTGCAGCAACCAAAGCCAATGGCACTAAAAGAAAAAAATAGGCAGACTGGCCGATAAAATTAATCTTGTCGCTATATAAACTAAAGAGAAGTGCGGCAATAAGAAATATAATAAAACCAACACCTGAAATAATGATCCAGGTTAGTGGTGACAATGAATTGTTACTTTTTTGAGGCATGTAACAATAGTTTGTTGATTCCTCATAAAATTAGTGGTAAAATGTATTATTATCATCACCCATACAGGATAAGGTTCTATGTAATATTTAAACTGCCATGATTATAACCGCAAAAATTATTCTGCTCCGTTTTTAGTTTTTACATTTGACGATACTTCAGTGTTAACCTTTAAATAAAAAAACATGGGTTTTGATCAATACCATGAGCCGGCGGAGGAACTGCCTGTAAGAACCAGAACTATTGCACGTATGATAGCGTCTCTTACAGAAGAAGCAGAAGCTATAAATTGGTACGAACAGCGTATCGCTGTTGAAAAAGATAAAACAGCGAAAGCAATTATGGAGAATGCGCAGAAGGAAGAATTCAAACATTTTGGAATGAACCTTGAATTTCTCCTACGACAAAAACCGGTATGGCGTGAAATATTGCAGGGCATTCTCTTTAAAGAGGGCAATATAGTTGAACATGGAGAAGAAGCGGAAGATGAAGCTGATGAATAAGCACGATGTTAAAATCTGCTTTATTGTTTGTAAAAACTTACCTATTCTTTTGTTGCTGAATATATTGCTTAATAAGTGCGTTTTCCTTCTCATCTTTTATTCTTCGCAAAACGACTTCTTCATTACCCACAATAGTGGTGTCTTTATCAAAGGGTAATCGTTCATACATTTTTCCTCCAGAAAAATGACACGGGGAACAATGACTGACAAGTATTGGTTTTACCTGGGTTGTGAAGTCAATTGTGCCTGATGGAATTGAATCCCTGGAAGAGGATTTTACAGGTGTATTTGTGCTTTTGTTTTTTACCTCAACAAATAATAAAGAGCACGCTAATACACAAATAAATAACGCTTTCATATAGCAGCATTAAAAACTTTAGTAAAGTTCGTTTAAAAAAATACAACAAGTAAGCTTGTTAAATCTTTTTCAAAACTTTTTCAAAGCAATAAGATGACTATCATTTTTATGGATGCAATGTAAAAATCATCTTCACTTATCTTCGTTTTGCTATATTTACCCCCTAACTTTTAATGCAACCAACTATGCGTTTGATATTTCTTTTTTTATTGCTTGTACTGACCCTGCACTTATCAGCTCAAAAAACTTCTGCAAATCAAAACAAAATCGATACGGTTCTTGTTGCAGACAGCACGACTGCCCCGGTAATTACAAAGCACCAGGTAAATATTAACGGGCAAGTGATAAACTATACCGCAACAACGGGCTATTTGCCCTTAAAAGATCAGCGTGGAAAAATTAAGGCCAATATATTTTTTGTCGCCTATACAAAGGATGGTGTAAATAAAGATACCCGCCCTATAACTTATGCATTCAACGGAGGTCCTGGTTCTGCATCAATTTGGCTGCACATGGGTATTTTAGGTCCTTACCGCGTGGTAATGAATGATGAGGGATATGCCCTCAATGCACCTTTTAAATATGAAGCAAATGCATACTCATGGCTTGACATGACAGATCTTTTATTTATTGATCCGGTATCAACAGGGTATAGTCGCCCTGCTGCAAATGAAGATGCGCAAGCATTTCATGGATACACTGAAGATATCCAGAGTGTTGGCGATTTTATCCGTTATTACACTACAAAATTTGAACGCTGGGGCTCACCAAAATTTCTGGCCGGCGAAAGTTACGGCACTACACGAGCAGCTGGTCTGTCTGGTTATTTGCAGGAACGACATAATATTTTTTTAAACGGAATCATATTGATCTCTTCCGTATTAAATTTTCAAACGCTTGATTTTACTACCGGAAATGAGATGCCTTATGTAATGTTTTTACCAGGATATACTGCAACGGCATGGTATCATAAGAAATTGCCTGCTGACATGCAGCAAAGATCATTAAAAGATGTAGTGCAAATGGCAAGAGATTATGCATCCAATGAATACCTGTTAACATTAATGAAAGGCGACAGATTAACTCAACATGAAACAACCGCAACCATTCAAAAACTACATTCTTTCACGGGATTATCGGAAGATTTTATTCGCAGAAGTAATTTAAGAATTTCCGATTCAAGGTTCTTCAAGGAATTATTAAGAGATAGTGGCAGAACAACAGGCCGTCTTGATAGCCGCTTTACTGGTAACGACAGGGACGATGCAGGTGAAGGGATTGAATTTGATCCAAGCATGAGTAATATAATGGGTATGTTTTCCGGCGCAATGAATAACTACACAAGAAAAGAACTGCAATACAAAAATGACCTTCCTTATGAGGCATTAACTTATGTGGGTCCCTGGGAGTTCTCCTCAAACAAGTTTCTCGATGTATCAGAAACATTACGAAATGCCATTAGTCAGAATCCATATCTCAAAGTTTGGGTGGCGTGTGGTTACTATGATCTCGCAACGCCATTTTTTGCTGCTGAATATGTTGTTCATCACATGGGTTTACGACCAGACCAACAAAACAGGATATCTATGACTTATTATGAAGCTGGTCACATGATGTATATTCATAAACCATCTCTTATACAATTAAAAAAAGATGCTGAAACCTTTTACCAGCAGGCATTACAATAGCAGATACTAATATAGGATACGAGCGTTACTTGTCCTCGTTTGCTGAGCAGAATTACTTTATGTTGAAGTGAGTGACAAAACGAAAGTTGAATGATGATCCTCCAGCCCAAAACACAAAATCCTTTTCACACACTGTGGATAAAACAACCTTTAACAAGTATTTGATAACATTCTCACATATCGGCACGTTACATGCATTATGTAAATAATTTTTGCACGATGAAAAAAATTGCTACTGTTACCCTTTTAATTGTTTGTGCTAAATTTTCTTTTTCACAAACCCAACCGCAATCCACTTATCAGCGGGCAATTGGTATAAAATTTCCCGGAGGATTTTCCGTTACTTACAAACAATTTGTTACTGCTTCAAATAACATTGAGGCGCAGGCAACCATCTGGAACAAAGGTTTTAGAATGAGCGGTCTTTATGAATTTAATTTCTACTCTTTTGACAAAGTTGATGGGCTCGCATGGTTTGTAGGTCCTGGTGTTCATCTTGGTTTTTGGAAAGATCAATACCAGAAAGATTATAACAGCAATGTTGATTTTGGGATTGATGGCATCATCGGTCTCGATTATAAATTTCGTGATGTGCCCATTAATGTTAGCCTCGACTGGCAGCCGGCTGTAACATTGGTTGGCTCTGCAGGTTTTACTCCTTCTTATGGTGGTATAGGCGTTCGCTATACTTTTTAGAGCAGATTATGCGTTTATATCATAATTAAAAAACAAAAACATGAAAAACCTTTTCTTAGCTAGTGTTATTATTTTCGTTGGATTTTCTGCAAAAGCACAAAGTATGGGTCACGATTACAAAACTGCTTTGGGTGTAAAATTTTACCCTGGTGCAATAACTTTAAAAAGCTTTATCCGGGATAATAGGGCATTGGAGGGATTAGCATATATCTATACTGATGGTGTTCGTTTCACCGGCCTGTATGAATTTTGTGGCGACATTAACGGAGCTCCGGGTTTAAAATGGTATGCGGGTCCGGGTGCACATCTTGGTTTCTGGAGTGATAACTGGAAAGAAGATCACTCAGAAGACGACGGTGGCGTCGCAATTGGTATTGATGGTGTAGTTGGCCTTGATTATAAATTTAAGGGTGCTCCGATTAATGTTAGTTTAGACTGGCAGCCCTCGTTCAATTTTGTAGGGTACAATTATTTTGAAGGTGGCTGGGGTGGACTAGGCATTCGTTATACTTTCTAATATCTCTGTTTTTTATTTTTAGGGAAGCCGTTACATTTAACTGTAGTGGCTTTTTTATTTTTGCGACCAGTGTGTAGCTTTTCATGGCATCATCGTTGTGTCGCAGTTCTTTCATCGACAAATCTTTAGGCGTCAAATCACATCCCGATTTTTAGTTTAAACCCGCATATTAATATAATTAAAAACCCCGCTATTCAGCGGGGAAATAGTTAGTTGCAAGTCTTCTATTACAAATATTAATGATACAAATAATTTAAAGCAGTTACATCATTTACGTTGAATGGCCTGTTCTGACCACCGGAAATACAGGCCAGCATCCAACTGTTGGGGTCTCCTTTAGAAGGCGTGCCTGGAATAAGTATCGCACCTACGCCTGCAGATCCCTCGTTATAATGACGACCACCGCAGCTATAAGCGCGGTTCATATAATCTGTATGACGAAAACCAATACAATGACCAATCTCGTGTGCAATAACTGTTGCGAGGTATTGTACATTAGGATTAGAACCAAAAGCTGCAGGATTAGAATTTAAAGTTATCGGTGATGGAGGATTTCCATTTGCATCAGGAAAACCAGCTGACTGTCCTAATATAACACCACCGCCTGAAACACCTCCAAGGTCCTTACCGATTACATCAATATTTGCACCTGAACTGATCCTTTGAAAGTTTAATCTTAAGCCTTTTGCATTATATCTTGCCACAGCACTATCAGTAGCATCTACAAAAACCCTGCTTAAGCCGCTGCACGAAAGAGTAATAACGCGGGGCAAACCCTTAATAAGATTTGTTGTTTGATACTGTTCTGTATTGGCTACTCT
>AR_comb_assmDRAFT_10472385_pt1 | contig 14612 bp, 7 predicted proteins | sample ArasoioldDNA_FD_10543 | JGI IMG/M metagenome (IMG submission 10543) | reverse complement strand
GGCATCTGTGCGGGGCTTTGGAACTTCGCTCTATCTTATTAAGGAACAACTCTAGTCTAATGGGATACAATTAGGGACTAAAGTCTCAGCTTGAACATAGCGAAACCACCCTTCTCTCTCCCATGGACGTGGAAATGATTGAATTACATCAAAGTGTATAAGATTTACTCCTGGTATTCCTTCTGCTCGTTGGTGATCATTCGCCGTGCCATTTATGTCAGTAAAAAACACACCGCTGAAGGTCGCCACCTCGATCTGTACTACGAAAAAGCATAGATGGCTATTCGGCTTTCTACGGTAGGCCATAGGAGTCCGAGGGGTAAAACTACAAGAGACCATTCCCCAGTTATCATGACGCCTATCTAAGCTATGAGAGAGAGCATCTCCACCCGGCACAAGAGGAGGCCACCTGTCCTCATCCTCCAATAATTGCTTTGAACACAGGACCTGCATGTCTCGAATGCAGGGAAGATTCTCTATGCTCGTGAAGTGATACAAAGCAGAAACCTGTTCTTGCCGTAAACGGCGGAGAATCTGTTCGGCCTGTGGATGTCGATGCGCATCCGTGAGATCCACCTTCTCGCTCGGTTGAGAGAAAGGGTAGTTTTTGCAAGGGTGAATCGCATATATCAGATTGTATCTCATACTGCCCATATGGGCAATACAACTCTATGCACCATATATACGATGAGTCGTCTCATTGGTATAGGGCAAAATGTGAGCCAATCTACTTCACCACCTCTTCTATAGTAGTACCATACTTTTTGTGCAGAATCTCTATTTGCACATAAATCTGTGGAAAAGTCAGGGTTTTTGTGCAAAGCCCCGTAGCAGGTATGAAAGCGCACTTTCTCCAGTGGGATATCCCGGAGGGCGTAGTTCAGCACCTCCACCCGGAGCTCGGCCCATTTGAGAAATTCCTCCAGACTCATCCCCGGATTCGAGCCATAGGAGGTCACCAGCCGCGGGTCGTCTATCTGCAGCAGGAAGCCAGCAGCAACGATGCCGTGGTACTCCTCACGCATGGCCTCGGCGATAGCGTAGAGGTAGGCTTCTTGCGTCGGGTAGTACTCGTTGCGTCGCGATGGTTCGATGGTGGTGGGAGCCACAGCGGGCATGAACACTTCCTCAGCCTGCAGCCCCTGGAGGGCAGCCTTGAGGTTGTCGATGTCCGTTTGCAACGCCGCCTGTCCCTTGTAGGAGATAGGCCCGGTGCACGCCATGCCAAAGGGGGCGGCAACACTACCAGGTCGCCCCCGGGCATACCACTGGTAGTACTCCGGGAACGCCAGGGCCTCGCGCGACCCTGCCCATGGCCCCGCTGGCGACGTGGTCTCGCGCGGCTCAAAGCCAGCGAGCCGTTCACTGACGTAGGCGAAGAAGCCAGGTTTCCCCTGCTCCCCATCGCAGACGATGTCCACGCCGGCCTCAATCTGCTGGCGCACGACCTCAGTCACGGCGCTGCGGACCCGCCCGGCATACGCCTCCTGGCTGTAGGGCTGGCCGTGCTCTCTGGCGTACATCATCTCCAGTAGGTCTGGCGGGCGCGCCAGGCTGCCCACAAACGTCGTCAGGATGCGGTCGATGCTGCGCTTCATGACAGTTCTCCTTCCATGGCTCACCCCATAGTCGCATGGCAGACTGAGCGCCAGGTGTTCCATGGGGCGGCGCGCTCTATGCTACCCCAACAGGTGCCTTCCGACAGGAGAGATCATAGCGCATACACGGTTTGTCCCGCACCCCTCTTAGGCCCACCCGTTGACAGTCCTAGCCCGACGTGATACGGTAACCTCTACATCACAGACCTCTTGATGCCTGCAGAAAACCACAGAGCGCAGTGTACACATAAAGGAGACGCAGCATGGCGGAATACGCACTCCTGGGCAAACGCATTCCCAAGCCTGATGCTGTCAATCGCGTCACAGGGCGCATGGTCTACGCTGATGATATGACGCTACCAGGCGTCCTCGCCGGCAAGATTCTTGGCAGTCCGGTCGCGCATGGACGCATTCGTCGTCTCGACGTCAGCAAGGCCGCCAAGTTGCCAGGGGTACGGGCTGTCGTGACAGCGCAGGACGCTCCCACCATGCGCTATGGCGGCATCGTGCGCGACAAGTTGATATTTGCGACCGACGTGGTGCGCTACCATGGTGACCCGATAGCCGCGGTGGCCGCCGACAACGTCGATATCGCGGAGGAAGCTCTGCACTTGATTGAAGTGGAGATCGAGGCGCTGCCAGCTCTGATCGACCCCAAGGAGGCCGCGCACAGTGCGGTTATGATCCACGAGGGTTGGGAAGGGTATCCGGCGCTTCCGAACCTGGGGCGCCAGGGCAATGTCACGTCGAGCGGCCGAGTACAGTGGGGCGATGTGCAGCAGGGCTTCGCGCAAGCCGATTACGTCTTCGAGGACTGCTATGACATCGCCATGGCACATCAGACGTATATTGAGCCGCGTGCTGCCATGGCGCAAGTGGAGCCCACTGGGCGCATCTCCGTCTGGACGGCCACGCAGGGCATCTTCCCGCTGCGCGACAGTCTAGCAGGGATTTTTGGCGTGTCGCAGACCAAGATACGGGTTGTACCCACGGAGATTGGCGGTGGCTTTGGTGGCAAGATTGCCGCGGTCACTGAGCCAGCGGCTATTTTACTGGCCCAGAAAAGCGGCCGACCCGTTAAGATCACCTACAAGCGCGATGAGGATTTTCTCAGCAGTACGCCACGGCGCCCGGCCGTCATTGAGCTCAAAACTGGCATCATGAAGGACGGTACCCTGGTGGTGCGTCAGGCGCAAGCCTACTATGGCAATGGCGCCTATCACATCGCCACCGGCTACAACTTCGGTGAGGGTATGGCGGGGCGTCTGGCAGGTCCCTACAATGTGCCGCATGTCAATATGTATGCCTGTACGGCCTACACCAACCAGCCGCCATGTGGAGCTTACCGTGCCCCGGGCAGTCCGCAGATTATCTTCGCGGTGGAATCGCACATGGATATGCTAGCCTCGCGCCTTGGCCTGGATCCCCTGACCATCCGGAAAAAGAACGCCTTGAAGGTTGGGGATCGTTCGATTATTGGGGCACTGGATGACGCGGCTGACTTACGCGAGATGATCGAGCGCATCGAGCAAGAATCCGGCTGGCATAAGCCCAAAGGGAAAAACCGCGGGCGTGGTATTGCCGTAGGGTTCTGGGCCTCTCGTGGCATGCCTGGTAGCAACTCGCTAAAGCTGAATCCCGACGGCACTGTGGCCATTACCACTGGTTCAGTAGATCTCAGCGGCACACACGTGACCTTGCAGCAGATCGCCGGTGAGGAACTGGGCGTTGGCCTCGAAAAAGTGGGTGTGCTGACGGGCGATACGGATGTCGCGCCAGTGGCACCGCTCAGCGCTGGGAGTAACATCACCCGGAGCATGGGCATGACGGTAAAGGTCGCGGCTGAAAAACTGCGGCAGCAGATTTTAGAGGTCACGGCTGGGCAGCTCGAGGCGAACATTGACGACTTGGAAATTCGTGAAGGCCGGGTCCAGGTGAAAGGCACGCCGGACCGCGGCATGACCTTTAGTGATGTCTACAAAGTGGCGTCGATGTCCCAGGGCGGCCCACCAACGGCATCGGCCTCCACGCCCATGCAAGGCACCACACTGCAATACTCCATACAGGTTGCCGAGGTTGAAGTCGATCCAGATACTGGCGAGGTCAAGGTGGTGGACTTGACGGTGGTCCAGGACGCCGGGTTTGCAATCAATCCGATGTCAGTAGAAGGCCAGCTGGAGGGGGGTGCCACACAGGCCCTGGGCTATGGACTGGCAGAGCAGATGATGTTCGATCCCAAAACAGGCCGCAACATCAATGCTGGGTTCCTGGATTACAAGATTCCCAGTGCCCTGGATGTTCCCAATATTAAAAGTGTCATCGTCGAAGTACCGGCGAAGGACACGCTCTACGGCGCACGTGGGGTGGGTGAACCACCCATCGTCGCTACGGCTACGGCCATTGCCAATGCGGTGGCTGATGCCATAGGGGCCCATGTCACAGCCCTGCCGCTTACACCAGAACGCGTGCTGGAGGTAGTGCGCCGGAAGAAGGGATGAGGGAGAGAGGTGTAGGGGGCGATAGCCTCGGTGGGGGATGGTGGCAATTGTGTCAGTGGTGCTGAGGCTTGCCCCTCTATGGTGAGGCGACGCATTACGCCAGCGCTTCCAGCAATCCCCTGGCTTCCTGCAGGTCAGCAGTGTCAAACCCCTCCGTAAACCAGCCGTAGACCGGCGCCAGGAGCTGTCGCGCCTTGGTGCGCTGGCCCTGGCACTGCCAGAGCCGTGCCAGGCTCGTGGCGGCGCGCAGCTCTAGGGATTTGGCTTGTTGCTGGCGGGCGAGGGCGAGGGCTTCTTGAAAGCAGGCTTCTGTCGCTTCCGTCTGCGCATGCTGCAATCTCACCCCTGCACTCTGCATGAGCAGGAACTCGCCTTTGAGTCGATACAGTTCCGCCGTCCAAAAGTGCTCACCGGTTTTCTGCACCACCGCGAAAGCCTCCGCCAGCACACGGAGTCCCTCACTGGCCTGCCCGTTGTCGCCATACGCCTCGGCCAGGATGGCGAGATAATAGGGCCGTCTTAACTCTGCCCCTATAACCTGCAAGGCGGCCAGCCCCTGCTGCATCTGAGCAATGCGCTCTTCGCCCAAGCCCTGCACGGGCAGTGCCCAGCCTCGCAGAATTGTTCCCCATGCTAAGTAATAGGCAAACTCCTGCTCCTTACAGAGCGCCACCGCCAACGTAGCCTGCTCGTGAGCCGTGGGCCTCTCATGACGGAACTGATGGAGCATGGCAGCATACGCCAGAGCCAAAGCCTGGCTAAAGGGGTGCTTCAACTCCTGCGCTCGGACCAGCGCTTCGCGGCTCCTGCTGAGAGCCTGGTCTACATAGCCAAATCCCCATAGGGTATGCGATGCCATAGAGAGGCAAAACACCGCCAGATCCATGCCAAAAAGAGAGACATGGGCACGGTGCTGCAGCGCAGCACAGAGGGCAATGCCCTGTTCGAAGTGCAAGCGAGCCCGGGCGAACTCCCCTGTATTGGCCAGGGCCTGCGCTAATGTCATGTGACCCTCCAGGAGGAAGAGCGCATCTTGCTGACGTTGGGCCAGACTGAGCAGTTGTTCGCTCAGCTCCCGCACGGTTTCGAGTTCCGCCCGCACAATGTAAAATCCCCATAACCCCAACATAATCGGAAAGAGCTGAGGATTCTCCCCCATCTGCTCGCAGAGCTCTCGAGCTCGGGTATAGGCTGCCCCTACGTCCACTGCAGCCCAACCTTTGGTCGCGAGCAGTGACGAGCCCAAGGCAACTTGCAACGTGAGTTCCTGCTGAGCGCCCTGGGGCGTATGCGGCAGGGTCTGTAGCAGGGCAAGTCCTTTGGTGAGATGCCCAATCGCTTCCACATGGGCTGAGCGCTGGATGGCGCGCTGGCCCGCGGCCTGCCAATAGGGAATCGCCTGTACCCCGAGCCCTGTCTCGGTGTAGTGATATGCCAGCACTTCGGGCTGGCTCTCCACCGTCTCGGGAAACTGCGCCTCCAGGACCTGGGCAATGCGCTGGTGGTAGTGCTGGCGGGTGCTCTTGAGGAGCGACTGATACGCTGCCTCCTGAATGAGCGCATGCTTGAAGACGTACGTCGCCTGCGGTGGCAGGCCTTGCTGATACACAAACTCCGCCGTCACCAACTGCTGCAACCCCTGGCGCACGGTCGTCTCATCCCACGGCGCTACGGCCTGCAGCAGGGCATAGGGAAACTCGCGCCCCAGCGTCGCCCCGAGCTGCACCAGGCCCTTCACTGTCGCCAGGCGATCCAGGCGCGCCATCAGCGAGTCGTGCAGCGTGGCGGGGATCGCCAGCGGTGGCAGCGGCCCGGTCAGTTCATAGCGCTCCTCGCGCTCCTGGAGCAGCCCGGACTCCAGCACCATCTTGGTCAATTCCTCGACAAACAGCGGCACCCCATCCGTCCTGGCCACCACCTGCTCCCGCACCTCGGGGGGTAGGGCCTTGCGGTGCACCACGCAGTCGGTCATCTCGGCGGCCTGGCGCCGCGTCAAGCGTGGCAGGGTGAGGTGCGTGAGGTGCGCGCGTCCTAACCAGGGCGGGCGGAAGTCGGGCCGGAAGGTCAACAGGGCCAGGATGCGGGCGGTGGGGCCTTGATCAATCAGGAGGCTGAGGAACTCCAGCGTGGAGGCATCGACCCAGTGCAGGTCTTCCATGACAAAGAGCAGGGGCTGCTGCGCGGCAATGCGTAGCAGGATCGTCAGGAGGGCCCGCAAGGTCTGCTGCTTCTGCACCTCGGGCGAGAGGGCCAGCGGGGCATAGTCGGCGGGCAGGGGGAGGGAGAGCAGCGCGCTGAAGAGGGGGATAGCCTCGGCCAGTGGCAGGCCATACTGCACCAAGAATCCCTCCAGTTTGTGCAGCTTCTGCGACGAGCTCTCCTGCCGCTCGAAGCGCAGCGCCATCCGCTCCAGTACGTCGATCACCGGATACAGGGCGGTGTGCTGGTGGTAAGGCGAACACTGGCACGGCGTGAGCCAGGCCTGGGGCTCGGCGGCCACCTCTTCCTGGAGTACCTGGACGAGACGCGATTTACCGATGCCCGCCTCGCCGCTGAGCAACACCACCTGTCCAAAGCCGTCTTTGACCTGGGCCCAGCGCTCGCGTAACAGCCCGACTTCCTGCGCCCGACCGACGAGCGGAGTCAGACCTGTGCTGCCCGCCGCTTCGAGGCGACTGCGGGCCGTGCGCTCATACAGCACCTGATAGACCCCCAACGGCTGGGCCAAGCCCTTCAAGTCCGGAGTGCCCAAGGACTTGAAGGCAAAGAAGCCACCCAGCAGCCGCACAGTCGTGGCACTGACCGCCAGCGTATTGGGCGCGGCAATGCCTTGCAAGCGGGCAGCCAGATTGGGCGTCTCGCCAATGGCCAACTGTTCCTGCCGCTGGCCGCCTCCCACTTCTCCCACCACCACCAGCCCGGTATGGAGACCCAGGCGCACGGCCAGACGCACCCCGCACTCCCGCTCCAGGCGGGTGTTGAGTTGGCCCAGGGCCTCAATGATCCCCAGCCCGGCCCGCGCTGCCCGCGGGGCGTCATCTTCGTGTGCTTGGGGATGGCCAAAGTAGACGAGGAGGCCATCGCCGAGATACTGCGCAATACGCCCCTCAAAGCGGGCGATGACCTTGGCGCAGACCTCGTGATAGGCATGCACCACGTCCCGCCATACTTCCGGGTCAAGCTGGCTGGCGAGTGCCGTCGACTCGACCAGGTCACAAAAGAGCACCGTGAGCTGGCGCCGTTCGGCCTCAGGGACGGGCGGGCGTGGGGCATCCCGGACGACGGGTGGCGCAGGCGGAGGCACCGGGGGTGCGCCCAGTGCCCCGCGCCACACCAAGATGCGGCCATCCTCGTCAACCGCTAGTCGTTGGGCGTCGATGAGTTCCGTCTTAAGATCGTCGAGGTAGGCATCGTCGAGCTGGAACCGGCGCTGCAGCGCCCTGTAAGACACGCGACCCTGGCGCTGGAGGAGTGCCACAACTTGCGCCAGCACCTCATCAAACGTCATCGTCCAGCCCTCCCTCTGTTGAGCAGGCAGGCGCCGAGAACGGCTTCAGTGCGTCATCCCAGAGTCTCCAACACCGCTTTAGCTTCCTGGAGGTCAACCGTCTCCAGGCCTTCAGTGAACCAGTGATAGACCTCCCCGAGTATCTGCAGAGCGGCGGCGGCCTTGCCCTGGTGTTGCCACACCCGGCTGAGACTCGTGGCGGCGCGTAACTCTAAGGACCTGGCCTGCTGTTGACGGGCAATGGCGAGAGCCTGGCAGAGGCAATCCTCCGTCTCTCCCCCCTGAGAACTCCTGACGGCTGCCGGCGGGGGAGAATTTCCAGAGCCCGGTTCCCAGGCGCCTGTCTGGAGCAGCAGCTCGCCCCTGAGTCGCTGCAACTCCGCGGTGTAGAATTGCTCCCCGGAGCGCTCCCCCAACGCCAAGGCCTCCGCCATGGCCGCCAGCCCGGCGGCAGGCTGCCCGCCAGTGCGACACCCGTCGGCCAGCAGACCCAGCCAGCACGTGTGGGCGAGGGCACTGCCGATGGTCTGGTGGATAGCCAGGCCCTGGCGGAGCTGGGCCAGCCCCTCCTCGCCCTGCCCCTGCGCGGTGAGCGCCCAGCCGCGGAGAATCATGCCCTGCGCCCGCCAATACGCAAAGTCGTGCTGGGCTGCCAGGGCGAGCAGCGCCTCTGCCTGCACCTGGGTCGGGTGGGGCTCGCGGCGCAGCTGATGGAGCACACTGGCGAAAAAGTGGGCAAAGGCGACGTTGAAGGGGTGCACTAACGCCTGGGCCAGCGTCAGCGCGTCGTGGATCCGTGCCAGCGCCTGGTCTGGATACCCCAGCAACCACAGGGCGACTGCTCCATAGGTGAGGCAGGCAACGCCAGGGTCCTGACCGTAGAGGAAGGTATGGGCCTGGTGCTGCTGCGGATCGTAGAGCGTCCGGCCTGCTTCAAGATGGGTCAAGGCCGCTGCGGGCTCCCCACAGTGGTATAAGCTCATGCCACACGCCATATGGGCTTCGAGGAGGAGCGCCGGATCCGCGTGCCGTTGCGCCATCTCGAGCAGCTGGAAAGCCAGCTCGCGCGTCGTCTGCAGGGCGCTGGCGCGGACCAGATAAAAGAGCCACAGCCCCCACAGCACCGGAAAGAGCTGCGGCGTCTCTCCCATCTGCTGACATAGCTCGCGCGCCCGCGTGTAGGCCCGTTCGACATCCGGAGCCGCATAGCCTTTGGTGGCGATTAATGCCGGGCCAAGCGCCGTGTGCACCTCCAGCTCCTGGCGTCTGCGCTCAGGCGTGTCCGGCCGGGTCGCAAGCAGTTCCAGGGCCCTAGTACAGTGATGGATGGCTTCCACATAGGCTGAGCGCTGCAGGGTACGCTGTCCTGCCCGCTGCCAGTAGTCCACTGCCAGTGCCCCAAGCCCCGCCTCGGTGCAGTGATGCGCCAGCACTTCGGGCTGGGTCTCGACGGTCTCCGGAAACTGCGCCTCCAACACCTGCGCAATGCGCTGATGGTACTGCTGGCGGGTGCTCCTGAGGAGCGATTGATAGGCGGCCTCCTGGATGAGGGCGTGCTTGAACAGGTAGGTCGCCTGCGGCGGTATCCCCCGTTGATAGAGTAACTCGGCCTCCACAAGCTGCTGCAGGCCATGCTGCAGGATGCCCTCCTCCAGGGGTGCTACCGCTTGCAGAAGATCATAGGCAAACGTCCGCCCCAGGGTGGCCCCGAGCTGGGCCACAACTTTGACTGCGGCCAGCCGATCCAGACGGGCCATCAACGCATCGTGCAGCGTGGCGGGAATGGCCAGTGGTGGCAGGGGGCCGCGCAGCGCGTAGTGCTCCGGCTGCTCCTGGAGCACCCCCGTCTCCAGCACGGTCTTGGTCAGCTCTTCGACAAACAGCGGCACGCCATCGGTCCTGGCCACGATCTGCTGGACGATCTGTGGTGGCATGGGTTTACCGCCGGTGATGCGGGCGACCATCTCGCCGGTCTGCACTTCTGGTAAGCGGTGTACGACCAGGGGCGTGAGGTAGGTCCGTACGCCCCACGGAGGCTGAAACTCCGGGCGGTACGTCAGTAGGATAAAGAGGGCGGCGGTGGGGCCCTGCTCCACGAGGAGCGTGAGAAACTCCAGCGTGGACGGGTCCACCCAGTGCAGGTCTTCCATGATCAAGACGACGGGGTGCCTGGTGGCGCGTTCCAGAGCGAACGCCAGGAACACTTCCAGGGTTTTCTGGCGTTGCCGTTGGGGCGTCAGAGTGAGCGGCGCATAGCGCTCGGAGGGCAGCGGCACAGACAGCAGGGCCGCGAGAAGTGGCACCGTCTCATCCAGGGGCAGGTTATACTGCGCCAGGGCGTCTTCGAGTCTGGCCAGTTTCGCTGTCGGGGGCTCGTCGCGCTGGAAGCGCAGAGCGCGCTCCCAGAGGTCGATGAGGGGATAGAGCGCCGTGTGCTGGTAATAGGGCGAGCCGTGGCACTCCCACCGGGTATGCGGGGTGTCGGCCAGGTGCGCTTTGACCACCTGGACCAGCCGGGATTTGCCGATCCCCGCCTCACCGCTCACCAGCACCACCTGACCCAGGCCCTCCTGCACCCGCGCCCAGCGCTCCAGGAGGAGCTGCACCTCCTGCTCCCGTCCCACTAGGGGAGTAAGGGCCTGGGGAGAGGCGACCTCCAGGCGACTGTGCGCACCACTGCTCCCCAAGACCTGGTACACCGCCAGGGGCTGCGCCCCATCGGCGAGGGCGTGGCTCCCAAGGGACTGCCAGGTGAAATAGCCCTGCACCAGGCGCGCCGTGGTTGCGCTCAGCACCACCGTGTCGGGCGGCGCCAGGCTTTGCAGTCGGGCGGCCATCAGGGGCGTGTCCCCCAGGGCGAGCTGGGCCTGGCGCCCTGTCCCGCCCATGGTGCCCACGACCACCAGTCCTGTATGGATCCCCACCCGCAGGGCCAGGCGCACCCCCCGTTCTTGCGCCAGGGTGCGGTTCAGGGTGTCCATCGCGTCGAGAATGCTCAAGCCGGCCCGGACCGCCCGCTGCGCATCATCGTCATGGGCCTGGGGATAGCCAAAGTAGACGAGCAGCCCATCGCCCAGATGCTGGGCGACCTGGCCCCCAAAGCGCTGGATCACCGCCGTACAGGCGGTCTGATAGGCCTGGAGCACCGCCAACAGATCTTCCGGGTCGAGTTGGCCAGCAAGCGCTGTCGAGCCCACCAGGTCGCAGACCAGTACCGTGAGCTGGCGGCGTTCGGCTTCCGGGGGCGCCAGCACCTCGGAGGGCACGGGCCCAGGCAGAAAGGGTATGTCCTGGCGGGCTGGCGACGGGGGTGAGGCGGAGGGCAATACCGGGGGCGCGTCCGCGGTGCCCGTCCACACCAGGACGCGGCCATTCTCGTCAACCGCCAGCCGCCGGGCGTCGATCAGTTCAGCTTTGAGGTCGTCCAGATAGGCGTTGTCGAGGCCAAACCGGCGCTTCAAGGCGCCGTAGGAGACACGACCCTGGTGCTGCAGCAGTGTCAGGACCTGCGCGAGTATGTCATCAAACGCCATCGCTTCGCCCTCCCTCTGCTATCTCTGGACAGGCCCCCTGCCCCCCTCTGGAGGAGAGCGTCCCAGGGAGCGGGGCAAGGCTTGCGGGACCGTATGAATGCAGAGGATATCAGGAATGTTACCCCCTGTCATAAAGGCTCCGTAAAAGAGTTATAAAATTCCTGTAAAAATTGGCTACGGAGAGGCGTGGTGCGTGCAGTCATCCCAGGGCCTCAAGCAATGCCCTGGCGTCCTGGAGGTCAGCGGTGTCAAAGCCCTCGGTGAACCATCCATACACCGGCGCCAGGAGATGCCGCGCCTCGGCACGCCTGCCCTGGTGCTGCCACAGGCGGCTGAGGCTCACGGTGGCGCGGAGTTCCAGCGCTTTGGCCTGCTGGCGGCACGCCAGGTCGCGGGCGTGAGCGAAACACGCTTCTGCCTCGCCCACCTGCGGATGCCAGGCCGCTGACGGGAAGGGTGTATCTTCACCCCTCAGCTCCCGGGCGTCCGTCTGGAGCAGCAGCTCACCTCTGAGCCGGTACAACTCCGCCGTGTAGAAGCCCTCCCCGCTCGTCTGCTCGGCAGCCAGGGCCTCCCCCAGCACGCGCAATCCTGCCTCTGGCTGCTGGAGGCGCCCATACGTGTCGGCCAGTAGACTCAGGAAGTACGACCGAAAGAGCGCTGCCCCCGTGGCCTGATAGGCGGCCTACCCCTGCAGGAGCTGCGCCAAACCCTCTGCGGCGTGGCCCTGCGCCGCCCGCGCCCAGCCTTGCATCAGACCTCCCAGCCTCTCAAAGACTGGAAAGCCCTGTATGGCCGACAGTGTCGCAGTCGCCAGCGCCTGCTCGTGGGTGGCTGACAGGTCACCGCGGAGCTGCTGGAACATGGTCATGAAGTTCAGGGCGTACGCCTGACTGAACGGGTGTGCCAAGTCCCGCGCCAGGGTCAGGGCCTCGGTGCAGCGCTGCAGCGCCTGGTGCGGCCAGCCGCATAACCATAGGATCCAGGCGATATGGACCAGGTAGGAGACGCCGAGGTCTTGCACCACTCGGAAGACGGGCGAACTCTGCGGTGCCGCGGTATAGAGCACAAACCCCTGCGTCAGGTATGCCTGCGCGGCAGCGAGTTCCCCGAGATAAAATAAGCTCTCCCCCAGGGCGAACTGGGCGTCTAGCAAGAAGTCAGCGTCCTGAGTCTGCTGCGCCAGTCGGAAACACTGCTCGCCAAGTACACGGGCGGTGTGAAACTGCCCCCGCACCAGGTAAAATCGATGCAAGCCCCGCAGCACTGGGAAGAGCTGCGGCGTGTCCCCGACCTGCTGGCACAGCTCGCGGGCCCGGGCATACGTCTGCTCCACCTCGGGGGCAGCATAACCCCTGGTGGCAATGAGCGTCGGGCCCAGGGCGAGGTGCAGGGTGAGTTCGTGCTGGGCACGCTCGGGGGTCTCTGGGAGGGTCGTAAGCAATTCGAGCCCGGTGCGGAGATACTGGATGGCTTCCACATACGCCGAGCGCTCGTGGGCCCGCTGGCCAGCGCGGTGCCAATAGGTGATAGCCAGGGCAGGCAGACCCGCCGCCGTATAGTGCTGGGCTACCAGCTCGGGCTGAGTGGCTACGGTGGTGGGAAAGCGCTCCTCCAACACCTGTGCGGTGCGTTGATGGTACTGCTGGCGTGTGCTGCGCAGTAAGGACTCATATGCCGCATCCTGAATGAGCGCGTGCTTAAAAGTATACGTCGCCTGTGGCGGCACCCCGTGCTGATAGAGCAGCTCCGCCTCTACGAGCTGCAGCAGACCGTGCTGCACCGTCGCCGCATCCCACGGCGCCACCGCCTGCAGGAGGTCGTACGTAAAATCCCGGCCCAGGGTAGCGCCCAGTTGCGCCACGGCTTTGACGCTGGCCAGGCGATCCAGGCGAGCCATCAACGAGTCGTGCAGGGTGTCTGGAATGGCCAGCGGCGGCAAGGGACCGCGCAGGGCGTAGTGCCCGGCTTCCTCCTGCAACAGGCCCGACTCCAACACCGTCTTGGTCAACTCTTCGACAAACAGCGGCACGCCGTCAGTCTTGGTGACGATCTGCTGGCGCACCTCTGGCGGCAGCCGTTTGCCCCCCGCCATACGCTCGACCAGCACCGCCGTCTGAGCCTGGGGCAGGCGGTCTAGGTGCAGCGGGGTCAGATGGGTGCGCCAAGGCCAGGGCGGGACAAACTCCGGGCGGCACGTGACCAGGAGCAGGAGGCTGGCCATGGGCGTCTGATCCAGGGTCAGGGCGAGCATCTCCAGGGTAGAGGGATCCGCCCACTGCACATCCTCCCACACCATGAGCACCGGCTGTCGCTCGGTCTCGGCGAGCAGCCAGGCGAGCAGTGCCTCCAGAGTCTGCTGCTTCTGCCGTTGGGGACTGAGTGTCAGGGGGGGGTAGTGGGGTGGCGCTGGGAGGGACAACAGGGCCGCGAACAGGGGCACGGCCTCAGGCAGAGAGAGACCCGCGCCGGCCAGCAGGCGCTCCAACGTGGTCAGTGGTGCGGCGGATGCGTCGCCGCTGGCGTCCTGCATCAGGCGGTGCAGGTACTCGATGGCGGGAGCGAGGGGGCTGTGGGTGTGATACGGCGAGCAGCGAAACATCATCTGGACGGCTGACGCGTGCGCCACCTGCGCACGCAGTTCATGTACCAGGCGGGATTTGCCAATACCTGCCTCGCCGCTGAGCACCACCACCTGGCCCAGACCCTCCCTGGCCTGCGCCCACCGGGCCAGCAACAGATCCAGTTCCTGCTCCCGCCCGACCAGGGGCGTCAGCCCCCTGGCGGTGGCGACATCGAAGCGACTCTGGGCACTGGTCACGCCCACGACCTGATACACCTGCAAGGGCGTGGCGACGCCGCGCAGCGTCTGGGCACCGAGGGCGTGGCAGGTAAACGCCCCCTCCACGAGTCGCCAGGTGGCGGCGCTGACCACCACCGTATCGGGCGCTGCCAGTGCCTGGAGTCGGGCCGCAATATTGGGGGTATCCCCGAGCGCTAAGCGCTCCTGCCACGCGCCCCCTCCCACCGTCCCTACCACGACCACGCCTGTGTGGATGCCGAGCCTGACTGCAAGGCGCACCCCCCTCTCCTGCAACAGGCGTCCCTTCAGGGGTTCGAGGGCCTGGAGGAGCGCTAGCCCGGCGCGCACGGCCCGGTGGGCATCATCGTCGTGCGCCTGGGGATAGCCAAAGTAGACCAGTATGCCATCGCTCAGGTATTGGGCGATATGGCCGGCAAAGCGCTGGATGACCTCCACACAGGTGGCCTGATAGGCCTGAATCACCACCCGCAGGTCTTCCGGGTCGAGCTGGCCGGCGAGCGCCGTGGCCTCCGCCAGGTCACAGAACATCACTGTGAGATGGCGACGTTCGGTCTCCTCCGCTGGCAGCGGTGCGGTGGGCGCCGGCCCTGGCACTGAAGCCGGCGGGGCGGGGGAGTGTACGGGTGGCACGCCGGCAGCACCGGTCCATAC
>AR_comb_assmDRAFT_10430687_pt1 | contig 14619 bp, 13 predicted proteins | sample ArasoioldDNA_FD_10543 | JGI IMG/M metagenome (IMG submission 10543) | reverse complement strand
GAACTGGATCGCAAGGGAGGGGACTACCGCATTCTCCAGCGGAAGTCCGAGAGCGAGCGCGACGTCTACCAGAAGCTCGTGCAGCAGCAGAAGGAGCTGAGCGTCGTCGCCAACAGCCGCGCGAACAACGTGCAGGTGATGGACCGCGCCGAAGTTCCAGCTGCGCCTATCCTGCCGAACCCGCGCAAGGACTGGATCACGGCGATCCTCGCCGGGCTGACCATCGCGATCGGCCTGGCCTTCGGGATCGAGTACCTCGACGACACGGTGAAGACGCCGGAGGATATCCGGCGGCTCAACCTGCCGCTGCTCGGCCTCGTGCCGGCGGTCCGCGGCGAGAAGGTGCCGGTGCTGACGCAGCCGGTGCCGCACGACTTTGGAGAGGCGTTCCGCTCGCTGCGCACGTCGCTGGTGTTCACGAGCGGCGCGCAGGGCACGCGGATCATCGCGGTGACCAGCAGTCAGCCGCTCGAGGGGAAGACGACGACGGCGTGCAACCTGGCGACGGCACTGGCGCTCGGCGGGTCGCGCGTGCTGCTGGTGGACGCCGACATGCGGCGGCCGGGCATGCACCACACGATGGGGCTGGAGAACGAGATCGGCCTGTCGCACATCCTCGTCGGACAGGCGCGAGTGCGGGACGCCGTTCAGCGCACGGGCGAGCCGAACCTTGTGGCCATCACGGCAGGCCGTACGCCGCCGAACCCGTCCGAGCTGCTGTCGTCCGAACGGATGAAGAGCCTGCTCAAGAACCTGCAGACGGGACCGTTCGACTGGGTGATCATCGACACGCCGCCGGTACTCGCCGTCACGGACGCGGTGATCCTGGCGCAGCACGTCTCGGGCGTGGTGTTCGTCGTCGGTTCCGAGATGACGCGACGTGTCCACGCGCAGCGCGCGCTGGAAACAATTCAGGCCGGTCAACCGCGCAGCATTACCGTCGTGCTGAACCGCGTTGACTTCAACCGCAACAAGTACTACTACTCTCGCTACTACGGCTATCAGTACAAGAGCTACTACGGCCAGTCCCAGCCGGGCGCGGCCTAGAACACCGCGCGCCGCGTGGGGCGCGCGCGCGCTCGTCGCGCTGTTTGGCGGCACGGCCTTCCTCTTCGCCGGCAGTTACCTCTCGTCCCTGCTCTTCCCCGGCTTGCTCTGTCTCGTTCTGCTGGCCATTTACCGCCCGTGGGCGGGCACGGGGCCGCGGCAAACGCTGCACACGGTGCTGCTCGCGGCGATAAGCGTCGCGGCACTTCAACTGGCGCCGTTTCCGGCAGCCGCGATCGACATCCTCTCCCCTGCCGATCGGCACATCCGCCAGGCCATGAGTCTCGGCCCGGTGCCGGGTCCGCTGCCCATCACCGTGGATCCCTTTTCGACGGCGTGGGCGGTTGCCGTCTTCACGGGCGCTGTCGCCGTATTCTTCGTCGCCCGGTCGATTCTCGATGCCGGCGGTGCGCGGACCCTTGCGCGCGGTATTGCCGGCACCGGACTGGTCCTGTCAGCGATCTGTCTCGCGCAGGACGCCACGGGACACGGATTGATGTATTGGCGCTGGAAGCCGCCGTTCGAAGTCGCGTTCCCCTTTGGTCCGTTCATCAACCGCAACCACTACGCGACGTGGGTCGTGATGGCGGTGCCGCCGGTCCTGGGCTATCTGCTGGCGCACGGTTGGGTCCATGCGAGGGGCGCCGGCGGAAACTGGCGAGCCCGGCTGGGACTCTTCGACGGCCGATCGCTGTGGCTCGCCGCATCCGTCTTCCTGATGCTGGTGGGGCTCGTCGCGTCGCTGTCGCGTTCCGGGATGATCGCCATGGCGGCGGCGTTCGCGGTCGCGCTCTATTGCCGCGGCCGACACGGCGCGGTCCCCATTTCGCGCTGGGCCGTTGGCGCTCTACTACTGGCGGCAGTAGGTGCGGCGATCAGGATCGACCCGGTTGAGCTGTACCATCGGTTCTCGGCATCCGGCGTCGCGGCGTCGGATCGTCTCTCGATCTGGCGCGCCACGCTCCCCGTGATAAAAGATTTCTGGCTCACCGGCGCGGGCGCCGGCAGTTTTGAAACCGTGATGCTGGTCTACCAACGCACGCCGTCGCTGTTCCGGATCAACGCGGCGCACAACCACTACCTGCAGGTCGCTGCCGAAGGCGGACTGTTGCTTGGCGTGCCCGTCGCCGTGGCGCTCGGTCTTTTCGCGCGCGACGGATGGCGGTCGCTCCTTGACGATCGCTCGCCCACCGGGCTCATGCGAATCGGGGCATTCAGCGGGCTCACCGGAGCGGCCGTACAAAGCCTGTGGGAGACGGGCCTCACGACGCCGGCGAATGCGCTCCTCGCGGCCGTGCTCGCCGCGATGGTTCTTCACCCTTCGACAGGCTCAGGGCACGGTCGGGCGGACTGATATGCCGCTGCGCATCGGCTTCGACGTCGACGGTGTGCTCGCGGATTTCCGCAGCACCTTCCGCGCGACCGCCAGCCGGATCATCCATGGCGACCCGCGCGACTTCGACGCGATGTCGTCGCCGAGCAGCGAAGCGCCGCTCTCGCAGGAAGACATCCGCCGCGTGTGGGAGGGGATCGCGAAAGCGCCGAACTGGTGGATGGAGATCGAGCCCTTCGAGCCCGACCAGATCGCGCGCCTCTATGGGCTGGCGCGCGCGGCGAGGTGGGAGGTCTTCTTTCTGACCAAGCGTCCGCCGTCGGCGGGCGACTCGGTCCAGTTCCAGACCCAGTGGTGGATCGAACGGTACGGCTTCTATCTGCCGGCGGTGATGACGGTGCCGGGGTCGCGGGGCGAGATCGCCAATGCGCTGCGGCTCGATCTGCTCGTGGACGACCAGTTGATCAACTGTGTCGAGGTGGTCAGCGCGTCGACGACCAAGGCCATCCTATTGCAGCGCGCACCGGACGCGTCGGAGCGCGACCACGCGACCAGCCGCGGGATCGGCGTGGTGACGACGCTCGCGGACGCGCTCGGTGTCATGGAGCGCCTGCAGGACGTGGTCGTCCAGCGTCGCGGGCGGCTGATGCGTCTGACGGACTGGTTCTCGCGTACTCCGGAGATGACGACGCTGCCGGCGAATCCACGGGCCGTGCGCCCGATTCCGCCGTTCGAAGGCTCGGACTAGCGGCGAGCCATTTCCCTGCACCACGCACCGCGCGGAGCGCGTAGGCGACGGGCAGCCATGCGCCTGACGTTCGGCGCATGTAATCGGCGTCGGGCCAGAGATGCTCCCGGACCAGCGTCGAGCGTTCACGCCATCCCGCGACCTGCCAGTCGAGGACGAACTCGTCCAGCGGGCGCGTCGCCGTCAGCAGCCGTGCGCTGGGCTCGGCAATATCCTGCCGCTCACGAAGCTCGTCGATCAGTTCGGCAACCGCACCGCTGTCGAATCGGTCGGCGGCGTGCCGCAGCGCCCATCCACAGATCACCGTAATACGAGCCTCGACGGCACATTGCAGAAAGGCGGCGCGCGCGCTCGGGACCAGGACCGCGGCGAGCGTCGCGATTTCCTCGAGCCACAGCGGCAGCGGATCCGAGCGGTGGTGCGCGGCCAGGTGCACGCAGGCAATCGCCAGCGCATCCGACAGCGATGGGCCACGAGCGTTCGAGCCCAGTTCCGGGATCGGCACGGCCCTGCTGCGGAGGACGTCGGCGGTCAGGACATCGCGAAATACGAGTGGCGCCGCGATGCGCCAGTGGACGTCGAGGGCATGTGGAACGCCAAGGCTGTCCGTACGAAGAAAATGGTGCTGCCCGAGGATGACGCGGCCGCGCACGTGATGCAGACGGTCGTAGCCAAGACCGTTCAGGACGTCCGGCAGGGCCTCGAGTTCATGACGTGTGACGACGAGGTCGACGTCTCCGTGGGGACGTAACGCGCTCGACGCGTAGAGCACGTGCCCGAGGTGCGCACCCTTGATCACGACCGGCCGGATACCCGAGGCCGCACAGGCATCGAGCACACGGCGCAGTTCGCGCGTGCGCACCGCGGCCACGGCTTCGCGGCCGGCCACGACCGGAGTCAGGACTGAGGGCTGCACACGAACCAGGCCTGGCTGTTGGCGAACCGTCCCGTGATTCGCACCGGCGTGAACAGGCGGCGTTCGATCCGGAAGCGTTCGGCGATTTCATGCTCGACGTCGCGCCAGTCGAAACCCTTGTGGCCGTAATACGAGAACGGGCCCGTGGCGCCCGCCCCCGTGTAGACGACGCGTGGAACCGGCAGGCCGGCGACGGCGCGGATCATCTCCGCGAGGGAATAGCGCTCGCGATGCGCATAGTCTCCGAGGCCGCGAAGACCCGCCACCGCGCGCACGCACTGCTTGACGAGCAGGCTCGGTCCCGTCTCGATTGGCACGCTGATGACGACGCGCCCGCCCGGCGCGCAGAGCGACACGAGCGCGTCGAGAATGCGCCGCCGCTCGCGCTCGAGGCAGTGCTCGAGCACCTCCATACAGGTGATCACCGTCCAGCCGCCCCGCGCGACGATCGTGTCGCCCGTGAGACCGAACTCGACGCCGCGGAGATCGCCGAGACGCCGGCGGCATGCCTCGATCTGTTCCGGATCGACGTCGGCGCCGCGCGTTTCCGCAAACGAGGCGTGCACCATGGCCACGAACGTGCCGTCACCGCAGCCGTAGTCGAGCAGGCGCCCTCCCGAAAATGGCGCGACGAGCGCACGCGCGAGCTCGAAGCGGCTGCCGTGGCTCCACGCCACGACGCGGCTCGGGCAGTGCAGCTGCTTCCTGGCGTAGTGGCCGTCCGCGATGCGGTCGGCGTTTTCCATCATGGATTAGGGAATCAGTTCAGTTCCAGAGCGACGACAACAGGATCCGCCTGAACTGCGCGTGCTTCAACAGGGCAAGAGCGGACTGGCGATGCCAGTTGAAATCGGCCGTCTGGCGCAGCATCGGGACGATGCCATCGACGCGGGCAAGCTCGATGAGCGCGTCGATCGCTCGATCGTTGAGGCGGGACGCCAGGGTGCGAAAGGCAAGGCCGATGCGGATCTCGGCGCCGAGCCGATCCCGCCAGCGATTCTCGTAGGCGCGCAGGGCGGTCTCGCGCAGATCACCGGCGCGAAGCGCGCCGTCCAGCGTCTCGGCCGCGAAGCTGCCGCTCAGCAGGCCGTAATAGATGCCACCGCCCGTCGTGGGCTTCACGAGCCCGGCGGCGTCGCCGACGGCCACGACGCGATTCGCAAACGTCTTCGCGACCGGTCCGAGCGGCAGGATCTTGAGTCTGGGCTCGGGCCACGCGTCGTCGGCGGGGGCAAATCGAGCGCGGATGTCACTGGAGAATCTCTTGAAATGGATGCCGGCGCCGGTGTCAGCCATCAGGCCGAGACGCTGGTATGGCGCACCGCCGCGCTCGAACGGCACCACCCACGCAAAGCCACCGGGCGCTCGATCGCGGCCCAGGTGCACTTCGACTTCCGGGGGGCCGTGGAACGCGCGTTCGAGCTGCGCGCTCTGAACGAATGCCCGTGGAACCCCGAGGCCAAGCTCGCGGTTGAAGCGGTAGCTGGCGCCGCACGCGAGAACGCAGGCACGCGCCGCAATCGTCCCAACCCCGTCCGCGCACACTTTCACGGCGTGATCGCCGACTTCGATGCTTCGCACCCGCGCGTCGCTGCGGAGGTCTACGCCGGCCGCGCGGCTCGACTCCGCCAGCGCCTGATCGAAACGGGCGCGGTCGACGATCGCCGCGTTCACGCGATCGGTGTCCACCAGGACGGAAGACCCGTCCGGCGCGACAAATCGCGCCGAGCGCGCGGTGCTGAGAATCGTTTCGCGGGGGATGTCGAGTTCGGTGAAGGCTTCGAAGCCGAGGATCCCCGTGCAGTGCGCGGGCACCCCGATGCTGGCGTGCTCTTCGAGAGCGATGACGTCGTGCCCTCGGCGCGCCAGCTCCCGCGCGGCCATCAGCCCCGCCGGGCCGGCGCCGACCACTACGATGTCACGCACGCAGCAACCTCGGAAGGCGCGGGAGCATCAGAACTTGCGGCCGCGCGCTTCCCATGTGCCAAGCACGCTAATCCAAAACGACAGCAGAATCAATCGCACATCCAGCCAGAATGTGTGGCGGTGAATGTAGATCCGATCGTAGCGGAACTTGTGGCGCCGCGGCACGTCGCGCGGCGCGTAGACCTGCGCCACGCCGGTCAGTCCGGGACGTACCGTGATCCGCGTGGCGAAGCCAGGCACGTCTTCCAGACGTTCGAGCCGGCCATTGCGCGTCGACTCGATCTCGCCGGGCCGCAGCGCGCGAGGACCGACGAAGCTCATGTCGCCGCACAGGATGTTCCAGAGCTGCGGCAGTTCGTCCATTGCCGTCGCGCGCATCAACCTGCCGATTCGCGTGACGCGCGGATCGCCTTCAACGGCCTGGACGGCGCCGACGCCCGCCTCGGCGTCCGGACGCATGGAGCGGAATTTCAGCGCCACGAACTGGCGCCCGCCGAGCCCGACACGCTCCTGGCGGAAGAACACCGGTCCGCCGTCCTCGAGCTTGATCAGGATCGGGACCAGTACCCACAGCGGCGACGAGGCCACGAGTCCCGTCCCGGCCAGTGCCGCGTCAAACGCCCGTTTCAGCATGGCGTGGTGGCGCGGGGATCAGCGCCATCTCTTCGTAGAACCTGCGCAACCGCTCGCGAAGACGATCGATCGTGAACTCCGCCTCGACGCGGGCGCGGCCCGCCATGCCGAACCGCGCCTGCAGCACGGGATCGCGCGAGATCGCCTCGACGGCCGTGCGCAGGGCATCGGGATCGCCCGCGGGAACGACAAGTCCCGTCGTGCCGTGCTGATTGACCCAGGACACACCGGACGGCACGTCCGTGCTGATGACGGGCTTTCCCGCCGCCATCGCCTCGAGTTGCACGTATCCAAACGCTTCGGCGCGGCTGATGGACGGTAGTACCAGCGCGGACGCCCCATGCATCAGTCGCGTGAGCTCCGCGTCAGCCACTTCTCCGGTGAACGTGACACGGCCGTTCAAGCCGAGCGCAGCGGCGAGCCGCTCCCATTCCGCGCGTCGCGGCCCGTCACCGGCGATCACTGCCCGGACCGTGCTGCCGGCAAGGGCGCGCAGAAGAACGTCCACTCCCTTGTAGTCCACGTGGCGGCCGGCGAACAGCACGTACGAGCCCGGCGCGGACTCACGATGCCACGGCGCTGGATCGATGCCGAAGGGAATGACGCGAACACGCGATTGGTAGGCGGCGAGCGGCTTCGCGCAGGCGCCCAAAGGCGGCGACGACACGATGAAGCACTTCGCGCGCCGGTAGGCCGCGCGCGCGACGGGAGCGTAGAAGAACGCGTACTGGAGCGCCGGGCGGACGACGTCGCTGTGGTACCAGATGGCGAGCGGCGCACGCGGCCTGGCGAGCGCATAAGAAAGAAGGGCCCAGGGATTGGGCTCGTGCAGGACGATGAAGTCCGAGTCCGAGGCCAGCCGGCGGAGGTGACGGGCAAACGACGGCGCAGCGTGCACGGAGCCCGCCGAACCGATGGTGCCCACCCGTGTCACCGGGACACCGCCGACGACTTCCTCGACGGTCTTCGTTGAAGTGTGCGCGACGAGAACGTGGCTCTCCACGATCCCGCGGCTGGCCTGGCACACCGTCTGGAGGACGCGCTCCATGCCGCCGTGGTGCGGCGGATAGAACTTGCCAACGTGCAGCACGCGCGTCATGCGGGCTGCGCCTCCGGCAGCACGTTCGCGAGCACCTTGTACCGTTCGACGACCGCCGCGGTGTAGCGCGACCAGCTGAAGTCCGCCGCGCGCAACAGGCCGGCGGCACGTCGTGCCTCCCAGGCGGCCGGATGCCTCTCCCGTTCGGACAGCAGCTCGAGGATCGAACGCGACCACTCCTCGATCGACCCGACAGGACAATAGGTAACCGCGTCGCTGCCGATTTCGCGCAACACCGGGATGTCGCTCGCCACCATCGGGGTTGCGCAGGCCAGCGCCTCCACGACCGGGAGGCCGAACCCCTCGCGGTCCGAGGGCAGGAGGGCCAGCGCGCTGCGGCGGTACACGGCCGCCAGCGTCGCGCGGTCCACGAACGGCAGCACGTGAATGACGTCGAGCAGCCCGAGCTCCCTCGCCCGCACCCGCTGGTCGGCGGTGAACGGTCCACCGACGCGGGTCAGGCGAACTTCCGCCCGCTCGCGATGCACGGCGGCGAAGACTTCGAGGAGGACGTCGATGCGCTTGCGTGGAATCGTGCTCCCGACATGCAGCAGCTCGATACCGCGACGGGGACCGAGCATCCTCGCGGCCTCGAAGTCGGCGGCGGAGTCACGGTCCGGATAGCCGCCGGTGTCGGTGCCGTTCGGAATCACCGAGAGGCGGTCGGCCGGAAAGCCCGCGAGGTCCATGAGCGCGGCGTGCGTCGCCTTGCTGTCGCACGCAACATGCGCGGCGGCGCGCAGACCCGCCAGAATCCTGCGCGCCAGGATCCGATACGGCAGGGATCGATGCTCCTCGTGCGGCTGCAGGACCGAACGGAAAGCATCAACGTCGTGACACGTCACCAGCGTGCGCCCGGCCGGAAGCGCGTGCACGAGGTTGGCGTAGCTGTGATCGACGACATGGTAGACGTCGAAACGCCCGGTCACCCCCTTGAGCGCACGCGGATAATCCACGAACCGCGCCATGACTCGATCCAGCGTCCAGGCACCACTCAGGACGCGGCTCGCGCGGCGCGGCATCGGGGGCCTGATCAAGGTCGCCTCGATCGTCCCGGCATGCTCCGCCCGCAGGTGCGCCATCAGCATGTCCGCGACGAGATCCATGCTCGGCCACCGCTCCTCGCTGTAATCCGCGATCACAGCGACGCGCACGGGTTTCGTGGTCGCCTCAGTCACGGGGAGCCTCGAGCAGGGTCTCGAAAAAATCCAGGTGTGCGCGCGCGACCACCGGCCAGGAATAGCGCGTCCTCACGCGTTCCAGGCCGCGTGCGGTGAACTCTCCTCTATACGCGCCATCTTCGAGGAGCCGATCGATGGCATCGGCCCAGGCACGTGCGTCGGCCTCGGGAAGAATGGTTCCCGCGTCTCCTATAACGTGCGGCATTTCCCCGCTGTTGCTCGCGACGACGGGCACGCCGCACGCCATCGCCTCGATCAGCATGCGTCCGAACTGCTCCCGCCAGGCGGCCGTCGTCAGGCTGGGGGCGCACAGGATAGTCATGGCGTTGAGCCACCGCGGAACTTCGTCATGAGTCACGCCGTTGGCGACGTGCACGCGACCGCGGTATTCGCGGGCGAGCGTGTCGATCGCCGGCTGTTCCGGACCGCCGCCGACAAAGAGGGCCCGCCAGTTAGCGCGTGAAGCGCGCAACGCCTGCAGCAGCGTGCTGATGCCCTTCTGCGGCACGAAACGGCCGAGGAACCCGACCACGAGATCGTCGTCGTTCCAGCCCGCCTGTTGACGAATCGCGCGACCCGCATCTCGATCGGGCCGGAAACGTTCGAGATCGACACCCGGCGGAATCACCCGGGACGGACGCGCACCGTAGCCGTCACGCGTGCGGAGCGTGTCGCTCACCGTACGTCCGAAGGCGATCCAGCCATCGGCCCGAGCCATGCTGGTCCGCTCGAAGCCGCTCAACGGCCATGGATACTGCTTGGACAGGTTCTGGAACGTCGCCATCACGAGGCGCGCGCCGGACGGAACGCTGCGCGCGATCTGCGCGCCCGCGGCCACGTACGGCTCTTCCCAGCAGTGGACGACGTCCCAGGAGTCCTTCAGCACGGAATCCAGCCCGGCGTACCACATCAGGTGAGGCGATCGATCGAGCCGGACGTTGAGCGTCCGCAGCCGGCTGGCCTCGGCGTCCACCGCGTGCGTGGCGACTCGGCCGAGATCGGCACGGTAACGGACCGGCGCGATCGCCGTCACGTCCCAGCGGCCTTTTCCCTGTACCGCCATCTCGTGCGCCAGCCGCCTGTTGGCGGCAATGACGTACGAATGTCCAATCGTGGCCAGGCGCCGCACGTTAGGCATACGGCCGCGGCGCCTTGTTCAATTCACTCCACAACCGGATCGAGGCGCGCGAGACGGGCCGCCGCCGGTGTCGCGTCCGCCCCGCGTAGGTGAGAACGTCGCGCGCGATCCACAGCCATCCCCACGGATCGCTGATTCCCCACCCGCGGCGCATTCTGAAATACAGCAGGTAGCGGCCGGGCAGCGTATACAGCGCGCGCGGCAGCGGGTCGTTGTAGAAGGCATTGAGGCAGTCGTTGCGCACGACGTAGCGCAGGTAGCGCGAGCGGCTGCGGCCCGGGTCTGGAACGTGGCTGACCAGGGCGTCAGGCAGATAGACGGTCAGATAACCGGCGTCGAGCAGGCGGAGGCAGAAGTCCTTCTCCTCACCGTAGAAGATGAACTCCTCGCGATACCCGCCGAGACGCAGGAAGAGGTCGCGCCGCAGCAGGTGGGCGAAGCCGATGAAGCTTGGGATCACCGCCGGACGCGCGGCGCGTGATGGTTGCATCGCCGCCGGCCACGGACGTCCGTCCGCTTCGGCCTGGGCAAAGGCGACGGCGCCGGCGCGATCGTCCCCCTTCATGATCTCGAGGCCGCGCTCGATCGCCGACGCTTCGATGACACGTGTGTCATCGTCGAGCAGCAGCACGAACTCGGCGCGCGCCTGCCGGACGAGCCGGTTCCGTCCGACGATATAGCCTGGGCTCGACGCGTCGCGTATGACTCGCACGGGCCGCTGACACTCAGCGCTCGCCTGCGCCGGCGGCTCCGATCCATCGTCGAACACGATGACCTCGTCGAGCAGGTGACTGATTTCGGCGAGTGACGCGAGGCACGTGGCCAGCGCCTCCGGCCGATTGCGCGTGGTGACGCCGACGGCCAGCCGAACCCCACTCATAGGCGGCCGCTGCGCACGGCAGCAAGCGTCTTGCGGTACAGATCCAGCGTCTGCTCCGCCGTGGCACGCCATGTGAGGCCGCTGACCGCGTCGCGTGCGCGCGAAGCCATCCGCCGGGCCTCAGCGGGTCGATCGAGCACCCGCGCAACTGCCGCCGCCAGCGCCCGAGGGTCGCGCGGCGGCACGCGGTAACCAGTGTCGCCATCACGGACCAGCGATGCGGCGCATCCCACGGGTGTCGCCACCACGGGAAGTCCCTGGCTCATCGCTTCGATGACGACCAGGCCGAATCCCTCGTAGGTGGATGGAAAGACGAGCACATCATGGCGGCGGTATTCGTCCATGACCCGTTCTTCAGGCGAACGATCGATCACAGTCACGAGCTCGCGAACCGCTGGCGCAAACGCGGCCAGGACCGTATCGGGCGGTACGCCTGGACCAAGGACGGTGAGACGGACCGGCCGGCCCTCGTCGTGAAGTTGTCGCATCGCATCGCACAAGTACGGAGTGCCTTTGACGTAATCCCAACTGCCGCAGAACAACGCGCCGGCGCCGCGAGGCGCGTCGGACGAAGGGGCATCTGCGAGAAAGCGACTGGAAATCCCGTGCGGCACGACGCGGATGCGGTCGGGCGGCTGCCAGCCCTTGTCGATCGCGAACTGCCGATCGACGTCGTTGATGACCAGCATTGCGTCCGACAGCCGCGCCGCGGCGGCGACCTGCGACAGGCGGCTCGCGGGATACCAGACGCGCCGCGGCCACGACTTGGCGCGAAGGCCCGCATCGTGATCGCCGAGCATGCGCGCATAGTTGAGGTGTTCCAGCCCATGCGATCGGCAGATGTAGGCGGCACGCGACCGATCGGGGACCAAGTCGAAGAGGCCCACGAACAGTCCCTCGGCGCTGGCCACGTCCAGGACGTCGTACTTCGTGCGTCCCTCGAGGCCGACGATCGCGCGTCCCGCCATCCATGGCGAGACGAGCTGCCTGATCTGCCGCCCCGCCGGCCGGGTGCCGATATCTCCCGACCACAACAAATCGCATCGGTGTCCAAGGGCGGTGAACTCCTCGCGCAGCTTGTGCGCGACCTTCGACGAACCGAGACGCGGATCGTCGGGGTAGTCGCCCGCGATCAGGATGGCCAGCGGACGATCGCCCACGCTCAACGCCGGATGCGGCCGATGGTGCCGGCGAGCGCGAATCGCTCGTCGTACAACTTGCGGCCTCGCGCGCCAACGGCGTCTCGACGAGCTGCGTCCGTCGCGAGCCGCTCCACTTCGTCAACGAACAGTGCTGGCTTGCCCGCGGGCGCCATGGCCACGCCGGCACGGTCCCACACCGCCTCCGTCAGCTCTCCGCTCGTCGTGACCACCGGCCGTCCCGAGGAGAGCGCCGCCATCATCGACGTGCGCCGCGTGGTCACGCCATCGGGGAACGGCTGGACGAGCACGTCGCAGGCACGCAGCGCCGCGGCGATCGCCAGCCCATCCGGATCGGCGAACACGTCGAGTCGGGCGGGGGCGCCGTTACCAACCTGCGAAGCAAATGCTGCCGCCCCGCGACCGGCCAGCAGCAAACGCGCCTGCGGCAACCGTGCGAAGAGGAGCGGCACGATGCGCGCGAGCTCTCCGGACACGTGGCCGCCGTACGTGCCGAAGTGTCCGATCAGGGGCGCCCCGGCGAATCGAGCCTTGATGCGCTCGACCGCGTCGCCCGGCACGTCCACCGGGATGGTGGAAGGAATTGGCAGCACTTCGAGCGAGGATTGCGGACCGTACGGTTCAAGCAGCCGGCGCCATGACTCCGTCGAGCAATAAACCCGCGTCGCCGATCGCACGAGGATTCCCGCCATGCGCCGTTGCACGATCGCGAGCGCGTTCCGCCACGGACGTTGCAGGCCAAAATAGAAGAACGGCTCGTGGAACATGACCCGCACGTCAGCACCGGCACGCGCCAGGCGCGCCAGCCATCGGCAGAAAGGGACGTTCATTCCGCGGAGCCCGAACGCCGACGGCACGTACTGCACCAGCACGACTCCGGGATCCCGTGCCAGCGCCGAAGCGATGACTTGGCGGCTGGCTCCGCCAAAGACATCCGGCAAGGCGCCCGGATGCCAGACGGTGACACGATCGCCGGCCGCAGTCAGCGCGCCGGCAAGGAGCGCCGTGTAATCGCCGACGCCACCGCAATCAGGCGGGTACTCCGGCGCGAGGATGTGCCACGTCTTCACTCGACCGTCGCGATCACCGATCCTGCCGCCGCCTCGAGAACCCGGATGACCGCGCCGACGTGGACGTCGAGGCGAAATCGCGACGCGGCTTCGCGCGCGCCCGTCGCCAGACGGCAGTGCAGCGCCGGATCGCGGAGTATTTCCGCAATCGCGTCGCCCATGCCGTCGGAATCGCTGGCGAGATCGATCAGCCGTCCGTTCTCGTCGTTCGTCAGCCAGTCGTGGATACCGCCTGTGTCGAACGCAACTGATGGTGTTCCGAACGCGGCCGCTTCGAGTCCGACCAGTCCGAACGGCTCGGGCCATCGGCTGGGAATCGCAAGCACCGCGGACTCGCGCAGCAGCCGATCGCGGTCGGTGGGTCCGACCCACCCCGGAAACGAGGCGTTGACACGACTCGTAACGGCGCGGTCGCCGAGGTAGGCCCGTTCCGGTCCGTCGCCTGCCATCATCACGTTGAGACGGCGTCCCAACTGCCTGCCGGCACGCGCTGCCGCGTCGATGACCGCGTCCGGACCTTTCAGGTTCGTGAGCCGACCCAGGAACAAGACGTCAATCGGCCGCGGCCGCGACACCGCCACGTTGTTGCCGACCGGCGGCGCGAACAACGGAATCGCGCGAACGTGCGCCGGCGGCACGTCGGCGCGCAGGTATTGATCGCGCATGTACCGGCTGGCGACGACGATGGTCCGGTAACGCGCAAACAGATCACGCTGCTTCTTGCCCCAGGAATACTCGCGCATCATCGCCATCGGGGACGCGCGGCCGCAGCGCCTCGGCAGGTAGTGCATCAGGCATCCGGCGCCGAACGTCCGCCCGCACGGCACCATCGAGGGAATCGAGAAGGCCTTGTGCCCGCTGACGCACGTCCCGAAGTGACCGTGCATCATCTTCACGACCGGCCAGTCCTGGATCAACCGTTCGTCCACTTCCAGGGCCCGCATGTTGTGCGAGAAGCAGACGTCCGGCGCGAAGTCACGCACGCGGGCAAACGCCGCGTCGGCTCCCTCGTCCTGGATGCCGGCGCGCCAGACGCCGTCGCGAACGATCCGCTGCGGCCCCGGCTCGCTGGCGCGGCTGTCGTGCAGGACGCCGACCTCGTGCCCCTGGGCCTGCAGCTCGGGCACGAGCGTGGAGAGGTAAGTCTCGACGCCTCCGGCGCCCGTCAACCCGTCGTTGGCAATCAGGATCCGCATCAGGCCCGCCGCACCCGAACGCAAACCCCCTCGACGGCCCAGGGATCTTCAATACCCGGCAGCGCATCGATCGTCAGCCTTTGCGACAGCAGTTCGCGCTCGAGATCCGCGCGCGTGTAGCCAAACGACGGCCACAGCGACGGGTGCAGCTCGACGAACAGCGCAAGCTTCGATTCGCGGGCCGCAATCGTCTGCCGCGCGCCGCGTAATACGGCGAGCTCCGCCCCTTCGACGTCGATTTTGATCACGTCTGGAGCAAGGCCGTGGCTCGCGCAGAAGTCGTCCAGGCTCA
>AR_comb_assmDRAFT_10328693_pt1 | contig 14624 bp, 12 predicted proteins | sample ArasoioldDNA_FD_10543 | JGI IMG/M metagenome (IMG submission 10543) | reverse complement strand
CCGGCGCGGTCGAGGAGGTCGCGGACCCGACCAGGGCGCCCGGACGGGTCGCCCTGCTCGCGTGGCGGTGAGGTGAGCGCCAGCCAGACCAGCAGCAGACCCACCCCGACGCCGAGCCCGAGAACGGTGCCCATGTCAGGCGGGCCCGTTCAGCAGGGTGCGTACGTCGATCCCGAGCCGGTCGTAGCGCTCCGGACGTGGCGGCATGCCCTGCGTGCGCACCAGCCGCTCGTGCTGCCGGACGAACACCGGCTCGGTCTCGATCACGTCGTTCTCGACCCGCCCGGGCACCGCGACCACCTCCTCCACCCGCCGGGTGCCGTCGGGTCCCGTGCCGAGGTGGACGACGAGGTCGACCGAGGACGCGACGGTGGGCACCACGAAACGGGCGGAGATGTTCTCGCCGGCCAGCAGCGGCAGGGTGCACATCTTCACGAGCGCCTCGCGTGCGCTGTTGGCGTGCAGGGACGCCATGCCGGGCAGCCCGGCGTTGAGCGCCAGCAGCAGGTCCAGGCACTCCTCCGCGCGGACCTCGCCGACGATCACCCGCGAGGGCCGCATCCGCAGGCTCTCCTTGACCAGGTCCCGCAGCCTGATCTCGCCGGTGCCCTCGAGACCTTGCTGACGGGTCTGCATCGCCACCCAGTCGGGGTGGCTGAACCGGAGCTCGTAGACCTCCTCCACCGAGACCACCCGGTCGTGTCCTGGGATGCTGGCCGCCAGGCAGTTGAGCAGGGTCGTCTTGCCGGCCTGGGTGGCGCCCGAGACCAGGATGTTGAGGCCGGCGCGGACGGAGGCGTCGAGGAACGCCGCCGCCTGCTCGGTGAGGCTGCCCAGCCCGACCAGGTCGTGAAGCCGGTGGGCACGGACCACGAACTTGCGGATGTTCACGGCCGAGAAGCCGCGGGAGATGCCCTCGAGCACGACGTGCAGACGGTGGCCCTCGGGGAGCATCGCGTCGACGAACGGCTGCGACAGGTCGACCCGGCGGCCGCTGGACTTCAGCATCCGCTCGACGAGCTCGTGCACCTGGGCCGCGGACAGGATGGTGGAGGTCAGCTCGTGCTTGCCGCCCCGGGCCACGAACACCCGGCTGGGGTCGTTGATCCACACCTCCTCGACGGTCGGGTCGTCGAGGTAGCGCTGGAGCGCACCGAAGCCGGAGACCCGGGCGACGAGCTCCTCGACGACGGCGTCGTGGTCGCCGACCGGGAGCACCGCCCCGGTGAGGCTGCGCTGGTCGTGCTCGCCGACGACGCGCTCGGCGAGCCGGCGGACGACGCCGGCGTCGCGCTGCGGGTCCAGGGCCTCCGCGCGGACCGCGGCACGCAGCCGCGCGTCGAGCGCCTCGATCAGCTCGCCGTGGGCGTCGGTGTAGGTCAGACTCATGGTTCCCCCGAGGTCCCGAGAAGGGGCGTCCGGAGTGTCGGAACAGCCCGTTTTCGGAGTATGCAGCCCGTACGACCGCCCGCGGAACCCCCACGTCACGGATCTGTGCACAACCTGCGACGACAGAACACCGGTGTGGCGAATGTTGCACGAAGCAGCGGACAGGGCCGGGGGGTTCGCTCAGTCGCAGCCTGCTTCCTGGAGCCGGGCCAGCCGGTGCATCTGGTCCCGCGTAGCGGGGTAGAGCGAGGTGTAGATGTCGTACAGCTCGTCGTAGGTCTGCGCATGCCCGCCGTCGGGCATCACAGTAGTGCCGACGGTCGCCCAGTCGGTGTCCTCAGGGACCAGCCCGGTGCCGACTGCGGCCAGAAGCGCGTCACCGTAGCTGGCACCGATGGTCTGGTCCGGCAGGACCTGCTCGCGCCCGATGACGTCGCTCACGATCTGCGTCCACAGGCCGCCCTGGGTGCCGCCACCCACGGCGACCAGGCGCGACGCCGGACCACCCGCCGACTCCAGCACCTCCAGGATCTGCCGGATCCCGTAGGCGATCCCCTCGTAGACTGCGCGGTACAGGTGACCGCGTCGGTGCCGTAGCGTCATGCCCGCGACGACCCCACGCGCCTGCGGGTCGAGGATCGGGGTCCGTTCCCCCGCGAAGTAGGGCAGCAGCAGCAGCCCGTCCGAGCCCGGGGGAACCTGGGCCGCCTCGGCCACCAACTGCTCGAACGACGCGTTACCGGTGAGCTCCTGCACCCATGCCGTGAGGCTGCCCGAGGTCGCCATGCCTGCGGCCAGAGTCATCACACCCCGGTCGACGCCCATCGTCGTCCAGAGCGACCGATGCGTGTGCAGCTGGTCGAGGACCTGCACGAAGAACATCGTGGAGCCGTACATCAGCATCAGGTCCCCGGGCTTACGGACGCCGCAGCTGAACGCCTCCGCCCACGCGTCGACTGTGCCGGCCGCGACCGGGGTGCCGGCCCGGAGACCCGTGAGCTCGGCGGCCGCCGGGGTCACCTCGCCGACGATCTCCGAGGGCCACACGAGCCGCGGCAGCGCCAGGTCGCCCAGCACCGCGGCAGCCCAGTCCTCGGCCCATGACTGGGCCTGGAGGTCGTAGAAGGGGTCGCACTGGCTCGCCGTGTGATGGTCCAGGACGTACTCGCCCGTCAGCCGGGCGACTACGTACGAGCTGCAGCCGAACCATCGCTCCGTGCGTTGCCACACGTCCGGCTGGTGACGCCGCAGCCAGAGCAGCTTGGGGCCGATCGCCTGCGAGGACAGCACCTTGCCCGCCCGGGCGAGGATCGCCTCCTCACCGAACCGCTCGGTGAGCTCGTCGATCTCCGCGGTCGCCCGAGAGTCGATCCCGTACAGGATCGCCGATCGCAGCGGTCGAAGCCGCGCGTCGGTCGGCAGCAGGCACGGGCCCAGACCACTCACGCACACGGCGACGACGTCGCCGCTACGCGGCTCGGCCAGCTCCCGGCAGATCGACACCACGTCGTCCCACCAGATGGTCTCTGCGTCCATCTCGGCGTGCCCCGCTCGTGGCAGGGACATCGTGTGCCGTCTGGTGGCCGTGGCGACCAGCCCGCCGTCCGGTGTGACGAGTACGCCCTTGCTGCTGGCGGTGCCGATGTCTATGCCGAGAAGCAGATCCGTCATCGAACGCCTCCGAGTCAGGTGTCGCCGGACTCGAATCCTAGGCGGACCAGGCCCGCTCAGCCAGACGCGGAATCCCCTGACGCGGCTTCGTACTCACCGATGGCGCTCACCTTGGCTGCGGACGCCGACGACGTGTCGAAGCGGTAGTCCAGCCACTCCTTGGCCAGCCGACGGGCCAGCTCGATGCCGATGACGCGCTGCCCGATGCAGAGCACCTGGGCGTTGTTGCTCAGCACCGACCGCTCCACCGAGAAGCTGTCGTGGGCCGTGACGGCACGCACGCCGGGGACCTTGTTCGCACTGATCGCCACCCCCAGGCCGGTGCCGCAGACCAGCAGGGCACGGTCTGCCGAGCCCTCGGCGACCATCCGGGCCGCGGCGACCGCGACGTGCGGGTAGGCGGTGTTCTCGTCGGCACTGACGCCCACGTCGATCACCTCGGCCACCCGGTCGTCGGCCTCGAGGTCGGCCTTCAGCGTGTCCTTGTACGTGAGCCCCGCGTCGTCGCATCCGACGACCACGCGCCACCGCATAGGGGTCGGGTCACTCATCTGCGGCTCCCTCCATTGCGGTGCCGACAGCCCGCACGCAGAGCGCGAACGACACGGCGCCTGCGTCCGGCGTGCCGACGCTTCGCTCGGCGAGTGGCCGCGCGCGGCCAACCCGTGGTCGCATCGAGGCGGTCGCCTCGGCGGCCTCCTGCGCGGCCCGGCAGGCGGCGATCCAGGCGGGGGCGAGCCCGTCGCCTTCGGCCACCTGCTCGGCGAGCGTCGCGGCGAACGGGTCGATGGCGTCGAGCATCGTCTTGTCACCCGGCTCGGCGCCGCCGAGCCGGACCAGCGCGTCGTAGGCATCGCGCACGCCGTGGGCGACATCCTCGGGGGACGGGGCCGTGGCGTTCCCGACCCGGCGGCCGAGTGCGCCGAGCGCCGCGCCCCACAGGACGCCGGAGGTGCCGCCGGCCTGAGCGGCCCATGCCTCTCCTGCGTCGACGAGCACGGCACCGGGGCCCGGCTTGTCGCCGAGCGCGGACCTGGCCGCGTCGGCGGCCGCCTTCGTGCCCTTCACCATGCCGCGCCCGTGGTCGCCGTCCCCTGCGACTGCGTCGATGCGGCCGAGCTCGTCGGCCTCCTTCTCCATCGCCGCGGCCATCGCGCCCAGCGCGGCCGAGACCCGCTCGGCGCAGCGCAGCGCCTCGTCGTCGCCCGCGGCCCGGTCCTCCGCCGGCCGGGCCTCCGCCGCGGCTGCGGCATCCTGGGGCGTCCGCCGCTCGCGGTCGCCCGAGCCGCCGGCCACGCCCTTGCGGTACGCCGGGGTGTCGGCCGGAGCCTTCCAGAGCCGCTCGAGCTCGTCGTCGAGCCACATCACGGTGAGCGAGCAGCCGGCCATGTCGAGGCTGGTCACGAGCTCACCGACCTCGGGCTCGACGATCTCCAGGCCGGCATCGCGCAGCCTTGCCGCGACCGCGCGCCAGAGGATGAACAGCTCCTCGTACTTCGTCCGGCCGAGACCGTTGAGGATGACGGCGACCCGGTCACCAGTGCCCTCGGGCGTCTCGGCGAGGAGTCCGTCGACCAGGGTCGTGGCGAGCTCCGTGGCGGTCGCCATCGGCCGCTCGGCCACGCCTGGCTCGCCGTGGATCCCGAGACCGACGCCCATGGTGCGGTCGGGGACGGTGAACAGTGGCTCTTCCGCGCCGGGCATCGTGCATCCGTCGAACGCGACGCCGAGCGTCCGCGTGCGGGCGTTGGCGTGGGCCGCAACCCGCTCGACCTCGTCGAGGTCCGCTCCCTCCTCCGCGGCCGCCGACGCCGCTTTGAAGACCGTGAAGTCTCCGGCGATCCCGCGGCGCTTGGACTCCTCGCCGACCGGCGCCGAGGCGACGTCGTCGGTCACCGCGAAGTACCGCGCGTCGATGCCCTCACCGCGGAGCTGATCCACGGCGAGGCCGAAGTTCATCACGTCGCCGGCGTAGTTCCCGGTGGTCAGCAGCACCCCACCGCCGGCGTGCGCCGCCCGGGCCACCGATGCGGCCTCGGCGGCCGAGGGGGACGTGAAGACGTTCCCGACCACCGCACCGTCAGCGAACCCGGGCCCGACGACCCCGCAGAACGCGGGGTAGTGCCCCGAGCCACCGCCGACGACGACCGCGACCTTGCCGACCGGCGGCTGCTCGGCGCGCACGACTCCCCCGGGAACTCCGATGGCGTACCTCCCGTGCAGGTCGAGGAAACCGGCCAGCATGTCCTCGGCGAAACATGTCGGGTCGTCGTACACCCGGGTCATCGGATCCGCTCCCCACTCTCCGCGTCGAAGAGGTACACGCGTTCGGGGTCCGCCGACAGCGTGATCCGGTCGTCGCGGTCATAGACCACGTCCTCGGCTGTCTGGACGACGAACGACTCGTCGAGGCCCTCGACCTGCACCGTCGCGAGCCCGAACTCGAGGAGGTGCTCGAAGACGCGCACCAAGCCCTCGACCGCGGGCGCTGCGTTCGAGGCGTCATGCTCGCCGCGCTCCACGACGCAGTCCTGGGGTCGCAGCCCCACGACGACCGGGCGGCCCACCTCCGGCGTGCGCGCAGCCGTACGCAACGAACCCGCGCTGCCCACCTTCACGATGGCACCGTCGTCGGACGACCGGTCCCCGACGACGCCCTCGAACAGGTTGATCTTCGGCTCGCCCACGAAGTCGGCGACGAACTGGTTCGCCGGGTCGTCAAACACCTCGTCCGGCGTCCCGAACTGCTGGATGACGCCCGCGTCCATGACCGCCATCCGGTCGGCCAGGCTCAGCGCCTCAAGCTGGTCGTGGGTGACGATGATCGTGGTGTAGCCGAACTCGCGCTGCAGCAGCTTGAGCTCGCGCCGCACCCGCTGCCGCTGCGCGGCGTCGAGGTGGGACAGCGGTTCGTCGAGCAGCAGCACCGGTGGGTTGCGAATCAGCGCCCGGGCCAGGGCAACGCGCTGCTTCTGGCCGCTGGACAGGTTTGCCGGCCGCATCGAGAGCATGTCGGTCATGTCCAGCCGCTCCGCAAGGGCATCGACGCGCTTGTTGGCGTCGCGCACCTTGCGAGCCCTCAGCCCATAGGCCAGGTTCTCGCGCACGTTCAGCGGCGGGTACAGCGCGTAGCTCTCGAAACCCACACCCACGTTGCGCCGTCCGGGGGGCAGCTCGTGCACCGTGCGGTCGCCGATGATGATCTCGCCGTCGGTGACCGTCTCGAGACCGGCGATCATCCGCAGCGTCGTCGTCTTCCCGCATCCGGACGGCCCGAGCAGGGCCACGAGCTCGCCAGGCTCGATGTGCAGGTCGATCCCCTTGACCGCCTCGAACGGCTCCCGCCCACGGGCGACGTAGGTCTTGAACAACCTCCTCAGGGTGAGGCTCTGCGCCTCGGCCGTGGCCTCGTGCCCCCTGCGCGTGGTGGTCGTGGTGCTCACTGCTGCCTCCCGCTCGTCGCCGAGACCTGCTCGACCGTCGCGGCCCCGAGACGCGCGCTGTCGGCGTCGGGGTCGTCCCCGGCGGGTGCCGCGAAGACGTGCACGTGGTCCAGAGGTATGTCGAGCTCGACGGACTGGCCCTCGTCGAAGACGTGGGCGCCGGGAGTGACCGCCACGAGCGAGACACCCCCCGCATCGACGGTCAGCTCGATCTCCCGCCCGAGCCGCTCGCTCAGCCGCACCGTGGCGCGCACCCGCAGGTGGTCCTCGAGGGGCTCGGCCCCTCTGCTCAGCTCGATGTCACGCGGCCGGACACCGATCCTGGCGTGGTCGTCGGGGGCCAGCTCCAGGTCGCCGGCCAGCGGCACCTGCAGGGCGTCCCCCTGCGTGCGCAGGACGCCGCGGTCGACCACGGCGTCGACGAGGTTGATCTCCGGCTGGCCGAGCGCCTTGGCGACGAAGGTGTCGACGGGACGGTGCCAGATCTCCTCCGGCGTCCCCACCTGCACCAGTCGGCCCTCCCTCAGCACGGCGATCCGGTCGCCGAGCGCGAGCGCCTCCTGGTAGTCGTGGGTGACGTAGAGCGAGGTGGTGCTCGACATCTCGCCGAGCTGCTTGAGCTCCGCCCGCATCGCCGCCCTGAGCTTCGCATCCAGGTGCGACAACGGCTCGTCGAGCAGGTAGACGTCAGCCGGCCGCACCAGCACGCGGCCCAGGGCCACCCGTTGCCGCTGGCCGTTCGACAGCTCCCGCGGAAACCGCTTGAGCAGATGGTTGATGCCCAGCGTCGTGGTCACCAGCTCGATGCGCCGCTGCTGGTCCTCCTCGCTGTAGCGGCCTGTTCGCCCCGACCGAAGCGGCGAGGCGAGGTTCTGGGACACCGTCTTCTGCGGGTACAGCGCGTAGCTCTCGAACGCCATCGCGACGTTGCGGTGGTAGGGCTCGACGCCGTTCATGCTGACCCCGCCGATCGTGACCTCCCCGCTGTCGACGTCGACCAGGCCGGCCACCGACTTCAGGGTCGTCGTCTTCCCGGCTCCGGAAGGGCCGAGGATCACGAAGAACTCCCCGTCACCGATCTCCAGCGTGACATCCTCGATGCCCCGGGTCTTGCCGTAAGACTTGGTCAGGCCGCGCGTCTCCAAGGTCGCCATCAGGACTTCACCGCCCCGAAGGAGAGTCCACGGACGAGGTACCGCTGGATGGTGAGCGCCAGGATCAGCGGCGGCAAGGCGCCGATGATCGCGGCCGCCGCCGTCAGGTTGTAGTAGGCCTGGCCGCCGCCGCCCAGGTACTTCGAGATGGCGACCGTGACCGTCGAGTTGTCACTGCCGGTCAGGATGAGCGGGAACACGTAGTTGTTCCACGCGAAGATGAACGCCAGCAGAGCCGCGGCCGCGATCCCAGGCCGCACGAGCGGCAGCGCCACCATGATGAACGCGCGACGTCTGGTGTACCCGTCGAGTAGAGCGGCCTGCTCCAGCTCGGCCGGCATGTCCTCGAAGTAGGACCGCAGGATCCACACCACCAGCGGCATGGTGACCAGCTGCAGCACCCAGATCAGCCCCACCTTGGTGTCGAAGAGCCCGATCTGGTTGTAGATCACGAACAACGGCACGATCACCATGAGCTCCGGTGCGAACCGGAACGACAGGATCGTGAACATCAGGTCGTTGGAGCCGCGGTACTTCCAACGGCCCGCCGCATATGCCGCCGGGATGCCGATGACGAGCGACACGATCACGGCAGCGCCGCAGTTGATCACGCTCGTGATCAGCGCCTGGCTGAAGTTGACGCTGGTGAGCGCCTCGCCCTTGGCGCTGAGCACGGTCCCGAAGTTCTCCAGGGTCGGCGAGAACGCGAAGTAGGTCGAGGTCTGGTCCGCCGAGGTCTTGAGGGACAGCAGCACCATCCAGACGATCGGGAAGAGCGAGAACACGAACCAGCCGACGATGGCAACGTCCGCGAGAACCGTCCCGACAGTGAAGCGCTTCCGACCGGGCATCAGCTCGGTTGCCATGTCAGGTCTCCGATCCGGCCGCGCGCCTCTGGGCCTTGCCCAGCACGCTGACCAGGTAGCGAGCGGTGAGGAAGACGAGCGCCCACAGCAGGAACATGTAGGTGCTGCCGATCGAGTAGTTCAGGTTGATGATCGAGTCCTCGTAGGCGCCGATCTGCAGGGTCCGGGTGGTGGTGCCGGGGCCGCCGGCGGTGAGCACGAAGACGTGGTCGAAGATCTTCAGCGAGTCCATGAACCGGAAGATCACCGCGACCAGGATGTAGGGCCACATCATCGGCAGCATCAGCCGGCGAAACTGGTAGAACCAGCTGGCGCCGTCGACGTCGGAGGCCTCGAAGGGCTCCTTCGGCAGCGACCGGATCCCGGCCAGCACGAGGATCGCGACGAACGGCGTGAAGATCCAGATGTCGACGAGGATCACCGACCACAGCGCGGTCTTGGTGCTCAGCCAGTTGAACGTCGAGCCGAGACCGAAGACGTGGTTGAGGATGCCGAACTGCGGGTTGAACATCAGCCGCCAGATCACGCCGGCGATCACCGGGGCGATCATGAGCGGGAGGATCAGCACCCGTTCGAAGACCTTGCCGATGAGGCTGGACCGGTTCAGCAGCAGCGCGATGCCCACACCGAGGACCGTCTCGACCGTGGTGGCGACCAAGGCGTAGATCGCGGTGACCCGCACGCTGGTCCAGAAGATCGGGTCGGACAGGACCGTCTTGAAGTTGTCCAGCCCCACGAACACCGGATTGGGACGTACGGCTGCGTAGTTGAGGAACGCGTAGTAGGCACCGAGCACGAACGGGTACAGGATGCCGACGGTGATCAGCAGGGCGGGTACCGAGAGCAGGTAGGGCCGTAGCTTCCTGCGCCACGTCGGCACCGTCGGTGGCCCGCCCCCTCGGCGCGGGCCCTGCCCCCGACGGGCCCGGGTATCGCGGTCATGAACAGTGGTCGTCATGACTCGCCTCCTCGTGGTCGTGGGAGGGACAGGCTCCTCCCGTCCGTCATGCGTTCACCTTGGAGTTGCTGGACTTGGCCAGGTCGTCGAGCCGGGACTTCGCGTCCTTGCCGGAGTAGATGTCCTGGAGCGCGACGGCCCAGTCCTCCGTCGTCTCGAAGAAGCTGGTCTGCGGCGTGAACTGGATCTTGGTCTCGGGCACGACCTTCTCGAACGTGTCGAGGTAGCCCGGGAAGTCGCCCAGGGTCTGCTTGAACGCGCTGTCGAAGACGGACTTGCGGGTCGGGTCGGCGAACGCGCCCTGCTTGACTCCCTGGGCCATGGCCTCCTTGCCGGTGGCCCACTGGATGAACAGCCAGGCGGCGAGCTTCTTCTTCGACGCCGAGTTCATCGCCAGGGACCAGGTCCACAGGTTGGTGGCGTAGCTGCCGTCCGGGCCCGCGGGGCCGGGGCTCCAGGCCAGGTTGCCGGCCTGCTTGCTGGCTCCCGGCTTGTTCTTGGGGTAGGTCGCGCTGTCGGCGTCGTACACCATCGCCGCAGTGCCGTCACCGAGGTCTCGGGTGCAGTCGGGGTACTCGTAGGTGGTCCACGACGTCGGGCCGGCTTTCTTCGCCAGGTCGACCCACTGCTTGGTGAACGTCACGGCCTCGGGAGAGTTCATCGCCGCCTTGAGGTTGCCGCCCTCGGACGTGTAGTCCTTGCAGCCCATCCGGGTGTACTGCGTCATGAAGCCCGGGTGGATCGTGGCCCACGACTTCGAGCCGCGGAACGAGACGCCGTAGCGGTTGTTGGACCGGTCGGTGAGGTCGACGGCGAGCTGCTGGAAGTCGTCCCACGTGTCGGCCGGCTTGATGCCCTTGGAGTCGAAGAGCTTCTTGTTGTAGGCCACCACGTTCGTCTCGAAGCCCCACGGGATCGCCCACTGCCCACCGGTGCCCAGCGGGCTGCCCGGCTTGAAGTCCCATGACGTGGCCGTGCGCAGGCCCTCGTAGATGTCGTCGAAGGCGTACTCCTGCGAGGTCGCGGAGTCGTTCTGGAGCCAGGGCTTGAGGTCCTCCATCCAGCCGGGCGGCCCGTACTGCCAGATGAAGTAGGCACCGGTCATGAACACGTCGTGCTCGCCGGACTTACCCGCCAGCTCGGTGTTCAGCTTGGTGAAGTAGTCCGCCTCGGGGACCAGGTCGGCGGTCACCTCGATACCGGTCTTGGCGGTGAACTCCTTCAGCAGAGGCTGGAAGCTCTGCTGGTAGGGGTGTGGCGTCTGCAGGATCTTGATTTTCTGACCCTTCGCCTTCTTCCAGTCGAAGGATCCGGTGACGTCGGCTGCTCCGTTCTTCGCCGCACCGCTGCTGCCGCCACCGGTGCCGACACCGCAGGCGTTCAGTGCCGGCAGAGCCGCCATGCTCAGGCCACCGAGCCCGACCACCCGGAGGAAGTCGCGCCGCGAGGAAAGTCGGCGGGAGGACATGTCGTTCATGGGTTTCTCCTTCAGGGTCGGCCACCGAGGCCGGGTCGGGGTCAGGCAGGGATGAGGGAGACCTTGATCGACGAGGTTCCGTCTGCCACCAGGTCGAGACCTTCCTGGAACCGGTCCAGGGGGATCTGGTGGGTGCAGATGCGGGCCATGGGCAGACGCCCGGACTCGAGCATCCGGATGGCTGCGGGCCAGCAGTGCGGCCCGAGGTGCGCACCGCGGACGTCGAGCTCCTTGTCGTCGCTGATGATGCTCCAGTCGACGGTCACGTCGGACCCGAAGACGCCGTACTCGACGTAGGTCCCCAGCTTGCGCAGCAGGTTCAGCCCTTGCGGTACGGCGGCCGGGTGCCCGGTGCCCTCCAGGTAGACATCGGCGCCGTACCCACCGGTCAGGTCGCGGACCACCTGCACCGGGTCCTGCTCGGCGATGTTGACGGTGACGGTGGCGCCACAGAGCTCGGCGAGCTCGAGCTTGGCCGGGGCCAGGTCGAGGGCGATGACGTGGGCCGGGGACTTCGCGGCTGCACCTGCGACCATCCCCAGACCGATGGGCCCGCAGCCGGCGATGACCACGACGTCCTCGAACTTGATCGCGGCCCGCTCGACGGCGTGCAGTGAGCAGGACAACGGCTCGACGAACGCTGCATGAGCGGGCGGCAGGTCCTTGCTCATCCTGTGGACCAGCGCCTCGACCGGGTAGACCATGTACTGCGCCATCGCACCCGGCGTGCGCCGCTTGAACCCGTAGAGGTCGTGCGGCCCGCACATCCAGTACTCACCACGCAGGCAGTACCGGCACTTCCAGCACGGCACGATCTGCTCCGAGGTCACCCGGTCCCCGACCTGGATCCCCCACCGCTGCGCCGCGGCGGCGTCGAGCTGCACGACCTCGCCGACGAACTCGTGACCCGGGATGACCTCGGTCTCCGCCCAGGCCGGCCGGTTCCCGTCGCCCCAGAACTTCGCTGCACCGTGGTAGCACTTCAGGTCGCTCGCGCAGATGCCCACCGCCTCGACGCGGATGAGCGCTTCACCCGGCCCCGGGGTGGGGGTGGCGACCTCCTCGAGCCGATAGTCCTCGGGCCCGTGGCAGACGACGGCCTGCATCTTCTCGGGAACTGACTGCTCTGGCACGTCGCCCTCCCTCTCTCGAGCCGGCTTTCTTACGTGATTCAGTCCGCTCGGGGACTGGCCAAACCGCGTAACCCGCATCACACTAGGAGCCGCCAGCACATTTGTCCAGCACATCTGTTCACCGAATTTGGGCCATGTCAGCGGTTCTCGCTGACTGCCCGATCAGGTGTGAAAGGGTTGGTGGCCGTGGAGACGCAGGCACACATCGACGGGCCGGACCAGGGGCCCGCCGAGCTGGATGTCGCGAGCCCGACACCCCGGTTCTCGGCGCAGCTGATGCACGCCGCGGCCACGCTGTACTACCTCCAGGACGCGACGCAGGCAGAGGTCGCCAAGCAGCTCGGCACCAGCCGGGCGACCGTGAGCCGCCTGCTCGCCGAGGCGCGCCGGCAGGGCATCGTCCGCATCGAGGTGCGCGACCCGCTCGACCCCGCTCACGAGGAGGACCTGGGCTCACGGACTGCCGAGGCTCTCGGCCTTGCCGTGGTGCACATCGCGCCGCTGGCACACCAGGCGCTGCTCGGACCCTCACTCGCACCGCAGCTGTCCCGCGCCCTGCGAGGCGTCGGGCTCGTCTCCGGCGACGTGCTGCTGGTCTCGTCCGGCCGGACCGTCTGGGAGGCGTCGCGAGAGGCCCTGCCCGAGCTCCCTGGCATCGTCGTCACCCCGACGGTCGGCGGCCAGGACGAGCCTGAGGCGTGGTACCAGACCAACGAGATCACCCGGATGGTGGCCGAGAAGGTCGGCGGGCGGCCAGTGTTCCTGTACGCACCCGCACAGCCCGGCCCGGACCTCTACGAGAGGCTCGTCGACGACCCCAGTACACAGCGGGTGCTTCGGCTCTGGGAGGGGGCCAAGTGCGCCGTCCTCGGTGTCGGCGCACCTCCGACGACGCGCCAGTCGATGCCCGGGTGGATGGAGGACCTCAAGCCCTTGTTCACCGAGGCGGCCGGCGACATCTGCACCCGCTTCTTCGACTACTCGGGACAACCCTTGCCGTTCCCGGGCTCCGAGCGGCTCATCGCCACCAGCTACGAGCTGCTCCGCAGCATCCCGGTCACGATCGCCGTGGCCGTCGGCCGGGAGAAGATACCGAGCCTGCTGGCCGGGGCACGAGCGGGCTGGTTCAACACGCTGGTCACGGATGCCCCGACCGCGTCAGCCCTGCTCGCCCGAGCGGAGACCGACCACCCCGAACCCATGGAGTCGAGGTAACCCATGTCTCGCTGCCTGGTGACCGGATCCACCCGTGGTATCGGCGGCGCTATCGCCGAGGCCCTCGCGGCGCAGGGACACGACCTCGTCCTCAGCGCTCGCAGCGCCGAGGAGCTGGAGACGCAGGCCACCGCTCTGGCCGGCCGGTTCGGGGTCCAGGCCTTCACGGTCCCCGCCGACCTCGCAGACTCGTCCGACGTGGAGCGCCTCGCATCGCAGGCGCTCGCAGCGTTCGGCGGTCTCGACGTACTCGTCAACAACGCGGGGGTCTCCTACCCCGAACCCGTCGTCGAGCTCGAGACAGAGCATTGGCAGTCGACGATCGCCGTCAACCTGACGGCGGCCTGCCTGCTGGCGGCGCGCGTCGGTGCGAGCATGGCTGACGTCGGTGGCGGCCGCATCGTCAACATCGCCTCGGCCGCCGGCCGAACAGCCCTGCGCGACCACTACGCCTACAGCGTCAGCAAGGCCGGTCTGTTGATGGCGACGAGGGTGCTGGCCCTCGAGCTCGGTCCCCGAGGCGTCCGCGCCAACGCCCTGTGCCCGACTGTCGTGATGACCGAGATGGGGCAGCGCGTCTGGGGGGACGTCGAGAAAGCAAAACCGCTCCTCGACCGCATCCCCGCCGGCCGGTTCGCGCAGCCGGAGGACGTCACCGCCGCGCTGCTCTACCTGCTCTCGCCGGGCGCCGACATGCTCAACGGTGTCGAGCTGTCGATCGACGGCGGCTACGCGATCGCCTGAGGCTCGGCCGGATGGCCCTGGCCGGCACCCGGCCCGAAACGGCGAAAACCACCTGATGAGACCAGCGACGTCAGCGGGCGCCGGTGAGGCCTTCGTTGTGCGAGCCGGAGAGCCGCTGGGCCAACCAGATCGGGATGATCGAGGCGACGATCAGCACGGCCGCCACCACGTTCACGACCGGCGCCTGGTTCGGGCGGAACAGGTTGTTGAAGATCCACAGCGGCAGGGTCTGCTGGCGGGCGCCGGCGGTGAACGTGGTCACGATGATCTCGTCGAAGGACAGCGCGAAGGCGAGCAGGCCGCCGGCCAGCAGCGCCGAGCGGAGCAGCGGGAACGTCACCAGCCGGAAGGTGGTGAACGTCCCGGCGCCGAGGTCCATCGATGCCTCCTCGAGGTTGCCCCCCAGCCGCCGCAGCCGGGCCTGCACGTTGTTGAAGACGGTCACGATGCAGAAGGTGGCGTGCGCGACCACGATCGTGAGGAACCCGAGCTCGAGCCCCAAGACGGTGCGGAAGGCGTTGTTCAGCGCGATGCCCGTGACGATGCCGGGCAGCGCGATCGGCAGGATGATCAG
>AR_comb_assmDRAFT_10992786_pt1 | contig 14626 bp, 16 predicted proteins | sample ArasoioldDNA_FD_10543 | JGI IMG/M metagenome (IMG submission 10543) | reverse complement strand
CGGATCTCGCCGATCATGATCACGTCCGGATCCTGGCGCACGATCGAGCGCAGCGCATTGGCGAAGGTGAGATCGATCTGCGGCTTGACCTGGATCTGATTGATGCCGGGCATCTGGTACTCGACGGGGTCTTCGACGGTGAGTATCTTCACGTCGGGCTTGTTGAGCCGGTCGAGCGCGGTGTAGAGCGTCGTCGTCTTGCCGCTTCCCGTCGGACCGGTCACCAGCAGGATACCGTGCGGCTCCATCAATACGTCGAGAAAGATCTTGAGCGTGTCCGATTCGAAGCCCAGCTTCTGGAAGTCGAGCGCCACGCCACCCTTGTCGAGAATCCGCATGACCACGGACTCGCCGTGCATCGTGGGCACCGTCGACACGCGCAGGTCGATTTCCTTGCCCTGCACGCGCAGGCGGATGCGTCCATCCTGCGGCAGCCGGCGCTCCGCGATGTCGAGGTTCGCCATGATCTTGATGCGCGAGATCACCGCGGCGGACAGGCGCCGCGGCGGAGACTCGATCTCGTGCAGAACGCCGTCAATGCGATAGCGCACGATCAGCCGGTTCTCGAACGGCTCGACGTGAATGTCCGACGCGCGCATGTCGAGCGCGTTGGTGATGATCAGCGACACCAGCCGGATCACCGGCGCTTCCGACGCAAGATCCTTGAGCTGCTGGACGTCGGCGTCGAAGGCGATGTCGTCGCGCTGCTCGACGTCGCCGACGATCTGTCCGAGCGCTGACTTGCCGGCGCCATACAGGCGCTCCAGCGCGGCCTCGAGCTCGGTGGGAATCGCCACCAGCGGACGCACCGTGCGACCGGTCACCATCTCGAAGGCGTTCATCGTGAACGCGTCGGTGGGATCGGCCATGGCAAGCGCGAGCTCGCTCTCGTCTTCGAACAGCGGCAGCGCGCGCGACTCGCGCAGAAAGCGCGCCGAGATGCGTTCTTCGAGGATGGGAAGCTCCGGGTAGCGCGCCGCCTCGACCAGCGGCAGGCCAAGCTGCGCGGCCAGCGCCTCCGAGACGTCGCGCTGCGCAACCACGCCCAGCGTGACCAGCAGCGCGCCGAGCTTGTCGCCGGACTCCTGCTGCAGCCGCAATGCGCGCTCGAGCCCGGCGCTGTCGAGCTTGCCGCGCTCGATCAGAATTTCGCCCAGACGTTTTCTTGGCGATTCGGTCACGACAAATCCGGACAAAAAAGAGTCGCAGGATAATAGCACGCGGGAGAAGCTTCCCCGCGCGTCTTCCCACATGGATCAATGCTTTGTAATGGTTTCTTCAAGAAAACTGTCTCCATGCGACGACGCCGGGCGGCGGGGCTGTCGTTGATGCCCGACGCTTTGTCGGCCGCGCTTCTCGAAGATCGCAGTTGCACTGCGCATAGAGCCCGCGCGTTAGCGGGTGTTCCATCGAAAGCGCTAATCCTTCGTGAGCATCCGAGCAAGGTGCTCGGCGAGTCTCGGGAAAAGTTGACGCGCGAGCCCCGGCGGTATTCGATATTGTGGAAAGACCATCGACGTCGTGCGTCCGTGCATCACATGCAGCACGCTTTGGTGCTCGTCCTGGATGTGCACGATCCTGCGGCCGTCATTCCTCAACGCCTTCGCCAGCGCGAGGTCTTCGCCGAAGTTCTGGTCCGGAAATCGCGCCGTCTCGAAAACGGAGCGGCGCAGGACATACGAGAATCCATAGCCGTCGATATTTTTCTCGATGAAGTCGGGGACGAACCGCTGTGCAGAAACCAGCGTCGTGGGACCATTGCCAACCTTGAAGTGCGCCGGGTGGTTGACTTCGGTGTCCCAGTAGAACGTGGCGCTCTCCGGAACCGAGTAAATGTACCAGCCGACGAGTTTGACCATGTCGGCATCGCCGAGCGCCCGCACCATGCCGGCGATATAGCCGGGCGCGTAATAGTCGTCGTCGTCGAACGAGACGATGATTTCTCCGGATGAGGCTTCGATCATTCGATTGCGTTTTTCTCCGATCGACATCCTCGACGCAAGATGCTGGTAGCGTACGCGCGCATCGCTGAGCGAGGAAAAAAAGGGCGACGGCTCAGGAGAATCGTCGGCGACCAGGAGCTCGAGCGCCGGATAGTCCTGCGCGCAGAACATCATGTAGAAGGCAGGGAGAAAGCGCTCGCGGTTGTACGTGGGTGTGACGACGCTGACCTTGATCATTCCAGTCGTTCCCATGCGTCGAGCAGGTTCCGCTCGAGCGCGCGCGTGTACGCCGGCATGTCGAACAGCGGCATGACCGCGCGGTTGACGCGCAGGCGCTCGCGATACCCGCCGCTCAGCGCCGGGTCGTTGCCGAGATGGAGCGCCAGCCTGCGATACGCGTCCAAGTCAGTGGTGACGAGTTCGGGCAGCCCGATGGCTTGCAGATGGCTTGCGGACACGCGGCTGGCGAAGGTCTCGCCGGCGCAGGTGAGCACCGGCAAGCCGGCGAACAGTGCATCGTTGGCAGTCGTGTGCGCATTACAGGGAAAGGTGTCGAGGAACAGATCGGCGAGCGCGTGCCTCGCAAGATGCTCGGGCAGCGGCAGCACCGGCGCGAACAGCAGGCGATCCGGCGCGACGCCGCGTTGCGCGGCCTGGCGTCTCAAGTTGTCGCGCGCCGCTGCGCCGGTGTCCAGCAGCCACAGCACGCTGCCCGCCGTATCTCGCATGACATGCATCCACGCATCGAACACGCGCGGATGGATTTTCCATGGCGCGTTGAAGCAGCAGTACACGAAGCCCTGATCGGGGAGTCCGCACGTGACTCGGCTCGGCGCAGGGCCGATCACGCGCTCGGTGTCTCCGGGCATGTAGCAATGCGGCATGAGCATGAAGCGCTCGCTGAAATTGCGCTGCTGCGCAGCCGGGGTCACGGTGGGGTCGGTGATGATGTAGTCGTAATAGTCCGCGCCCAGCGTTCCGGGAAAGCCGATGCAGTTGATCTGCAACGGCGACGGGCGCATCGCAAAGATTTCGCTGCGCGCATTGAGCACATAACCACCGGTATCGAACAGGATGCCAATCCCGTCGTCGCGGATGCGCTGCGCGGTTCGCTCGAAGGTCTCGTCGCGGACGTCGACGAAGCGGTCGAAGGCACGCTCGAAGCGCGCACGCGCGGGACTGCGGTCGTCGGGACCGAACGAGTAACCGAACACCTCGAAACGCGTACGGTCGTGGAGTTCGAGCACACGGGTGAGCAGATTGGCGAGCGCATGCGTCCTGAAATCCGATCCGAGATAGCCGATGCGCAGCTTGCCGTCCGCCGCTGCCGGACGTCGCGGCCGCGCCGGCGGGCTGGAACAGACGCGCTTGCGCACCCAGTTCTGCGCGGCGCGCAACAGTTCTGGCGGCGTATAAGGCAGCGCGAGCAGATTGTGCGGCACCACCGGCGGCGCGTCGGGCGCGTTCAGGCGCAGTCGCTGGCGCTCGAACAAGACGTCGAAATCGCGCCACTCGCAGACGCGTTGATGCGCATAGAGGAGCATGCTCTGCGCCTCGAACGCATCGGGATCGAGCGAGATCGCGCGTTGCAGATGCGGCAGCGCTTCGGCGTCGCGCTGCTCGGCCAGCAGTGACGCCGCCATCGTCGTGTGACTCGTCACATTGCCCGGATCGAGATCGATGGCGCGCTGCAATGCGTCGCGGGCGCGCGCCTGCCTCCCCAGGCGGTAGTGCGCAAGTCCCAGGTTCTGCCAGAGCGCCGCTACGCCCTGGTTGAGCGCGACCGCCTTCTCGTAAAGCGGCACCGCGTCGGCGAAGCGCGCACCCCGGCTCAAAAGATCCGCGAGATTGACCAGCGCCTCGATCATCGAGGGCTGCAGCGCGAGCGCTTCGCGATAGCAGCGTTCGGCTTCGACCGTGTCGTGCTGCGGTCCAGGATCCTGCAAGGCGAGCCCGAGATTGTTGAACAGCACGGGATGGCGCAGGCCTGCAGCCAGAGCGATGCGGTACGCGCCGACCGCAGCGGCGCTATTCTTCCGCCGCCGCTCGACGTTGCCGATCCGAAAATGCGCCTCCGGACTGCCGGGTGCCAGGGCGGTGGCGCGCTTCCAGGCATCGAGCGCCGCGGCGGGGTCGGCCGTTTCCTGGCTCATTCCGAGGACCACATAGGCGTCGGGGTTGTTCGCATCGAGCGCGATGGCACGGCGAGCGCCTGCCGCAGCGCCCGCGACATCGCCCCTGGCGAGCAGCGCGCGTGCCTGCGCGCTCTCGCGCTGCGATGCCTGCAGACCGCCGGCGGCGGCTGCCGGCGTCGTCTCCAATCCGTGGCACTTCTTGAATTTTTTCCCACTGCCGCACGGGCAGGGATCGTTTCGCCCCGCGATCATGGCGTGCGCACCTCGGCAAGGTGACGTTTCAATGCCTGCGCCACCGCGTCGACCACAGAGCCCCATTCACCGAATTGTTGCTGGCGAAAGATGCGCATCGACGGATACCACGGCGCGTCGTCGCGCTGGCTGCCCCATCGCCAGCACGAGTCGAAGCGGTTCATCATCCACACTGGGCGCCCCAGCGCGCCGGCGAGATGCGCGACCGACGTGTCGACGCTGATCACCAGATCGAGCTCGGCGATCAGTGCGGCCGTGTCGGCGAAATCCGCGATCTCCGCGGTCAGGTCGACGATCCGAGACGCGCGCGCGGACGCCGCAAGCTGCGACGCGGCGGACCCGAGCTGCAGCGTGTGGAACTCGGCGCCCACGACGTCCAAAAGCGGGCCGAGCGCATCGAAGGGGACCGAGCGCCGCCGATCGAGCGCGCTGATTCGGGCCTGCGCGAGGCGTGGATTGCCGCCCCACACCAATCCCACGCGCAAGGGCGGCGTCGCCTGGCCTGCGCGCGACGTGTGTTCCCGCAGACGTTGTCGCCAGATTTGAACGCGGACAGGGTCAGGGGCCAGGTACGGAACCACGACCGGAGAGACCGCAAGCGACGCGTTCAGCACGTAGGGAAGACTCAGCACCGACAAGCTCACGTCGCTGCGACGCAGGCTTCCTGCATCGAGTGTTACCTCGTCGACGCCTTCGAGCGACGAGAGCAGCGGGGCCAGCGGCGCGTAATAAGGCTGCAGATAGAAAACGATCCTGCCAACGCGCTCGCGTGCGAGTGGCGCCAGCCGGCAGAATTGCAGGACATCGCCTAGCCCCGCCTCGCCGAACAGCGTGAGCGTCTCGGCGGGACGCATCGAGCCGTCCCACAGCACCGGTTCCTTCTTGTCGTACGCCAGCAGGCCGAGCGCGCGCGAACGCTCGTGCTGCGCCCAGCCGGCAGCGAAATCGCCCATGGCGAGCAGCGCGTAGGCGAGTCCTGACTTCGCGTCCTCGATACCCGGTCGCAGCGCGAGTGCGCGCCGGTAGTCGCGTGCGGATCCCGCATAGTCGCGACGCCACATGGCGATCGCGCCCAGATTGCTGAACGCACCTGCGTGCGTAGGGTCCAGGCGCAGCGCCTCCTGTGTTTCTGCGTGCGCGTCGTCGATCGATCCCATCATGGCGAGTATTCCGCCGCGCACGTAGTGCACGTTTGCATCGAGCGGGGCTTCGTTCGCCGCTGTAGTCGCGAGTTCCAATGCGGCTTCCCAGTCACCCCGCGCCATGTGCTGGTCGCAGCGCTCGATGAGCGCTTGCGTGGAGGCCGCCAGGTTCGGCGATAGGAAATTCATGCAAGCGTGATTGCGGCGTCGGGCGGAGTAGGTTATGCATCCGCACGCAAACTCTGCGCGGCCAATCGCAACGTCTCGTCGATGTCTGCGGCGCTGTGGGCCGCCGAAACGAAGCCCGCCTCGTACGCCGACGGCGCGAGGTAGATGCCCGCGTCGAGCATACGATGAAAAAAACGGTTGAAGCGCTCCTTGTCGCACGCCATCACCGCAGCGTAGCTGTCAGGCGGCGCGACGGCGAAATAGACGCCGAACATGCCTCCCATCGATTGCGCCGACAACGCTACGCCGGCACTCGCCGCAGCCTGCGCGAGGCCATCGGTCAGCGCACGCGTGCGTTCGGACAGGCGCTTATAGAATCCAGGGGCCTGGATCGCGCGCAGCGTGGCAAGTCCTGCGGCCACGGCAACGGGATTTCCCGAGAGCGTGCCCGCCTGGTACACCGGGCCCAATGGCGCGATCTTTTGCATGATCGCGCGTTTGCCGCCGAACGCGCCTACCGGCATGCCGCCGCCGATGACCTTGCCGAGCGTGGTGAGGTCGGGCGCGACACCGAAGAGACCCTGCGCGCCTTGCAGGTGCAGACGAAACCCGGTCATCACCTCGTCGAAGATCAGCACCGCACCGTGTCGATCGCACAGCTCGCGCAGGCCCTGCAGGAAGCCGGGCGCAGGAAGCACGAGATTCATGTTGCCGGCGACGGGCTCGACGATTACGCCGGCGATTCCGTCGCGATGCGAAGTGAATGCGGCGTCGACCTCGTCGAGGTCGTTGAACGACAGCACCAGCGTTTCGCCGGCGATGGATGGGGGCACGCCTGCGGACGATGGCTGGCCGAAGGTCAGCGCGCCCGAGCCGGCCTTCACCAGCAGGCTGTCGCCGTGGCCGTGATAGCAGCCTTCGAACTTGATGATCTTCGAGCGACCGGTGTAACCGCGGGCCAGACGCAGCGCGGTCATGGTCGCCTCGGTACCGGAGGACACCAGGCGAACCATTTCCATCGATGGCAGCAAAGCGCACAGGGTCTCCGCCATCTCGATCTCGAGCTCGGTGGGTGCGCCAAACGACAACCCGTGACGTGCGGTCTCCTGCACGGCACGCACCGTGTCCGCATGCGCGTGACCCAGGATCGCTGGACCCCACGATCCGACGTAGTCGATATAGCGCCTGCCATCGGCGTCCCAAAGATAGGCGCCCTCGCCGCGCGTGAAAAAGCGCGGCGTGCCGCCTACCGAGCGAAACGCGCGAACCGGAGAATTGACGCCCGCAGGAATCGTGCGCTGTGCGCGCTCGAACAAGATGTCATTGCGACTGGTCATTCGCTGCACTCGATGTAAGTAATCGGCCGGCGAGCGCTAACGCGCCGTCGCGGATTCGAACACGCGGCGAAACGAGCGCGCCGCCTCCTGCACATCATCGGTATCGAACAGCGCCGAAATGACCGCGAGAGCGTCGGCGCCGGCGGACAGCAGCGGCGCCGCATTATCGGGCGTGATGCCGCCGATGGCGACCACCGCCACGCGCCAGCGCCGCTTCGCTTCGGACAGCAGCGATGGAACCGCGCGCACCGCGTCAGGCTTGACTCTCGAGCCAAAGAAACTGCCAAAAGCGATGTAATCGGCGCCAGCGTCGATGGCCGCCTGTGCGCGCTCCAGCGAGTCGTAGCATGAAACGCCGATCAACGCGCGTTTGCCCAGGCGCGCGCGCGCGACGGCCACGCCGGCATCGTCGCGACCCAGATGCACGCCGTCGGCGTCGATCGTCGCCGCGAGTTCAACGTCGTCGTTGATGATGAGCGGTGCTCCCATGCAGATAGCGCGCAACGACGCAGCCTGCTCGAGCCGCAACGCGGCGCTGCCAGGTTTGTTGCGGTATTGAATGGTCGACGCACCGCCGGCCAGCGCCGCACGCACTTTCGACGTCAGCGCGTGCGTGTCGGTCAGATCGGGCGTGAGCGCGTACAGGCCGCGCATCGCTTGCCCACGCGAAACAGCGCCGCTCAATGCCGATGCAGATCCGAGAGCTGGGCCGACAGGAGCGCGGCCGTTGGCACATTCGCCGGCGCATTCGCCGCCGGAGCACTGGACGCCTCCGCGGCTTCGCCGCCCGTCTCGGCGTTTTCCTGCTCGCGCGCCCAGAAGAGCCGGTCGGGCAGGAATTGTCCCATGCCTGGCCGATAGGCTTTTTGCAGCGCGTGCCACGTATAGTCTTGGGCCTCGCGCACGGCATCGGGCAGGTCGAGCCCGTTGGCGAGCATTGCCGCGATCGCCGACGCCAGCGTGCAGCCCGAGCCGTGATAGCTGCCCGGAAGCCGAGGCCAGCTGTCGGTGCGCACCACCCCATTCTTGCCATAAAGGGTGTTGACGACTTGCGGCGTCGGCTCGTGCGTGCCGGTGACCAGGACGTATTCGGCTCCGGCGTCGATGAGGCGCTGCGCGCACGTCGCCAGCGAAGGCTCTTCGTCGTCGTCGATGTCGGCGAGGCGACGCGCTTCCATGCTGTTCGGTGTGAGGATGGTCGTTTGCGGCAGCAGCAGCTCGCGCATCGCGTGCAGCATCTCGTCGCTGGCGAGCTCGTCGCCGCGCCCCGAGGCCAGTACCGGGTCGAGAATCAAGGGGACGTCGGGATAATCGGCGATGATCTCCGCGATCGCGGAAATGTTCTCGACACTTCCGAGGGCGCCGATCTTGAAGGCGTCCACCGGCATGTCCTCGAGCAGGCAGCGCGCCTGATCGGATACCCATTCCGAATCGATCGGCTGCAGCGCCTCGACGCCCATCGTGTCCTGCACCGTGATCGCAGTCACCACGGTCAGCGGATGACACCCCATGCTGGCCAGGGTCAGCAGGTCTGCCTGCATGCCGGCACCCGACGACGGGTCGGACGCTGCGAAGGTGAGCACCAGCGGGGGGAACTCGGGATCGGGATCGGTCGACGGGGGCATTGCGGTATGCGTCCTTCGAGAGCGGCGTCGCGGGTCACGCGCCGGTGACAAGCAGGGGTCCCAAGACGTCCCCGCGACGGTCACCGCCCAACCGGACTTGGTAAAATGTGATTTTACTCCAACCCGTTTGTCGCCGAATGAAAAAATACATGTGCCTCATCTGCGGCCACATCTACGACGAGGCGTTCGGTGATCCCGACACCGGCATCGCCCCCGGCACCAAGTGGGAGGACGTGCCGCCGAACTGGACGTGCCCCGATTGCGGCGCACGCAAGGAAGACTACGAACTCGTGGAATTCTAGAAAGGGTGGCGATGAAGATCCTGCATACGATGCTGCGCGTGGGCGATCTCGAGCGCTCGATCGGCTTCTACACCGGCGTGCTCGGCATGCGCGTGCTGCGCACGACGGAACGTCCCGAGCAGAAATATTCTCTCGCCTTCGTCGGATACGGCGATGAATCCCAGGGCGCGGTTCTCGAGCTCACGTACAACCACGGCGTCGACCACTACGATCTGGGAACGGCCTTCGGACACGTCGCCATCGAGGTTCCCGACGCCGCCGCGGCGTGCGCCGCGGTTCGAGCAAAGGGTGGCGACGTCACGCGTGAGGCCGGACCGGTCAAGGGCGGCACCACGGTGATCGCTTTCGTTCAGGATCCCGACGGGTACAAGATCGAGCTGATCGAGAACAAGCGCGCGAGCTGACCGCCGCAGGACGCCCGTGTGTGCTGGCGCGCGCTACGACGGCGCGTGCAGCAAGGCCTCGATGTCGTGTGCGAACACCTGCGGGCCCTGCCCATAGCTGACATAAACGCGCAGCCGTCCCTGCGGATCGAAAATGAACGTCCCCGCGGAATGATCCATGCTGTAGCTGCCCGGCGTGGGACCCGGCTGCTTCTGATAGAGCACCTTGAATTCCTTGGCCACCGCGGCGGTGGCGTCGGCGTCGCCGCGCAGTCCGAGAAACGCGGGATTGAACGCCGGCACGTACTGCGCGAGCAGCGCCGGCGTATCACGCTCAGGGTCCACGGTGACGAACAGCACCTGCACGCGCGACGCGTCGGCGCCGATGGTCTGCATCACCGAAGCGAGCTCGGAGAGCGTCGTCGGACACGCGTCGGGGCATTGCGTGTAACCGAAGAACAGCACGACCACCTTGCCGCGAAAATCCTCGAGCGAACGCGCCGTCCCGGTGGGGTCGGTCAGCCGAAATTCGCGTCCGAACGCGCTGCCGGTGACATCCGATCCCATGAACTTCGGGCCAATTGCGTTGCCGCACGCCGCGATGAGGAGCGCAAGCGCACACGCGGCGATGAGCCTGATGCCAGCACCCGATCTCATCGCAGATAGTGGTCCGCCAGCAGCGCCGAGAATAGCGCAGCGAGGTAGACGATCGAATAGCGAAAAGTGCGACGCGCAAGCGAGTCGCTGTAGTGGCGGTACATCGAGAGCGCGTAGCGGATGAAGTTCGCGCCGAGCACGATCGCCGCAACGAGATAGAGCCATCCACTCATGCGAATCGCGAACGGCAGCAGACTCACCGCCAACAGCGCGAACGTATACAGCACGATGTGCAGCCGCGTGAACTCGGCGCCGTGGGTGACAGGCAGCATCGGCAGCCCTGCCTTGGCGTATTCCTTGGTGCGATAGAGCGCCAGTGCCCAGAAATGCGGCGGAGTCCAAACGAAAATGATCAGGAAGAGCAGAAGCGCTTCCGGCGGCACATCGTTGGCGATCGCCGACCAGCCGAGGATCGGCGGCATCGCTCCCGACGCTCCCCCGATGACGATGTTCTGCGGGGTCGCAGGTTTGAGCAGGACGGTATAGACAAGCGCGTAGCCCAGAAAGGTCGCAAGCGTGAGCCACATCGTGAGCGCGTTCACCTCGGCGTAGAGAAGCGCGAGTCCGGCGAGACCGACCACGCTCGCGAACACCAGCGTCTGCAGCGAGCTGACCTCGCCGCGAGGCAGCGGACGCGCACGCGTGCGCGCCATTACCGCATCGATTTTCTGCTCGACCAGGCAATTGATCGCGGCCGCCGATCCCGCCACCAGCGCAATGCCCAGCGTTGCGAAAAGCACCGGCAGCGCGGGCGGCAATCCCGGCGAGGCCAGGAACATCCCGATCATCGCAGTGAACACGATCAGCGACACCACGCGCGGCTTGGTCAGCGCGAGGAACTGGCGCCATCGATGTTGCGGCAGTGCGAGGGACGTGGTCATCCAGGGCTTCGCGAGGTCGTTTGTCTGGAGCTCAGGCGCTGCGCATCGCTTGCGCACGCGGCTGGTCTAACGTAATGCGTATTTTAGCATTCCGGAGCGTGGCGCCTCGCCGATCTGAGACGCGCGCAGCAGCCGTGCAAGATCCGCCGCCAGGCGCTTGATGTCGGCGTCGGCCGCGTAGCGCAGCACCAGATTCCCGCGCGTGTCGACGATCAGGATGGTCGGCGCGCCGGACGCGGACAGCGGCAGCCTGGCGAGCGATGGCGCGGCAACCTGTGCGATGACCAGTCCGGGCTGCGTGGGCGCGATGTCGGCCGGTATCGCCGCGGCGGTCGGCATCAGCCAGACCCGCGTGACGCGATCCTGTTCGCGTCCCTGCATGGTGCGCGCCTGCCGGGTCGCGTAGAGCGCATGACGGCAGGGTTCGTCGCACGCATCGCCGGTCACCACCAGCATCAGCCATTGTCCCCGGAGCGCGGCGAGCGAGAACGGCGAGCCGTGGTTGTCCATACCCTCAAGCGAAGCCGCGGGTCGAGTCTCGAGCAGCTCGCCGTAGTTGACGCGGCTGTCCGGGGTGAACCAGAAATACGTCACGTAGGAGGCCACGATGGGTGACAGCGCGAAAAGCGCCATCAGGATCAGCGTGCGCCGGCTCCTGCCGCGGTCCGGCGCTGTCGACGAATTCATGTCCGCTCGCGCCAGTTGAGCGCGAGCCAGAGCACGCATCCGAGCCCGGCCATCGAATACCACTGGAGCATGTAGCTTCTATGCTGGTCGCTTCCGAAATCCGGGGCCGGCCATTCGCGCAGCAGTCCGTCGCTTGTCGCGCTGCCATCGGTTTGCTCGACGATGTAGGGCAGCAGCGGCAGACCGGTCGATTGAGCAAGGCGCGCGATGTCGAGGTTTTGCCGCAGCGGACCCGCAACGGAGTCTGCGGCGAGCTCGAGGTAGTGAGCCGGCGGCGAGTTGATGCGGCCGGTGATCACGGCATTGCCGTGCGGTGGCGGCACCGCCGGTAGATCGGTGTGGCGAGGCGTCGCCGCGATCCAGCCACGATCGACGAGCAGGTAGCGCCCGCTCGCGAGCTTGAACGGTGCGACGACGTCGTACCCCGCGCGTCCGCCGCGTATTTTGTTGTCGACCAGAACCTGATGGACCGCGTCGAACACGCCCTCGACGCGCACGCTGCGGAAACGCAAATCCGCAATGCTGGCGCCTTCGTCCAGCGGCGCCGTCGGTTCACGCGACGCCTGCTCGAACTGCGCGCGAAGCGCATCCTTCTCGGCGGCGCGGTGTCGCTGCCAGTTGCCCAGGCTCACGGTGAGCGCCACCAGCACGACCAGCGCCAGCGTCGGCCACAGCCCCGGGCGGAACCGGCGCCGGGATAAAAAGGTCTGAATCGCATGCAGCATCGGTCGTCGCGTGGCCTAGACGACGGTTCGTGCGGTCGACATACTGGCGCCGACGTCGGCAGGCGCGCCAGGCGAGGCAACAGGCAAAAAGGGAAACGAAGTGATCAGGATCATCGTCATCGTGGCGCTGCTGCTCATCGTGGCCAGCCTGGGCAGCGCGCTCTATTACCTGTACCACGACCGCGGCCAGGGAACGCGCATGGTCAAGGCGCTCGCGCTGCGCGTCGCGCTGTCGGCGAGCCTCATCATATTCCTGGTCGTGAGCTACAAGCTCGGGTGGATCGGCAGCCAGGGGCTGCGCTAGCTCGGTACTCCGGTGCAGATCAAAAAAGCCGCGCAGCTGCCAGCGCGGCTTTTTCGCGCGCTCCGCAGCGCTACATCCAGTAGACGAGCACGAACAGCAGCAGCCACACCACGTCGACAAAGTGCCAGTACCACGCCGCGGCCTCGAACGCGAAATGGTGCTGCGCGTCGAAGTGTCCGCGGAATATCCGCAGCAGCATCACCGTGAGCATGATCGCGCCGATGGTGACGTGGAAGCCGTGGAATCCGGTCAGCATGAAAAACGTCGAGCCGTAGACGCCCGTCGACAACTTGAGATTGAGCTCGCTGTAGGCGTGCGTGTACTCGTACGCCTGAAACCCGAGGAAGGTGAAGCCCAGCACGATCGTGATGAACAGCCAGAACTTCAGTGCTCCGCGATGGCCTGCCTTGAGCGCATGGTGCGCGATGGTGAGCGTGCCGCCCGACGATACGAGGATGATCGTGTTCAGCAGCGGGATGCCGAACGCAGCCATCGGCGTGAATGCATCGGTGAGATACGGCCCGTTGGTCGGCCACATCGCCGTGTAGTTGGGCCAAAGCAACTTGCTTTCCATGTCGCCCAACCCCGGCACCGAGAGGTTGCGCACGTAGAACAGCGCACCGAAAAAGGCGGCGAAGAACATCACCTCGGAGAAGATGAACCAGCTCATTCCCCATCGGAACGACAGATCGACCTTCCTGTTGTAGAGGTGATGCCCGGACTCGTCGATCACGCGCCCGAACCAGCCGAACATCATCGTCACCAGGACGGCAAAGCCGGCGAGCACCAGCCACGGTCCGAACGCATAGGCGTTGAACCAGCTGGCCGCGCCTATTGCCATCAGCAGCAGCGCGCACGAGCCGGTGATCGGCCAGTGCGAGGGCTGCGGCACGTAGTAATACGGTTCAACGTTGGGTGTCGTGCTCATCCTTTGCTCCCCGGGGTGTCTCTGGTGGTGCCGTTCGAGTCCGGCGCGCTAAGGGTGCGCGCCTGACCTTGGTTGCCTTCGACTTCGAAAAATGTGTAGGAAAGCGTGATCGTCGAGACGTCGGCAGGCAGGTGAGTATCGATCACGAACACCACCGGCATCTGCCGCTTTTCGCCCGCGCGGAACGACTGCTTGGCGAAACAGAAGCAGTCGAGCTTGCGAAAATAGTTGCCGGCGAGCTGCGGACCGTAGCTGGGAACCGCTTGTCCCGTCATCGCACGGTCGCTGTTGTTCTCGATCTCGTAGAGCACCTGGACGATCTCTCCGGGGTGCACATTGAGCACCGGCGTAAGCGGGCGAAAGCGCCACGGCAGCTTGTTGAGATTGGCGTCGAACTCGAGGCGAACCGTGCGCGACATGTCGACCTGCGTGTTCACCACCGGGTCGGCGACGGCGATGTCGCGCAGTCCGGTCGCCTTGCAGATCTGATCGTAGAACGGCACCAGCGCGTAGCCGAACGCGAACATGCCGACCACGACGATGGCGAGCCGAAGCACGAGCGCGCGATTGGACCGCCGGGCCTCGGGCATCGTCGACTTGGCCGAATAGTCGGCGCTCATGGCGACGGCTTGCGCTCTTTTCGAAAGACGTTGCGGCCGATGGCGACGAACAGGAAGCCGATGACCGCCAAACCGAGCACGCTCATCCCGATGCTCGGCTCGCCCGCGTACTGCGCGAGGATGATGCCGCCGAAAAAGACCAGCGCGATCGACAGCAGAATGACCGCGGTGCGCACGCTGGCTGCGCGCCTGGGGTCGGTGTTCATGTCCGTGTCCATCGCTGACCTGATCCGCCACTCATGCGATCTGCGGCGGCGTTTCGAAGGTGTGGTAAGGCACCGGCGATGGCAGCGTCCATTCCAGCGTGTCAGCGCCTTCCCACGGGCGTGCCGGCGCCGGCGCGCCGCTGCGGATCGCGTTCAGGACAATGTACAGGAACAGGATCTGCGACAAGCCGAAGCCGAACGCGCCGATGGTGGCGATCTCGTTGAAGTCGGTGAACTGCGTCGCGTAGTCCGGCACGCGACGCGGCATGCCGGCAAGCCCGAGAAAGTGCATCGGGAAGAACGTGACGTTGAAGAAGATCATCGACAGCCA
>AR_comb_assmDRAFT_10069418_pt1 | contig 14626 bp, 13 predicted proteins | sample ArasoioldDNA_FD_10543 | JGI IMG/M metagenome (IMG submission 10543) | reverse complement strand
TAGTAGAACCCAGTGGTCGGGGTGGCAGGATTTGAACGTGCGACCCCCACCGCTGGTCGCGGCAGTCGTTTGTTTTTCGACGAGATACGTCTGGAGGGCCTGTTCTTTTTCCTGCTCATTCGCGCGAAGTCCGAGCCGGTGCCGCGCTGCCACGTTCCATCGAGGATGAACCAGGCTGCCGGACGGCTCCCCCGTCGAGGCCGAAGCCATAGTCGCGGGCCCTTTGCACGACGCGGCATGATACGTTTCCAAGCACGATATCAGACAGGAACTGTTGCCGGATCACATAGGCATTATGGCTTCCAACGCAGTCAGCGATCATGCCACCTCAACGCCTCGCAGACTTTTTTCGAGCTCAGTGTAGAAACGGTAGCCCGGCACAAACCATCTTTCCGGTCCGCGCATTAAGTGCCAACCACCCATCGATCTTGCTGTTCCGGTCTTTCACGCGCTCTTCTGGAACCACAATGTGAATTTGCCAGACAGGGAACCCGAAACGCCCGCATTTTGCGACGCCTGCTGAAACAAATTGAATCAGTCGTATGTTTTGTAGAACTTCACGCGATGACTCTCCATAAGGATCGCCTTTTAGTATCGCGATCGCAGCCCTTCGTGCCTGTGCTTTCGACAGGATATCACCGGCGCAAGTGGGTATTGTGGATCCCACTATGATGACTGTTGCCACAGCCATTCGCTTCACGCGGCTAACCCACTCTAACTGCGCGCAACCCGGTTCGCGCATTCACCACCTGCGGCACTAACCTGGCCGTTTTGCTGCAATCACACCGAGTGCCTGAATGACCCGATCGACCTTTGAGAGCCCTCCAAGGGCGCCAAACGCAGCAATGATTGTGTTTATGATGATGCCGGCGGGCGTTCCCGCCCCGACAACGCCGACCGCTTGCAGGATCGCCATAACCGCGTACGCCACAATCGCTAGAGCGGTCTTTTTCCCAGCAAGAGCTTGGCCACCGAGCGCCTTGTCTATTGGCGACAGAATGACCTGAGGGCCCGTCGCAGGTGCGGCAGTGGTTTGTACGACCGGCTTGGCCAAAAACGCCCCTAAAATTTGCCGCAGCATGTCACCGGATGGATCGATCGAGGTCGTGGAAGGCAGACCTCCAGAAGGTGCCGAACGTGCACCGATCACCTTGCCCAATTCGCTAAACAGAATGCGAAGGACGTCGACAGGTTGAACTTGCTCGGCCGTAGGCGCTCTCGCTTCGAGAGCCTCTAATGTCGTCTGATCAGCGATGCCCGTCATGGGCAGTTTTGCGTCGCGCTGAAACGCCACAACAGCGCCCTGCGTCATACTACCGTAAATGCCATCAATGTCGCCGACTGGATAGCCACGTTGCTTGAGTGCGTTCTGCAGCTGCGTTACGCGATCGCCACGCGATCCGAGTGCCAGCACAATTGGCACAGCAAATGATGTGGGGATTGCCGATACCTGAAAATTTGCCGCCGGGTCAAAAGCCATAATCTGCTTAATGATTGGCATCGCGCCACACTGCCGGTCTACGACGCTCGGATTAAAGACGCCGTCGGCCACATACTTGCCGCCGTGATAATTGTTAGAGAACGACCAAAGATAAGGTGAGTTCACATGCTTGGCGCGGTAGCCAAAGCCATTAAATTTCTCGATTTCGTAGCACGCGCGTTCAGGCGACCAATCCGAGACTTGATTCAACCGATCGAGATCCAGAGCGTCGATTGCCCCAGCCTCCCATGAAGGAAAAGGACCGCGACCTTTCGGAACAAGTCGTGTGACACGATTCAACGGTTCGCCGTTGCCAAGGTAGGTGTCGAAATCTGCGTCCGATTCCCGATTGTGCAGCGCCGCTATAACAAACCACGGCACGCCAGTTGCTTGCGACACTTGCTGATAGAGTGATTTGAACCCCATCAAGCGATTGGCGATTGTATTCACTGCCTGAACTTTATCCGGCAGCACTTCCATGCGCCGCCACAGATCGGCGTAGTCAGATCTTAGATCTTCGAAACGAGGCGCCATGACGAATTCCTGCGATCAGGCGAAAAATGCAGATCCAACTACGAGGTGGAGGGGGGCTTGGCTGCAATTAGTCCCAACATCTGAACCACGCGATCTATTTTGGAGGTCAGTCCCAAGCCACCGAATGCCGCGATAAGAGTCGTGAGAACCTGCCCGGTGGTAGTAGATGTCGGGCCGGTTGCGGTTCCTGCAACGCCCACGGCTTGAAGAATCGACAGCACCGAATAAGCAAGGACAGCGAGCCCCGTTTTCTTGCCGGCCATGGCTTCACCACCAAGCCATTGGTCAATCGGCGACAGCACACGCGCGCTGACGGGAGGCAGTGGGCCGCTACCCGCGGTTTGTGCCGGCTGCGCTGGCGCGCTCAAGTTTTGTTTCGCCATCAGAGCGCTCAGAACAGCTTGCAAAATGTCCTGAGTGGCCGGTGTCCCGACTGGTTTGATCGGGGGTGTTGATGAGAGGACTGTGGGCTGGTTTGCAAGCAAGGCCCCAAATATTGCCCGCAAAATATCGTCGGGTTTCATCATCGCACCTTCCCTTTGCTGTGCAGGAACTGTCAGCGCTCGCAACGTTGCGTCATCGGAGCTCCCCGTTTGAGGCAATCCCTGCTGCGCCTGGAAAGCGCTTACAGCCATTGCTGTTTGAGTGCCATAAATTCCATCAACATCTCCGACCGGGTAGCCGCGTTGAGCGAGGGCCAGTTGCAGTTGCTTTACCGCATCGCCACGCGACCCAATCGTCAGTTGCGTGGCAACTTGAATTGCTTCACCGGCCTCGAGTGCCTTCGCGGTACGAGGCTGTTTTACGGTATTCCAATCAACGCCGGTTTGCAGGTCGGCCGGGGACACATCCAGCTCGAAATGCATTGAATCTTTGCGATCTTTCCAGTTGCCTCCCCATTCGAAAACCGTTTTTTTGTTGTTCGTCTTGATCGCAAGCACGTCATCAATCACGTCCTTGGTCATGTCGGTATCGGCAATACCGAGTTTCACATCCTGGGCACGCTCATCCTGGGTTGCCTTGTCCGAAAAACGGACCGCGCGGTCATCAGGAGTTTCTTTGAACGGATTGGTGTCCCAGTTGACGTCGATGGCGATTCCGTACGAATGCAGGCTCTTGCCCGTTCCGCCTTTGATCACCCGACAATTATAGCTGTCCGTGTCATCGACACGGATTCGATAGCCATGAGCAAGTAAAACTGACGCCAAGGCTCGAAAGGCGTCTACGGCGGGCGGCGCGACTCGAACTCGATCCGGTCCGAAATCGATAACGGCCATGGCATCCTGATTGCATTCATACTGCTTCCACGAGTCCCGTTGCTGGGCGGTTGTTTGACCCATACGCCCCTCCTAGTGGATCAGAGCCTTGGTTCAGTTCGACTATTCGTGCCCACAAAAAGAAGACTTTCGCTGCCCCGGAGAGAAACAACTCCACTGGCTTATTTTATAATTTCGACAGCGCGTATCGCCGCCTAAAATAGATCCGTGGAGACGGAGCACAACCAGCAGTACATCGTGCATTAGAAATAGCGCGCACGCGCCTGTCGGGCGTGTGAGCCAGTTCACACGTGCTTTTAAATCTGTTTTTACGCCGCGCTAGCTTGAAAAACTTTACCGGGTTACCGCCGAGTAGCAATCTGATCTACTTTAACGCTCCACTGACGCTCCTTACCAAGAGTCATTCGCAGCAGGTGAGCGCCCCCGCTCTGAACGCCACCATTAGTGAACAAAGAAACACTGCTCTGACTCGTGTTCATGATTTCGACATCGCGCTTGTCGCCATGAAATGTTTCGGCAGAGACTAAGCAAGATTTCACTGCGCACCTTTGGCGTGTGAACCACTTCACACGAGCCTTTGTTCAGATCGTTCTATCTTGTGCCCGCCTCGACGGACTGACATTAGCAAATCGCCGCCCAATTACCGTGCACTAATTGGATTTGCGTTTTGCCGAGCTTTCGTAGCCGCGCGCTGACTACGCCATCAACGCATAACCGGATCGCGTTCTGCAATCATCATTACAAAAATGGCATCCGATCACGCGGCCCAGCGCAAGCAAGGGAAAATGACAATAAGGGGGTGAACATGCGAACGCTTAGCAGTAGACCCCATGACAACGTATGTTTCAAAGATTTCCACAACGTGTTCTGCGCGGAATTGGATGATATTCGCGAGCGACACAACAGGAGCAACCGGCAGAAGATCCCGGACGACACCACCGCGTTGCTGCCGACGACGGAGCTCGACTTGACCGGGCTCGCTTGTTCGGGAGGCGGAATTCGCTCGGCGTCGTTCTGTCTGGGTGTGCTTCAAGGCCTCCAATCGAAAAATATCATTGGCCAGATGGACTACCTATCTACTGTGTCAGGAGGAGGATACGTCGGCACCACATTGACGATTGGGATGTCGCGCAGTTCGGCAGCGAGCGGACAGGATGGGACGTTTCCGTTCGGCCGTCTCGAGAACGAACAGCGCGAGACGCCGGAAGTCCGCCACTTGCGGGACAATTCGCGCTACCTTTTGCAGAACGGGCTACGCAGCGCTGCCTCAGCACTGGTTATCTACCTGCGCGGCATCGTCATGAACGCAATCGTGCTGGTCCCGCTCCTCCTCCTCGTCGCCGCTTTTCTCGTGTTGCTTAACCCGGACACCAGAGAGCTGGCCACCGGTAAGTTTCTCGGACTCGATCTGACAGGCGTTTTCGGGGGTAACACCATTCCGTTCTCACTTGCCGTTGTATGTGTGGTCGGCGTGCTGCTGGTCATATATGCGGTCTTGGTATCCGTACTGCCGATCGCAACGCTCAAGAATCGGCAGCGTCCTGCCCGGATTGCGGGATGGATTTTTTTCATCGCGATCCTGGTAATCATCATCGAACTACATACTGCGCTGCTGCGGCTCGTGTTCGAAGTCCACGGCCAGATGTTTAAAGCGATCTACGACCTTGCCAAGACCTACGTAGTCGCCGCCACTCCCGTTGTCCTGGCCATCTTGCCGTTTCTAAAAAAACTGGCGGCCATTGCGGTTAAAAGCGATAGCGGAACCTGGGCTGATCTCGCCAAACGCATCGGCAGCCGCGTGATGCTTATCGTTGTGGCATCGTTCGTGCCGTTGTTGCTCTGGCTTGCCATGATGCTGCTTGCGTACTGGGGAACGGCCATCTCTGCCTGTCACGACACACAGACGCTGGCCTGCGCGCGCGACCAAATCACTGACACATGGCCGCATGCTCCCGCACTCTTTCAGTGGCTGTTCGGGAATACGACAGGATTTCACTGGCTGAAGGTTCCGGCAATCTATGGTGCCATCGCGCTCGGCCTATTCGCAATCTGGCCGTTTCTCAGCGTGAACTCCAATTCTCTCCACCAGCTGTATCGGGACCGGCTGGGAAGCGCTTTTCTGATCAGACGCCAATCATCTGACCAGCGCATTGAAGAAGAGGTCGACCTGGATGATAACTTCCGCCTAAGCGAAATCGCGCCTAAGCAGGCGCCATATCACCTTATCAACACGGCGCTGAATGTGCCCGGTTCAAGCTTCGCCAATCGGCGCGGGCGGAACGCTGATTTTTTTGTGTTCAGCCGCCGCTACATCGGCAGCGAAGCAACAGGGTATGTGGAAACTGAAAAGGCGGAGCGCACAGTCGATGGACTCAATATCGGAACCGCGATGGCCATATCGGGCGCCGCCGCAGCGCCTAATATGGGAATGGTCTCAATCCGGCCGCTCTCACCCACGATCGCTTTCCTCAATGTCAGACTTGGCCGCTGGGTTCGTCATCCGCGCGATATCGCCCGGCGCATTGCTAAGCTTGATCCGACGGGAAAGGGAAATGCAGAGGCGCGATTGCTGCGAATTCCCGGACCGCTTTATCTGTTGTTCGAGGCTTTCTCCAAAAGTGGCACTGCAGTAACGCAAGCTGACGACAAAAAGAAGAATGGCGGCTTTGTTTTCCTCACAGACGGCGGCCACATCGATAATCTCGGCATTTACGAACTTTTTCGTCGGCGATGCCGGCTGATCATCGCTATCGACGCCGAGGCAGATCCGGATCTGGATGCGTCATCTCTGGTCCAAGTCACCCGCTTCGCCCGGATCGATATGAACGTGATAATCCGCATGAATTGGAAACCTATCGGAACACGCACGCGAACCATTGCGGAACAGATTCGCAAGAATGACCTGACAGCTGAAAACGGCCCGCACGTCGCCGTGGGTCTAATTGATTACCCACCTGCCTCTGGCAGATCGGAACGCGAGAAGGGTGTCCTCATCTATATCAAGGCCTCGCTCAGCGGCGATGAAAACGACTACGTGACCGCCTACAAGGCGACTCACCTGGCCTTTCCACACGAGACGACGGCTGATCAGCTGTTCTCTGAGGAGCAATTTGAAGTTTATCGCGCGCTGGGCGAACACATCGCACGACGATTCCTCGATGGACGAGACCCAGTGGCCATGTTTCCCGAGGACCGGGCCGATCTCCTAGACATCATTCACGCTGCCATACCGGGCGCAGCAGTTCGCTAGATTCGAATGGGTCGGTGATCTGGTCTACGTGTTGGGCACTGCAGCATTTGGATTCCGTATCGCACGGGGCGCAGGAGCGCCATGACCGATCCTGAGCGGGGGCCTGCGTCCTGCCCTCAGTCGATATATCGAGGGCTAGGTGATCTGCTTCACAGTCCGGACGTGAGCGCCGGTCTAGATTTCAAGTGTGGATTGAAGCGCGATGTTGCAGCCATAACGTTCATTTGTTAACATAACATCCCAGGGGTAGTGGCATGGCCTGCGTGCTGGACCAGATCGGCCCCAAGGCAGTTTTGGCCTCGGACCAAAAAGTTGAAAAAGCGTCATCGCCCCACAATTTTGCCGTCCGTCCAAACAAATTGATCATTCCCAACAACTGGATTTTGTTCGCCTCACACGCGATTTCACGTGCGTTGCAGGCTGCCGTCACGATCGGGAACATGGTCTATCGAGCGGTTCAGGCCGTCGCAAGCAATCCTGTTGGTGTTTATCGAGGCTCACTCGCTGACAATCGCGAAGCAGACAGGCACTCGAGTGCTGGATATCTGGAAATGAATAATCTGTCGTTCACATAAGAGATTCTTTGCCCGATGAGGCTGCGATGGCCAACGTCGATTATCAGGATTTCGAGCTAGAGATCAGCTCCAACACGACCGGCGGCAGCACGCACGAATATTATGGAAAAGTCATCAGATCTCCAGCGGGCGAAGCGCCGAGATGCCCGGTAAAATTTTCGTTTTCTGAGCCGGGAGCACTGGCGAAGCTACGCGCCGATCTCGAAAGCGCTGTTCTTGAAATCGACGATAGAAACCGCCTTGGCCTTTCTTCGCGCGCAGAAATGGTTTTGAGGAATTTTGGACGTGAAGTTTTTCGAAGTATCTTCGTCAATTCGACGTCCATTCACGAGATCTACGCGAGAAGCAAAGGTGCTGCCAAACTTAGAATAAAGCTTCGAATTGAGTCTGAAGAGCTGGCCGGGCTGCCCTGGGAATATCTTTATGAAGAGAGGGAAATGCCGGGCTACGTCAGCCTTCGGCTGCCAGTCGTTCGCTATCTCGAAACAATTGGTGCCGCCACGCAAATGGGTGTCAAAGGCCCCCTACGCATTTTGGGCATGATTTCCGACCCGGCAACTGACGAGTGGCCGAAGCTGGATGTTGTCAGGGAAAGAGATCGTATCAACCAGGGCATCGACAGATTGCAGCGCGAAGGGCGCGTTGATTTTCAATGGGTTTCTGGTGGAACCGGAAAAGACCTAATGAACATGCTGCTGGAGCAAGAGTGGCACGCTTTTCATTTCATTGGGCACGGAGGAGTCGAGCCGCCTTCATCCAATGCGGACAGCGTTGCCTCCAGTTTTGACGAAAGCGGCTTCATAGTAATGGTGGACGAGGAAGGTAAACCGGCCAAGAAGTTCGCCTCCGACCTAGCGACCATGCTGCTCGGCGCGCGTGACAGCCTTCGGCTCGTCGTCCTAAATTGTTGTGAGAGCGCCAAGATCAATGTCGGCGAGAGATTTGGCAACCCTGCGATCGGGCTAATGCGGTCGGGTTGGTTGCCTGCGGTCGTAGCCATGCAATTCCCGATCAGCGACAGCGCGGCCATCCGAATGTCTGAAGGATTTTACATGGCTCTGGCAAACAACCAACCGGTCGATGGGGCCGTTATGTTTGCTCGTCGGCTCATCCAAGACAAATCGAGGATAGAGTGGGGAATTCCGGTATTGTATATGCGTTCTGCTGACGGCAAGATTTTCGATGTGGACAACCCGGTCCCCACAAAGACAACCGCAGGCGTAAACGGGGGTGAAAGGCTCTCGAGCGAAGATCTAAATCAATGCCGTCAAGAGTTTCTGCTCGCCGCGTCGGAGGCTCAGCACTCCACGGACGAACTGGAAAAGCTGACCGTGCGTGGCAAAGAACTACTTCTACATTTCAGGGGCGATCAGGAGTTGGCCGCGCACCTCGCAAAAATCTACTTCGATCTTGGCGGATTACAACAGCGGCAGAAGCAGATATCAAAAGCCGCTGCCAGCTTTGCCTATGCGCTGAAATTGGACCCTACAAAACCGGAGTATTATGTCCGGCGCGCCAATTTTAACGCGATGGTGGGGTTTCCAGAAATGGCACTCACCGATATCGCGGAAGCAATCAAGCTCCAACCAGACAACGCCGAGTTCCATTGGGTTAAGGGAATTATTTGCGGGCTGGCCGCAGGCTCCAAGAATACGCGGGGTTTTCTCGAGGAGGCCCTCAAGTCGTTTAGCATGGCCATCTCGAAAAATCCGGAGGAGCCAAAATATCTGATATCTCGAGCTAATGCCTATACGCAGCTGAAGCGCAATGCCGAGGCTGTCAACGATATCGACAGGGCGATTACACTTGCTCCAGACAATTCCGATTTCGTGGCGCAAAGATTGAGAATAGCGAACCAGATGACGTAGAGGGCACCGTGTTGAGTGAACTGCTTTCTTATCTGGACACTTTCGCCGATTTTGCGGGCGGGCCGCTTCTCGTTGCGTTGTTCTATTGGTTTAGATTCAACAGTCTGCGCGGGACACGATCTTACACAACCGGCGCGCGGTATTATCTTGGTCTCATCACCTTTACCATGCCGTTTGTGCTGATTTATTTCTTGTTGGTGCCTTTCTCGTCGCTTGAGGCTGTGTGGGTATTAATCGCCCTCTGGCTTATCCCGGTTTTGCCCAAGGCGTGGCGAAGGTTCTGTCATCGGATTGTACAGATCCCAACTTATGCACACTCCATGCAAGAGGCGATAGCTGTAGCTCCATTCGAAGTGCCGCCCAAGGATCTACCCGCTATTCATCGCCAGATAACAAGACTTGGTTACCGTTTAGATGATTTCCAGGCTGTGCAATCGGCACCCATTCAATCTCGCTTTATAAAGATTACGGCGATCATGCACCATTTGGAGGAATGGAATCGGAAGAATGAAACGTTCATGCAACGTAATTCCGAACATTTTTCTGATCTGCGCCATAGCTACGATCTATTGTCCTTCAAAGCCATTCGAGCCCTCAGAAATACCTCGGCGACCTACGGGGCGATTATGGATGACACCAAAGTTCAGCCAGACGACTGGAAGGCGCTCGACTCGCTGGCTGCGCATGATGAGCCGGCCAACAAGCTTCAATCAGCGGCACAGAATGCAGCCGGCTGCATGCTCGAGGATCTCCGCAAGGACATGGATCTCTTGCTCAGCAATTTGTTCCTCTTCGCCGCGCGCGCCTCGCTCGCTAATGAATGGAATTTTGCGGGTTGCAAACGCAGACTGGGAACAATCGGGTTCAAAATAGCTGAACGTGCTCCTGGCATTGCGCCAACCATTATTCGTGCCGGGACTGTCACGCTGATTTGGACGCTAATTTGGATTATTTTACTCAGTGGGCAAGGCCTCGAAGCTGCACCTGTAGACAGAGCACGAATGTTCGTGTTTCCCCTGCTTAACATTGTCATAAATATCCTGGTGGTCTATTACTGCAAACGTAATTTTGCCTTTGCAAATGAAGGATCGATCGGCAGATATCCGATCGAATTTATCTTAACTATCGGCTTCTTCACCGCGATCTTAATATTCCCGTTGCGGGCCCTGTTCGATTACTATCAATATCATGGTGATGGACAGTTCATGCACGCGTTCGTGCGAGGACTACCGGCGTCAATTTTTCCGTGGGGCGTCGGGGCAACGACTGCCCTACTGGTGCAGGATTCGATCTGGGACGCATTCAAATCGGAGCGGGTGAAGCGGATCATGGATGGCGTCACGTTTGGAGCATGCATGGTGCTTCTGATCCTGCTGCTATTGGCGATTCACTGGATCGCTCCAATTCCGCAGATGCACAACGTAGATAAAGTGTCACCACTGGTTATGATCGGTAGCTCATTCGGTTTTGGGTTTGTCCTCGGATATTTTTTAATGGCTCGCGTTCGAAGCGCTTCGTCGTTGCGTGTTAGCGGCGCCCAGAGAACGCCTAGTGGTGCCCTTATGCGCGCGTAAGCAAATGGCAGGCTTGCTAATTGGGCGACGCGCAACTCCGGCTTGAAAACCAGAAATTGGGCAGGGGTGGTGACTGGTCGTGAATTGATCAATCAAACAGAATTCAAAAGCTAGACATCGGCAATGGGTATCTAAATTCGGCTAACTTGCCCGGCGTTTCGAATCGCACCTGGAGGGCTCCGATGGCGGTGCCCACTGACGGCACGGCGTCTATGCACGAACGGAACGCCGCGATAGCGGGCCTTTATTCGCGCCGGATCGGGTAGTCGCGCACGATAGGTCTCGTGGACGGGCCAGAAAGCGACCGGCCCTTCGCCAGTCCCGAGTGTTTGGCAGTGTTTACTTACGTTTGAGTTTGAGAGCTAGGCTCTGTAACTCCAGTATTTCCGTCCAGCGTCGCCAGCGGTCTTGAGCGAGAACCGCTTGTCCGGCTCGAGCCGTTGCACGATGAGATCGAACATATCGCTGAGGATCGAGCGTTCGCTTCCGAAAAATGAATGGTGCAGGCCAATGAGGCTGGTGTCGACCAAAGATGCATCAATCGTGTCGACGCCGTCGACGACCACGAGCGAGCTGCCGGCTTCGCCTGCCCTCGGGTATCCATGTACGGCTCTCGAGGCTTTGAGCGCGAGATCCGACGAGGACGCGTACAATGTACAACGCTGGGCGCGCCCATGGAATGCTTTGGCGAGCTGAACGAACTTGTCACGCCCGATATCAGGCGCCGCGAAAATAACTTGGCACAATGTGGCCGCGCCCGGCGGCAATTTGCTCGAGTCGAGGCGTTCGAGGGTATTCATGAGCGCGCGATTGCCCATACTATGGGCGATAACGTGCACGTCGCGCGCTTCGATCTCGTTGAGCGCGAGCTGAAGAAACTCCTCAAAGTACTGGCGAGACCAGTCGATAGTGTCTTCATCAACTGTGTACCATTTTGGGTCGGCCACCGACGCCCAGCTATACATGAGCGTCCGACCTGGGAACTTGAGATCCACGGAGATCTGCGCCGCCCGCCGCGCCGCATCCTCGAACGTCACGTTGTAGCCGTGCACGAAGATAAGGGCATCGCGCGCGTCTGCCAATCCAAGGGAGTTGCGCAGCTCGCGGATGAAGATGTCCCTGCCTAGTGATTGGATGTCGATCAGGATGACATGTTTTGTGGGATTTGGCTTGAATTCGAGACGCCACCAGGTTGGCCCCGTGAGCTCGCCAATATTACGATCCTTCGTCGGAACGCTGACACGGGCAACGCCGAATGTGGGAGAGCCACGCTCGCCGGTGTAGTAATTCTTGGGTGCATCATCGTCGCCACGGGCGCGATCGGTACCGTAGAACACCGGGATGACAACCACGCCTCCGATTTCGTCCGCCGCTGGTTTGGTGGCGACTATTGTCGCGCGACCGCGTCGTATTACCGGTTGCGCGAGTTGCGCGGGGAGCGCTTTCCTCATCGCACTTTTAACCGACTTCTGCCCCTCGGGCGGCGCCTCCACCAACAGACGACCGAGCAGCTCATCCAGATCTCGACCGATTGCAGCCGCATCACCTTCCTGCTGGAGGCGCCCGGCGAGCACAAGGAGCTCGTCACGAAACCGCAGCCACTGCTCGCCAAGCAGCATTTCCATTTCGGGCGCAATGTCGAGTAATGCGAGCAATAACCGAAGCGTATCGGACATGGGGCCTCCCCAATACGCCAACAACTATAGATGTGCGGCTGCCATCTACACAACCTCACCGGAGACACTATGTGGGCGACAACGTGGCAAGAGCTAGGGACGCAAGATGTTTGGCATAAGCGTGCGGCTGTGCTGTGTTACTTACGACAGCGCAGTTGAATGAACATGATCAGGTCGAAGTTGCGACGTGGACTTTAGCCAAAGCGATCCGACTCCAGATCACGAGCTCCCGCCAGCAAAGGGCGGGGTAGAAATCGCAAGAACAGTTCGTCGGAAAACAACAAGGGCACGGCGAAGCGTCGCGTGTCTGATGAAGATGGTGCGGGCAGTGAAACCCGCCGACTGAGCCCGCATGCGGCAACTGCTTTAGCGGATGTCTAGTTGCAATGTCCGCTCTGTGTCATTTGCGGACATTTCTTGATGTCCGCCTTTCCCTGAATGATGTCCGCTTTACCCCCCGAAAGCGGACATTACGTGATGGCGAGTGCATGTCCGCTAAGGGCCAAAGCGGACAATGCGAGCACTATTCGATGACGTCGTCTGCCTGCCCAGCGTGCGCTGCTGGACCAACTCGACCAGGTTTTTCGCCCTTGAGAATGCGGCCGATGTAGATGCCGATCAGGCGGTAACTGTCGCTAACCGCGCGCCGCAGGTCGCGATCATAAGGAAAAAATAAATGAAAAGTTGTGTGAGTGCGCTCACACAACTTTTGTTCGAACAGCACAATTATCCCCATGCGAGAGCATTCTCGCGGAGACCCACACGCAGCCTACCGGGTTGGCATTGCCAGGCTGGAACGAGCTGGTTTCCCTCACAACTTCACAGCAGGAGGGTCGATCATGGCGAAAAAGGCACGCACCATTAGAGCGAAAAAGGGACGGGCCATTAGACAAACGCGCCGTATCTGCAATCTCGTCCCCTCGAGAGATACAGATAAGGATTGGACATTCGAAGCTGCCGTCCAAAGTAATGCAATGGCGCCAGTTGCAGCACCCCCGAGCAAGGATTTGCGCGCAGCCTGGTGGACTATCGGCGACCAGTTAAACACCGGGTCTTGCGTCGGATGGGCCTCGACAGACGGTGTCATGCGTTATCAGCTCGTGAAAGCCGGAAAGCTTGGCCTAAGGGATTTGCTTTCGCCGCGATGCACCTGGATGGCGTCGAAAGAAACCGACCAATTTGTTACCCGACCGGAAACCTTCATCGAAGAAGCCGGCACAAGCTTGAAAGCCGCCATGGACATCTGCCGTAAATATGGAGTCGTGCTGGAATCGATGCTGCCCTTCAAGATCAACACGCTAATGTACACGGGAGATGAGGACGTGTTCTTCGCAACCGCCTCGACGCGCAAAGCGACCGCCTATTTCAATATGCAGAAAGATTTTGCGAAGTGGCGCACCTGGCTCGCCTCGCATGGGCCAATTCTGGTCGGTCTGAATGTAGATGCGACCTGGGACAATGCAACCGCCACCCATGGCCTCTTGGACACGTTCCAGCCCAACACGGTTCGCGGAGGCCATGCCGTCTGTCTTGTCGGCTATCGCACCGATGGCCGCTTCATTGTTCGCAACAGCTGGGGAACGACTTGGGGCGACAAGGGTTTTGCCTATGCCAGTCAGATGTACATCACGGCGGCGTTTTATAATGAAAGTTACGGCGTGACCGTGTGAGAGACGCGACGATAGGCATGCCGCCAGGGCCACAGATGCTAACAGAAGCCGATCACGGAAAGACCGTCGAGACGCAGGTGGGCGCAGAGCTTGTCGTCCGCCTGCATGAGACCGCAAGCAACGGCTATACTTGGTCTCCCGACGATTTGGATCCAGCAATTTCGGTTCCAGTGAAGCCCACCTACACACGCCGCTCGGATGCCGTCGGCGGGCCAAGCGATGTTGAGTGGACACTGACGGCAAACAAGCTCGGCACCTTCAGAATCGGCTTTAAGCTTTGGCGGCCGTGGGAGGGCGATTCCTCGGTTCTACGACACTACATCGTAACATTGCTGGTTAGACCGTAACCATCACTCCCCTTCTCATCCTATGCGCCCCGTCAGTCCGCGCTGCCGGGGCGCATTCATTTTGTGTGTGAGAATTGCTGGCGAAGAACCTGTCAATAGCAAACAAATTTGACTGCTGAATTGTCCGCTAAGTGCCAGAAGCCGATATCGGGCGCGATTTTCCGGGCAGAGCTAAAAAGGCTCTGCCCGACTAAAATCGGCACGATCAGCGACAGTCTCTTTGCCAAACGCGACTAACGAAGATTCTGGAGGTCCGGTCGAATAGCAATCTGCTAAAATTAGGCAATCATTGGCGGAGCGCCCGGTAATTCGTTAAAAGGCTGGTCGGAGTGGCAGGATTTGAACCTGCGACCCCCACGTCCCGAACGTGGTGCG
>AR_comb_assmDRAFT_10093837_pt1 | contig 14638 bp, 15 predicted proteins | sample ArasoioldDNA_FD_10543 | JGI IMG/M metagenome (IMG submission 10543) | reverse complement strand
CGATCAGGAATGTGGCAGCCACTAATACGAAGCTCCGCATAACATCGCCTCCTGCGTTTCTGAAGTTTGCCAGCGTCGCTATGATCGCTGGCCTGCTATCCAGAACGATTTGTATCAACACTTGATGCAGGATTTCTATTGCGAGAATATGTGGTTGTTGTCATAAACCAGGCGATTACGTTCACGGCCAATTAGATTTGGTCTTTGTCCTTTTGTATTCCCATGAAAGATCGCCTGAATTTCAAGCTTGGGAAAACGCCGTAGTGCCCAGCCACGCGCGTAAAGAAATAACTCCAGCTTCACAACAGCCACAGGCAGGCGCCTGCAGCTGCAAATCCCAGCGCCAACTTCACAACATGCTTCAGCCCTGCCATTATTCACAGGATTGTACGCTGCGGGTGAGTTCGGATCGTCCGAATCCGCCATTTGTTGAAATCGTTAGCACAATGTAAAGAGCGAAAGACTGGATGAATTGGGGAAACGCTGGAGATGTCTTATCGTTAGCGTCGCGAACACGCGATAGCGCCCATCGACTTGAAAAACATACTTTCCTCTTCGTTAAGGAGCGCTGCCACGAAAGCCTGACAACCGCTACTCCCGCGTCAACCTCTGAATGATCTTCCGATGCTGTGGAAAGGCCGCGACCAGTTCCCTCCGCTTCCCCATCTCAAAATCCTCGAAATCAAACCCCGGAGAAACGGTACAACCCACAAGCGCATAAGACTTCCAATCCCAAACGTGGGAGGCGAACCAGCGCCCAGCCGGCACTACTGCTTGAAGCGTCTGTTCCATGTCCAGCGCCCTTCCCAGAAAAATCGTCGAATGCTTCCCGTCGAGACCTATCACATGCACCAGAAGCGGTGACCCCGCATAGAAGTGCCACACCTCATCTGACCGTAGCCGGTGAAATGCTGAAAAGTTCTTGCCCTCGATCAGAAAGTAAATTGCCGTCGACGCCGCCCGCGCCCCGCCAAATCCGGCGGGCAGTGCCTCCTGCGCGATCGTCACAGCAGACCGGTACGTCTGCCGGAAATATCCGCCTTCCGGATGCGGCTCCAGCCGCAGCCGCTTCACCCAGTACATCGCGTCTCTCTCTTCCAACATCCCTCCTTGTGCAAACTCACTCAAATCGCCCGACCCGGCCTGATGTCGCAGAATTTCCCGAAACGTTTTGGGCCCTTTCCGCACTATCCCGAATAAGAGGTATTACCCAATGTCTGTCCGGCCAACCGATCTTGCTTACGAACTCGATGCTGCTTGGATTATCGCTCTTTGGTTAGCCACCCAGGCAGGCGATCCCAGTCCCGAGGTCGTTGCTGCTCGAGCCGTCGCCGCCCTGGCTCAGTGTGTCGACGGAACTGTGCAACACTCTTTCATCTTCGAGTCTTTGAAAGCGCAGTTCGGAAAGCTCGGTGTCACCCTGACGGAACGTACTAAGCAGGAAGCTCAATTCGCCACCCCTCATCTCCAGATGATCGACGATGGCGAAGCGCGCGAGTTCCGCTTTCACCACTATTGTTTCAAGTTTGAAGGATCGACCAACTGCACTGAACTACCCATCCTTACCCACTTGCGAACTGCGGCCTGAAGCGCCAGTGGGCTCCCATCTGCAGGACTCTTGCCTTACGCGGAGCGCCCCCACCCTTGCATCCTCGGCAGGGGTGGGACCGGAATCTTTACACCGCGGCTTTTCGCTGCTACTTCTTCACCAACAGTCCCAGCACCGGTAGCTAGCGTCGCCCAGTCGTGACTCCAAAGACCAGTGTCCCTCAGCTACTTCCAGCGAGGGCCACGAGTGTCACTCCCCGGGCAGCTCCTTTCAGTTAGAATGTTGCCGCACTAGAAAAATACATAGGTCATGTCAGGAAGGATGCCATGAAAACGGCGAGCCTTGCCCCGCGATGCGCTGCGGAAAAAAGAGGGCTGTTGTCGCACTTGGAGAGCACTCGAAATTCCGCCCGGGTCAGTTCCATGGGGATTGCTGCAATTCTGATTGTGCTGTCGCTGCTGGCGGCTTGCTCGTCGGACTCGAACAAGCCGGCCGAACCAGCGAAGCCGGAAGTCAAGGGCCCTGAGCTCTTAACTGCGCGTTCGGCATTTCAGAAGCTGTACGTCGCAGCGCGCGGCTGGAATCAGGATTCGCGCCCGTACCGGATCGATTCGGTGGCGACCAGCGATGGTAATGGGCACGACGGAAAATGGGCGGTGTGGCGCGGTGGCTTCGCTTCGCCGACGCAGCGCGCGGCCAAAGGTTACACCTGGTCCGGGAGCACAGCCGATGGCGCGCCATCGCGCGGCATCAGTCCGGGAATCGAGGATAGTTACAATCCGACCAACGCCACTATGCAAACATGGGACATCCAGTTTCTGAAGATCGACTCAGACCAGGCTCTAGCCACCGCACAGAAACACGGCGGCGACAAGATTCTGGAAAAGGCCCCGGACACGCCCGTGATTTATGTCTGCGACTGGAACCACAACACGAATCAACTGATATGGCACGTCATCTTTGGCGCAAGCCGCGAAAGTTCGAAGCTGACCGTGTCGGTCGACGCATCCACGGGCGAGTTCATACGGGTAGAAAAGTAGAAGTTCACCAAATCGGCAACTGCAACGGCTCAGCGGCTGGCGTCTTCGGCGCGTTTAAGTTGGACCTCAAGCAAGGTGAAGAACTTGTAGAGTGCCTGCGCGGACGTGACTGCCTTTTTCAAAGTACTGCGCTCGCCGAAGGTGACGATGTCTTCCGGGGAATACTGGAGGCGAACGCGATCTGCGGCGCAGTGAGCGCTTAGGATCTCGACTCCCGCTGCGGCCACGTCGGCCTTAAGGCGGGCGACGTCGATCTGCTTTCGACTTCCGGACGGCATTCTGCAACGACTCCTTTTCGTTCGTAGTTTTCGGAGACCACGCAGGTGGTCCCGGGGTTCATTGGGAGGACTGCCGTTCAGGAACCCAGCGGGACCCACCGTGCGAGGTTCGTTCTGCTTAATGGGATTAAGTATACAACGTTAACAATACGGTGTGGAAGTAATAACTTACCAAAGTTTGCTGGAGGCAACGTGCCGCGTCATCCTGATCCCGAGCTGGAAAAACGAATTCTGACGGCGGCGTCGCGCCTGTGGGCGCGCGGCGGAGAAAAGAAGCTGACCATGCGCGCTATCGCGAGCGCGGCGGACACCACTACGCCCACGGTCTATGAACGCTACCGCGACCGGGCCGACATTCTGCGCGCGCTGCGACTGCAGACGCGACGGGAACTGTTTGCCGCGCTGAATCCGACGCGGACACTGACTGAGGCGGTTCAGGCATACCTCGAGTTTGCGCTAGACAATACACACGAGTACGAGGTTTTGTTTGATGGCGTCGGACGGCCTCCTTCGCTCTATGAGCCGTGGCCGTCGTTCAACCTTATGCGCCAACGTCTGGCCGAGCAACTCGGTGGGACGGCCGGGCAGCACAACCGCCTGATGCTAGCGATCTGGTCGCTAATGCATGGAACTGCGATGTTAATCATCCGCGGTGGGTTCGACGGAGCGCTCCGCAGGCAGGCGGTACACGCCTGCATGGATACGGTCCAGGCGATTGTTCGAGCGGCAGCAAGGCCGAAGTCCTTCGTACATTCCGGTCCGAAGTGGCCCGCGAATCTGGTTCTCGGTGAAGCGGAGCGCAGTTCGGTTGGTAATGGCGATCAAAAAGAAAAGAGAGGCCGAACCGGTAAGCGCCACTGACGAGAATTCGGCCTGCGAGTTTCGCAGGGCCCTGATTTCCGACTTTCATTTTCGCAACAGCGTTCTAGTTTGGTTTCACGCTGGCGGCCGGACTTTTGAGCCGCTCGATGGCCTTCTTTGCCTCCGCCGCTTCGGGGCCAGAGGGAAGAATCTTTAAGTAGCCTTCGTACTGGGCGAGCGCCTCGTCGGGACGATTCATCTTCTCCAGGCAGACCGCGAGCTTGTAGATGGCAATCGCGTCGTTGTCTTTGTAGAAAAGTGCCTCGCGGTAGCGACTTTCAGCGGCAGTGTAGTTCTTGCGCTTGAAGTAGTAATCGCCAACTTCAACATCCTTCGCCGCCTTGTGCGGATCCCAGGGATGGAACTCGGTAGTATCACCGCCACCGGCTGAGCCTTCGTCGGTCAGAATGTCGGAGCTCTTGGGATGTTCCTTCGTGTCGTTTGGAGGCGGGCTCAAATCGATCTGGGTGTCCTTGCTGGAACTGTTGCCGGCGTCGTCACCGAGAGACGCGGCATTCACGCTGTCGGAACGCGGAGGCGCGAGGTTGGGATTGCGCGCCGACGACTTGTCCGACGCCGAGTTAGAATCAGCCTTCTGCGGCTTGGCGGGGGCCGAAGGGGATGAGTTCTGCCCCACTGCAAAACCAACGCCGAGCAGCCATACCATTAGAAAACTGCGCATGTCTCTATGTTAACTTCCTTCGTGCGTCTTGCGGAATGCCTCCAGGCAGCGGCGTGAGGTCTCTAATTCCGAATACCGGCTGCCTTCCTGCTCGATGAGATAGTATTCCACTCCGCCCACGCCCTCTGCAGCCTGGAAGATCGCTTTCCAATCGGCTTTGCCTTCCCCGAATAGCGTCTTGTAGCCGATGGCAGGGTCAGCAGACCAGTCTTTACAATGGATGGAGCGAATGCGTCCGGGGTTGGCTCGGATCCAGGCGACGGGATCGGCACCGGCCTCGAGACACGTGCCCACATCGAGTTGCAGCATGACCTCGGGCTTGGTATTAGCGGCGATAATTTCGATTGGCCGCTTCCCTTCCACCGGTTTCCACTCGGCGTCATGGTTGTGGTAGCCGACTTTCAGTCCGGCAGGACGTAGTTTCTCGGATGCCGCATTCAGTTTTCCGGCAAGTTCCATCCATCCATCGAGAGTCGGTTTGGGATCGCTCCACGCCTGCACGACGTACCTCGCGCCCAGGATCAGGTTGAGAGCTTTAGTGTGGTCGATCTTGGCCGCGCTGAAATTGTCTTCGTCGTTGTGAGTGGAAAGACAGCGGATGCTGAGGTCGTCCATCAGCTTGCGCATGTCTTTCGCTTGCGCCTCGGACCAACTGAAATATGGTCCATAGAACTCGACGACCTGGTATCCCATTTGAGCAACGGCGCGGACGGTGCCTTGCGGATCTTTCTGCAGCGCGTCGCGCACCGAGTAGAGCTCGAGGCCAACCGGAATAGACTTCGACGAGGCCAGGCCAGAGGCGATTCCGCGAAAAGCCCACGGCAATGCCGCTGACATGGCCAGAAATGACCGCCGGGAGAACTTGAAGTATGGCATGGCTGAAATATTACGCCTGCGAGGCAAGAGCGAGCTGAGCGATCAGATGTGCGCAGTAAGATAAGTCGTGTCAGAGGCGTTGGCGTGACTGGCTGGTGAGAAGCGCAACCGTGAACAGGACGCCGACGATCGCAGGCGTCAAGAGCCACCAAAAACTGTAGAAGAATGCCGTGATGATGAAGAAAAATCTAGCGGATGGGGGAACCTCTTTCACGCCCTGTTCGACATACGAGAGAGCAAGGTGGTAACCAGCGCTACGCAACGCAAACATTCCGCCAATGAGTACAACCGATAGGATTGCCGCAGTCCGTAAACGAAAATCACACCTTCTTAGCCATTCTCTATGACTTCGGAGGAAAGAGCTTGGTAAGCCGCTCGGCCAGCGTGCGGACGGCTTGGTTCAGTGCGGGCAGTCCGGGTGTATCGAAATCGAGATCAAGACTCTCCAGATCGCGGGACACGTCTTTAACAAGCTGCGTCGTCATCTCAACTCTCTGGCGCATGACTTCGTTCATGAGCTGGTAGGGATCGTTGCCTTTGCCTTGACTCTCAAGCCATCGCTGGACGGCGACGCTGGCCTGTCGGGCCCGCTCAGATGCAACCCGGAAGTCCATGAGAACTTTCACATTGATCATTCCCGTCTTGACGGAGCCTTGCAATTCTTTCAGTTCGTCATTGGTCTTTTTCAGACGAGAGGAGAGTTCAGGGTCCTGTTGCGGTTTGGAAGTCATGCCGAGAAATCCTTTCGCGCCGGCACGCCCGGAAAGTGGCCGATGCTGTTGGTTCAGCGTAGTTCCCTCCGCCGTCGATTGTCGATCTTACTTCGGTCACTAGACTCGTCTCATCATCATCTTCCAGTCCCGTCCGCGACGCGACCTCCCAGGAGCTAAAGTCCAGGCACTCTCCCGAGAAACATCGGCTGCTTAATTGATCTACAGTGCGGCTAACATTGCTGCCATGCACCGGAAATTCTGTGGTCAAAGACCAAAGTAACTGGAAAAAACGTGACGGCCCGGTATTCTGGACTTGCCTTCCCCAGGCTCGCAACTATGCGTATTTCTGCGGGTTTGCGAGGCTCTCACCACCCAGAAAAATGGAACTGCCGACGCCGCCACAGAACTCACCCGAACCGCAGGAGCGCACTCCCGAGCGAGAAGCATCCGCCGGAAGCGTGTCGCTTTTCCTGCGTTTGTGGAGCTATGGTGCTCCGACGACGCCACCGAGTGGATTGGTTCTGGGGCAGGAGGCGGAGATCAGCGGGCTGATCCAGGAGATCATCCACGAGGAAAATGGGAACATCGCAAATCGGCAGCCGGAACTGTGGTCGGCTCACTTTGACGATGCATTGCACGCTCTCTCTGCGGCGAAATCACTGCAGCAGCGCTTTCTGACGTTCCATCGAGAAACCGAGCCGCAGCAGGTGGTTCCTTCCATTCTGATCTACCCCGCAGACGGTGACAAACCCTCCGGGCCTGACGGGGCCCTTCCCGAGGACATGCTGGCGAATGTGACTTCGGCGCAGATTCTCATCGCCGAGAGCATCTACGAACTGATGAAGGGCGCGCCCGGCTTACGGTTCAATCCCAAGCCAGTGCGGAAAGCCGGGGAGACGTTTGGCCCCGAAGGCATCTACGAGATGCTCTGGACCGACGAGTCGACCTACGGGCATCTGCGGCAGACGGGCCAGGCAGGCCTGACGAGCCTGGGCCGCTACCACATCCAGGAAGAATTGGGGCGGGGCGCGATGGGGGCGGTATACAAGGCGCATGACGAACTCATCGGACGAACCGTTGCCCTTAAAACCATCCCGATCGATCGCAACGCTCCCGACCGTGTCGAACTGATCGAGCGGCTCAAGCAGGAAGCTAAGGCGGCCGGAGGACTGGATCACCCCAACATCATCACGATTTATGACGTAGGACAGGAAGACGACACCGTCTATCTCAGCATGCAGCATGTGAAAGGAATCACGCTCGCGGCGGTGTTGGCCGACGTCGGAGTGCCATCGCTGGCGACATTCCTTTCGTGGGCCGACCAGATTTGCGCTGCGGTCGGATTTGCACATGCCCGCGGCGTGATCCACCGCGACCTGAAGCCCGCGAATCTGATGGTCACCGATGAGGGCTTGATCAAGGTGCTCGATTTCGGGATCGCGAAGCTCGAGAACACCTCGCTCACGCAGACCGGACTTGTTGTCGGGACGCCGAGCTATATGGCCCCCGAGCAACTGGCCGGCAAGAAGGTCGATCAGCGCGCCGACATTTTTTCCCTGGGGTCCGTCTTCTATGAATTAGTGACTCGAGAGAGACCTTTTCATGGCGATGTGACCACCATCATGTACAAGATCGTGCACGAAGATCCGGTGGCGCCATCGCTGATCAATCCGGCGCTTCCCGGCGGGATTGACGCTGTGATCCGAAAAGCGCTGGTCAAGGATCCGAAAGAGCGATTCCAGACGTGCGAGGAGATGAGGGCGGCCTTCGCCGAGCAAGCGGCGCGAATGAACGTGAGCCCTGCGGTAATGGGTCCGGCGGCGGTGAAGACAAAGCCGCAGCAAGAGCCTATGCTGCCGGGCTTCCTGCTAACAGAGCCGCCCCCGAAGCGGCGAAGCGTGTGGCCGATCGTATTCCTGTTGCTGTTTATCGGCACCGGAGCCTGGGCGTTCTACGTCCACACGACCACCGGCTCTTACCCTGCTTTCATTAACACCTTGACGGGCGGCGCGCGCCAATTGCCGCAGACGCTGCAAAATCTCACTCCTGCGCCATCCGCAGAGCAGGATAAAGCGACGTCCGCAGAGCAAAGCAATCAAAGCAGCAGTAAGAACGATGTCGACTCCTCGGCGAACACTTCTGCCGCGCCAGCAGGCACAGCGAATCCTGCGTTGGGAACGGTCCCGCAGGCGGGGCCCGATTCTAACGATGCAACTCCTTCGTCGACAGGGTCCTCCGACGCGCAATCGACCGGTTCGGCAGACAGCGCAGCTGTGACCACGAGCCAGGCTCCTGAACAAACCACGGCTCCAAAATCTGGAGCCGTGCCATCTGCCGTGGTGAGCGGCGCGCCAAACGAGGCTGCGGACAACGTGGAAAAATCGCCATTCTCTCCGGCTGGGAAAGATGACCAGACGAACTCACCTCTTGCGATGCAAACGCCGAAGAGGTCCCGACAAACGCCGCCGACTGTGGACGGATTCACCAGAAAAAATATTCCCGAACTGCTACGGGTGGCGGATATCGCTGCACGGCGTGGCGACTATCGCTTGGCGTCCTACGATTACAACCTCATCCTCAAGCTCGACCACACCAATGCCAGGGCACGCATCGGACTGCGCCTTATCCAAGGCACGCAACAGGTCCGGTGAGACAAACTCCAGGCTTCATCAGTACTGCGTCTGTAATTCAGGATGGTAACAAACCGTCTTCTGCCTAGGGCCTAATCTCGACACCGTTCGCTGTAAACTAAGGAGAGTCTGGGTGCGCTTCGAAGAATCTGCCTTCTTCGATGCATGTCTCCAGACGAACTTCGTTGAAATACGCCGATGAATCCAAGAGTTGCAGCAATCATGGTAGTAGCGGCATTTTTGTTGAGTGTGCCGTTTGTGTTCGCCCATCACGGTCTGGCCCGCTTCGATACCACGCACATTGTGACCATGCAGGGCACAATCACCAAGTTCGAATGGATCAACCCACACGCCTACGTATATGCCGACATCCCCGACCAGCACGGCAATGCGGTGAACTGGAAGCTGGAGTGCGGCAGCCTCGGAATGCTGAGCCGGTTCGGCTGGAACCCGGATGTGGTCAAGCACGGGGACAAAGTCACAGTCTACGGATTTGCGGCTAAGGACGGTTCGCCCTACATGGCTTTGCAGAAGATCGACCTCCCCAACGGCAAGTCGCTACCGGGAGAGCCCTAGGCCTCTGCCATGCTGGAATTCTGCCAATGGCTGGACCAAACCTCGGCGGGCGCTGCCATCCGCCAGTCGCTCTGGCTTTTTCCGGCGATCGAGACCGTGCATCTGCTCGGCATGGCGGCTCTGGTCGGGATCATTACAGTCCTCGACTTGCGCTTGCTCGGATGGGCGATGCCGCGGCAGCGAGTCTCACAAGTCGCGGCGCGACTTCTGCCATGGGCGTGGCTTGGGTTCTGCGTGCAGGTCGTTACAGGTGCGCTCTTGTTTTCCTCGGAAGCCGTGAAGATCTACGGCAACCCCGCGTTTCGATTGAAAATGCTGCTGCTGGTCCTTGCGGGAGCCCAGGCCCTGATCTTCCAGACGATCGTTCACAGGAAACTGCCGGCCTGGGATGAGCGCCCCTCGCTGCCTTTCATGGCGAAGGTGATGGGCATGATCTCCATCCTGTTGTGGGTAGCAATTGTTACCGCAGGACGTTTCATTGGATTCGTCTAGTCGTCCATGTCGGATCCGCGAGAGTCGCTCATCGCTCACGGCTCATAGCTCATAGCTCAAAAAAGCAGGCCGCTCAGGGGGAGGCGCGAGCGGCCTGGTTGGCGAAGTCCTCCGGGGAGGAGGGTAAACTTGTGCCGTCGGTTACATCGACGGGTTATTCTGGCCCGTGGTCGCCGGAGTGCTGCCGCCCACGGTGTTGGTCATCAGGCGGACATCAACGCGGCGATTGTCGGCGCGGCCAGCCGAGGTTTTGTTCGTCTCCATCGGCTTGTCCTTACCGAGACCGATCACATAAATCTTGTGCGCGGGCACGTTGTACTTCATAGCCAGGTACTGGATCACCGAGTTCGCGCGGCGCTGGCTGAGATCGTAGTTGTAATCAGCCGGTCCCACCGAGTCCGTGCCGCCTTCCAAAGCGATGATGTAGCCCTTGGTCGACGCGATGCTGGAGGCAAGCTGATCGAGCGCCTCTTTCGCCTTCGGCGTCAGGTTGTCCTTGTTGAATCCGAACTTCACGGAGGTCTCGGCGACCGCGTGATAGTTGTCGAGGTTGGCGACCGTATTGGTGAGCACCCCGACGCGTCCATTGGCAGCGTCAGCCATCTGCTGCGCCTGGCCGGCGTTTGTTGCGGCGCTCTGTGCCTTCTGCTCGACCTCGTCGGTCTTCGCGTTCACGGCCTGGATGCCGGCCTGTGCGCGGGCGTCGACGTCTTTAATGTCGCGCGTGTTCTTGGCGGTGAGGTCGTCGAGTTCGTTGGTCTTGTTGATCAGTGGTGTCGTCTGGCTTTTGACATAGTTCTTACTGGAGCAGCCGACGGTGGCCACCATGCTCGCTGCCAGGCAAATCACTAACGAAGTGCGGTTCATAGGGTGAGGCTCCTTGTCCAATCTCTTTCTTGCGCTGCGGGTTTCCCCGCGCGGAATCCACTCTTTTGGGGCCTGGGAAAGGCTTACGGCAGTACAAGTCCCAATCCCACTTCTGCACGGTTCATGCCAGTTTTCGAAACTCTTTCATCCCGTGCTAAGTATATCGTTTTTCAATGGTTTGCGGCCGCACATGGCTGGTCTTACCGCTGCACCCAGTTGCCTTTGGAACGCAAAGCCCACACCATGAATGGAAAATTTATACGGTAATCAGGGCCTTGGTTCCCCGACGATGGAGCGAAGGCCTCACTTCCAGATTCCCGTGATCGGCTCCGCCCCGCGATCATTTGCGGTCAGTGGTTCAAGGCCGAAATTATCTTCAATCGTACGAAGCACACTGTAGTGCGTGTAGCGCTTGCCGAGGACAGCGGGATCCTGCTGGTTTGCGGGCTTGACCATGTCGCCAAGAAGAACGGTGTAGATGCGGTTGTCTTCGTTCCCACCCGATTCATCGAAGGTCACAACGACCAACGTTCCCTTCCGCAGTTTTTCAGGGAACGTTTCATCCAGAAACTTCTTCACCCATGCACCGGAAACCTGCGCCGTCGTGTCATGACCGTCGTGATTCATGTTTGGCGTATAGAAGGAATATGCGACCAAACCCTTGTTCGCGTCCTGGACGAAGTAATTGTCGGCCTTTGCAGAGTCGACCGAAATCACGTGGTCGCACCATTTCTCCTGCACTTCGCGGAAACTGAGGAATGGCACGTGACGCCGCACATAGTTTCCACGCTTGTCAGCGATATGCAGCCCCGAAATGTTCCACGGGCAAGTTCCTGCCGGCAGTTCCTCCGCGTACTGCTTGAAGTCGAGTCCGGCGGCGATCAGGCGGTCGGCAATCGTCCGGTGTACCGAGTCGTTGGGAAAATTCACTTGCTTGTCACCCAGATAGCTTCCGCCGCGGTGAAGTCCGAAATCGGTTCCGGCAACCATCGCGAGATAGTTGGGATACGAAGGATGAAACAGGGCGTGGAAGTTCGTAAAGCTGGCGCCCTGGGCCGCGAGTGCCCTGAGACTCGGATCTTGCATGGCACGTTCGTAGTCCGTGTTCTCGAGCACGACGATGACGACGCGGTCGAAATGGTGTGCCTTGGCACGGGCCGCGGCCCGGGCTGCTTCTTCCTGCTTCCCTGCTTCCGATTTGGTGACCTGAGGTTGAGCAGACTGGTTCGGAGGCACAGGAGTAATGCTCTGCGCCAACCCCTGGCTCAGAGACATTGTGAAGAAGAGGCTGAAGCAGAACAAGAACGCGGCCACGGCGTCGCTAACTCGGTCGGGTCGCCCCGGACGAATGCATCCGGAGCCGCACGGCTTGGGGACAAGACCCATCTGCCCTTTTTGTAACACAGCGCTCGCAGTGACCATCCAATAGAATAAGAACACCGCTCGCGCCATGGATCTGCAAGCCAAAATCCGCACCATTCCCACCGAGCCTGGCGTGTATCTGTACAAGAATGCCGAGGGCGAGGTTATTTACGTCGGCAAGGCTAAGAACCTGCGCAGCCGCGTCTCCAGCTATTTTCACGAGGGGCGCTGGGAAGACGCCAAGACGGGGACTCTGGTGCGCGAGGCCGTCGATGTCGAGTACATAGTAGTCGCCAACAACAAAGAGGCGCTCGCCCTCGAAAACAATCTGATCAAACAGCGCAAGCCGCGCTTCAACATCCTGCTACGCGACGATAAAACGTATCCGTACGTGAAGCTGACCCTGGGAGAACGCTGGCCACGCGTGTATGTGACGCGGCGCCTGCGGAAGGACGGCAGCGCCTATTACGGGCCTTACTTCCCTGCCAATCTCGCCTATCGCATCACCGATCTGATCCACCGCAACTTTCTGATTCCTTCGTGCAAGGTGGACCTCACACGTTTTCATCCACGGCCGTGTCTGCAGTACTACATCAAGCGTTGCTTGGGACCGTGCGTCAAGGATCTGACCACGCCGGACGTCTATCAGGAAGCGGTGCGCGACGTGAAGATGTTCTTGGAGGGCCGTCCGACGGATCTGGCGCGTTCTCTGCGGGCGCGCATGGAGCAGACGGCGGCGGCACAGGAATACGAACGCGCGGCGCGGTACCGCGATTTGATTTCGACAGTCGAGCAGTTGCAGGAACGGCAGCGCATTGCCGCGGCCGAAGGCGATGACGCCGATGTATTCGGCTATCACTGCGAGAATGGCATGCTGGCCGTGAATTTGTTCCACATGCGCGGGGGAAAGATGGTTGACCGGCGCGAGTTCTTCTGGGAGGACCTCCCGGAGTTCGAGTTGGCTGAAGCTGGGGAAGACATTTCGCAGTCTTGTCATCCTGAGGCGCCGCCTTTTGGCGCCGAAGGACCTATGCAATTGGCGGACGCCGTTGATGCTGCAGACGAGTTCACGGATCCTCCGGCCCGCAAAAAGAGCGGGCCTCAGGATGACAAGGCAATGAAGACCGCAGGTCTTCATCCCGGCGAATTTTTCTCTGCCCTGCTCAAGCAGCTCTACATTGGTCAGCCTTACGTTCCGCGGAATCTTTACGTCCCTGTCGGCTTCGAGGATCGCGAAGAACTTGAAGACCTGCTGTCCGAGCAAGACGCCGGCGCCCGGGCCTCACGCGTGCACATTCTGGTCCCCCAGCGCGGAGAAAAGCGTTCCCTGATCGATCTCGCTGGCAACAACGCCAAGCAGTCCTACGACCAGCGCTTCCGCGTGCTGAAGCCGAATGCGCGGAAGATTCAGGAGGGACTGCAGGAGGAGGTCGGCCTGCCCGATCTGCCGAAGCGGATCGAATGCTTCGACATTTCGCACATCCAGGGAGCCGAGACCGTCGGGTCCATGGTCGTCTGGGAAGACGGCAAGATGAAGAAGTCGGACTACCGCAAGTTCATCATCCGCACGGTTGAGGGAGTCGACGACTTCGCCTCCATGCGTGAAGTGGTAACGCGGCGATACAAGCGGCTTCAGGATGAAAAAAATGCGATGCCGAGCCTGGTGCTGATTGACGGCGGGCTAGGGCAGTTGCACGCCGCTGCTGAAGCGCTGGAAAAACTGGAGATCATCAACCAGCCATTGGCCGCTATCGCTAAGCGTGAAGAGATCCTATATGTCTACGGGCAGGAGAAGGATCCAATCGCGCTCGATCACCACTCTGCGGTGCTGCATCTGATCCAAATGATCCGCGATGAAGCCCACCGCTTTGCCGTAACCTTCCACCGCAAGCGGCGACAGATTCGCGATCGCTCAACGGAATTGCTGGATATTCCTGGTGTGGGGGCGAATACGTCACGGCGGTTGCTCGAGCACTTTGGCAGCCTGCAGGCGGTGAAGCAAGCCGACTCGGCCGCGCTGTCAGCCGTCGTTACCCGCGTGCAGGCCGAGGCCATTCGGAATCACTTCCACAAGTGAATCCGGGACGGTAAGATTCGTATCCATACACTTGCACCACATGGAAAACAGCAAGCCTGAAAAGCACATCGTCTCAGCGTCGGCAACCATTCCCGCTCGCCGCGAACGCGTCTATTCCCTGATCGCCAACTATAACGACGGCCATCCGCGCATCCTTCCCAGGCAGTTCTCCGGTCTGGTCGTCGAGCAGGGCGGAGTCGGCGCGGGTACAGTGATTCGGTTTCAGATGAGCGTGTTTGGAAAGAAGCAGACGTTCCGCGCTGCGATTACCGAACCGGAACCGGGGCACATTCTGGTGGAAAGTTATCTGGATGCGAATGGAGCCGTTACAACCTTCACCGTGAGTCCCGGCGGGGCCCCTGCCGATTCGCATGTGACGATCTCTACCGCATTGCCTGTCAGAAGCGGCTTCCTGGGAAAGATCGAGCGCACCTTGACTACACTGATGCTGCGCCCCATGTACGTCAAAAAACTGGAGAACTTGGCGCGAGTGGCCACTGGGCCTTTTGCTGGCTGACGGGCTCTGCAGAGCACTAAACAAAAAGGGCACGAAGTTACACAAAGAAAAGCCAGGACTCCTTCGCGTACCGTGGTGTCCTTTGTTGTTAGAGCTTTTCCCGCGCTACACTAGCCCC
>AR_comb_assmDRAFT_11441185_pt1 | contig 14653 bp, 11 predicted proteins | sample ArasoioldDNA_FD_10543 | JGI IMG/M metagenome (IMG submission 10543) | reverse complement strand
GGGGGGGGCAGATCGCAGAACCGCGAGCGTCCCGTAGGGACGCCTGAACCACTCCATCGAAGGCCAAAGGGCAAGCCCACGACCACGAACCTACATGCAGACCCACGTAGGGACAGCCGCCTCGGTTGTCCCGCGAGCGAAGCGAACGCAAGCAGAAGCTGTTTGCATTTTCCACAGAATGGGCGCATCGCATTGTGACATCCGCCCTTGCTTTCCACATCCGCAAAGACCCATGATCAGCAGGCGCAAGGCGCAGGCGATCAGAATCTTGAGACGATTAAGTCATTATTCCTTAAGATTTTACAAATAAGTCGAATCGAATCAAGATTTTACAGAGACACCCGATAGACAATTCGCCATAAGCCCTTTGAAAACATGATTTTAGCGGTTTGCGAAGAATAAAATCACGCAAGCACGATGGTCCACTAAGCCCAATGTTATCAATATTTTGTCTGCAAAATCTTGAGCAGCAAAGACTTCGTTGATTTCGTGACTGACCGAGAGCTTCTCTCAACGCACATGGAGGAGATCGCTCAGGGCTGACGACCCACGACTAGGGACTCGCGACTCAAATGCTAGACTATCCGGTCAAACCGAAGCCCGAGGCTGAAGTCTGAGGGGCTGAAGTCTGAGGTCTGAAGTCCGAGGTCCGAACTGCGGAGTCTCCTTGCCAACCGATCCTGTTCTGGTCGTTCACGGCGGCGCTTGGGCTATGCCCGATGACATGGTCGACGCTCACATTCAGGGGGTGAACAACGCGATCGCCGCTGGATGGGGGGTCCTCGAACGCGGCGGCTCCGCTCTCGACGCTGTCGAAGAAGCCGTCGTCATAATGGAAGACGACGAGACCTTCGATGCCGGACGCGGCAGTTTCCTGAACCGCGACGGCCGCGTACAACTCGATGCCCTCATCATGGACGGCGCTACTCTCCGCACCGGTGGCGTCGGATGCGTCGAGCACCTGCGCAATCCCGTTCGCGCTGCGCGCAAGATTCTCAGCGAGAGCCCTCACGTCTACTTCGTCGGCGAGGGCGCGGAAAAATTTGCCGCTGAACACGGTGTCTCGCTTTGCAAAAACGAAGACCTGATCATCCCGCGCGAAGTCGAGCGTCTGCACACTTACCAAACGGAACTTGCGCAGCGAAACGCGAAGCAAGACGGCAACGATCTCTTCGCGCCCACCACCGACGACCTCACCATCTCTCACGACACGGTTGGCGCTGTCGCGCTTGACCGCGACGGCAACATCGCCGCCGCGACATCAACCGGAGGCACTCTGAACAAGGCTCCCGGACGCCTCGGCGACTCCTCATTGATCGGCTGCGGATGCTACGCCGACAACGAAAGCGCCGCGGCATCCACCACTGGATGGGGCGAACCGATCATGAAGCTGGTCTTGGCGAAGTGGACCGCAGACCGCATTGCCGCCGGAAACCTCCCTGAGTGGTCCGCGCAAGAAGCGATGAACTATCTGAAACAGCGCGTCAACGGCCACGGCGGCATCATCGTCCTCAACCGCGAAGGCCACATCGGCATGGCCCACAACACCCCGCGCATGGCCTGGGCCTACAAGACGGCGAAGAAGCAAGAATCCGGCGTCCTCCGCGAGGGATGAGAAGCGCGCCTACTTCACGCGGAAGATCATCTTTACCTGGTACTCGGTCGGCTTCCCGTTCTGAACATAAGGCCGGAAGCGCCACTGCGAGACCGCAACTTTGATCGCATCTGCGATCCTCGTAAACTCGGCTGGGTTCAAAACGGTCCCTCGATCACCCTGATGCGATGAAATCGAGACGATCCCGTAGCATTCTCCATTCTCTTTCACCCCAAGCCTGACAAAAATGGGGGCATCCGCCGGCGCAGCCTTCGCCGGCCACACCGGTTCTACGCGATGATCGAGAAGCTTCAGTCCTTCTTCTTCCTCTAGCACGGGAATAGGATCCGCGGTTGCAGTCTGAAACGCGAAGGTCAGTATTCCTTCTACCTGAACAGGATGCCCCTGATTGAGAGCGGATTTGAACTGCCACTTCATCACTTGATCACGGACCGCATCACTCAACCCCGCATTGCTGGAGTTAAGCTCGTAGATCTCACGAACGCGGCCACTGCGGTCGATACAGGTATATAGGCTGAGCGTACCCTTCTCAGCTCCGCTGCGCACAGTTGGCCACTGAATTTCTTGCGTGCCCGATGCTAGGCTTCGAAGTGTTTGTTCGGTAATTCTTATTGTCTGCAGTGGCGAATTCGTCTCAGTTACGACGAAGAGTGATTCGTCTGGCGATTTCAACTCGGAAAGTTCTTTGATCGTAGCTTCAAGTTCTGTGCCCGGCTCTATGTATTCCCGAATTTTGTAAGCCACCTTCTTACTTGCGAAATTCTTGTAGTCGCTGTAACTGGCATAGTACCCAGGCGCACTTACGGACTTCAGTAGTCCGCCCTCGAAGCAGAACGAGGAGAACACGCTGTTGTTCACCGGCTGAATGCCGGCCATGAATGTGAACCGGCGGCACAGCTCGCTGCCCCCGATCATTGGATTATCGGAAGACTGTGAGAGATCGATTCCTTTCACGGACGACGCAGGATCAAACAGGGCGGAAACAACGGTCCGCAGCCAATTCGGATAGTAGTCACCGGTAAGTTGCTCGCTCGTCTTCTCTCCATTTACGATCAGCGTCTGTGAAAAACGATTCGTCTTCACACTACGTCGCCACTTGTCGGGTGCAACCCAGTACTCTTCGATCTCAGCGCGATAATCCACATTCGTCAGATTAGTGATTTCGAGCACCGTTGCCTTGAGGACAAACGGGCGTGAACCTGACGAAGTAATTTGTGAGCGTTCGACAGCTTTCCTTGGGAGGTCGGCGGGGGAATCGATTGCAGTTGCACAAGATGCGCCTACCAACGAACTCAGAAGAAGAAGTGCGGTGTGAATGCGGATCATATCCGTAACGCCTCGCAGGAATTATAAGGAGACGATCCCAGTTGATCCAGTTGGGGATGCAGTCAAACAAGACCAGATCTACAGCCAGCCTTTTGTTCTGGCGATCCGTGCGGCTTCTACTCGGTTGCTTGCGCCTAGCTTGCTGATGGCTTCTGACAAATAATTGCGCACGGTTCCATCGGACAGGCCGAGTTCATCGGCGATATCGCCGCTGGCCATGCCTTCTCCTGCCAACCGCAGCACCTGGCGCTCGCGGTCCGTCAGCGGATCCATCTCGCCCCACGCTTCGGTTGCGAGTTCCGGATGGATGACCCGCAGGCCTTGATGCACGCGGCGCACCGCATCGGCGAGCTCTTCGGCGCGCATGTCTTTCAGGAGATATCCAGAGGCACCGGCTTCAAGCGCGCGACGAAGGTATCCGGTGCGTGCAAACGTGGTAACGATTACCACGCGCGTTCCTGTCTTGCGTCGTTTCAGTTCAGCGGCTACGTCAAGGCCGCTCATGTGCGGCATTTCGATGTCGGTGATGAACACATCGGGCTTGTGGGCGAGTACAGCATCGAGGGCTTCCTTCCCGTTGCGTGCCTGCGCCACTACCGAAATGTCGCCTTCAATTTCGAGGAGAGCCGCGAGAGCGCCGAGCACCATACCCTGGTCTTCGGCCAGTACCACACGGATCGTCTTGCGACTGGTTTCCTTAATGGGAGGATTCAAGTTCTTGCGCCTTTTCCGGTTCGGCGAGGATTTCCTGCGTAGCGCTCTCTCTTACTGGTATTTCTTTTAGCGGTAGGGTGATGGTCAGCATGGTGCCAGACTTGTTTCGCCGGTCGAGAGTTCCGCCCAGCATTTCGACGCGCTCACGCATGCCGCGCAGACCGTTGCCTTCCATGGTGGAGAAGCCCTGGCCGTCATCGGAGATTTCGAGCCGGCACATTCCATTCTGCTGCTCGAGTCGCAAGCGGCAGCTGCGTGCGTTGGCATGTCGCACGACGTTCGTCACACCTTCCCGGACTGCCAATGACAGAACGCTTTCCTGAATTGCAGGAAGCTGCAAACTGGTCGCGGCATCGCACTGAACAGCGACGCCGGCCGTTTCCAGCGTTGCCTTGGCATGAGCGAGTTCGGCTACCAATCCCTTGCACCGATATCCGCGAATTGCATCGCGGACATCCGACAGGGCTTGCCGCGAGATCTGCTCGACTTCGCGGATCTCGTTTCCGGCCCGCGCAGGATCGCGATCGATCAGCTTCCCGGCCAGTTCCGCTTTCAATGTGATTACGGACAGCGTATGTCCGAGCACATCGTGCAAGTCGCGCGCAATTCTCTCCCTCTCGGCGACCTTTGCCAAGTTCTCAATTTCTTCGTTGGCCTTGCGCAGCTTCCGGTTCATCCGGGTGCGTTCGGCAAAGAACGTATTGCCCACTCCGATGATGATTGGAAAGAGTGCGGAATAGAAGCGGGTCCAGGCGGGTACATTCAGCAGAAGGGAATCAATTCCCGCAATACCACTGATGACAGCGATGGCGATAAACGCGGCGGTTTGCGTCTCAACGCAGAAAGGCACCATCGCGCAGGCGAATATGAAAAATGTGCACGCGCCTACATTGATCGGCAGGTAGAGCAAGCCGAGCACGACCATTCCTGCGATGTGTAACAGGGGCCAGGTTCCCTCGAGCATGAACAGCCCGAAGTAGAGGACAAGGAATACAAGCGCGCCGAGAATGTTGATCGCCCATAGCTTCAGGCTCTGGTGATCATAGATCGGCTGGAGGAAGAAGAATCCCAGGTAGAGTACCCAAAGGAGTGGACTCCATCCGTGATCCTTATCGCGAATCACCGATAGCAGCGATCGAACTCGCAGCGGACCACGCTTCTCGCAATTCTCGCCCGGCAGGCTGACCATAGCTTCTTTTATTATGCTATCTCCTAAGTCAATTGCGGCCATTCCGCAGCGCTGGGAGTGCTCCGTACCAGACCGCCAGGGCTGCCGGAATCAGGATCACAAGCCACTTCTCTCCCGCGAAGAGCGCAAGCAACCCAAAGAGGATTAGAGCAGCCATTGCAGTAACGGATTGTCTTTGAGGCGCGCTCATGGTGCATTACCCGTACATTTTTTCCTGATCACGCTGGAACCCGATGCGTGCGACACCCAGGCAGATCATCGTAAAAGCGGCCAAAGCCTCCCAGTGGCCGATTGCCGATTCATGCGTGCCTGCCCCGACGACTCCGAGCGCGAGTTGCGACAAGTGGTAGGGCGGCAGGAACAACGCGATCTTCTGCACCGTCTTCGGCAGGTACATGATGGGAACCCACAGCCCGCTGCAGAACGACATCGGCAGGTAAATCAAATTGATCATCGGAGGCGCCGAGTTCGGTCCAGTGAAATAACCCAATGCCAAACCCATCGCCGAGAATGGCAGAGAGCCCGCCACCAGCGTGGCGAGCAATTTAGCAAACTGTCCGACACTCATCCTCACGCCACCAAACGCGATGCCGAGTGTGAACAGGGCGAGGACGACGATCGTGCTGAACACGAAGCTGGTAAAAAGCTTCGCCGTGAAATAAGCGAACGGAGGCATCGGGCTGGCGCGTTTGACCTCCAGCCACCCCAAACCGCGATCCGAGGCCAATCCTGCAGCCGTTGCAAAAAGGGACGCTGCGATCACCCCGAACGTCCCGTAGCTGGGAATTAAATAGACCGGAACACGTGTACCCGCAATCGACTCTTTCGAATTCAGCACCAGCCCAAACAGGATGTAGAACATGATGGGAAAGGTCAGCACCGAAATCGTGTACATGCGGAGTCGCAGGTACTTCAGGAATTCGTACTTCGCTTCCTTCAAATAAATCTGCAGCGTTTGTGCGGGCGAACGCTGAATCCGCGTGTTGCCCAGCGCCATGGTTGCAGTGCTCATTGCATTTCCTCCAAAGCTCCGCATAATTCAGTTGCTGCCATTGCCGTTCTTTTCCTGAGTGAGTGCTAAAAACGCATCTTCCAATCCTGCCGTCGTGACTTCCAATCCAGCCAGTTGCGCATCGCGCACCAGCAATTCGCGCAAGACGTGCTCGGCTTCACCCGTGTGCAGTTCGACAGCCTCCCGGTCCGGCTTCACTTCGGTCACGCCTGGAATTCCGCGGAGTAAGTCGATCGAGAGGCTGGTGATGCAGCGAATTCTCTTTCCACTGGTATGTGCTTTAATCTGAGCTGGCGTTCCTTCGGCGATGATCTCGCCTTTGTTGATGACGGCTACACGATCGGCCAGCGCATCGGCTTCCTGCAGGTAGTGCGTTGTCAGCAGGACCGTCTTCCCCTGGCCGACCAGTCGGCGGATCTGATCCCACAACATGCGTCGCGCTTCAACATCGAAGCCGACGGTGGGTTCGTCGAGAAACAAGAGGTCGGGATTGCCACAGATCGCGAGAGCAAAGAGGAGGCGCTGTCGCTGTCCTCCCGAGAGCTCGCCAAACTTGCGGTCGCTAAGTTTTTCCAGCCCGGCGGTGGCCAACACTTCGGCCGGTGGAAGAGGCTTTTCGTAATACGAGGAGAAAAGGTCGATGTGCTCGCGCACGCGCAGAGTTTCGGGGACTCGCCCAACCTGCAACATCGCGCCAGTCCTCATCCGGTTTTCGGGATTCGTCGGGTCTCCGCCGAAAACTCGTACTTTTCCGGCATTCGGTTGTAGCAGTCCCAGGAGAAGTTTTACGGCCGTCGTTTTTCCGGCGCCGTTCGGTCCAAGCAGTGCCACAACTTCACCCGCGCGGACTCGGAAGTTCACTGCTCGGAGCGCAGGAACATCGCCATAGTTCTTATTTACCCCATCGAGGCTGGCAACAATCGAGTCGGAGCCAATCGAGTTCGCAGCGTGAGCTTGCTCCAAAGTTGCGATCATCTTAAGTTCTTCCCACGGCACTGGCACCGGTCGGCGTATCTGGTCTGCTGTCCAGTACTGGCATGGTCGCCGAAGAACAATGCGACTGCCAGTGCCATCCATCACGGAGAGAGCCTGACAAATGTCATCCGAATGAATCTGCGTGGAATAGCGGCAGCGAACACACTCCGGAAAAGTTGCGCGCGCAGCTCGCCAACTCGATCGAAGGGTTCCGCCGTGAGGCAAAAACCTGAGACTCTTACATGCTCTGTTACGAATTCCGAACAAACTGCGTACAGGCCAAGGTGGTAAGTTCGCGGGAGATTTGCAGGCTCGAAGCTGCGGAATATCGCTATTTCCTCTTCTGGCAAGGGTTTTGCCGTGTTCGTAATTCGTAACAGGCACATGTGCAGATTTTTTCCCTAGAATGCGGCCACATTTTGGTTTGCCTTTGGTATGATTCCGTGACCTTAAGAGGGTCGTTTCGATGCTTCCTGCCGGCAAAAGCCTACGCACCCTGCGTGAAAAGCTCGGGCTTACTATGCGCGATGTAGAGCACTCAAGCGCGAGGATTGCGGAAAAGTATCGCAACGAAGAGTTCTCTATTCCTCCCAGCCGTTTGTCGGATATCGAGACCAAAGGGATTTTGCCCAGCATCTATCGCCTGTACACACTGTCAGTGATTTACCGGCGTGATCTGCGGGAATTGGTGTCGTGGTACGGAGTCGACCTCAACAACACAGCAGCCGATCTGGGATTGGTTTCACCGCCAAAATCGCATGTTTCCGATGCGTTGTCCGGGTTGTCATCTGTGCAGGTTCCGGTGCGCATGGATCCGGGATTCGATGAGCGTCGAACGACGAATTTGGGACGCATGGTGGAACAATGGGGACTGGTGCCGATTGCGTATCTCGCGCAATTCGCTACGAGCGACTTCACCTACGGGTATGTTGGGACAGAGGATTTCACCATGTATCCGATTCTGCCGCCCGGCAGCTTCATCCAGGTGGATGAAACCCGCAACCGCGTGGTGGAGGGTGCATGGCGGTCGGAGTACGAACGACCGATCTATTTTGTAGAGACTCGAGACGGGCACACCTGCTCATGGTGCAGTATGCGCAAGGAAGAGATCATCCTGCAGCCGCATCCGCTGTCGCCAGTTCCCGTTCGGATCCTGCGGCATCCGCAGGAAGCTGAAGTGCTCGGTCAAGTCGTGGGAGTCGCTATGAAGCTGACCGAGTGGCACGCCCTCGATTCTTCTCCAAGTTTGAAAGTGCCACCAGCACTGAATTAAGGTGGCTCGAGGTAGGACTATTTTGACGCCCCTCCGGCAGTAGATCTTCAAATCGGCCGCGCATCTCTTCCACGTATTGATGGGCCGGGACTCCGCTGCCCTGGCTGGATTCCTTCAGATCGTTTGCCAGGGAATCCAGGGGAGTTCGCAAGACCTTGGAAATGACCTCGGTGTGAGCGGCTTTTAGAGCCCGTGCGGAAGATTCCGGCCCATATACGCACTCGATGCCCCAATGCTCGTACTTTCCGTGGCGTCGGCGAAGGGAGGCCAGATAGGCCAGTTTTCCCAACAATCCAGCCACGGCCGAAAGGGTAGTTTCCTTGACGTCTTGTAGGGCCGATTTCAGGGGCATCTTGTTACAAATTCCGAACAATCAAAGGTTCTTCTGTGCCGTTGCACGAGGGGTTACGGCATGAAACCATCACCGTCCAACTCGCAGTCACAAGGAGAAAACTACCGTGAAACGTGTGCTACTCGTTGTAGGAGCAGCCGTTCTATTTCTTAGTACTCTAGTAACCCCAACCGTCGTTCGGGCCGATGGTGGAGCAACCACTACAAACTGTGGCGGCCATTCGGTGTGCAAGCCGTAAGCAAGTCCCAGGAATAATTTTGCATCGAGGATGAGGATCTCGAGCAATTCAATCGCTCATCTTACGAAAACCGAACAAGATTGTCTCTCTCATTGCGGCCTGCAGTGAATCGCGGTATATTGCCTCACCACCGCGATGCTGCAGGCGCATTCATTCCTTTGGAATTACCTTTGGGTAGCGCCCAATCTGTTTCTGTTGATGCTGGGGCTTCTGCTCTGGAGGCGAGGAATGTGGCGCCAGATTCCCGCCTTTGTGACATTCGCGACTCTGGGTGCCGTGGGGCAACTCGCTGTTTTCGGCGCTGACATTGCTCCTTGGGTATCAGCCGAAAATTTCTGGCGGATCGACTGGGCAAGTTTGCTGCTCGGCGGTGTTCTGAAGTTTGCGGTTATTGGCGAGGTTTTTTCGCGGGTCTTTGGCTCATATCTTTCGATCAGCCGAATCGGAAGGGTGCTTGTGACTGCGGTCGGCGCTGCGCTCGTTCTCTTGGCCGGCCTTATCGCGGCTTTCGGGCAGGGTGATAGCACGGAGGGCCTTGTTGCAGGCGCTCATCTCATTGAACAGACGGTATTCATTATTGAATCAGGGCTCATTCTCTTCCTTTTATTGTTTGCTGCATATTTCAGACTTTCTTGGGATCGGCTCTCCCTTGGAGTTTTGGTGGGGCTCGCCATCTCCTCGTTTGAGCACCTAGCCACATGGGCTATTGTCGCGAACGCAAGCCCATCGGACCGCGCGCGTACTCTCTTCGCGTTCCTGAACATGGCAACCTTTCACGTTTGTGTGCTGATCTGGTGTTACTACCTGCTTGTGCCTGGGAAGGTGGCGGCGAAATCCGCCGGGCCCCTGCCTGAGAACAATCTTGCTGTCTGGAACCGTGAATTGGAGCGTTTGTTACAACAATGATTTTAGCGATCATTCTGGTCATTGCCGCTGCTGTTGGACTCATCATCGTTCTAGGTGTAGCGGTATCGCGCAATCTGCAGATCTCTAGACCTTCTTCGTCTGAGAAGATCGAGGCCATTGATGTCGAGGCTTTCCGCAATCTGGTAGACCCCGCCGAGAATGACTACTTGCGACGTCGACTGTCGCCCGCAGTCTTTCGTGAAGTGCAGCGGAAACGTTTACGAGCCGCTGCCGACTATATTCGCGTTGCCGCGCACAACGCCGCGGTACTGGTCGTGATTGGTCAGGCGGCTCTGGCCACAAGTGATCCGAGCACTGCGCAAGCTGCCCGAAAACTTGTGGAAGATGGCCTTTTGTTGCGGCGCAATGCGACTCTGGCACTGATGAGAATCTACGTATCGTTGGCTTGGCCGAGTTCGGGGCTAGCTGCTTCACCCGTCCTTCACGGATATGAGCGACTGAACAGTTCTGCAATGCTGCTTGGACGATTGCAGAATCCAGGCGTGCCCGTGCGCATCTCCACTGTGTTGTAATCCGCAACACAACCCACAAGTTGTGTCGATGTTGCACGGTTCGTGCCAAGATTCCTCAAACGTTTTCTCGTGCGCCGTTTACTGGTGAACGACCCGTTCGATTCCTGACTTGTTTTCGGACACGGTTCTGTTATAAAAACCAGCGGGGTACCAAGTAGTCAACGTCGAGTGAGTACATCGGCAATCTGCCGCTGGGATTCGTCCTGCCGTCTGCTCGCCTTCGCGAGTTCAAGGGAGATCTATATGTTTCGCACGGTGAAAGCTATTTCGGTGGCTTTTCTAGTCCTGCTGTTTTCCGCAGTGGCGTACTCGCAGGGTGGCGTCGCCACGGGAGACCTGCACGTGTCCGTCAAAGATCCAAAGGGCAGTAGCGTCACGAATGCGTCTGTCACAGTGCACGATATCGCGAAAGGTGTGGAGAGAACGGCCACCAGTGATGGCCAGGGCGGCTACAGTGCTCGCCTTCTGCCACCGGGAACATACAAAGTGACGGTAGAAGCTGCGGGGTTCACCAAGGTCGAGAGCACTGGAGTGTCGATTACGGTCGGAGGGTTAGTGGAACTTCCTGTCGCTCTGACAATCTCCGGGACGACGGAAGTCGTCGAAGTGACTTCGCAAACGGAGTTGGTGGAAACATCGCGCAGTTCGACGACGAATACGATCGGTGAAAGGCGCATCGACAATCTTCCGATCAATGGGCGCAACTACATCAATTTCACTCTGACCGACTCGCAAGTCGTCCGGGATAACGCGCCCAATACCGGCGCGGCCCCGACGTCGCAACTGAACATGAGCGGCCAGCGGGCGCGATCGAACCTAGTCAACGTCGATGGTGCCGACGCGACTGACAACTCGATCAATGGCGTGCGGTCAACGGTTTCGCAGGAGGCTGTGCAGGAATTTCAGATCATCACCAACAGCTATGCGGCGGAGTATGGACGCGCCGCGGGTGGAGTTGTCAACATCATCACGCGCTCAGGATCGAACGAGTTCCACGGCGATGTGTTCGGTTACTTACGCAACCGGGCGTTTCAAGCAGTGAATCCGTTCAGCACAGTTCCGGATCCGGCCTACACGCGTGTACAAGCCGGAGCGGCGTTTGGCGGTCCGATCAAGAAGGATAAAACGTACTACTACTTCGCGTACGAGATCACACGACGGCACGAGACCGGATTCTCGTCCATTGGGCAGGATGGTTACGGGCTAACGCCGATTGACCTATCGGCCCTCAATCCGCTCTTGCCACCAGGGTCAATTGTTCAGTTGACGCCGGAGCAGGTCGGCTTCCTGAGTGATCCTGCCGTGCAGTTCGCCGCGGCCAACAGTCCAGCGTATGCCGGGGAGGTCCAGTCGTATGTGGGACTGGCAGCGGCTTCGTCGGGGATGGCAGTGAATGGCGAGTGGCCCGTGGCGTTGACCGGCGGGTTTCCTGGAGTCACGGGTTTCCCGACGTCGTGCGCTGAACCGCCATGTCCGATTCCAGGGTCGTTTCATTCGCTGACCTCGCAGGCCGGAAATTTTCCGGTGTTTGAAGGAACCAGCCTTTACTCCCTGCGGCTTGATCACAACCTGAGCACGAGCCACCGACTCACACTGCGCGGCAATGTCAGTCCCAGCACCGTGACCGGGATTGAGGTCAGCGGGCAGGTTCAACCATTCGGACAGAACTCGTATTCGCGCACTTCGGAACAGACCTATCGGGATGTCGCAGGAATGTTCCAGGATACGTGGACGATTGGCAGCAACCGAGTCAACGAATTCCGATTCCAGTATGCGCGGCGAGGGCTTTCCTACTTCTACAACACAAAGATTCCGGATGGATCCTCGCCCGCGGTCAACATCACGGGCTTTGCTTATATCGGGCGCGAGCCTTACTCGTACATCCAGCGGACGGAGCAACGCTATCAGGCTACCGACAACTTTTCGTGGACGATCGGGCGCCACAACACCAAATTCGGCGGCGACTTTAACTATCTGCCGATTGATGCAACCTTCACGGTGAATTACGGCGGCGTCTTTGATTTCGGAAACTTCCATGCCGACAGTCTCGGCTTTGTGAACCCAGATCCGGAGAATCTGCCGAACTTTCCCGATCTCAATGCCGTGCAGTCGTACGGCGCGGGATTGCCAGGATCGTTTGTGCAGGGGTTAGGCAGTCCAAAAGATTCATTTCGGAATATCGCCCTTGGCCTTTTCTGGCAAGACTCATGGAGAGTCACTCCGCACGTGACCTTGAATTACGGAGTGCGCTATGACGTGGAGATTCCACCGAAGTTCAAGACGCCGCAAGGGCTGGCGCTGCCGGCTTATCGAACACTCGGATTGCAGAAAGGAATTCAGACCGACGCGAATAACATTCAGCCTCGCATCGGGTTGGCGTGGGATCCGAAAGGTGATGGAAGGACTGTCGTACGCGCGTCGTATGGATTGTTCTACGACCATCCACTGCTGGGCCTGTATTTTCTCGGCGACGCGTCCGACGGTTCCTCTAGCGGACAGCTCGCATTTGGGCCCGGGTCAATCTGCCAGGGTGCTGGACAGCCCGGAAACTTGAACGCCGTCGAAATCTTTCAGGGATTGGTACCGGGGGCGAACGGCTCGGTTGCTTCTCCTTGCTCGCCGACGCTTAATCCAGCTGTGCTCGGCTTGTTGAACTACTCGCCGGACCACCAGGTGTTTTCTTGCGACACCGCGGCGACTGATTGTGGAGTTGCGTCAACCTCGCAGTCGATCTTTCTTAACCAGAACTATCTCAATCCGGGGAATTTCCTACCCTTGGGATTCCAACCATTCGGCTATCCGCAATCCGCGAATTTTGTTTATGCCTACGCGCAACAGGCGAATCTGAGTGTGGAGCGGGATCTGGGCCACGGGTTCGCGCTCAACCTTGCCTACAACTTTAATGGCGGGCGGCACCTGAACCGGCCGATCAACGCCAATACGATTCGAGGCGACCTGATGACGGCAAACTTCGAGTCGGCTTACTACGATGCCCTGGCCAGCGGCGGAACATTGCCGGCGAGTCCATTTACGGTGAGCGGTTGCAGTCCTGGCGGAACGCCCACGAGCCCATTCCCATTCGTGGACGCGTCACTCATGAATTTCTTCCGTCCAGGCGGATTGAATCCATCCATTATTGGCGCCTATGGCGCGATCGGCGACCCGCTGGGCTGCATTCCGCAGGCGGCAGCCCTGGCTCACAGTCTGGGATTCAACGCTTGTGATCCGGCGACGTTCACCGGTTGCGTCCCATTCGGAGATATGGACGCGAACTATTCGAACGGCAGCTCGATCTATCATGGCTTCAGCACGAATCTGCGCAAGCGTTTCGGAGCACGTTACGAGTTTCTCGCCTCCTATACGTGGTCGCACTCGATTGATGACTCGACTGACTTGCAATCGACGCTTACTCCCCAGGACAGCTACTTCCCGGGAGTGGACCGCTCCACGTCGTTGTTCGACCAGCGGCACCGCTTTGTCTTCAGCGGCGTCTACCAGACAGGCAAGCTCGGCGGGAGTGGATTCGCCAGCAAAGTATTCAGCGACTGGACGTTCGCTCCCCTTCTCGAAATCGCTTCGGGACGGCCATTTAACATCATTACCGGCAGCGGCGATAACTTTCAGCTTTCGTCGTTGACGGGCCGACCTGATGTTACAGTCGATCCCGCTTGTGGAACCGTCTACAGTTCGAAGTATTCGCCGACTGGAGTGTTCCAGCAGCCATGCATCAATGGCTTCGTGGCCACCGGAGTGGTCCCGACACTTCTGCAACTCGACGGCAATCTTGGCCGGAATGCGGGCACCACTCCCTGGACTGCATTCGGTGATCTGCGCGTTTCCAAACGCGTTTACTTCACCGAGCGTTTCAGCGCCGACTTCATTGTCGATATGTTCAACATTGCCAACAAGAACAACGTCGCCGCGGTTAGCCCGCTGTTCAGCAACGCCGGTCAGGCAACGGCGGCTTATGATCCGCGGCAGTTCCAGTTCGCCATGAAGTTCAATTGGTAGCGGCTCTTCCTCTGTGGTCTCAGGTCCAATACTTCGGGCTTGAGGCCATAGGGGCGTAACCCTTTCGTAACCCTCCTGAGTGCACAATTTTCGTTGCACGTTAACATTGATGAAATATCTTGCATGTAACCTTTGTTGCAGGAGGAGTTCATGGGATCAGCCCGGATCGCGAAGTCCTTGCCGCTGCAGGTGGCCGCAGTGTGCTATCGGCGTCGAGGCACGTCCATCGAGTTCCTGCTGGTCAATACCAACGGCGGTAACAAGTGGACTTTTCCCAAGGGCTCAACCGACCCACGGCTCTCTCACAGCCAGGCCGCCGAGCGTGAGGCTGCGGAAGAGGCTGGCGCAATCGGGACAATCGAGCCCCGGCACTTCCATCTGTACATTCACTCGAAGGGCGTCTTCTGGCAGCCCAGCGGTGTGCAGGAATTCGTAGTCAAGGCCTTCCTGATGGAAGTTCACCATATGCGCAAGCCGGATGAGGGAAACCGTCGCCCGACGTGGTTCAG